>OLRY01000292.1_pt1 | contig 70471 bp, 72 predicted proteins | sample 1672541 | NCBI WGS metagenome assembly OLRY01 (sample SAMEA3136697, study PRJEB25190) | human gut metagenome | biome: human gut; feature: human-associated habitat; material: faeces | place: Austria | collected 2013 | reverse complement strand
ACACCAGAAAGTCCGCCCATTGTCTCCGGTGTGTCGGACATGCACCCGTCGGATTTTCCAAACGTGGAAGAGACACGGAATCCGATGCAAACATTCAGCAGGAAGAAATGCACACATTTTTCTCCAACGAATTTCCATTTGTATTTCCATCTGAAATCCCACGGTGTGGTCTTCTCATATTATTACTTATCACCCAAACGATCTATGTTTATTGCGGCATTTCCTTTTTTGTCCGCAAAAAAGAACACGAGAAAGCGGGCGTCTTCTTGGAAACATCAACAAAAGAGAGTATAATAGTCTGTGATGAATAAGAATAGAGGGGTGAAAGTGTGGGAGAACAGCAGAGCAGGAATATTATGGATTATGACACCGTGCGGCTGGATGATGAGAACAATGCAGTGGTGATCATCGACCAGACGAAACTGCCGGGAAAAATAGAGATCATTTCGCTTCACACGGCGCAGGAAATCTGGAACGCGATCTATCTGCTTCAGGTGCGCGGCGCACCGGCGATCGGAGTGGCGGCGGCATATGGGATCTATGTGCTGGCAAAACGGATGGATACGGAGGATTACGATACATTTTACCGTGAGTTTGTACGGCAGAAGGAGTATCTGGATTCTTCGCGCCCGACAGCCGTGAACTTAAGCTGGGCGTTAAACCGGATGCAGCGTGTTGTGGAGGCACACAGTGGGGAGACTGTAGCGCAGATCAAGGAGGCACTGCACCGGGAGTCTGTGGCGATCCAGGAGGAAGATATCTGGGTGTGCCGGATGATCGGAGAGCATGGTCTGACTCTGGTAAAGCCGGGGGATGGCATTCTGACGCACTGCAATGCGGGACAGCTCGCCACGAGCAAATACGGTACGGCGACGGCGCCGATCTATCTGGGAGAGGAACGAGGCTATCATTTTCATGTATTTGCAGATGAGACCAGACCTCTATTGCAGGGCGCCAGACTGACAGCATTTGAACTTCAGTCTTCCGGTGTGGATGTCACACTGATCTGTGACAATATGTCGGCGACAGTCATGAAGAACGGCTGGGTCAATGCGGTATTTGTCGGGTGTGACCGTGTGGCTGCGAACGGAGATGCGGCGAATAAGATCGGTACGTCCGTAGTGGCGGCTGTGGCAAAATATTACGGTGTGCCGGTGTATATCTGTGCGCCGACGTCAACGATCGACTTAAATACGCCGACCGGAGCTGAGATCAAGATCGAGCAGCGCCCGGCGGAGGAAGTCACGGAAATGTGGTACAAGGAGCGCATGGCACCGGAGGGCATCAAGGTCTTCAATCCGGCATTTGATGTGACGGATCATGAGCTGATTGCAGGCATCGTTACCGAATACGGTGTGGCGAGAGCGCCTTACACGGAGTCGCTGGCGGCGATTTTTGCAGAAAAGGAAAAGCGTGCCAGAGAGAAAAAAGAAGCCTGATAGAGAAGATGTAAGCGATTTAAGGAGGAAAGAATATGCCAGAGAACAGTAATTGCAGCGGAGCATCCAGCTGCTCAAAGGAGAGCTGCGAGGGATGTCCGAGCAACGCGAAGAATAAAGCAGGCGGCGGAATTGCCAAGGAGCCGATGAATGCGGCATCCAACGTTAAGAAAGTGATCGGTGTTGTCAGCGGAAAAGGCGGCGTCGGCAAATCATTTGTCACAGCATCACTCGCTGCAGCGATGAACCGCGCCGGATACAAGGTAGGCATCATGGATGCGGATATTACCGGTCCGTCGATTCCTAAGATGTTCGGAATTCATGGACAGGTATACGGAACGGACGACGGAATGGTTCCGATGGAGACGGAGAACGGCATCAAGATCATGTCGATCAACCTGCTGTTGGATGACGAGGAGGCACCTGTCATCTGGAGAGGTCCGGTGATTGCCGGCGTGGTAAAACAGTTCTGGAACGAGACAGTCTGGGGAGACGAGGACTATCTGTTCGTGGATATGCCGCCTGGAACCGGCGATGTACCGCTTACGGTGTTCCAGTCGCTTCCGGTAGACGGAATCGTGATTGTGACGTCCCCGCAGGAACTCGTGCAGATGATTGTGAAAAAGGCGTACAACATGGCGGAGATGATGCATGTGCCGGTGCTCGGTCTGGTGGAGAATTTCAGCTACCTGAAATGTCCGGACTGCGGAAAAGAGATCAAGCTGTTTGGCGAGAGTCATATCGACGATGTCGCAAAAGAGCTCGGGATCCCGGTATTCGGAAAGCTTCCGCTTGATCCGGCGTTTGCGGAGCAGGCAGACAAGGGAGCGTTTGCAACGATGGAGAACGCTTATCTGGATGCGGGCGTAGAGAAGTTAAAGACACTTTAATGTGACAGGAACGGGAAAGTGTTACCACTTACCCGGAGAAAATGACCTCTTGGTGTAAAACTGTTTACACCGGGAGGTTCTTTTTTTATACTGGAACCATCAAAGGAGTTACAGAGATGAAAATAAAAATTGAGATTGACGAGAGCGCCGCGGAGGATGAAGTGATTATCCGCTGCCGCGGTCTGACGAAACAGGTCGCTGCCGTGCAGCGCGCCGTGCGGGATGTCACCAACGCTTCCGAGAAGATCCTGCTTTATAAAGGGAACACGGAATACTATGTGACATTGTCCAAGATCCTGTTTTTCGAGACAGACGAGAACGGGATCAGCGCACACACCCGGGATGAGATGTATCAGACCCGGTACAAACTATACGAGCTGGAAGATATGCTTCCGGGCGTTTTTATGAGAGTATCCAAATCCACGATCTTAAACACGGATCAGATTTACTCTATTGACCGCAATCTGACGGCGTCGAGTGTGGTGGCGTTTTTAAACACGCACAAGAAGGTCTATGTATCGCGGTATTACTATAAACCGTTGACTCAAAAATTAGAAGAAAAGAGGTTGCATCATGAAAAGTAGCAAAGTATTCTGGGGAATCTTTTTTATCCTCGCAGCAGTGTATGTCGTTATAAGCAAGTTTGGAATTCTGCCGGATATCGGCGTGTTCAGCATTATTCTGACCGTATTTTTCCTCTGGCTTTTTGTCGAGGGAATCCGCAATGTGAATTTCTGGGAGATTCTGTTCTCGATTGCGTTTATCTGTATCATCTATGATAAGCCGCTTGGAATTACAGCACTCACGCCGTGGACGGTGCTCGGCGCGGCATTCCTTGGGAGCATCGGTCTGTCATTGATCTTTGGTGGGAAAAAGCGGAAATGGAAGACGGTGACCGGCAATGTGGGAACATCCAGCAGTGAACAGTATACCGGCGAAGAGATCCGGTGTGAGAACAGCTTCGGTTCCGCAATCCGCTACATCAACTCCGACAACTTCAGACGCGCCGCCATCGAAAATAATTTCGGATCGCTTTCGGTGTACTTCGACAATGCGATCGTGCAGGAAGGCTCTGCAAATGTGAGCGTGGAGAATAATTTCGGGGAGACTAACCTTTACATCCCGAAAGAATGGAAGATTCAGAATAATCTGGACCGTTCGTTCGGCGCCATCCGTGAAACCGGCAGCAGCATCGGAACGAGCAGCACGGTGCTGTATCTGAATGGCTCCGCGAACTTCGGAGAGATTCATCTGCACTACATCTGATAAATACCGCGGAAAGCGGAAGCGGTGGGGATCAAAGCTGACTCATGAAAAAGTTTTCTGACGTTTCAGGATGCAGCCGACTACGGTCATTCTAATCGCAAAATCCGGTATTTCTAATCCGCACCGCGTTTGACATCCACGATGATCCGTGTCTTTCCAAGTTTTGAGCACTCCGCGGAATGTGTCCGCACTCCGCAGACAATTTAAGGACTTTCGTGTGTGCCCCTTGTCGGCACCAGACAACAGATGGCATAAACGCCATCTTTATGTCGAACAAAACATAACCGCGCGAAGCCGATGTCTGAGTTGGCATCTGCCCTATTTTCAATAGCAGATGCCAGCGAGTTTCGGTTCGCGCGGTTTTATATTGTCTGTGAAGCGGTGCCGCTAGGGGCACCAGAAAGTCCGCTCATTGTCTGCGGCTTGTCGGACACATCCTCGCGGAGTGTCAAAACGTGGCCAAGACACGGAAGGAACTGGCAAAAACGGCAGAGAAGAAATTCTCGCATTTTGTTCCAAAGAATCCTCCCGCCTGTTTTTCGCTGGAACGTTCGCGTTATGCCCTTTAACGAGCAACAGCGATCCGACGATCTGCTGTCTCCTGCTGCATGTCTGTCATTATCGCAGCTTTTCGTTCTTTACGAGCATCTCTTCAATGACGCCCTGGCAGTGGGCACCGATTTTCTTCTTTGTCTCTTTATCCAGCTCGTTCGGATAGATCGGCTTGCCGTACTCTAAGACGACGTGCGTTGCTTTTACCTTCGGAAAATGATTCTCTAAAATATCGGCGGAACCGGTGATTGCCATAGGGACGATCGCACAGCCGGTCTTTTCTGCCATCTTGAAACTTCCCTCCTTAAAAGGAAGCATCAGATCGTCAGTTTTGTTGCGTGTTCCCTCCGGGAAAATGCACATCGAGATGCCGTTCTTGATGTGATCGATGCCGGCAAGAATGGTCTTTAAGGCTTCCTTGACGTCATCACGGTTGATGAACAGGCAGTAGAGACGCTTCATCCACAGGGAAAGAAGCGGAACTTTTGCCATGTCATTCTTGGCGACGTAGCCGGTCAGACCCGGGCATCTGGCATAGGTGATGATAATGTCGAAGTAGCTTTTGTGATTGCCGATATACAGAACGGCTTCGTCCTTTGGTACATTTTCTTCACCGATAACGGTGACTTTGGTTCCGCAGATGAACAGAATGACGCGAAACGCCCACTGCACCATGCGCAGCTGGCTGATGTCGGCAGCCTTACGGTTGAATTTGCTGATGATCCATTCGATTCCGAGGACGGGAATTCCGATGATCAGATATAGAATGGCAAACAGCAGAGCAAGGATGGCTCGTAACATAAGAAGGTCCTTTCCGGGCAAGCGCCCCGTAGATTTTTACATAGTTTTTATTATAAAGCCTGAAAAGAGGAAACACAAGACGCGGAAAAGAGAATTCGCAGGCATATTTAAAAAAGACGCGGCATATACTTTGGATAGAACCGAAAATTTGGGGGACTGTCAGATGTTTTGGTATGGGAAGAGATGGAAGAAGGGGTGTCTGGTCTTTTTGGCAGCGGCGGCCCTGCTTGCTGCCGGGTGCAGCATTGAAACGACAAACGGAGCGAAGGTTGCCGATCTTGACTATGAGATTGTGGAGGAGGCGCAGATACCGGAGGAAGTGAAGGCTGTGATAGAGGAAAAAAAGGCGGCTGATTTTAAAACGACCTATGAACTCGACGGGGATTTGTACATAGTGCGCGGGTATGGAGAACAGGAGACGGGAGGTTACAGCATCTGCATCCGGGATCTGTATCTGACGTCGAATGCGATTTTGTTCGATACGGAACTTGTGGGACCGAGAAAGGGAGAACAGGTAAGCAGCGGACCGAGTTATCCTTATATTGTAATAAAAACCGAAAAACGTGACGAAAGTACCATATTTGAGTGAATTTTCTTGATATTTTTAAAAAATTCTCCGGTTTGTTTGACAAAAATTTAGTACAGTGATAAACTAAAGCGGAATGGTATTCGGTGTTAGGACGATAAGAAGCCGGAACAGGGAGGTAGACAATGCAACAGGCAGACATCCATAAGGTACGCGCTTCCGTGTATCAGCAGTGCGGACGGAAGGTACTGATTCAGCTTGACAGAGGACGCAACAAGGTCGACATCCAGGAAGGAGTCATTCAGAACGCATATCCGAGTGTTTTTACAATACTGGTGAATGACGAGCAGGAAGAAAATCCGCCTCAGTTACTTTCATTCAGTTATTCGGATATCATTACAAGAGACATTCGGATGAAATTATGTTAACATAAGGTATCAGGTATAATATTTCCCGTATTCGAATAAGATGTTTCAAAGATTCGGATATGGGGGATATTTTTTTGGAACTCGAAAAAGTAAAGATACATAGAATACAGCAGAATGGCACGGCGGTCAGCCAGATCACGCTGGATGATGACTATAATGTCCCGGACTACCGGCCGGACATCATGAAGGTTTTGAAAGAAAATGGCGAACTGCGGTTTGACGAGGTGAAGGCGGCAAACAAGGCGGTGTGGGTAAAAGGAAGCCTGGTGTTTCACATTCTTTACCGGTGTGAGCAGAGTGATGGAAAAATCAGCTGCCTCAAAGGAGAGATTCCGTTTCAGGAGAAACTCAATATAGACGGGCTGCAGGAGAACGGGGAGGTACATGCCGCCGGAGAGATCGAGGATCTGACAGTCGGCGTAATCAATTCGAGAAAATTGAGCATCCGTGCGGTGGTTGTGCTGCGTGCCTCGGCGGAGGAACAGGTGTTGGAGGAGTTTACGTCCAGACTGGAACTGCCGGGGGATTACCAGCAGAAGACGGGAACCTGGGGAGCGCTCAATCTGCTCGCATCCTGCCGGGATGTCTGCCGGCAGAAGAGTGAGATTGTTCTGCCGTCGAACAAACCCAATGTGCGGGAAATTCTGTGGCGCAGTGTAGAACTCCGCAACGTCGAAAGCCATGTGGAGGATGGGAAGGCGGTCGTCACAGGTGAGATTCTGGCGGCGGTGCTCTACAGTGAGGAAGAGGAGAGCGAGCGCCTGCAGTGGTATGAGACGACGGTTCCTCTGGAATGTGCGGCCGACTGTGACGCTGCCGGGGAGAATTGCATTTTTAAAATATCGGCTGTCCCGCTGTCGGCGGAACTGGAGATCAAGCCGGATTACGACGGGGAGGAGCGCATTCTTGTGCTCGAACTCTCCGTCTCGGTCGATGTCCGCGTGTGGCGGGAAGAAGAGATGGAACTTCTGACCGATCTCTACTCGCTCCGGGAAAAAGCCGTTCCGGTAGTCAGGGAGCGGATCGGTGAGAGACTCCTTGTAAAAAATGCGGCAAAATGCCGGGTAACGGAACAGCTGGAAATTCCGGAAAGCCAGGAGAAAATCCTGCAGATCTGTGCCTGCGAGGGAACGGTGCGCCTGGAAAAATACGAGCCTGTGGAGAACGGAATCCGGGCGGAGGGAACGATCACGGCGGAACTTCTCTATATCACAACGGATGACAATATGCCGATCCAGTCGGCAAGGGAAATCTATCCGTTTTCCCAGATCCTTGAGATTCCCGATATGCAGCCGGACGTGGAGGCGGAGATGGACTGCGGATTAGAGCAGCTGTCCGCGGTGATGATGGATCAGGAACATATTGAGATCAAAGCGGTGATCCAGTTAAACCTGATGGCGTTTTTGCCGCAGAAAATACAGAACATCGAAGAGATTACAGAAGAGCCTTTAGATATGGAAGAATTACAGAACCGCCCCGGTCTGGTGGGCTATATTGCAAAGGCGGGCGATGATCTGTGGACGATTGCCAAGGAGAATCATACGACCATACAGGATATTCTGGAAACCAACGGCTGGACGGAAAAAAATCTGCAGCCGGGAGATGCGGTGCTGATCGTCAAACAGATAGGATAAAGGTACTATTTGCACAGATTTGCTTGAGTAATAGAAGACGCTCTGTTATACTAAAGTGGTTATGAGTGTTATTTTTTGAAAGGAATTTTGAAAACAGGGAGACAAAAGATGGATCAGAATGAGAACAAAAATTACAATTTAGAGAACGACCCGGGACAGACACAGCCGGGATCTGCGGGGGCAGAGAATCAGCAGGGAACGCAGGATGTGTACGGTCAGCCGGGAGCACAGGGTGCATACGGTCAGCCGGACGTGGCAGCGAATAGCGGAATGACGCAGCCGGACGCCCAGCCGGGAGCGAATGCTTACGGCCAGCCGGGAAACGGTTATGGACAGGAAAGCGCAGGTCAGCCTTATGGACAGGAGAATGCAGGCCAGCCTTACGGTCAGAACTACGGTCAGGCAGAAAATGCGAACGGCCAGGGGAATGTGAGCCAGCCTTACGGTCAGCAGAATTACGGAGAGCAGAGCACGAACGGCCAGGGAGAGTATTCTTACGGACAGAATAACGCCTATGGACAGAATAACGCCTATGGACAGAATAACGCTTACGGACAGAATAATGCCTATGGACAGCAGACGAACGGTCAGCAGGCGTATGGTCAGGCGAACGGCCAGTATGCGGGAAATGCATATGCCGGCGTAAACTATGGCGAGGCGACGGTGCTCAACGACGAGAACGGTCAGCCGGTGAAGAACTCGTTCGGAATGAAGATTACATTCTCCATCCTTGAGATTCTGTGCTGCTGCGGATGCAACCTGATTACCATGATTATGGGTATTATCGGATGCGTATTCACGAGCAAGGCGAACAGTGCCTACAAGTCCGGAGATGTGCAGGAGTATAAGCGCAACAGCAAGTCGGCGACAATCTGCCTGTGGATCGGTTTTGCGATCGCACTGGTATGGCTGGTCTTCAGCATTATTTTCAGCGTACTTTACAGCAACGACATCGAGGATGCGTTTATGGAAGGATATAACGAGGCCGCAGGTGTAAGCGATGATTACGACACGGATGATTTCATGGGTGATTCCGGTGATGAAGAGTACGACACCGACGATTTTCTTGCCGATGACAGCGAGGATACAGAGGATGCCAAAACGGCAGCTCCGCTTGACGTGACAGCAGGGGATGCGTTCGACAGCGGAGACATTACCGTCAACGGTATCCTGGTGCAGCTTCCTATGAGCTACAGCGATTTCAAGGCACTCGGTTTTTCCATCGACTCCGAGGATGAGGAGTATGTATCCAACAAGAATGAATATTACTATCCGACATTCTACGATGCACAGGGAAATGAACTGGGAGAGGTGTACATTGGAAATGTAACCGACGATCCGCAGACACTTGCAGACGGAACGGTGTTCGGCTTCTCATTCACCAGCATGGACTACAATGACGATCTGGAGATCCTTCTGCCGAACGGTCTGACAAAGGATGCGGTCAACGACGACTTTATGACTGCTTACGGCGAGCCGGATTATGAGTATGAGTCGGATACCGGCGACTACCAGTCTTATCAGTGGTACAGCCACAGCGACACCTACGAGGATATGGATGAAAACTCCATTTCCGTAACATTCTATGATGGCGAGCTGAGCGATCTGGAACTGATGTATATCGGATGGGATTGATCTGATTTCCGAAAAATCGAAAAATTATGGAAACTGTGACAATTTTATAAGGAAGTATGATATAATCAACGGGTATGATAACAGAGTCATACCCGTTTTTTGTACGCAATGAAAGATAATTCAGATATTTGGGATGGAGATACCGCATGAGACATTTTAAGAAACGTGTTCTGGCACTGCTTCTGGCGGGAGCAGTCGGAATCGGAAACTATGCGTCTGTGTCTGCTTCGGCAATCAAGGATGCACAGGATAAAAAGGATGAGGCACAGCAGGAACTGAATCAGGTGAACCAGCAGATTCAGAATATCCAGTCGGCGCAGAACAGCCTTCAGGCAGAGATGAATAATTATGACAATCAACTCATGAGCCTGCTTACCGATATGGACATCCTGCAGAGCGATATGGATACGCAGGAGCAGGAGATCGAACAGGCAAACGCGGATCTGGAAAATGCGAAAGCGGAGGAACAGCAGCAGTATGACGCCATGAAGCAGCGGATTCAGTATATGTATGAGAATGGAGACCAGTCCTTTTTGACGGCGTTAGTCGGCGCGGACAGCATTACGGATCTTTTGAACCGGGTGGAGTATGTCTCGGATGTCTACCAGTATGATCGCGATATGCTGACGAACTATCAGGAAGTGGTGCAGCAGGTGGAAGATCTGACGGCACAGCTTGAGAGTGAGATGGCGGAGATGGAGGAGCTTCAGATCAGCTATCAGGAGCAGCAGAGCTCTCTGGAGCAGGTGATTGCGACAAAGCGTTCGGAGATGGCGGATTTTGACAGCCAGCTTGCCAATGCACAGAGCCTTGCAAGCCAGTATGCGCAGACGATCAAGCAGCAGAACCAGATCATTGCGACGGAGAAGGCAAAACAGGCGGCTGCGGAGGCGGCGAAGAAAAAGGCGGCACAGGCGGCTGCTGCGGCAGGAACAACCGGCAGCACCACCGGAACGGATACCTCGGCAGCCGGCGCCGGAACGACCTCGAATACGACCGGAAATACCGCTTCGACCGGGACGGATACCCCGACTTCGGGCAGCAGTACCTCCGGCAGCTCTTCCACAGGTCTGACGGACGGCGGATTAAACCCGTCCTACACGACCGGAGTCAGCGGCAGTGACGTAGTGTCCTATGCGAGCCAGTTCCTGGGGAATCCGTATGTCCTTGGAGGTACCAGCCTGACATCTGGAACGGATTGTTCCTATTTTGTCATGGCGGTCTACCAGCATTTTGGCATCTCCCTGCCGAGATCTTCGTATTCGCAGAGCAGCTGCGGACAGGCAGTCAGCTATGAAAATGCGCAGCCCGGCGATATTATCTGCTATCCGGGACATGTGGCAATCTATATCGGCGGTGGACGGATTATCCATGCGTCCAACCCGAGAACCGGCATCTGCTACGGAAATGCAACCTACCGTACGATCACTTCGGTACGGCGTGTGTTGTAGGTTTGTATTTTCAAAAGCAAAATGCTATAATCTGGATAGAAATGAAATAAGAGATGGAGGAATAAAAAATGCAGTTCAAACAGTTACAGGATGATATGATCGCAGCAATGAAGGCAAGAGACAAGGTGCGCAAGGATGCAATCTCCACACTGGTGTCGGCTGCGAAGAAGGTGGCAATCGATGAGGGCTGCCGCGATGACATTCGGGAAGAACTTGTGGACCGGGTCATTTTAAAGGAGATCAAGTCCGTGAAGGAACAGATCGATACCTGCCCGGCATCCAGAGAAGATCTGCTTGCAGAATATAAGACGCGCTACGATATTTTTATGGAATATGCGCCGAAAATGATGTCGGCTGACGAGGTGGAGGCGTTTATCACAGAGAAGTTCGCGGACGTGGTAGCAAGCCACAACAAAGGACAGATCATGAAGGCTGTTATGCCGGAACTGAAAGGCAAGGCGGAGGGCAGCGTGATCAATCAGGTGGTGGCAGGGCTTTGTCAGGTATGAGACAGAAATTAAGATTTACTGCTGTTCTGGTCGTTCTGGTCATCATTCTGGGGACAGCATCCTACCGCGAACAGGGAAAGCGGCAGAAGCTGTCATTTCCGGAATCACTGGATCTTGTGGTGGTGACGGTGGATGGGAAGCCGGTAACTCTGCGGGAGATGGCATTTTATATCGCATATGAGGAAGGCAATATGGAAGATGCGGCCATCATCTATAATCCGGATAATACGGACGAATACTGGCAGCTGTATATCAATCATACGTTCCTGCGGGAGCAGGCGAAACAGACAGTGGTGGATATGACCATTCATGATACGCTGTTTTACCAGATGGCAACAGCAGAGAAAATCACGCTCTCAGAGGAGGAGGAACAGTATCTTGCCAATGATCAGCAGGATTTTTGGAGTGACCTTACCGAGGAACAGAGAGCGCGCCTGGGTGTCGATGAGGAAACGATTGATGCATCCATGCGAAAAATGGCGCTGGCGCAGAAATATCAGAGTATTCTTGCGGAGATGGAACAGGTCGATTACGAGGATTATTCCATCGGCGGCACGGAATACGAAAAACTTCTGGCACAGCATACCTGTGAGTTAGACGAGACTACCTGGGACCGCGTGCCGTTCGGCAGCATCACGGTAGATCATTGAACAAAGAGGGAAAGACAGAGATTTTCCATTGCGTGAAGCAGGATATGCGCCGATATGTGAAGAAAGCATTTGCGGCAGGCAGAATATAATATAAAAAATAAAATAGAGAAGAGAAGAAGAATATGTCAGTAAAAATTGGAAGAAATGATCCGTGCTGGTGCAAAAGCGGCCGGAAATACAAGGCATGCCATCAGGCATTTGACGAGAAGATTGCAGCGATCGCTGCGCAGGGACATATCGTCCCGACCCATGACATTATCAAGAATGCAGATCAGATTGCAGGGATTAAGGAGAGCTGCAAGATCAATATCGCGGTGCTCGATTATATTCAGGAGCACATTCATGAGGGCATGAACACGGCGGAAATCGACAAGATTGTCTACGACATGACGACCAGCATGGGCGGTATTCCGGCACCGCTGCATTATCAGGGCTACCCGTACAGCGTGTGCACTTCGGTGAACGATCAGGTGTGCCATGGATTCCCGTCAAAGGATGTCATTTTGAAGTCGGGAGATATTATCAATGTGGATGTTTCCACGATTTTGAACGGTTATTTTTCCGATTCTTCCAGAATGTTCTGCATCGGCGACGTCAGCCCGGAGAAGAAACGTCTCGTGGATGTCACGAAGGAGTGTGTGGAAAAAGGTCTCGCAGAGGTAAAACCGTGGGGATTTTTAGGCGATATGGGGCAGGCGGTTCACGATCACGCCTTCGCAAACGGTTATACGGTTGTGCGTGAGATCGGCGGACACGGCGTGGGACTGGAGTTCCATGAGGAGCCGTGGGTCGGCTATAATAGCAAGCGCGGTCAGGAGATGCTGATGGTGCCGGGCATGATCTTTACGATCGAGCCGATGGTCAACATGGGAAAAGTGGACATCTATGTCGATGATGCAAACGACTGGGAGGTCTACACGGAGGACGGACTTCCGTCTGCACAGTGGGAGATTATGGTGCTTGTGACGGAGGACGGCCACGAGGTTCTTTGCTGGTAAGCAGGAGGCAGGATGAAAAATCTGGGAAAGAAAGCGGTTCACGGAGCGCCGGGAAAAGCAGCTTCGATGAAGAAGGCGGATGTGCCGGGCGAATGGCTCTATTTTGCACCGGAGGCAGTGGGTGTGCGGCAGATTGCAGATGCGCTGGAAGGAACCTGTGAGATGGAAATCTGGCAGGAAGCAGGCGTACTTGAGATTATGTACGGCGGAGAAGCCTCCATGGACATGGAGGAAGGAAAAATACATCCCCGGGATCAGGTGACTGCGGCATTTGCAGAGGAACATGACTGCGACAGAGTGTATCTGGTGACATTTTCTGCGGAGGAATATGAAAAGGTACTGCCTGTAATGCGGCACATCTTACAGGAATGCGGCGGCATATTCTGCGGCGATACGGAAGATTTTAAGCCGATACTTACAGAGTAGAAAAGGGATGCTTTTTTGCTTTAGTGTATTGAAATGATAAGAAAAAACAGCTATGATACTGTTATTGGCGCAGAGAAAAAACGGACGCCGGAGCGGGAGGAAATATGGACAGCAGAATTTCAGGACACACAGGATTATTGGCATTGATTGGTTCGCCGGTCGGACATTCGGGTTCACCGGCAATGTATAACTACAGTTTCGAGCGTCTGGGGCTGGATTACGTGTATGTGGCTTTTGACATCAAAGTGGAGGAAGTGGCAGACGCCATTGCCGCCATGCGCACATTCAAAATGCGCGGCTGCAATGTCACCATGCCGTGCAAGACAGAGGTTGTCAAATACATGGATGAATTGTCTCCGGCAGCACAGATTATCGGAGCGGTCAACACGATCGTAAATGACAACGGCAGACTGACCGGCCATATTACTGACGGCGAGGGATTTGTGCATAATCTGAAGGATCACGGGATCGATATTAAGGGCAAGAAGATCACGGTTGCAGGCGGAGGCGGTGCCGCTACTGCCATTCAGGTGCAGTGCGCGCTTGACGGTGCAAGAGAAATCTCTATTTTCAATATCAAGGATGCTTTTTTTGAGAGAACGCTGAAAACGGCGGAGAAGATCCGTGCGGCGGTTCCGTCGTGCGTGGTAAATGTCTATGATATTGCGGATACTGCGCGGATGACTGCGGAGATCGCGTCCAGTGATATTTTTGCAAATGCGACGATCGTTGGCATGAAGCCGATGGAAAATGAGAGTGTGGTAAAGGACACTTCTGCATTCCGACCGGGGTTAGTGGTGGCGGATGCCGTCTACAACCCGGAGGAGACGAGATTGCTCCGGGAGGCGAAGGAAGCCGGAGCAACCTGTATCGGCGGCAAGGGAATGCTGCTGTGGCAGGGCGTGGCTGCCTTTAAACTGTATACCGGAAAAGATATGCCGGTCGAGGAAGTCAAAGAGCGTTTTTTTAGCTAGAAAGGTGAAACTGCGGCATGAAGAATTTATATCTGATCGGCTTTATGGGCGCCGGGAAAAGTACCATTGCGAGAGCGCTTGCGAAAAAATGTCCGTCGAAGCGAATCGAGATGGATCAGCTCATCGAGGAACAACAGGGGATGGCAATCACAGATATTTTTGCCGCACATGGGGAGAATTATTTCCGCGACCTGGAGACAGAGTTGTTGCGGTCTTTTTCGGAGAGCACAGGATATGTGGTATCCTGCGGCGGAGGCAGTGTACTCAGGGATGAGAATGCGGCGCTGATGAAGGAGAACGGTTGTATCGTGTTCCTTCGGGCGACGCCGGAGACGATCTACGAAAGAGTCAAGGACAGTACGAACCGCCCGATTTTAAACGGGAATATGAATGTGGAATATATCCGGGAACTCATGGAGAAGCGCCGGCCGCGCTACGAAGCGGTGGCGGATATCTGCGTGGACACGGACGGCAAGGACGTGGATGCCATCAGTGAGGAGATCCTGAAAGCGGTAGAAAACAGAGCATAAGAGGGGCAGCAGGAGATGAATTTTGAGTTTATAAGGGAGTGCAGGCTGGAGTCGGACGAGCTTCAGGCGATGTATGACAATGTTCTGCAGGAACTGGAGCGCGCGGAGCATTATTATTGGAGAAAACCGCAGGAGTGTGGCATCATTCTGCGCCAGACAACAGAGCGGATCTGTCGTATCTATAATACATATTATCAAATCGGCTATCCAGGGAACGCTTCGCTGGAAGAGTTTTTGTGTTATACGGACGAAAACGAGCACAACGTGATGGTGAGCCGTTTTTTGAGCGTCGTCCGCAAGGAGCAGCGCGACCGGCTGAATAAGCTGCGTGTGCTGGGAGATGACTGTATCTGGGGCGAGGAGGCACCGGATCAGGGGATGACTTTTGAAGACCGCATGGGGCAGAACGCGAGACATATGATGGAGACCATGATGGAGGTCACCAAGGATATGTGTGAGAAGATCAACAAGAGAAACGACGTGTTCGACGAGTTCTTCCTCGAGGAGGCTCTGCCGGAGACAAAGGAAGAGGCAGGAAAAGAGACGCTTGCCGCTGCGGAGATAACAACCAGTGCAGAGAATACGAAAAAACCTCTGTTTGCCAGAATTTTCCACAGGTGAGGACAAATGAAAAAATCAGTATCGACCGTTTATGGAGTGCTGCTTGTCATCGGATTCATTCTGATGGCTCTGAGCTTTGCGTTTACAGGTAAAAAGAATACAAGCTTTGCGGAGGATTCCAGACGAATCGAACTGCAGCCCGATCGCGTGGTGGAAGTGAGTGAAGATGTCAGGGAGTATTATTTCGACAGTAATCAGATGCAGTCAGAGTTTTCGGAACTGACATTTTTTAGCGTACATCAGTGCGTGGAAGTGTATGCGGACGGCGAGCAGATTTATTCGCTGGAAAAGAGCAGTACGGTGTTCGGGAGGACGCCCGGAACCGGATGGAATACGATCCAGCTGCAGGAGGGCGTGAAGAGTTTCAGTGTGCGGATCGAGGCGGTGTACCCGGCAGTGCGGGATCATGTGACGAGGTTCTATCAGGAGAATGACGGACAGATGGTCTATCAGACGATGAGAGGATCGGTTCCGGAGATCATGGTCAGCACAGTCGACGGAGCGATCGGTATTATGCTGCTCATTTATTATGCAATTGCAAGACGCAAAGTAAAGATGGGACCGGGCATCCTGTATTTTGGCATTTTTACCCTGATGATGGGAATGTGGTCCATGAATGAGGCGGAGCTGGTTGCCTACATGGTAAAAAGCCGGACGGCGGCCTCGTACACCGGCTATATGATGATTATGCTGATGATTGCGCCGTTTGCAGCATTTTTGCAGGAGTTCTCCGAGGTGGAGGAGAAGTATATATCAAATATTATCTGCATCTGTTCATTTGCGAATGTTGTAGTGTGTACCGTACTCCACATGACGGGGATCTGCGAGTTTAAAAATACGGTATTTTGCACGCATTTTCTGATGGCATGTGACCTGCTCTATCTGCTCTATGTGATCTTGCAGCGTTACCGGGCGCGCGGAATGGACCGGCGGGTGCGTGTCTGTATCTGGGGACTTGTAATTCTGCTAGTGTCTTACGCGGTCGACATGTCGGCGTACTACATCGGATGGAGAAGAACGGATGTGATCGGCAGATTTGGATTCCTGTTGTTTATCTGCCTGCTGGCGAGAGAGGCGACTGCGGTGTCGATGGAGAAGATTGATGAGGGACGCAAGGCGGAGATCTACCGGGAACTGGCGGAGCATGATATGCCGACCGGACTGTACAACCGCAACGCTTATGATGAGTGGGCGTCGGAAAATGCCAGAGACCGAGAGACGGCGATCGTGACGTTCGATTTGAATGATCTGAAGTACTGCAATGACACGTTCGGACATGCGGCGGGCGATAAGTATATTCAGGACGCGGCAAAGCTGATCGCGGAAGTGTTTGAACCTGCCGGGGTGTGCTACCGGATCGGCGGGGATGAATTCTGCGCCGTGATCCGCCATGCCAGAAGTGAGTGGGTCGAGGAACGTCTGCGCAGACTGGAATATCTCGAGTGGAAATATAATGAGGGGAAAATGGACGTCCCGATGCGGATCGCTTACGGCTACGCGATCTTTGACGAGCAGTATGATAAAAATATGGAAGAGACAAGAAACCGTGCGGATGTGAAGATGTACGAGAAAAAAAGAGCGATCAAGGCGGAAGAGAGAAAATGAAAAAATGCGGGAATTCCCGCATTTTTTCTGCTGTAGTCAGAAGTTGCTTCCGCTCCAGCCCCAGTTATCGGTCGGGAAGTATGCCACGTAGATGTGGTCTGCAGGAATGGAAAGTTCACCGGAGAGCAGATGGCAGAGCTTTCCGGTCATCTGGCTGGTGCCTGCAGCGGACGGCGTGCCGAAGGTTTTGACCTCCACATAGGCGACAGCGGTAGAATCCCCCTGAAAGGACAGGCTGGCATTGTCCTCAAACCCGGTCATGACCCAGTTCTCCCCTTTGCCGAGACATTCTCTGGTAATGCGGCAGATCTCTGCGGTCAGGGAATCCTTTTTGGATTTGCTCAGGGAAACGGTGGTTTTCGTATTGATAAATGGCATGGCAATATCCTCCTTTACATCTGATAAAGATAGTATATACGAAAATAAGCCTGCATACAATGTAAAAACAAGTATTGCAGGGGATTTCGTTTGAAAGGTTATATTGAGGAAAGAGCCATGGAGATTGCCAGATATATCATTGACAATAACACGACCGTGCGGCAGGCAGCAAAGCATTTCGGGATCAGCAAGAGTACGGTACATAAGGACGTCACAGAGCGCCTCGTGCAGATCAACCCGTCGCTCGCGGCGGAGACGCGCAAGGTGCTGGACGTCAACAAGTCCGAGCGGCACATCCGCGGCGGGATGGCGACAAAGGAGAAGTATCTGCATCAGCATGTGTAAAACCGCAGAAACATTTGACGGCATGAAAACGTTTTTATATAATAGGAGAAGATAACGGCAGGATAGATGGAGGATAAGCGCAGATGAAGAAGATAGCGTTGATCATGGACGGATGGAAGCGATTCTTCACATATGCATGGCCCGCCGGAATGTTGGAGCGTATCAGAGAGACGAATGAGGATGTGAATCTGTATATTTTCAACAGTTCGGGAGACTGGAGCAGGGATGAGGATTACAATATCGGAGAGTACAACATCTATCGGCTGCCGGACTTAAACGATTTCGACGGCATTATTGTAGATCTGAACAATATCCGCTATTCCGAGGTGCGGGAGTATGTGATCTCCTCGGCAAAGGCCACCGGGAAGCCGGTGATTTCCATTGCAAATGAGATTGCGGATTTTTACTATGTCGGTATTGACAACTATTCCGCCATGCAGGAAATAGCGGCGCATCTCTATGAGGTGCATAATTGCAGACGCTTCTGGTATGTCATGGGACCGGACGATAATTACGAGAGCAACCGGCGTGTGGCTGCGTTGCGCGATTTTTCAGAGACACACGGGATTTTGTGGGATGCCAGGGATCTCTACTGCGAGAGTTATGAATACAAGTGTGGAGTGCATGGATTTGAAAAATTGCTCACGCTGCACGGGAAACTTCCGGATGCCATTATCTGTGCCAACGATAACATTGCCGTCGGCGTGTGTGAGACCGCGGAAGCTCACGGCTACAAGGCACCCGACGATTTTCTGGTGACCGGATTCGATAATTTTGACAAGGCGAGCTATTATTCACCGCACATCACAACGGTCGGACATATCCGCGAGCAGGTGGGATACCACTGTGCGGATATTCTTCTGCGGCTGTGGAGGGGCGAGATGGTACCGCGGTTTAATTATACGGGGCACCAGTGCATTTTCTGGGAAAGCTGCGGCTGCGACGCCGGCATTGCGGTGGATCAGGCAGAACATTCCAGGGCGCAGATTGTCTATGGAATCGAGACGGACGAATTTGAGGAGCAGGTGCTTTCGCTGGAGTATGAATTGTTGCAGTGCGAGACGGTGCGTGAGATGTCGCGCTGGATTCCGAAATGTATTCCGGCTATGCGGTGTGACGCGATGTATCTGATCATGGATGAGCACATGAATGATTTCCGGGAATTGAGCGATTATTATGACAGACATCTGATTGAGGATGAAGAGTTCTGCGTGCACGGTTATCCGGAGAAAATGCAGATGGAGTTCGCCTATGAGGACGGTGTGGTAAAAGAGAGCGAGGAGACGGTCGTGGAGGGGATTTTCCCGACCTTTGATTACGCGGAGGGCGGAAAAGATTTTCTGTTTCTGCCGCTTCATTTCCGGGAACACACGGTGGGATATTTTGTCATCCGGAATGCTGTGTATCTGATGGAGAAGCAGTATTTGTTCCAGATTATCAACGTGTTGACGTCTGCGATGGAGAATCTGCATAAAAAGGAGCGCCTTGCCTATCTGAATCAGGTGCTGTCAGAACTGTACGTGAAGGATGCCATGACGGGAATGTACAATCGGCTCGGTTACCAGAAGCTGGCGTGCCGTATGTTTGAGAAAAAGAAGCAGACGGGGGAGAACCTTTCGATTATTTTTATGGATATGGACAGGCTCAAAAGCATCAACGATGAATTCGGGCATATCTATGGGGACTGGGCGATCAAGACGATTGCGTCGGCGATTTTAAAATATATTCCGGAGGGAGCGGTCGCGGTCCGGAGCGGCGGGGATGAGTTCCTTGTTGTGCTGGAGCAGACCGCGGATGCAGAGATCGAGAAGATCATCGGAGAGATCCGGGAGGATATCCGGGAACGTTCGGCGGAGATGAAACTGCCATTTCCGCTGACGGTCAGTGCGGGATGTGTCCACACAGATATGACGACTGGGTGCGATCTGGACGACTACGTGCGCGAGGCGGATGCCATCATGTACGAGGAGAAGACCGCGAAAAAAGCGAACCGCACCTAAGCAGGATGAAAAGGCTTCCAACCGGGCAGGGGAAAAGAATAAGAAAGTCAGAAGGAGATACCGGCAGATGAAAATCGAGCGTGAACGGGTCAGAGAAACATTCCGGGAGTATACGGATGCTTATGATGCGACCGATGAGAAAATAAAATTGAAAATTGACCACACTTACCGGGTGGCGGAACTGTGCGAGCGGATCGCGAAGGCAGAGCAGATGGAGAAGACAGAGGTTGATCTGGCATGGCTCCTTGGAATGCTGCACGATGTGGGAAGATTTGAACAACTCCGGAGATACGGGACATTCAGCGATGCGGATTCCATCGATCATGCAGCGCTCGGAGCAGACATTTTGTTTGGCGGAGTGCTCCGGGAAGGGGAAGGTCTGATCCGCACGTATGTGGACGATGCGGCGGAGGATGAGGTGATTGAGACTGCCATAAGAGTGCACAGTGCCTACCGGATTCCGGAGGGGCTTGCGCCGCGCACGGAAAAGCTGTGCCATATTCTGCGGGACGCCGACAAGATCGATATTCTGCGGGTCAATGTGGATGTGCCGCTGGAGGAGATTTACAATACCACGACGGAGGAACTGCGCAACGCAGCCGTCACACCGGCAGTGATGGATAGCTTTTATGAACATCATGCGACGCTGCGCAGTATCAAGCGCACGCCGGTGGATCATGTGGTAGGACATATCTCGCTGGTGTTTGAACTGGTATTTCCGGAGAGTGTGCGGATTGTAAAAGCGCAGGGTTATCTGGAAAAACTGCTGCATTTTGAGAGCCGCAACGCTGTGACAAACGCGCAGTTCGCAGAGCTTCGGGCGGAGATGGAGCGCTATCTTAAGGGAAGGTAATGCCTGCTCCACGGTTTGGGAAAATGAGCGCAGCAGCGCAGTCCGCGGCAAAGAGCAGCAGAAGCAGGGTGTTTAATCCAAGGCGCACTTTGGGGGAGAGACGTTTCCAGAGTCTGGTGAGCGGCGCCTCCAACACACAGATCCAGAGCACGCCCGCGATGCCGAAACCGACCGTCGCGTACAGACAGATATAGCCATGAAAATGTAAAGGATAGCCGCTGTAATCCCAGTAGCGCAGGTCCCAGAAGGTATCCAGAAACCATCCGATCAGGAGTTCCAGACTGGTGCCGATGGCGGCACTGAGGAAAAAGACGCCGGCCGGGTGGATTTTTTTTCGCCGGCAGCCCAGCAGCAGATAGAAAAGCACTGCGCCGATGCCGTAGACCGGAAGCCACGGCCCGTAGAAGAAGCCGCGGTTGGCAAAGGTTTTGTCCCGATACAGAAAGATGGCAACCTCCCAGAGAAACCCGCCGATCGAGCCGAGAAAGAAGAAATAAATCTGTTGGGAGAGGAAAAACGATATAGGAGTCTGCTCCGGTGCGCAGAGTTTGGAAAAATCCGGAAGACGGTCATGTTTTTTCATGGAGATAGTATAACCGGAACGTTGAAAATTATTGAATTGTGAAATGGTGGAAAATATAGAAATGCGCCTTGTAAATTGCGGGAGCGTATCTTATAATAGTAGCAATTGAGCAAACCGCCCTTTGCGGCGGAAAAACATCAGGAGGAAAAGAGTGTGGAAATGAACAACAATTTTTCACAGGAAAAAGTCATTGTCATCGACTTTGGCGGTCAGTACAACCAGCTGGTTGCCAGACGTGTCAGAGAGTGCAATGTTTACTGTGAGATCTATTCCTACCGTACAGACATCGAGCAGATCAAGGCGATGAATCCGAAGGGTATCATTTTAACCGGCGGTCCGAACAGCTGCTACGAGCCGGATTCTCCGACGTACACGAAGGAACTGTTTGAACTTGGAATTCCGGTTTTGGGACTCTGCTACGGTGCGCAGCTTATGATGCATGTGCTGGGCGGAAAGGTTGAGAAGGCACCGGTGCGTGAGTATGGCAAGACAGAGGTGTTTGTCGATACGACATCGCCGCTTTTCGGCGATGTGTCTGAGAAGACGATCTGCTGGATGAGCCATTTTGATTATATTTCAAAAGTTGCTCCGGGATTTTCCATTGCGGCGCACACGGCAGACTGTCCGGTGGCGGCAGCGGAGAACCGCGAGAAGAAACTTTTTGCAATCCAGTTCCATCCGGAAGTGCTTCACACCCAGGAGGGCACCAGGATGTTGCACAATTTCGTGCGCGGTGTCTGCGGTTGTGCCGGAACCTGGCGCATGGATCATTTTGTGGAGCACACGATCGAGGCGATCCGCGAGAAGGTCGGTGACGGCAAGGTGCTCCTTGCACTGTCCGGCGGTGTGGATTCCTCAGTCGCAGCAGGACTTTTATCCAGAGCGATCGGCAAGCAGCTCACCTGCGTGTTCGTGGATCACGGTCTCCTGCGCAAGAATGAGGGCGATGAGGTGGGGAGCGTATTTGGCCCGGACGGTCAGTTCGACCTGAATTTTATCCGCGTCAACGCACAGGAGCGCTACTATGCGAAGCTGGCAGGCGTGACGGAGCCGGAGCAGAAGCGCAAGATCATCGGCGAGGAGTTCATCCGTGTCTTTGAGGAAGAGGCGAAGAAGATCGGTGCAGTGGATTTCCTGGCACAGGGAACCATTTATCCGGACGTCGTGGAGAGCGGTCTTGGCGGGGAATCCGCAGTTATCAAGTCACACCACAATGTCGGAGGTCTGCCGGACTATGTTGATTTCAAGGAGATCATCGAGCCGCTGCGCAATCTGTTCAAGGATGAGGTGCGTAAGGCAGGTCTTGAGCTTGGCATTCCGGAGAATCTGGTATTCCGCCAGCCGTTCCCGGGACCGGGACTCGGCATCCGCATCATCGGCGAGGTGACGGCAGACAAAGTCCGCATTGTGCAGGACGCTGATGCCATCTACCGCGAGGAGATTGCAAAAGCCGGACTGGACCGTTCGATCGGTCAGTATTTTGCTGCACTCACCAATATGAGAAGCGTCGGAGTCATGGGGGATGAGAGAACCTATGATTATGCAGTTGCACTGCGCGCCGTGAATACGGTGGATTTCATGACCGCGGAGGCGGCGGAGATCCCGTTCGAGGTGCTGCAGACGGTGATGAGCCGGATTATCAATGAGGTGCGCGGGGTGAATAGAGTATTCTATGATCTGACCAGTAAGCCACCGGGAACGATTGAGTTTGAATAAAAAGGTAAATCCCTACAAAGCCTGTAGTTATGGGCTTTGTAGGGATTTTTTAGATGGCGTTGGGTACGATTTGGGTACAAAATTATTTTTGATTCTTGTTGTTAAGTTCGAATTGGAGATAATCTGTACCTTCTGTGAGATAGGTTGTTCCATCTGATGAATTCTGTGGGGAGTTTATTCCCAAGTCTTGCGGTGTAATAGAACCGCTCTGTTGACATTTTGCCCATAATTCATCATCTGATAAGCGGTTTGAGTTGTCAGCCATTATAATTTACTCCTTCCTACAAGATAAAATTGCTAATAAACATTAAAAAGATAGAAATAATAATAAGCGGTATCATGCAATTCACACATTTATTAAATTTTTCAAATCTTTTTTCTAAAATATTCTTATTGGTATCAATACATTGATTATAACGTGAGCAAATATATTTTGCAACTGCCTTAGAATTAGCATCTATCATTTCTCTTTTTAAAATTATTTGAGGATTGAAACGTTGAATAGCAACACCCTTTAGCAAATGTGTAAGCTGTATCAAGGTAAGTACGTAGAGAGAAACATTTAATGTCAATAATATAGAATATATAATGAGTAAAGCAAGTTGTACATTGTCTTTGGGAAAAGAAAAATCAGAAATTTTCTTTATAATATCACATAAAAGTACAAATAAGAAAGCATATACTGTTAGTATAATATATACTTTATTATCCAATTTTTCCGAACGTTGAACACAATGATCATATTCAGCTTTTGTAGTTTCGTATGATAATTCTTCGGAAAAATCAGTATGATTTTGGGAAGGATTGTTATTATGCTCAACGGTAATATGATATGTTCTTTTATCAACATTTACTGTATATTCGTTTGCCACTTTTCAATCTCCTTTGTGAAATCATTAAATGGAATAACTATTTTTGATCTTTTAAAGTTAATCCTATCTTATCCATAACCTCATCATGTGCTCTTTGAATTTTTAATCTATTCTGCCATGCCTCCGATTCCGGATAAATATCCATCCAAAGATTAAAGTCAGCCTCCGCTTTCAGCAGAGCTTCCCCACGTTTTTTCACATCTTTGATTTCATTACATTTCTCGACTTCATCCATATATTTTTCATAGCGTTCTAACCATGATCGCATCAGCGATAATGTTCCAAAGCTGATGCCTACCATATCATTTCCGTCTTTATCCTGATATTCAAATAATGAACCGTCATACTGGCGGAATATCTGAAAAAGTCGGTGTATAGCTTTTATACCATCAAAGTCTGAATTTGCAAGTACTTCAGGGTTGACCGCAAGTGCTTCTGCTATTTTTTCAAGGGAAGATGGTTTAGGATTCCTTCTGCCACTCTCGTAAGCACGAATATAGGCTTCGCTTGCACCAACCATTTCTCCTAATTGTCTTTGCGTTAGGTGACGTTCCTGACGGATGCGTCTTATATTTTCGCCAACTGTCATTGTGATTTCCTCCTGCTTTAAAGCTATGGATGTTTCAACATCATATATAGCATAGCACACCAGATAAAAAAATTAAAGGAAAAAGATATTGACACGAAACAAATGTTACGATATTATAAAAACGAAACAAAATGATACTATACAGAAACAAAGAAAGGAAAGAACACTATGAACGAAAAAATTTACTATAGTGCAGAAGACATTGCAAAGATGCTCGGTGTGAGCATGGGAAAATCCTACAAGATTTTACGAGAAATGAATAAGGAGCTTGCCGGAAAAGGTTTCCTTACAATCGCAGGCAAAATTCCGGTGGAGTATTTTCGTGAGAAATGGTACGGCGGAGCCAAGGAGGTGAGTGCATGAGCTGCAGTGCAAAGCGAGATCCAAACGGTACATGGCATATCCAGTATCGGTGGACAGACTGGACGGGAACCAAGAAGAAATCCCAGAAGCGAGGGTTTAAGACGAAGAAGGAAGCAGAGGAATGGTATGCGCATTTCATATTGCAGCAAACTTCTGATCCGACCATGACCTTGAATGATTTCTGGGAGATATATAAGGCAGATATGGAGAAACGACTGCGGAAAACTACTATGAAGCAGAAAGAATATGTGATGAAAGATAAGGTTCTTCCGTATTTTGGAAATACGCCTATCAATGCAATCACAGCTCCTATGATACGAAAGTGGCAGGGAGAAATGATTGATAAAGGATTTAAGCCGACTTACCTGAAAACGATAAATAATCAGCTTAGTTCTATTCTAAATTATGCGGTGCGATTCTATGAATTACGCTCCAATCCATGCCACAAGGCAGGCAGTATGGGAAAAAGCAAAGCGGATGAACGCCCTTATTGGACGCTGGAAGAATTTCAGAAATTTTCGGATGCAATTATGGATAAACGAGATTCTTGGATGGCATTTCAGATATTGTTTTGGACAGGTATGCGTATTGGAGAATTACTTGCTTTGCAGGTGAAAGATGTAAATTTTGAGGATGGAACTATCCGGGTAGATGAATCGCTTACAAGGCTTGATGGAGAAGATCTGATTACAGCTCCAAAGACAGAAAGCTCGGTGCGAGTGATAACTATTCATAAGGAATTGCAGGACGAGATTCGGGATTATATCAGCACATTGTATCGACCAAAACTGGGAACCAGATTGTTTGCTGGAAGAACAAAAAGCTTCTTTGAGCATGAGATGGAGCGTGGCATTAAGCTGTCGGGAGTTAAGAAAATTACAGTACATTGTACCAGACACAGTCATGCAAGTATGTTGGTGCAGATGGGGTTCAGTCCGATTGAGATTGCCAAGAGGCTGGGACATGGAAAGGTGACAACAACGATTGAAACCTATTGTCATCAGTCAAGGGATGCGCAGGAGAAAATTGCAGACCGTCTCGGAAAAGTGGATCGAGGTGAGGAAGATGGCGTGTAAACGGGAGGATAGATTTCGGCATAACACAATCGCATTCTGGCTGAGTGATGAAGAAAAATCAGAAGTTGAGGCAAAAATTATATTATCGGGAGTGCCGAAAGGTGAATATTATCGAAAGTCAGTGTTAGAGCAGGAAATTAAGGTAGTGTCAGGCAATTATATGTCATTTCGATTATCAAAGGTGTTAGAGCGGATATGTGAGGAATTGCACAATAGAAATTCAGAGAATGAGCAGCTTTTGCTGGCTTTGCTAAAAGAACTGATTGCATTACAGAAAAATGCCCCTGCTGGTAACAGGGACATGAAAGAATAAAAAGGATAAAGCCTTTCTATCCACAACAAATTTATTATAGCAAAGGCTTTCTCCGCAGGAAAGGAGAAATTTGTGATTTGAATATATTTTCAGAAGTAAAAGAGCAGCTAACCACAAGACAGGTAGCGGAAAGTTATGGACTTCGTATCCGCAAAAATGGTGTTGCCTGCTGTCCATTCCATGATGACAGACATCCAAGCATGAAGGTGGATAAAAATTATCATTGCTTTGCTTGTGGTGTGGGTGGAGATGTGATTGATTACACAGCAAGAATGTATGGATTATCCCAATACGATGCCGCAAAGAAATTGATTGAGGATTTTGGATTACATGTTCAGACAGAAGCTATGAGCAGAGAAGAAAGGCAAAGGCTTCGCAGGGAAAAAGAGGAGCGCATGCGCATTATTCAGATTAAGAAAAAATTTTACAGATGGTGTGAGGAAACGATAGAACTGTTAAAAGATGCGTTGGTACAGATTGAAGATAGTGGACAGGTTCTTTATGGCAAGCCACCGGATGTAATATTTTCTGAGGATTATGCAATGATGCTTCATGCAGAACCAATCATCAATTATTGGCTGGATATTCTCTGCATGGGAAGTGAGCAGGAGAAAAAAGAACTATTTATGCAGGGCAGAAAAGAGGTGGAGCAGGTTGCAGGAAATGTCAGAAAATGGAGCAGATGTATCATGGGACGATGTCGGGAAAGTGCTTGAGGAGGAAATGAGCAGTGCAGAGGATATTCAGGCTGACCTTGTAAGAAATAATAAAGGGAATATCTGCCAGAGCATTGATAATTGTATGACCGTTTTTCAGCGCGATCCTTTGTTAAAAGGTGCAATCAGAAAAAATGAGCTTTCTGGAAAGATAGATATTGTTGGTGATCTTGGATGGGAAAGAACATCTTTCAGTCTGACAGATACCGATGTGTACCAGCTTCATTGGTATCTGGAAAAGCAGTATGGACTAAAAAATGAGAGGAACATCAACAAAGCCATGAATATCGCAGCCAGCGAGAACCGATATCATCCGATTCGGGAGTATCTGGAGCAGCTTGTATGGGACGGAAAGTATCGAATTGGGAGACTGCTTCCCAAATATCTGGGAGCCGAGGAGGATGCCTACACCAGAGAAATTATGCAGCTTCTTATGCTGGCGGCGATACATAGGGTATATGAGCCGGGATGTAAGTATGAAATCATGGTGTGTTTGGTGGGTGGACAAGGCGCAGGAAAGTCTACATTTTTCCGGTTCCTTGCAATCAATGATGAATGGTTCTCGGACGATCTGAAGCGCATGGATGATGATAATGTATACCGGAAAATGCAGGGGCATTGGATTATCGAAATGTCAGAGATGATGGCTACGGTTAATGCCAAGAGTATTGAAGATATCAAATCATTTATCAGCAGACAGAAAGAAACTTATAAAATTCCTTATGAAACACATCCGGAGGACAGACCAAGACAATGCGTGTTTGTTGGCACATCAAACAGCATGGATTTTTTACCATTAGACAGAACCGGCAATCGCAGATTTGCACCGATACTGGTACATCCGGACAGAGTGGAGAAGCATATTCTGGAGGACGAGAAAGAGGCAAGGAATTATATCATTCAGGCATGGGCAGAGGCAATGGAGCTGTATCGAAGCGGTCAGCATGAATTGAAATTATCCAAAGATACAGAAAATTATCTGCGCCAGATGCAGAAAGAGTTTATGCCGGAGGATGCGAAAGTCGGAATTATCCAGTTGTGGCTAAATGAACTGTCACAGGATTATGTATGCAGCATCATGATTTACAAAGAAGCATTTGACCATGAATACGATATGCCGAAGGACTGGGAATTAAAGGAAATCAATAATGTCATGAACAACAGTATTTCCGGCTGGGAGAAAATATCGTCCCACCGATTTGCAGAATATGGAATACAAAGAGGATGGCGCAGGATAGTCGATAAAGAAGAATTTCATAAATTGCCGGAACATGCAGAAATACCATTTGATAAAAAATAAGTTTTTTAATACTTGTTTACAAATTCTGTTTACAGTCTGTGTATGCGAGATAGTAAACACTATGGTTTACGGAAAAATCCAGTAAATATGCAAGGTACAGCAGTTGTAAACAATGTAAACGGGAAAAACAGCAAAAGAGTATTGCAATAACAAATGTAAACAGCAGGAGGAAAAATAGATGCAGAAATTTAATTATCAGAAAAGTAATAAAGCAACAGGGAAAATTTATGTAGGTCTGGATCATGGTTATGGAAATATCAAGACAGCACACCGGGTATTTCAGACTGGGATAGAGTGTTATGACGAGGAGCCGATTGTCAGTACCAATTATGTAAAGTATAGGGATAAATATTACGTGATTGGTGAGAGCCATCTGGTATATCAGGGCAATAAAACGGAATCGGATGATTTCTATATTCTGACACTTGCAGGACTGGCAGAGGAAATGAAGTATAGAGGATTGCATGAGGCAGATGTGGTGCTTGCAGTGGGATTACCTCTAGCATGGGTAAAGACGCAGGCAGCGGAATGGAGAAACTATCTCATGCGTGAAAAGGATCTGGATTTTTCATTCCGTAAGGAACGATACAAAGTCCATTTATGTGGCTTGGAAATCTTTCCGCAGGGACTTGCAGCAGTACATAATCAAGGCTCTATGCCGGGGATGAATATGTTGGTTGATATAGGAAACGGAACCATGAGCATTTTGGAAATTCATGATGGCAGACCGATGGAAAACAGCATCAGCACAGAAGTGTTCGGGGTACATCAGTGTATGGAAAAGATACAAAAAGAAGTATCAAAGCACAGTGGAGTGGATGTGTCGGAGATGTTGATTGAGCCGCTTTTGAGGAATGGAATCGGGGGCAGGACAGATGCAGTAGCTATGACTACCAAGCGGGTTGCGGAAAATTATACGGTAGAAATTATGAAGAAACTCATAGCGCATGGATATAGGGAAGAACTGGTGCACCTTTTTATCATTGGTGGTGGAGGCTGTCTTTTACAAAATTTCTCTGATCTGACAGCCAAACCGGAAGTATCCGTAATCACAGATATATGTGCTAATGCAAAAGGTTATGAGGCACTTGCCATAATGAAACAGAGAATGAGAGGATGATTCAGATGCGGAAGGAATACCGCTCAAGTAACGTGCGCTTCTGCATGGATGATGAAAATCAGCGTAGAACATGGGAATATTTACAGAGTATTACAAGAAAAGAAGGTTCTTACGGGAAAATACTTTCAGATGCATTTGTTCAGATATTGGATGGAAACCATGCAATAGAACAAGAAGCATTGCAACAAAACCTTTCAGAGTGTGTAACAGAGCAGATACTTTCCATGCATCTATCAACATTAAAGAGAGAACTACTGGAGGAATTGGAAAGTCTATATGGAAATGCCCAACATGCTGCTTCACAGACAGGGGCTGACAGGACTGATATAGGGAAAGAAGCACCAGGAGTGCCAGAGTCGGATATGTCAGATGCAATGATAACGATGGCACTTGCAATGGGTGAGTGGGTACCGGAATAGACATATCCGGTACCGTCAGCCAGCGCGAACGATGGAAGGGGATTATCTGACAGAGTGAGAAATCTGCCATAGAATACATGGCAGATATGCCAGCCATAAGGCTGGCAAGAGCCTCGCAGAGCCCTCGGAGAGCGACTTATGTTTTGATGCCTGCGTCAAAACTAATAAGGAGTTACTTTTGACAAAAGTAACAAAACCGTAGTTAGCAGTTATATAAAAATGGAAAGAAGGTAAAAAGACTGGGAGCAAAAACAATTTCTTTTCCAAAGGGAAAGGGACATCTGACGCATAATAACCGAGAGTTTATCAGTAATAATGTGGTACCCGAAAGGACAGCTTGGAACCGAATTTATATACAGGAATCTTTGGAACAGGCATATGAGAAATGCTTTGGGCAGGCACTTAGGGATTATAATGCAGCACAAAAGCGAAAGGATCGTAGAAAAGAAAATTATATGAAAGAAATAGAGAATTCCGGTAATAAGGAAAAGACATTCTACGAGAATATCGTTCAGATAGGCAAAAAGGATGACACTCCTGTGGTGGGTGCAGATGGAAAGCTTACTGAGGAGGCAAAGGCAGCCATTGAAATATTGGAGCAATATGCAAAAACATTTCAGGAACGTAATCCCAATTTGTATCTGTTTAATTGTGTTATGCATTTGGATGAAGCAACGCCACACTTGCACATTGATTATATTCCGGTTGCAAATGGCTATAAAACAGGCATGAAAACACGCAACAGTATGACTAAGGCATTGCAGCAAATGGGATTTGCAAAGGCGGTCAGCAAAAAGGAAAATGAAACAGTTGCATGGCAACAGAGGGAGCGAGCTTATCTGACGGAACTTTGTCAGGAGAAAGGGATTGATGTCGAGGTGTTGGGCGTACAGAGAGATAACCTTACCCTGCCGGAGTATAAAGCTGCGATGCAGAAAGTGGAAAAGTTGGAGCATCAAGCGGTGAAAATAGAAGAAAATAATCAAAGGCTGGTAGAACAGGCAGAAAAACTTGTAGATCAGATTGCAAGGCTGGATGAGAAGGAAAAAGATAATAAGGATGTGCTGAAAAAACATGATTTGAGAGCAGATACCCTAAAGACTATAGCCAAAGAAACAGAGAAAGATACGAAGAAATTGAAAAGTGCAGCGGTTCCAGTCAGCAATATTTTTGGTGGCGAAGAATATGTCAAGGTAAAGAAAAGCGACTGGGAAAAAATCATAGATGCTTTCGGTAGAGCTGTATCCAGAAATAAGTTGTTGGAGAAATACGAAAAGAAGATTGTTGCACTAGAGAAAAAAGTATCAGATGTGAGTGGACTATTGGATAAAATGAAGCAGTTTATTTCCAACAGAGGATTGGACGAAGCCTTTGCAGAATTTGTGAAGTCATTAGAGCCTAAGACAATGAAAGAACGCTTGACAGAAAAGCAGAAGGTTGTGAAAGAGCAAACACAACAAAAATCTATGCATACACAGGAACATGGCACATCGAGAAAACACAATATCAGTACCGAATTGTAATTCGTGGAAAGAGAGGTTGTTTATGAATATTACATACGAAAAAAATGGAGATTATTTGATACCAAACTTAATTTCTGATCCAGAGCCGGAAGGAAAATTGAGAAAGTTTGGACTTATGAGAAGACATTATCTGAAAGAGCATCGGAGCGGTATCTATCAGGCGATGCTATTAAGTGGAAAACTAAAGGAACATTTGCTTATGAGGCAGGAACAGGCAGAGGTGCAGTTTGATTTGCTTGTAAAGCAAATGGCAGAACAAGAGGGCGTGACTGAACATCTGAAAGAGAAAAATCAGATGCTTTGGGTGCAGAGGATGAATAATATTCGAGAGAGAGCGGAGGAGATTGTGAGAGCAACGTTATTACAATGATGATTACACACTACAACAGAAGGATGATTTTATCGAATCAGCTTTCTGTTGGTTATATACCAATATGCATGCAAATACTAGACCTAAGTAGGAGAAATTGGCAGATGGGAGGCAAAAATACATGGAAGATATAAATATTTATGGATATATGCGAGTGTCATCTAAGGAACAAAATGAGGATAGACAGAAAATCGCATTAACGGAGATGGGAGTACCTGAGAAAAACATTTATATGGATAAGCAGTCGGGTAAGGATTTTGAGAGAACACAATATAAGCGGTTATTGCGAAAATTAAATGAAAACAGTGTGCTGTATATCAAGTCGATTGACCGCTTAGGCAGGAATTACGGGGAATTGAATGAGCAGTGGCGCATTATTACAAAAGAGAAGAAAGCAGATATTGTTGTCATAGATATGCCGCTGTTAGATACCCGCAGAGAAAAGAATTTGCTTGGAACATTTATCAGTGATGTCGTTCTGGCATTGCTTAGCTATGTTGCAGAAAATGAACGCACCAATATCAAGCAAAGACAGGCGGAGGGAATTGCAGCAGCGAAAGCAAGGGGTGTAAAGTTCGGCAGACCACCATTACCAATCCCACAAAACTTTTATCAGATGCACAAAGACTGGCGGGCAGGGAAAATTACAATAGAAGAAGCTGCCAAGGCTTGTAATATGTGCCCTAAGACGTTTTACAGCAAGGCAGTAAAATATGAAAAATCCAGTTAAATAGTTTATGCGTTCTAACTGAAATGGTATACATTTCCAGTAATCGTATACATAAAACCATTCTTACATATTGTATCACGAAATCAGTCGAAATTCAGTAATTTTCTGTCAAAACTTCGTGAAATTTCACAGTTACAAATCCAAATTTTTCTCATGAAAAAAAGTATACATTTTTTCCAAGCTGGCTATCAAGGATAGCCGGCTTTAGAAATGAGGATAAAAATGGATAAGTTAATTGATCTGAATACTTATCCGGTCAGTGAAAATCTTAAAGCATTGCTGAAGGATAAGACAACAAAGAAAAATATTATATTTGCGACATCGGTATATAGTTCCAAAGGTACTCCAATCAAGGAAACTGAGCAGATGACAGAAGAAATCTTAAAGGGATTTACGCAATATGAGATACAGCCGAGGGTGCTAAAGAATAAGGAACAACAGCAGGAACGTACCAGAGCCAAAGCCGAGGTGTTTACGCCATCGTGGATATGCAACAAAATGAATAACCATTGCGATGAGGAGTGGTTTGGAAGAAAAGAAGTTTTTAATGTTGAATGTGAGCAGGGGTGGCGGGTAAACACAGAAAAAGTGGAGTTTGACACAGCGAATGGATGGAAAAAATATGTCGATTCCAAAAGGCTTGAGATTACCTGCGGTGAAGCTCCCTACATTGTATCACGCTATGATGCAGCTACCGGAGAACTGCTTGAGATTAGGCAGCGGATAGGAATTTTAGACAGAAAACTGCGTGTGGTAAATGAAAATACAGACAGTGAAACTGAATGGTTCAAATGGGTGCTTCGAGCATATCAGAGTGTGTATGGTTATGAATTTCAAGGAGACAGCCTTCTGATTGCAAGAATCAATTTACTCATAACTTTTGTGGATTATATGCAGGACAGGTGGGATAGAGTTCCAACAGATGCAGAACTGCGAAAGATTGTGAATGTTATTGTCTGGAACCTGTGGCAGATGGATGGAATATCCGGGACGATTCCCTTTGGAAAGCCCAAAGAGGAATATCATCAATTCAGTCTATTTGACTTTGTGGTAGCAGATGAGCCGAGAAAGCAGGATATAGAAAAACCGGAAGAAGTGTACTGCCGGATCTATGACTGGCGCAGCGATAAATCACTGACATATAAAAGCATGAAGGAAGGTAGATGAGATGAAGTTTGATTTTGCGATTGGAAATCCGCCGTATCAGGATATAACAACAGGAGAAAATGATACGTTTGCACCGCCAGTTTACAATAAGTTTTTAGATTCAGCTTATCAAATTGCAGATAAAGTGGAAATGATTCATCCAGCAAGATTTCTAAGCAATGCAGGTTCTACACCAAAAGAATGGAATAAAAAAATGTTGGATGATGAGCATTTAAAAATTTTATACTATGAGCAAGATAGTAGTAAAGTATTTAGCAATACAGACATCAAAGGTGGTGTGACAGTAACATATAGAGATTTAACAAAGAACTATGGTGCAATTGAAGTTTTCTCACCGTATGATGAGTTAAGGTCGATTAATTCCAAGGTGTCAGAGATAAGTAAAAAGAGTATCAAAGATATTATATATACGCAAAACAGATTTGATTTTGAAAATTTATACTTAAAACATCCAGAATATAAATCTTTGATTGGAAGTGGAGGGAAAGATAGACGTTTTAGAAATAATATTTTTGAGAAAATACCTTCTTTTCTAGAACAGGCAGTTGATGAAACTGATATTGCTGTAATAGGAGTTATCAAAAATAAAAGATATTGGCGTTATATAGATAAAGAATTTGTAGATTTAGAGCATGAAAATTTGATGAAGTGGAAAGTGATGGTGCCTAGAGCCAATGGGAAGGGAGTTCTTGGTGAGACTCTTAGTTCACCTATTGTGATAGGACCAAATCAAGGTTATACGCAAACATTTATTGGTATTGGTGCATTTGATACAAAATATGAAGCAATTAGTTTACTTAAATATGTTAAAAGTAAGTTTTTAAGGACTATGTTGAGTATTTTAAAGGTTGATCAACATAATGAACGAGATACATGGGCGAAAGTTCCACTCCAAGATTTCACCGACAAATCAGACATCGATTGGTCTGTATCCATAGCAAACATTGACAAGCAACTCTATAAAAAATATGGGTTTTCCGAGGAAGAAATCGCATTTATAGAAAATAATGTAAAGGAGATGGAATAGCGTGAATAAACCTAACATTCAGACAACTAAGCAGGTAGTTCCGATGCTTTATGGCTATTCCACTCCGGAAGTGGTTCGCCATAACGGCTGGACGAAGATAGGATATACAGAGCAGGATGTAGAAACCCGTATCAATCAACAGACACATACTGCTGATGTTAAGTGGCAGCTTGAATGGAAAGGAAATGCCACTTTTGATGATGGTTCAGGGGAGACATTCATAGATAAGGACTTTCATGCTTATTTGCGAAAATCCGGTATAGAGCAGGAAAATGGAAAAAATAATGAATGGTTCCATGTGGATGGCATCGCATCAAAGCAAATGTTTCGTGATTTTAGGGAAGATCATGGTATTTTAAAAACAACAGAAACTGTGATTCCGTACAAATTGCGTGAGGAGCAGCAGAGTGCGGTTGCAATGACAGTTGATTATCAGGCAACTCATAAAGATGGAGAGTTTCTGTGGAATGCCAAGCCGAGATTTGGAAAGACGTTATCGGTCTATGATTTTGTGCAGAAAATCGGGGCAGAAAAAGTGTTGATCGTTACAAATCGACCGGCGATTGCAAATTCATGGTTTTCAGATTATGCCAAATTTCTGGGTAGTGAATCGGGTTATCTTTTTGTGAGTGAAGTTGATGCACTGAAAGGGAAAAGAGGTGTGCTGACAAGAGAAGAATATACACATTTTCTCTTGGAAAAAGATAGTGACAATGTAAAATGTATTGAATTTGTATCCTTGCAGGATATGAAAGGATCAATCTATTTTGGAGGTCAGTATGATAAATTAGGTGAGGTCGCAAATATGGAGTGGGATATCCTTGTCATCGACGAAGCACATGAGGGTGTGGATACCTACAAAACAGATGTTGCATTTGATCGTATTAAGCGTAAATTTACGTTGCATTTGTCAGGAACACCGTTTAAAGCACTTGCCAATAATAAATTTGCTGATGATGCTATCTATAACTGGACTTATGCAGATGAACAGAAGAAAAAACGTGACTGGGATGTTTCAGCAGAGGAAGAAAATCCGTATTCAACATTGCCACAGCTTAATCTCTATACTTATCAGATGTCAGAAATTATCAAGGATGAGCTTCAGCAGGGCATAGAAATTGACGGGGAGACAGAAGAATATGCATTTGATCTGAATGAGTTTTTTGCGGTTACCAATGGTAAGTTTAACCATGAATCTTCCGTTGATAAATTTCTCGATGCCCTGACAAGACAGACAAAATTTTCATTTTCTACGGAAGAATTGCGAGATGAATTAAAGCACACCTTCTGGCTGCTCGATAGGGTAGACAGTGCAAAGGCGCTGGCAAAAAAATTAAGGGAACATCCAATATTCCAGGAATATGAAGTTGTTCTTGCTGCTGGCGACGGCAAACTGGACGATGATGAGGAAACAATGAAATCTTATGATAAAGTGGTTGCGGCTATTGCACAGCATGAAAAGACCATTACTTTGTCGGTAGGACAGCTTACGACAGGAATTACAATTCCAGAATGGACAGCAGTGCTGATGCTTAGTAATATGCGATCCCCGGCACTTTATATGCAGGCGGCATTCCGGGCACAGAATCCTTGTCTGTTTAAAGTTGGGACATCTTTCAAGAGAAAAGAAAATGCTTATGTATTTGACTTTGATCCGGCAAGAACCCTTACTATTTTTGAGCAGTTTGCCAACAATCTGAATCCTAATACAGCAAAGGGCGGCGGTACTGCAGAGGAGCGGAAGGAAAATGTAAAGGAATTGCTTAATTTCTTCCCTGTAATTGGTGAAGATGAACAGGGAGAATTAGTAGAACTGGATGCGGAAAAGGTACTGACAATTCCGAGAAAAATTCGTTCTGTTGAGGTTGTAAAGCGTGGGTTTATGAGCAATTTCCTGTTTCAGAATATCAGTAACATCTTTGGGGCGCCGAAGGAAGTCATTGATATTATCACAAAGTTTGAACCAATAGAAGAACCAAAGAGCAAGGTAAATCTGACGGAGGAAGTGCAGAAAGATCTATCGCTGGATGAAAATGGGGAAGTGGCTCTTAGTGATGAATTTGTGATTGGAAGAACACAGGATGTTTTTGGCGATAAAATTTATGATATGACATCTCAGGTACAGGAAACAATGACGCAGATGGAGCAGGCACCGGACAAGGCGCAGAAAGCCATCGACAAACTGAAAGAAGCGGTAAAACAGAGTGCGGTCAAGGCAGTCGTGGATACAGCACAGTCTACCTATGGTTCTGATATGAAAGCAGTCGATAAAAGACAGATTGAATCAAAACTGAACCATGAGGCAGATCGGATGATAGATAAGCTGCATACCAACTATGAGATAGAGCGAAATGTCATAGAAAATCAGCGTGTTGCCGAGCAGCAGGCAAGATATGAAACCGGAAAAACATCAGAGCAGATTGATAAAGAATTTGAGCAGAAGCAGAAAGTGGCTATGGAGAAATTCAATGAGGAACTGACAACTGCTATTTCTGATTTTGCAAAAGAATCCACAAAAGAAACAGTCAAGACCATAGAAACAAAGAAAAAGGAGCATGAAAAGGAAACCATCGAAGATGGTGTCAGAGATCATCTGCGTGGTTTTTCAAGGACAATCCCGTCATTCCTTATGGCATACGGAGATAATACGGTAACACTTGCAACTTTTGATACGATCATTCCAGATAAAGTGTTTCTTGAAGTGACAAGCATCACACTGGATCAGTTCAAATTTCTGCGTGATGGTGGCGATTATGTAGAGGAAGAAACCGGACAGACCAAGCACTTTGATGGACAGCTATTTGATTCTGTGGTATTTGATGATTCGGTAAAAGAATTTCTTGCCTTAAAGAAAAAGCTTGCCGATTATTTTGATGAAAAGAGTGTGGAAGATATATTTGATTATATTCCACCACAAAAAACAAATCAGATATTTACACCAAAGACAATGGTTAAGAAAATGGTGGATATGCTGGAACAGGAGAATCATGGTTGTTTTGATATGCCGGATAAGACCTTCATTGATTTGTATATGAAATCCGGTTTGTATATTACAGAGATTGTGAAGCGGTTGTATCAGAGCGATGAGATGAAAAAGCAATTCCCGGACAATAAGGAACGCCTGAAACACATCTTTGAAAAGCAGGTGTATGGATTAGCTCCGACGGAAATTATCTATAAGATAGCGACAAGTTACATATTGGGCTTTGATGCGGATACAAAGGATATCAAGCATAATTTCAGACAGTTAGATGCTTTGCCTTATGCAAAGGAAGGAACGCTGGAACAAGTGTTAGATGAGTTGTATTCTAAACAATAGTAGATGAGAAGATGCACCCGGAAATGGGTGCATTTTTGAATTTAAAAATCATATAAATTGATTTAATTCGAGCAAAGTTTTATTAAGGTTGAAGAACTTGGAAGTAAATTGTCGTAGCAATTGTATTTTGCGTGCGAACATGCTATGATATAAACAACATTGTTTATCAGGTTGTTTTCAATCAGGAGGAACTGGAATGGCGACAGTAAATGATCTTTTATTTAAAGCTATAAATGAAACAAAAAAATTGAATGCGAATGAGATTTTTCTTGTAAGAGATCTGTTCAAGGGATATGAGTGGAACAGAATATCTCGAAGCGATAGATTATTATTGGGAACATTATTTTTAAATTATGTTCATTCATCGGAAACTCAGTTGGAACCAATTGAGAAAACTTCTTCTGGACAGCAAAAATATAAGGTTCGTAGTAATTGATATATTTATGCCATTAAAAGGACATATAATATCTAAAATGGAGGAAAAAACATGAAGGCTGAATTATATAAACGATTATTTCGAGCAATATTTTCTGAAGATATAGTATCACTTAAAAAGTTGGCGAGTATAATCATTCAAGAAGAACGTAAGTTAGGACATAATGTATTAGCAGATTCTTTAGAAAAAATCTCAATTACTGAAAAACCGAAATTTACTTTTTTTGATGGAAGGAAAAATGAAACTGGATTATCTTCTTTACCCAAAAGTAAACGTACAAATTCACAACTAGTGTCTTATATTCCGAGAGAACAGTTAAAGCATCATATGATTTTACCAAATGAGGTTGAGGAACGATTACTTTCAATCGAGCAGGAGTATGTAGCACGTGAGCGACTAAAAAAATATAATTTAGTACCTAAACAAAAAATTCTTCTATACGGACCGCCAGGATGCGGAAAAACATTAAGCGCCGAGCGAATAGCATGGAATCTTGGATTGCCATTATTAAAGGTTCGCTTTGATACCTTATTGTCTTCTTATTTTGGAGAATCTGCTTCAAATCTCCGAATGGTATTTGATTATTGCAAAAATGAACCGGTTGTTCTCCTTCTTGATGAGTGTGATTTTATTGCAAAATCTCGTACTACCACACAGGATGTTGGAGAGGTGCCTCGTATTGTTAATATGCTTTTAACGTTGCTTGATGAGTATGATGCGCCTGGCCTAGTGTTAGCAACAACGAATTTGAAAGTTTCATTGGATGAGGCACTTTTTCGAAGGTTTGATGACGTAATAGAAATGCCTATACCTGGAAAAGAAGAATGCGTACGCTTACTGGAAATGACTTTATCAGCAATTCCTGTTTCTCCAGATGTTGATATGAAAAAAATTGCAGATCAATTAGACGGATATTCGGCTGCGAATATTGTTTTGATTGCACAACGAGCTGCAAAGATAAGTATTCTTTCTGGAAACAAAAAAGTTTGCAATGAACATTTTAGGAAGTCATTGGAAGAAAGCTGTAAATTTTAATTGAAGGAGGCACGTTAATGGCAGGAAATAATAACTTTACGCATTTACCACTTCCATTCATTTTCCGAGGAAAGCCAAAATTAAGAGGTGGTAATTTACCTTCAGAACAAACAATAAAAAATCGGACAAATCGTGTTGCTCATGGTGGTTATGTAAAACGACGAGCAGCTGAACTGTCTCATTTTTGGAAAGAAAGGCGAACAGAAAGAATAGATCAAGAACTACCTCTAATAGAAACTGGTATTCCAATACTATTGGAAATTGATCCGAGTGCTGATATTGATTTTTTACGAGGATTAGGTTTTGAGATTGTTTGTGAGCTTGCTGAAGGATATATTATTGTTGCAACAGAAGACGTTGACTTTTCAGTGCTAAATGAGAAAACTGATGCGTTTATTGCAAATGTAACTGCAAAATGTAATTCACCAGCAAAAGTATATGCCCTTTGCGAAGATGAAGATAGATTAAAGGGTGTATTGTCAGAAGAATTATATGCACAGTGGTCTACAATTCTGCCTGACAATATATACATAATTGATATTGGAGTAAGTTGTTGTGGAAATATTGAACTTCCTAAACGACCACAAAGAAATGACCATGAATCAGATGAGCATTATTTAATTCGCGAGCAAAGGTGGATAGAAAAATTTAATACAGCTTATATGGCTTGGGATGAGCTAAAAATGCAACGAGAGGAAATAATAGAAAATTTTGTTTATGCCTATAATGGGGAAATTGTGGAATTGACTGATGGGGTTCCAGGAATAACTGATTTGCCAGATAGTTTTTCGGTGCGCTTAAAAATTTCTGGTAAATGCTTATTCGATTTAGTACTAAATTTTGCATATATATTTGAGGTTTCTGAAGGCGAAAAAATAGAAATGGGAAAAGCTCCAGAAAATAATTATAGTTTCGGCGAAGATGTACAAATAGACGAACCTTTAGAATCAGCGCCGATTGTATGTATAATGGATAGTGGAATCCAAGAAGCCCATAAATATTTAGCACCTTCGATTATAAATACTGATTCAATAAGTCTTTTGTCAGATGATTTGAGTACAAATGATGAGACTACAGGCGGAGGACATGGTACGCGGGTAGCGGGAGCTGTTTTGTATCCCAAAGAGATTCCTACAGTTGGAAATTACCAATTACCTTGTTGGATTCGTAATATGAGAATTCTGGACAGAGATAATTGCTTGCCTGAAGAGGTATATCCGCCTCGGGCAATTGCAATTGCAGTTCAGAAGTATAACAAAGATGCTTTGATTCCGACAAAAATATTTAATCATTCTGTTGGTAGCCATAAAGCTTGTGAAATGAAACACATGACACCCTGGGCGGCTGAAATTGATTATCAATCATACAATAATGATGTCTTATTTATACAGGCTGGCGGAAATATTTCTGCTGATGTTATATCAGCCTATTGGCAAGCTGGATATCCATATCCTTTATATTTTGACAGAGAGTTATGTAGAATATCAAATCCAGCCCAAAGTTTGCAGGCTATTACAGTAGGATCGGTTTCTTCAACTGATTTTGAAACGAATGATGTGATTGCGTTAGGTAAGAAAATGGAGATATCTTCTTTTTCGCGTTCGGGACCTGGCATTTGGGATGTTTTAAAACCAGAAGTTGTTGAGTATGGTGGCACACATTTATATAACAAAGGAAGCATGCCCCCTCAACTTACTACACCACCTGAGGTATGCCCTGAATTAATTCGCAAATCTCCGGAAGGTCCAGCCTTCGCCAAAGATGAGGTTGGTACATCTTTTTCGGCTCCGAAAGTAACTTTTATTGCATCACAAATCCAAAAAGTTTTTCCAGAATCACCAGCTTTACTTTATAGAGCATTGATAGCTCAATCTGCTCGTTGGCCTAAAAGTATTAACGAAATAGATAAGGATGAGTGTGTCTCGACTTTAAGACATATTGGATATGGCATACCTGATGTTGAACGTGCTACTCATAATGATGAATATAGGATTACATTAGTAACACCGGAACTTATGGAACTCGGAGATGACGAAGCGCATATTTTTCAGATTCCAATACCTGAGGAATTATCATCTATTGGTGAGGATTATGATATTTTGGTTGAAATTACTTTATCGTATGCAGCAAATCCTCGTCGAACACGTCGCTATGTGAAAGGGTATTTGTCAACATGGCTAGATTGGTGCTGTAGCAGAATGGGCGAAAATGCAGAGACATTTGCAAGACGTATTTTTGAGACTGGTGCGGTAATTGAAGATGACGGAGATTTTAGTTGGGTGCTAGGTGAGGCCACTAATAGAGGTGCAGCAGAAGGATATTCAAGGAAAAATGGTACATTACAAAAAGATTGGTGTATTATAAAATCTAATCAATTAAGTGATGCTTTCTGTGTTGCAGTGCGTGGACACAAAGGTTGGGGTGGATTATTTAAAGCAAAGTATTCGTTAGCGGTTAGTTTTGAGGCTATTAATCAAGATGTAGCAATTTATGAACCGATTAGAGTGGAAATTGAGTCCTTTATTGAAAATCACGAAATTGAGATTGAAATGAATAGTAGATAGTTGTTAAGTGGGGAGTTTTGTTTGGGTACAATTTGGGTACAGTAGTTTTAAAACCACATTAACAAGATACAAAACCATATCAAAATGATACGGTTTGCAATGAAATAACATCAGATTAAGATGAAACATTAAACTTGAAAAAGAGTTTGAATAACAGATTAAAATGCCGAAAGCCTGTATTTATGCGGGCTTCCGGCATTTGCTTTATCAAATGGCTCTAGTCGGGCTCTATTTAAGAACGGAGTAATGATAGGAAGATAGAAAGGACAGAAATAAGGAGGAGATTGTCATGCAATATGTCAGAAAGTTAAGTAAAGGTGATAAGGTAGCGGTTGTCAGTTTGCTAAGAGATATTGTTGGAAATATTCCAGTAGATAGAAGTTTACTTGAAAGTGATGCTCCTTTTACAAAAGGGCTAAGCGAAAAATAGACAGTCAATGTTAATGATTTGATATACAAGTATATAGACGAGTTGTATTATTAGGAAATTGATGTTGTAAAGAAGAGGATAAAGGCAAATTTTGCTGAGCTGTTAAAAAGTAGTGCGCTTGTATTTGGAGGTACAAATGGATCGAATATCATATTTGTTGCAAACGATAATGGATTATATGCTAAATAATGATTTGAATATTGATAAAGCAACATTTTTTACAGTGATAATTGGGCAAATTACAATATATGGAATATTATTAACTTTTTATCAATTTGTGGCATCCTACCAAGGTAATGAAAGGTCTGTAACTAGATATTTGGGAATTAACATTACTGAGTATTTTGTAAAGAAAAAGATAAAGATTTTTAATAGTATTATCTCTAAGAAAATGTTTGGCATATTGTTGATTTTGGAAATTCTATATAAACCATTTATAACAATATATGGGGAGACCATTGGTACCTCAACAACTAGTATAATAAATTTCATATGGTTTTTATTTGCTATTGGGTATTTTATATTGTTCGTTATGCTCTTTATACAATGCACAAAAAGTATATTAATGATAAAAATGAGTTCTGATGTAAAAAGAAATGGCTATATAATTAGTGAAATTAATAAAGACTTTTTGAAAAAGACAATGAAAGAACAAATAAGCAAAAAAGCTATAGATTTGTTGAGACGAGATTTGGCAAATTTGCGTGATGTGATTCAAGTTGATGATAATACTGAACTACAAGGCAGATATAATCATTTGATTCAGTTGATTTTTACTGGCTATGTTGAGAGAAAAGAATATGAAATTTACAATATTGAAAAGAGAGGGACAATATCAAAGAATCAAGTACAGTGGATAGATAATTCAAATTGTGAAGTATGTTTGCTACAAGAAATTGCAAACGAAGTTTATTTTCGGCTGGATGAGCAAAATGTAAGGCTGATTATGAATTTTTATATTGATTTAATTAGGTTAAATCTTATTAGGTCTAAACAGGCAGGATGTAGTAGAGTGAGATTTAATAGGTATGATCGCTTGTCAACGAAGGTAGAGAAAAAAATATTTGATGTAAGTTCATGGAAAGATGTAACACTAAAGATATATCAAAAAATGTCAGATGAAAATAAGCGAGAGTTAATTCGGCTTTTACAAAGGGATGTAAATCAGAAGCAGGATTTTTATGAGCAGTACTGTAAAGAATGTATTAATGATTTGATTAGCGCGGAAATCGATTGTGTATTTTTAGGGAAAAGGGAACAAAAGGACTTTGTAAAAATATTTAGTCAGATAACAGAAGATAAATATTTTAATGATGTTTATTCGCAATTAATAAGGGATAAAATTATTTATTATAATAGGTTTGATGCAGGAGAAATCATAGGTCAGTTAAATGGAAAAAATTGTACATATCTTTTTGTGTATATAGTGCTGTATTATTCAATTTATAGATTCAGATTTGATTGGGAATATATTAATATAAAAGTATTGAGAACTCTGTGGAAGCAACATAGTAGTTTGCAAGATGATGCTGAGGAAGTGATAGAAAAGATACGTAATTCAAACATTGGACATCGTTTTGAGAAGAAAATGTATTTTAAATTCATGGAGTATATTAACGCGAGCTTTGACGGTGAACTATTTAATATGGTTTATAATGATAAAATATTGGATGTATTTTATGTTTGGATTATAAAAACAAGTGTTATCAATCAATACGATTTTATGTATTCAATATATAAAGATAATTTAGATATTGATATTCAAATAGCAATTATTAATGACTTAGCAAAGCATGATGAATTGATGGAATGTGAAAGTATATATGCTTGGATACAGTATATGAGATATAGGACATTTTCTATGTACAAATTTGTCCCGGAAAAACTAAATATTACACTCAGAAGTCTTTTACTTACAAGTATAAATGCTGTAATTGTTGCAAACTATGCACATGTAAATCGCTATTTTTATGGTGATGATATTGGGGCATATTTATTAGTAAAGATACATGAATTATCTGATAAGGCTAGAAAGCAGAAACAAATAAAAGAAATTATAAAAAATGCATTTATCGCAAGTAGTATGGATATAGATGAATATATAAATATGATAGAGGAAGAATGCTATAAATGTAGGCGTGAAATAAATTATGTCCAAAAGGAGAAGATGAAAGAGTATTTGATGAAGACATTTTAGAGAAAACTGTGTACAAAAAGGTAGATAATATTGTGCACAGTTTAGATGAAAACAAGTTAATTAAATATATTCATACACCCACATATTCTTGCAAAACATTGGACTTGCAAGTTAATTCAGCATATAGCAGCGGATTGACCTATAGTAGACGGTATAGATACACAATATCGTCAGGTGTATTGTGAAAGACTACTGAAGTGCATTTCTCATAACTGATAGTAACAGGTGAGCCAGTAAAATCATCATTGATGGCATTAATAATAACGGAATCTGTAGAGGAATCATACATATCAAACAGGTAATATGGATTATTTTGTTTTGTGATGTTCTCCTTTCCACAGATACTTGGCATCATCCGGCAGATCAATGATGGAGTAAGCATATTGTTGTGGTCAGTCTGTAATTCTTTGATTTCATCACTGGTAGGAAGATTGTTTAAAGTTTGGGGTTTATAGCATTCGGTAAATGCTTTCTACATTTCGAGTAATTGCAGATATAGTGCATTTACCGAATGTACCAACGGATATGTGGGTTCTTTCTTGCCAACAACACAGATGCGATTATAGATGCATGAACGGATAAAGTAATCTTTCTTCGTCATGCCACTGGCAAGGATGCTAACTTCGATTTGTTTATGTTTAGCATCGTTGACTCAAAAACTTATGGTTGGATATTTATGTTGATTGCTTATGGTAAAGCTCTTTTCATGGTGAGTTTGGTAGCAGGCACGAATAAGCGCCTGTAAACCACATTGATTATTTATTTTTAGTACTAAAAGTAGATTATATCTGTTAGAGATTTTAAAAAAGTAATATGATATCAAGGCAACTAATTTGCAACTATAGTTTTTGAAAACGATATGAAAAGAGCAACATTAGATGAAATAAAGGTGGTGCAATACCACATAAAATCAGTATTTTTGATTTGATGATATTTCCTTTGGGAAGAGTTTGAACAAGTAAAGAGATCCATACAAAGTCTGTGATTCTGAGCTTTGTGTGGATTTTTTTGTGGCAATAAGTACAGAAGGGATCTGCAATTATCGAATTGGTGTCCCATTAAAAAATAAAGGGTAATATTTGAAAAATGTAATAATATTAATTAGCTTATCTTTACTATTTGAATCCAGTGAAACAAGTGCTGGAATATTATGAAATGAGTGTAATTCTTCATTTAATGTATTGTTGTATTGCTGCAAAAATATAGATAAGAATAGGTGTTCACTACTGCTTATCCCACTTATTGTTTTCATTATCGTTTCATTATCGTTAATTTGTAATACACCATTTTGACCGAACTTCCATATTGTATCAAAGTTCAGGAGTGGGGTGGAAAATGTATAGTCCCAAACATTTCGGAGAAGAAATTCATATGTATATTTTTTATAGACATTATTAATTTGGTAAAAAATATCATTTAGCAAGTTACAAAAGTACAATATATAATTTTGGACATCTGCATAATATGGCGATAAGATATGTTGATCTATGTGTAAGAGGAGTAATTCAGACTTTGCATCATCATGTATTATGCTATTTCGCAGTTGTGAAATTTTTTTTATTTTGTTTTCATCTACATAGAGTTCGAGAGATAAACTATGTTTAAAAAAAGAGATATATTCTAAAAGAGTCTTGCAGGAATATTTCCGAATGATTTTATTGACTGATGATAAAATTATGTCATGTGTTGATGAAGTTGAAAGTAGCTCAGTTTTTTCTAGAGTTATGTTATTGTCTAGCTTTTCAGGAAATGCTAGAAGATAATAACGCAAAATTTCTGTAAGAGTGCTTTCAAATATGGCATATGAATATATAAAAGAAGGTTTGAGAGTTTTCTCACTCATATTTGAAAGAGTAGATTGAATTTCATCGGTTTTATTTAATATTAGTGTAGAAACATCTTTACATACAAAAAATCGTATCATAATAAAGTACCTCACAAAAATGTGTTTATCAAGTTATAAAAGCCATAATATTTTTGAATTCAATTCCAACTTATAAATACTTTAGCATGTGCTGTTTGAAGCGTAAATATTTTTACTAAGGTTACTATTCTGATTAATATCCATTTTAATATTAAATATAGAATAACACATATAAATAAAAAATAAAGAAAAAGATAATGAGGCAGGGAAAAAGCAAAGGGCGAGAAAAACCGTAGATGTTGCATTAGATGATATGGAGAAAAAATGGGTAATATTTGTAGGGCGGAGAAGAGTGAAGATAGAATTGTATATAGATTAAGAACATTAGAGAAAACTATCTGTTTTTTTGCAGTATATTTGAAAAAATAATGGAGTTATCAAGACAAGCGTGGTAAAATTAAAAAGGATTATGTTTATAGGAAACTCCAAATGAAATTTTGGAAAACAGTTCTATTACACAGAAGAAAGAGAATAGGCATTAGTTATAAGTGAGAGGAGTACATATATGGCATTAGCAAAGTGGTATAAAATTGATTTTCACACTCATACTCCAGAAAGCAAATGCTTTTCAGATAAAAGTGTGACACCGGAACAATGGTTAAAAGCTGCTAAAGAATCGGGCATTAATGCGGTTGTGGTAAGCGATCATAATTCTGTTGGTTGGATTAGTAAAATCGAAGAGGTAAAGTCTAATTACGAAGATACAAATTTCAAAGTGTTTTATGGAATTGAACTTTGTGTTTCGTCGGCTTTTACACACTTTCTTATTATTTTTGATGATAAAATGTCTGTGACTGAAATTGAAGATGCAGTTGTAAGCTATTTGGGATTACAAAGAAAAGATTGGGCTGATACAACAGTTAATGTGTCTGAGGATAGATTGAAAACATTATGTACTGAATTGAATGAAAAAATATTTGTGATACCGGCTCATTTTGCGTCTAATAAGGGACTTGGAAAAAGCACGGAAAATGCAATAAAAAAGTATCAGGAGTTTCTTTGTTTTTCAGCGATTGAGGTGAGAAATGATGAAGATGCTAGAGAGTACAATAACAAATTAAGAAATAATGTTATTAACAAAGCGGTATTGGTTACAGGATCAGATAACCCATCAAATAGAGACGAAAACCAACATTCAATAGAAGGGTTTGGTAAAATGTTTACATGGGTTAAGCTTTCGACATTATCTTTTGAAGGATTACGACAGGTATTTATTGATCCTGAGCACAGATGTATTAACTGGCTAGAACTACAGAATATAGGGGTGCAGTTTGATCCGAATGAAACTACTTATAATTATATAAGTGGTATTGAATTTGAAGGTATTTCTCATATGACAAAAATGAATATGAGATTTTCTCCTAATTTGAACTGCATAGTAGGAAGTAGGGGAACAGGAAAATCTACGATTGTAGACGCCATAAATTATGGCGTATGCAATGAAACGGATCTTACAAAAGCTGTTGGAAAAGACATTAACAAAAGATGCCAAAATTTCAACATATTTTAATTTTGGCATAGCAAAACCATATGTGATTAAGGTATCGAGACGTGGAAAACAGCTTGTAAGTGAAGTTGAAGATAATAATGGTTGTGTTGTAAATCCCCCAGAGTTTAAAATTGATTTTTATGGGCAGAAAGAAATTTTTAGCTTAATAGATGAGGATGATAGCATTGCAAATCAAACGACGAGTCCATTGGTAAAAATGATTGATGATAAGATAGCTGCAGATATGTATATGTATTCAGATCAAATTGATGATGCAATATCGAACATGTTGAAGTACGCTGAGGAGTTTAAAAGTAATAGAAGGAGAATTAAAGAAATACCTACAATAAAAGCTGAAATGGAAAAGGCTGACACGATTTTAAAAAAATTTAAGGCAAGTGGAATTGAAAAAGCCAGAAGAGATTTTGAGACTGTTGATAACAAAATAAACAATATTGAAAAAACATTTGTTTCAGAATTAGGTAAAGTAAATGGGGCCATTGCTGGTTTTGAAGACCAAAGAAGGGAATTAGAGTCACGTATTGGTGAACTCGATAAAACGGAAGAAAACGTAATTGAGATCGAGATGTTTAAAAAATTGGCAGATATCAATCAAAGCCTTATTGATGTGTTGAATCAAAAAAGAGATGCTATTGAATCGATGGAAAAAGCATATGAAGTATCGCCTACTTATGCGAGGCGAGAGGAAGCGCATAATAAATATTTGAGTGCGTTAGAAGAAGTTAGAAATACTGGAGGGGAAGATATTAATGGTATTCAAGATCAGCTCCAAAAAAATACACAAAGATATAATGAATTGGTATTGTTGCTGAAGGAACAAGAAAATGTAGAAAAGAAAATAGAGGAAAGCATAAATGTTTTTGTTGATAAACGGCTTGAACTATCCCAAAAGAGACAGGATGTAATTGATGAACTAAATTTAGAGAGTATTTCTATTAAAGTTATTCCGTTAGGGCATTTGTCAAGATGGAAGGCAAACTTACAGAAGGAACTTGGAAAAGAGGGAACTTTTGACAGCGATTTTCAAAAGTTGGTAGAACAATCTTTATCTGCGAACAGTGATTGGAAGGGATATAAAGTCCTTTTAAAGTTTATGTTGATGACTGACACAGGTAATATAGAAGATGTGCTTGGACCACTGGCGGATATGCGATTTGCTAAGCTTTGGAAAGATAAATACAACAACGATACATTAAGTTCAATGGTTAAGGTATTCCCGGAGGATAAATTACAAATTAAGATAATAGATGAGAATGGATCAATTGATATTAATGAAGGCTCACCTGGTCAGAAGAGTGCAGCTATACTGGCATTTATTTTGAATAGTGGTGAGAATCCATTGATTATTGATCAACCAGAAGATGATTTAGATAATAGTTTAATATATTCACTTGTTGTAAAATCTATAAGGAAAATGAAGAATAAACGCCAAATTATTATTGTTACACATAATCCTAATATTCCCGTCTTGGGCGATGCAGAAGGAATTATTGTTTTGGAGCGTAATAATGAGGGGAAAGTTACCTTTAGGAAAGATAAAAAAACAGGATGTATTGAAGAAAAACTTATTAGGGAAGGTATTTGCGAAATTATGGAGGGGGGAGAGGACGCTTTTCGTAAACGAGAACAAAAGTATCAATATAAGTAAGGGATACAGGGGGTAAATAAAATGGTAAAGAAAAATGGCACTAGAATTTTTTAAGGAACTTTTGCTCGAGGTCATAGATAACCCCACCTTCCAAGCTTTTGCAACCTGAATTTCGGACATGCACCGCAAAAAATATACCTACAATAAAATTAGCTTCCCCCATGCAGGGTATGTCTTGTCTTCAAGACATACCCTGCATTTGTGTTTTAAAAGCCATCATGCTAAAATGGGATACATAGTGACAGGCAAAAGGAGGTTTTACCATGTATTATGTACCGGATGGCACAAAGCAGTGCGGATATTATGAATGTAAAAAGTGCGGGAATCGGTTTCTGTCCTTGCAGACGATGACGCGGATTCCCTGTCCGGATTGTGCATCGGAGGTTGATTATGAGATCGGGCCGGATGAAACGCTTGCGGACGTGACAGATACGGCAGTGCTTCTGCAGAAAATCGAGGGCGAGGAGGAAGTGGCGAAAATGGATGCGCTCTTAAGCCTTGCGATTACCGGCGGGGACTTTAACTGGATTTAAGAAAAGATAGAACGGGCAGTGGATGAAACAGATAAGACACAGAACAGGAGCGGTGACAGAGATGGAACGGACAACGGCAAAAAAGAATAAATATGAGATCGATATGTGCAACGGAACGATTATGGACAAATTGATTTCCTTCTCGTTGCCGCTTATGCTGTCGGGTATTTTGCAGTTGATGTTCAATGCAGTAGATATTATCGTGGTGGGCAGGTTTTCCGGCAGCCAGGCGCTGGCGGCGGTGGGATCGACCAGTGCGCTCATCAACGTGTTCACGAATCTGTTTATCGGAATTTCGCTGGGGGCAAATGTACTGACGGCGCGTTTCTATGCGGCGGGGCGTGAGAAAGAGGTGTCTGAGACCGTACATACCGCGATAACCCTGGCACTGGTCAGCGGAATTGTCATGGCGCTGGTGGGACTTGTTTTTTCCAAGGGAGCGCTGGCGCTGATGGGGACGCCGGACGACGTCATCGGGCTGTCGGCACTTTATATGCGGATTTATTTCCTGGGAATGCCGTTTTTCATGCTCTACAATTATGGCGCGGCGATCCTGCGCGCTGTCGGGGACACGAAGCGTCCGCTGCTGTTTTTGATGATTGCGGGAGTCATCAACGCGTGCTTGAATATGGTGCTGGTCATTGTATTCAAGCTCGGCGTTGCCGGTGTGGCGATCGCCACGGTGATTTCACAGATGATTTCCTGTGTGCTGGTGCTGCGTTGCCTCTGCCGGTCGGAGAGCAGTTATCGGCTGCGTTTTTCCGAGCTTGGCATGAAAGGGTACTACTTAAAGCAGATCTTTTCGGTCGGTGTTCCGGCGGGAATCCAGAGCACGGTCATTAACTTTTCCAATGTGCTCCTGCAGTCTTCGGTCAATTCGTTCGGATCGACGGCGATGGCAGGCTACACGGCGGCAAACAATCTGCTCGGCTTTTTGTATGTGTCGGTGAACTCCATCACACAGGCGTGCATGAGCTTTACCAGCCAGAATTACGGCGTTGGGAAATTAAAGCGCATGGATCGTGTGCTGGCAGACTGCATGATCTTATCGGTCGTGGTCGCTGTAGTTTTGGGATGCATCTGCTATGGGTTCGGCCCGGAGATTTTACAGATCTACACGGAGGATGCCGAGGTAATTGCGTGCGGTATGGAGATCCTTGCATACACGACGATTACATATTTTCTGTGCGGCTGGATGGATTTGTTCCCGGGGGCGCTGCGTGGCATGGGATATTCTGCGGTGCCGATGGTGTTGTCGGTCATCGGAACGGTTGGTACGAGAGTGGTGTGGATTTTTGGCATTTTTCCATACCACAGATCACTGGCGATTCTGTTCATTTCTTATCCGGCATCGTGGATTATCACGATTATTTTACAAGTCGTCTGCTTTTATTTTGTGAGACGGCGGGTTCATAGGAGGAGCCAGGCGCTCGCCGGGCAGGAAGCCTGATTCCGGAATCCAGCAGAAAATCCGGCGGAAAGTGACAGAAACCCTGCCAGAAATCTGCCGGGGCGAGGTGGAACCCAATCCCGGAATCCTACAGGAACCCCAGCTCATAGCCCTGCCCATATAACTACACGGAGACAACGATGGAAGCATATTATTACAGCAAAATGGACAAAACAAAGCAGGCGGCATATCATGCGATGCTGCAGGGACTATTGGCGTTGGAGGATTCCATTCCGATGCCGCGCCTTGAGGCGGAGGATCTCTATCAGGTATTTTTCCTGCTGCGGCTGGATCATCCGGAGATTTTCTGGGCGACCGGCTACAAGTACCGGTATTATCCGGAGTCGGCGAACCTTGTGTTCCTGCCGGAATACCTCTTTGAAAAAGGCAAGATCAGAGAGCACCAGAAGGCGATGAAGGCGCGGGTGGAAAAACTGGCGCGCGCGGCGCAGAATCTCTCCGAGTGGGAGAAGGAAAAATACGTCCATGACTTTATCTGCGAAAACGTGCACTACGATAAGCTGAAAAAGCCGTATTCCCATGAGATCATAGGTCCTCTCGGACAGGGTGTGGGCGTCTGTGAGGGAATCGCAAAGTCAGTAAAGGTGCTTTGCAATGCGCTTGGCATTTGGTGCGTGATTGCTCTGTGCGGAAACTGCCCAGAGAAGGGGATCAAATACCGCCATACGTGGAACATTGTAAAAATCGGCGGGCAGTATTATCATCTGGATGCCACATTTGACAACACGCTCGGTGCGGGAGCACAGATCCGGTACGATTATTTCAATCTCTGCGACAAGAGCGTATTCCGGGATCATCAGCCCCTGATCGCGCCTGTGCCGGAATGTACGGATGCACAGCATTTTTATTATCGGGAGAAAAAGCTTTCCTTCACGAAGGTGGAGGATGTCTATAAACGTGCGCTTCAGACAGCAAAAAAAGGAAAAACGTTTACCTTTCACTGGAGGGGCGGGTATCTCACCAGGGAGGTCTTGGGGGAACTGTTAGAACAGATTTCCGCGGCCGGCAGGGAGCGGGGAAAAAGCGCCAGAGTCAGTGTGAACTGGCAGCAGGCGGTGCTCCGGTTCGATTATGTGGAGGCTGGCAGTGCGCCGGAGGCGAGTGTTGTGATGGAAGAAGCGAATGAGGGAGAAAAAGAATGACGGAAGACTTACTGGAACAGATTCAGAGAAAGGATGCGGCGGCGTTTACACACGGAGGGAAGTTTCATGCAGACGATGTGTTTTCCGCGGCGCTGCTGCTTTACCTGAATCCGGAGATTGTAATTACGCGCGGCAACAGGGTGCCGGAGAATTTTGCCGGGATCGTGTTTGACATCGGAAGAGGACGGTACGACCATCATCAGAAAGACAGCCGGGTGCGGGAGAACGGTGTGCCCTATGCGGCGTTCGGACTGCTGTGGGAGGAGCTCGGGGGAGCAATCCTCGGGGAGGAGCTGGCGGCGGAATTTGACGAGGCGTTTGTACAGCCGTTGGATAATAACGACAACACCGGGGAGAAAAACGAGCTGGCGACGCTCATTGGCAATTTTAACCCGGCATGGGATGCGCAGGGCGGAAGCGACGCCGCCTTTTTTCAGGCGGTCAGCGTGGCGGGCATGATTCTTGAAAATAAATTCGAGCGCTATCGCGGAAATGAGCGCGCCGACCGTCAGATCGAGGAAGTGCTGGCGGCGCATGAGCGTGCCGTAGTGTCCGGGGAGACGGCGGAGCGCGATGCCGCGATTCTGATATTGCCCTATTTTATCCCGTGCCAGAAACGCCTGTCGGAGACCGGGATTGCGTTTGTGATTTTCCCGTCGAACCGGGGCGGATACTGTATCCAGCCGCAGAAGCGGGAGTATTCTCTCCATTATAAGTGCAGCTTCCCGGAATGCTGGCTTGGACTGGAAAAGGAAGAACTGGCGGAGGCATCAGGTTTAGAGAGCGCCGTTTTCTGCCATAAGGGCGGTTTTCTCATGACGGTCGGGGAACTTTCCGATGCAGTGGAGGCATGCCGGATCAGTCTGGACAGCTTTAAGGAGGAGAAGGCGTTTGTAAACGTGGGCGGCGGAGAGACAGCGGATGAACTTTTAAGAGAACTGCCGGGGATGGCGGAAGCGCAGATCTATCACATGCCGCTGCCAGAGCTGCCGGAACTGGAACAGGACGGCAGTTACGGTGAAGTGGCGATGGAAAAAGCCGACTGGAAGCTTCGGAACAAGGATTATGTGAAACAGATCCTGCAGTGCCGGCCGGAGGCCGTTTACGTCGAGGGGGATGTATTTGCGGCATATCCGGTGGTGCATCTGCTCCGGAAAAAGCACGTGCCGGTGCTTGCCATGGCGGAGCGCGGCGGGGAGCGGATTCTCGTGCGGATTCCGTCCGGTTCCTAGATGGGACTTGTAGAAGACAAGCGAAAAGTGCTATGATTCTTATGCAATGTGGAATATGCTTTAGGGAATTTCTGCTTCCGGCGAAGAGGCAGGAAAATCAGATAGACATACCAAGGAGGAATGGACAATGGCTTGTACAACGATTTTAGTGGGGAAAAAAGCATCATATGATGGATCAACGATGATTGCGCGCAACGACGATTCGGGTTCGGGACATTTTACACCGAAGAAATTTGTGGTCGTGCATCCGGAGGAGCAGCCGCGACACTACGAGTCTGTGATTTCACATGTGAAGATCGAGCTGCCGGAGCAGCCGATGCGCTACACGGCGGTGCCGAATGCGGTCGACGGGAAAGGTATCTGGGCGGCAAGCGGCGTGAATGAGGCACATGTTGCCATGACGGCGACGGAGACGATCACCTCGAATCCGCGCGTGCTCGGCGCAGATCCGCTGGTGGTATACCAGAAGGCAGAGGATGGTCAGCCGGAGATATGTGGAGGGATCGGCGAGGAAGATCTTGTGTGTCTTGTACTTCCGTATATCCGCAGCGCCAGAGAGGGTGTCAGACGTCTGGGAAGCCTGCTGGAGCAGTACGGCACCTATGAGATGAACGGCATTGCATTTCAGGATCAGGATGAGATCTGGTGGCTGGAGACAATCGGCGGACATCACTGGATGGCGCGCAGAGTGCCGGATGATGTCTATGTGGTCATGCCGAACCAGCTTGGAATCGACCGGTTTGATTTTTCCGATGCCCTCGGGGAGCAGAAGGAATATATGTGCTCGGCGGATCTGGAAGAATTCGTAAAGACGTATCATCTGGATCTCTCACAGGATGGCGAGTTTCATCCGCGCGACGCGTTTGGCAGCCATGACGATGCGGATCATGTATACAACACGCCGCGTGCGTGGTTCATGGAGCGTTATCTGAATCCGCACACGAAGGTGTGGGATGAACCGCATGCGGATTTCGCACCGGCTTCGGATGATCTTCCGTGGTGCATGGTGCCGGAGAAAAAAGTGACGGTGGAGGACGTCAAATACGTCTTATCATCCCATTTCCAGGGAACGCCGTATGACCCGTATGCCGCTTACGGGGATAAGTCCCTGCGCGGTGCATACCGCTCGATTGGCATCAACCGGAACGATTTTCTCGCAGTGATCCAGATGCGCCCGCAGATGGAGCAGGAGAACGGCGTGATTGAATGGCTGGCATTTGCGTCGAACGCATTTAACGTGCTGGTGCCGTTCTATGCCGATGTGGAGGAGACGCCGGAATATCTGGCGAACACGACAGGCGAGGTGTCCACGGAGAACTTTTACTGGTCGAGCCGGCTGATTGCGGCGATGGCAGACGCATCCTACCGGAGCTCGGTGTTCCATATCGAGCGCTATCAGGAGCATGTGATGGCGAAGGGACACGAGCTGATCCATCACTACGACGCGCTCCTCTCCAAGGAGACAGATGCCGTGATGCGCAGAAGACTTCGCGAGGAGGCAAACCGCAGTATTGCGAAGATGCTGCAGAAGGAGACGGCAGATACCCTGGACAAGGTTTTATATGAACTTAGCGGCCAGATGAAGAATGCATATTCCAGATCGGATGCATAGGGAGGACTGCCATGGTAAAAATTGATCTGATCACGGGTTTCCTCGGATCTGGGAAGACGACGTTTTTGAAAAAATATGCGAAACGCCTGATGGAGCAGGGACAGAATATCGGAATTCTGGAAAATGATTTCGGCGCGGTCAATGTCGATATGATGCTGCTGCAGGAGTTAGAGGGGGAGCAGTGCGAACTGGAGATGATCTCCGGCGGCTGCGATCCTGAGACGCACCGCAGAAGGTTCCGCACCAAGCTGATCGCTATGGGAATGTGCGGGTATGAACGCGTGCTCGTGGAGCCGTCGGGAATCTACGACATGGACGAGTTCTTTGACGTGTTGCATGAGGAGCCGCTGGATCAGTGGTACGAGATCGGCAATGTGATTGCTGTGGTGGACGCGCGTCTGGAGGACACACTTTCACCGGAGGCGGAGTACCTGCTGGCGTCGCAGGCGGCAAATGCCGGCTGTATGATTTTAAGCAAGTGCGACACGGCGACAGAGGAGCAGCGGCAGAATACGATCGCGCATTTGAAGCGGTCGCTTGCGGCGCTCGGCTGCAAGCAGCGGGCGGATCAGAAAATCTTGTGCGAGGGCGCAGAACCGCTCCCAGATCAGGAGTTTGCCGCGATTCTCTCCTGCGGTTATTATATCGCAAGCTATGAGAAGCCGGACTTTGCGAAGGGACAGGCGTTTGAGTCGTTGTATTTTCTGGATATGCATCTGGACGGAGATGCGGTTACGGCGGCGGTGAAGAAGATGTTGAAAGATCCGGCGTGCGGACATATTTTCCGTGTGAAGGGATTTTTGCAGAATCCGGATGGCACATGGCTGGAGATCAATGCAACACAGCAGGAGATCACGCGAAAGCCGATTGCAAATGGGCAGGATGTTCTGATTGTGATCGGAGAGAATCTTGTGGAAGACACCATCCGGGCGTATTGGAAAGGTTAGAGACAGACGATGATTTATGTGATGATGGCGCTCTATCAGGAGGCACACGGACTCATCCGGGAACTGGAATTAAAAAAGAACACGGCGTATGCGCCGTTTGAGGTGTTTGACAATGAGAGCGCAGGCATCCGGCTGGTTGTGACCGGTGTGGGGGAGATTGCTGCGGCTGCTGCGACCGCGGCAGTCTGTGCGCGGGATGGAGCAGATGCGGCAGACTTTCTCATCAATATCGGCTGCTGCGCAGCAGCAAACGCTGGCGCGGACAGTGGCTGTGAACCGGCAGACCGGGACATGGACAGCGGATACGGGGCGGCATACGCCGCACAGATCGGAGACCTGTACGTGTGTCACAAGATCACGGAGCAGGCAACCGGGAAAACGTTCTATCCGGATATTCTGTACCGGCACCCGTGGAAGGAACGTGAACTTGTGACCGGGATGCAGCCGCTGCAAAGAGCAGCGGCACACGGAGCTTTATATGATATGGAAGCGGCGGCCGTCTATCAGGCAGGCATCCGCTTTTTTTCTCCGGACCGGATGCTCTTTTTGAAGGTGGTATCGGATTTCGGAGTTGCAGGGCAGGAGAGAATGACGGCGGAGACGCTCACGGGGCTGCTGGAGCAGCATGTAAAGGAGGTCGCGGCATTTCTTACAAATCTGCGGGAGGCGGCAGACGAGGAGGAGACGCTGCGAAACGACGGCATTTTGCAGGAAGACGAGACGGTGCTGGAGCGGCTTTTTGCGGCGCTGCACTGCTCGCAGACGATGCGGGCGTCGGCGCGGCAGTATATCACGTATGCGGCGCTTACCGGATACGACTGGAAAGCGGAACTGGAAGAATGGTATGCGCGGGGGCTGCTCCCGTGCAAAGACAGGCGGGAAGGGAAGGTGCGGCTTGAAGAACTTAAACAGGTCTTATTATAATCCGCCGTTTTCCCATATCTATGTGGAGCGGGAAGTGGCGGAAGATCCGGAGACTAAGCGGATGCTTGCGCAGTTTCCGCAGGCAGAAGTGATTGTCATCGACCACTATAAGGATGTTTTCTGCCGGAGCAGGCAGGACTATGTCAGGCAGCATGCGGCGCAGAATCTGATTCTGGCGGCGAAGCACGGTGAGCTGCTTTATCCGGGCGCGCCGGTCTGCCAGAACTTTGGAAATGAACATTTTTACTACACCTCCTGTGTGATGAACTGCGTGTTTGACTGTGAATACTGCTATCTGAAGGGAATGTATCCGTCCGCCAACCTGGTGGTGTTCGTCAATCTTGAGGATATTTTTGCGGAAGTGGAAAAGAGACTTGCCGTGCACCCGGTCTACCTGTGCGTGTCCTATGACACGGATCTGCTGGCGTTAGAGCATCTGACCGGTTATGCGGCACGCTGGATCGAGTTTGTGCGCAGGGTGAATGCCGGCGGGCAGCGGCTGCGCATCGAGCTTAGAACCAAGGGAACCGGAGGCAGCCTGTGGCAGATGGTCCGGCCGGAGGCGGGTGTCATCTGTGCGTTTACCATCTCACCGCAGCAGGTGATTGATGCATATGAGCATGGTACGGCTTCGCTTGCCGGGCGGCTGGCAGGAGCGAAGGCGGCGATGGAACACGGCTTTTCGGTGCGTCTCTGCTTTGACCCGATGATTTATTGCAGTGACTGGAAGAATCACTATGACGCGATGCTTGCGCAGGTCTGTGGGACGCTGGATCTGGAAAAACTATCGGATGTCAGCGTCGGAACCTTCCGCATCTCCCAGGATTATTTGAAGAAGATGCGGAAAAATGAGCCGGACTCGGCGGTGGTGCAGTTCCCCTACCAGAATGACAGCGGGGTGTATCACTATCCGACGGCGCTCATGGAGGAGATGGAGCAGTATATGACGGAAAAACTTGCCGCTTATCTTCCGGCAGAGCGGATTTTCCGGTGGAAGGAATAAGGAGAGAGTACATGGAGCAGTGTAGAGAAAACAAGGCGGCGATTGTCACGGGGGCTTCCTCCGGGATCGGGGCGGCGATCAGTGCCAGACTGTGCGAAATGGGATATGAGGTGTTTGGCATCGGGCGCTCGTTCGGCAGCAGTTTTGCGGAACAGTTTCCGGACGCTGCAGGCAATCCGCTGTTTCATGCGGTGGTCTGTGATCTTCTGGACACGGAAAAAATGTTGAAGCTGGTGCGGGGGATTGCGGCGGAAGCCGAGGTGACGCTGCTTGTCAACAATGCCGGCAGCGCATACTACGGGCTGCACGAGGAGTTAAACCCGAAGAAGATTCAGGAGATGGTGCGCACAGATATGGAAGTGCCGATGATATTAAGCCAGCAGCTGCTGCGCGGGTTTAAGAAAAACAAGGGCTGCATCGTCAATATCGCATCCGTGACGGCGCAGCAGTCGAATCCGCATGGCTGTGCCTACGGCGCGGTGAAGGCGGGACTTGCCAGTTTTTCACGCAGCCTCTTTGACGAGGCACGGAAATACGGCGTGCGGGTGGCGGTGGTATCCCCGGATATGACGAAGACGGAATTGTACCGCAATGCAGACTTTACGGTGGGGGAGGAGACGGAGAGCTATCTTCTGCCGCAGGATGTCGCGGACGCGGTGGCGTATATCGTGGGGCAGAGAGAGGGCGTGGCGGTGTCGGAGGTGACGCTCCGCCCGCAGTATCACAGAATCCGGCGCAAGCCGGTAGCGAAAAAGGAGAGACCGGTCGAATGAAAGATCTTACAAAAGGAAAACCGTCAACGCTGATTCTTGCGTTTGCACTGCCGATATTTCTGGGGAATCTGCTGCAGCTGACCTACAGCGTGACCGACACGAGAATTGTCGGCTCTTTTCTCGGGGAGGATGCGCTCGCCGCAGTCGGTGCAACGACGACGCTCAGCAATCTCATCATCGGCTTTTTGCTCGGACTGGCGAACGGGTTTGCCATCATCACGGCGCAGCGGTTCGGCGCAAAGGATATCCGGGGCGTGAAAAAATCGTTTGCCGCTTCCCTGGTGCTAGGAACGGTGATCTCGGTCGTGCTGACGGTGCTTGGACTGGTGTTTTTACAGCCGATCCTGCGGTTTTTAAATGTGCCGGAACATCTGATTCCGGTGGCGGGACCTTACATATTTATCATCATAGCGGGACTTCTTGCGACATTTCTCTATGACGCGTGTGCCGCGGCGCTTCGGGCGCTCGGGGATACCGTCACGCCGCTCGTGATTCTGGCAGTGTCGGTGGCGTTAAATATCGCGGGAGATCTTCTGTTCGTGCTGGTGTTAAAAGCGGGAGTGCGGGGAGCTGCCGCCGCCACGGTTCTGGCACAGATTCTGGCGTTTGTGATCTGCTGGCTCTACATGTTGAGACGGTATGAAATGCTCCGCCTTGTGCGGGAGGATTTCCGGGATGCGGATATGGCGATGATGAAAAACATGCTCGGATCGGGGCTGTCAATGGGCTTTATGAGCTCACTGGTCAATATCGGCTCGCTGACACTCCAGACGGCGATCAATAAGCTGGGGCAGGATATCATCGTGGCGCACACGGCGGCACGGAAAATTTCTGAGATTTTTATGACGATGTTCAGTGTCTTCGGACAGACGATGGCGACTTACTGCGGACAGAATCTGGGCGCAGGCAGGATCGACCGGGTTAAAAAAGGCATCCGGCTCGGCATTTTCTACACCTGCATCTGGTGTACGCTTTCCGCGGTGGCGAGCTACACGATCGGCAGCTGGCTGGTATATCTTGTGACGGGAAGCACGAATGAGGTTGTGATCTTAAATGCGACCAGCTACCTGAAATTCGACACGCTGTTCTACTATGTGACGGCGGTGATCTGCGTGCTCCGAAACGCCATGCAGGGACTGGGCGATCATATCACGCCGCTCATTTCGAGTTCGCTTGAGATGGTCGGGAAAATCGTGATCGCCGCCACGCTTGTGCCGATGTTAGGCTACACCGGTGTCATTGTGGCGGAGCCGCTCGTGTGGTTTATCATGGTAATTCCGCTCGTCGTGCAGATCTTCCGGATGCCGGTACTTCGGGAAGAAAACAGGGGAAATCAAGGAAAATGATGCGTAGTTGGACGATAACAACGCTTGAAATGCCATAAAATCAAGCAATTACAGGATTTCACAAAAAGTTCACAGAAAATTAGCACTCAACACTTGACAGCGCTAATAAACGGTGTTATAACATAGTCAGAACAAAGGAGAGGAACAAAAGGAGAACAGGAAATGAGTTCTATGAGTTCCCAGAACATCCCGGTTCCAAAGAAACAAGGAAACAGCATGAGTGTATCTGCCGAAGGCAGGTACGAAGTAGAAAAGGAGAGATGACTTATGTTAACACCTAGTATTTTTGGAGAGAACTTATTTGATGACTGGTTTGATGATTTCCCATTTTTCGATGACAGAGATTTGCGCAAGGTTGACAAGAAGCTGTACGGCAGAAGAGCCGGTAACCTGATGAAGACAGATATTCAGGAGATGAAGGATGGCTACAAGATGGAAGTTGATCTTCCGGGCTTCAAGAAGGATGAGATTGCCGTAGAGCTGGATGACGGATATCTGACCATCAGTGCCGCCAAGGGACTGGATCAGGACGAGAAGGAGAAAGAATCCGGACGTTACATCCGCAGAGAGCGTTACGCAGGTGCTTGCAGCCGGAGCTTCTATGTGGGTGAGGGCGTAACCGAGGAGGATATCAAGGCTGAGTTCAAGCACGGTATCTTAACGCTGGTTGTTCCGAAGAAGGAAGCAAAGCCTGCAGTAGAGCAGAAGAAATACATTGCGATTGAAGGATAAGGATGACAGAGAGAAAGGAAGCGTATGATCATGTCAGATAAGAATCCAAAACATCCGTTGAAGAAGAAAAAAGTAGCAGCAAAGGTGAATATGGCAGACCATGAGGCGGTCGAGGAAGCGAGAGAAGCCTACAAGTCGAAAAAGCATGTTTACTAAGCGATACGCCTGCAGATGGCAGGAGAAAAGGGACAGGGAGCTGCACAGCACGAAGTGCTGTGCGCCCCCTGTCCCTTTTTCGTGTAATAGGAAACTTCGTTCCTATTACACAAAAACGTGTCCAAAGATTACCTATTCGCTAGTCCAACTGCATGGAGTTGAGTTTTTCTGCCAGCAGATCCAGGAAGCGCTTGCCGAAATTACTTAGTTCGTGATCCCTGCGGGAGATCCAGCCAAGTTCGATCCGTTGATGCGTGTCCAGATTCATGACGGCGTAATCTTTTTCCAGCAGATTCTCACCGGACATGCCGGAACCGATGGTATAGGTGTTCATCTCCATGCCGATGCTGGCATCTGCCATCTCGTCCGTGAGGGTGATTGTTTTTTTTGCGACGGTATTCTCCACAAGCTCCTCGGAGAAGAAGCGGTCTTGGGAACTGTCGATTCCCTGAAAATAGTGGCTGTAGACATAGGGAGCCAGGTCTTCCATCGATACCTTCGTCCTGCCGGCGAGCGGATGCTGCCTGGGAACATAGACTTTGGGGCGCATGGTTGCCAGCAGATGAAAATCAAGTTCCTGCTGCTCCATCTCCCAGTCGAGAACGCGGTTCTCACGGTTTTTCAACAGAACGCCGATTTCACAGAATTCCGAAGCGACGTAATCTAAGATCTCCTTGGTGCGCAGCTGGTGAGAGTCTATAAAGTGCCGGTGCTAAAGCCGGTTATGGATGTCCTTATGGCACTGAGCAAAGCGTTTCCGATGAATCTGGTTCTGCTCATCTTTTATCTGATCTGGACGACGCAGTTTTCCAGTATCGCAGCATTTTTTCATTCACAGAAGACGATCAAGGATGTCAGTCTGATGTATGTGGCGATTGCAGCTTTGGTGTTCTGCAGTCTTGCCAGTATTTCGGAAATCATAAGAAGCGGTCTGATCTCCGTGGACAAGGGACAGTATGAAGCGGGATATGCCTCGGGACTGACAAAAGCACAGACCTTTTTCCATGTGATTGTGCCGCAGGCGGTGCGGGCGGTCATTCCACCGCTCACGAACGATATTCTCTCGCTGGTAAAGGGAACGGCGTTAGTGTCGGTCATCGGAGTGTCAGATATTCTGACGGATTCCATCAACGCGGCAAGTGCGGCGTACTCTTATCTGGAGGCGTATGTGGCGGCAGCCATGGTATTCTGGGGCATCGGAATTGTGTTAGAGCGGCTGAGCCACTATGTGGAGCGGAAATTTTCAAAAAGCGTTAAGACACTGGCAGGCTGAGATGCGGTACGGCATCGTACATTATTATAATAGGAAGGAAACAGGGCTATGGCAGTATTAGAAGTGAGAAATGTAAAAAAGGTTTTTGGAGATAATGTGATTTTAAGAGGAATCGATCTTGATGTACAGAAAGGGGACGTCATCGTCATACTCGGACCGAGCGGTTCCGGTAAGACCACCTTTTTGCGCTGCCTGAATCTTCTGGAAAAACCGGATGAAGGCTCGATGGTCTTAAACGGAAGAGAATATAACTTAAAAAATGTAAAAAATAAGGAAAAGCTGGAGATTCGGAGAAATACTTCCTTCGTTTTCCAGAATTATAATCTCTTCGTGAACAAGACGGTTCTTTCCAATGTGACGCTGGGGCTTACCGTGGGACGCCATATGAAAAAGGAAGAGGCCGAGAAGACCGGAAAAGAACTTTTAGACAAGGTCGGTCTTGCAGGAAAGTACGATTACTACCCGGCACAGCTATCCGGCGGCATGCAGCAGCGTGTCGGAATTGCACGGGCAATGGCAGCGAATCCAGAGGTCATTCTTTTTGATGAGCCGACGTCCGCACTCGATCCGGAGCTGGTGGGAGAGGTGTTAAATGTCATGAAACAGTTCGCAAAACAGGGAGTCACAATGATTGTGGTAACACATGAGATGCAGTTTGCAAGAGAAGTGGCAAGTCAGGTTATTTTTATGGCAGACGGTGTGGTTGTGGAAAAAGGAACGCCGGAGAAGATCTTTGATCATCCGAAGGAGGAGGCAACCAGAAAATTCTTAAAACGTATTTTAAAGGAAGAGTCATAGCTGTGTGCGAAGACGGAGAGGAGAGAAAGATATGCAGAAATATGTGATTTCAATTTCAAGACAATTTGGAAGTCTGGGAAGACCGATTGCAAAGAAACTGGCAGAACTTCTGGAAATTGAATACTACGACAGAGATATTGTGGAGGAGGCGTCCAAAGTTCATAACATTCCGTTAAAGGAAGCGAGCAATCTGGAGGAGTCGGCAAAGTATCTGTTCATGAGTTTCCCACTCGGCAGCGGAACCACGGCGACGCAGGATGCCCTGTTTAAGACGGAGAGCGAGATGATAAAAAAACTTGCCGTGAAGGAATCCTGCATCATTGTCGGCAGATGCGCGGACGCAATTCTGGAGGATTGCGATCATCTGATCAGAATTTTTATCTATGCGCCGTACGAAGACCGCATTGTCAACTGTGTCAATGATCTCGGCATGGACACAAAGGCGGCGAAGCGGATGATCCGTGATGTGGACAAGGCGAGAGATGCCTACCATATGCGGTATGCGGGGTATTTGCCGAACGATATGAACCATATGGATCTGATGGTCAACAGCGCAACTCTGGGGGTCGATATGACAGCGAGATTGTTGGCGGAAGTGGTGCGTGATAAATTTTCATAAGACGGGCAGTGTGCATAAGACTGCACAGTCCCACAGAGGATAAGGCATGGAAAAACACAGAAAAAAACTGATCAAAAACGCAACGGTATTCGACGGGCACAGCAGCGGGCTGGCGCAAGGGAAAAAGATTGTCATTGAGGACGATATTGTCACAGAGATTACTGCGGATGAAGTATCGGAAGAAAATTTTGACGAGGTATTTGACGGCACGGGCATGGTGGCGATGCCGGGAATGACGGACGCGCATGTTCACATGGGATGTCTGTTCGCAAAGGGAGAATTCCCGGTGGATTACGCCACGGTGCTGACCGTCGCAAAATGTAAGGATGCGCTGATGGCCGGGTTTACCACGTTCCGTGATGCGGGAAGTGTGAGCGAGGGATTAAAGCTGGCGTTTGACGAGGGTGTGCTTCCGGGACCGCGCATCTATCCCTGCGGTGCCTACATCAGCCAGACGTGCGGGCATGGGGATTCGGAGTATGCGCATACCTATCGCGACATCCAGTACAGGCATCCGTCCAGCACCGTTTTGGCGGACGGGGTGCCGGAGATCATCCGGGCAGTGCGCGAGCAGTTCTACCGCGGTGCATCCCACATCAAACTGATGGCTACCGAGATCTTAAACCGGCATGAGGATATCAGGCTTTTGTTCGGAACGGATATGATGATCACGGGACCGGATTATCAGGTGGAGCAGAGCGAGGATATCCGGTATTACGAAAAGCGCTTCGGCACAATGCGGGCGCTGAGGGCTTTGACGGGCACTGCAAACGAGGTGTTTGCACTTACGACCTACCAGAATCCTTACCCGAAGGGAAAGATCGGTGTGCTGGAGGCGGGATCCTATGCAGATCTGCTTCTGGTGGATGGAGATCCGACAAAAAGTGTATCGGTTCTTGCAGACACCGATCATCTGCGCCTGATTATGAAAGGGGGAACGGTGTACAAAAATACACTGTGCTGAGATTTTATTCCACTAATACGCTGACTTGCATGTGGCTGAGATTCGTAGTAATCTTATTCCAAAAACTAGAAGCAGGAGGTAATTATGAAAGAGCTGCTGTACTGGATTGTGGAATGGATTGCGAAGATTCACAGCCACATTCTTCGTCTGAATGATGCGTATGAATACAATTTTACAGATAAAGAACTGCATTTTCTCGTCATTGGTATGATGGGAATGGGATTCATTTTTGTCGTGTATCCTGTTTTTAAATGGCTGGCAAAGCATGATCATGTCATGGTAATTGCGTGGATTTATGTGCTGACACTGATTATCGTGATCACGTTTGCCATAGAGATCGGGCAGAAAGTAACAGGCACCGGCAATATGGAATTTGCAGACATTGTGATGGGTGTATTCGGATTCATTGTAATGTTCCTTGTGTTCTCGGTTGTGCGGGGTATTTATAAGCTGATAAGAAATCTGATCAGAGGAGACAGGAAAGATGAATGAATTTTGGAAAAGAGTGCTCGAGACGTGCGTGGTGATTCTGGGGAACTGCCTGTATGCATTCGGTGTGGCAATGTTCATTGTGCCGGGAGGACTGATTACCGGCGGAACGACGGGAATTGCGCTGTTTGTGCACCACATGATGGGTTGTTCCGTCTCCGTGTTTGTACTGCTGTTCAATACGGTTATGTTTCTGATCGGATTTGCGGTATTCGGGAAAAAATTTGCAGCAAACACACTGGTCAGCACCTTCAGCTATCCGGTAGCGCTGGAGCTGTTTACACGGCTTCTGCACGGCTATGCGATCACGGACGATATAATTCTCTGCATGATCTTTGGAGGAATCTGTATCGGAGGAGCCATCGGCGTTGTGATCCGTGCGGGCGCATCGACTGGCGGCATGGATATACCGCCACTTGTGTTGAACCGTTATTTTAAGATACCGGTGTCAAAGTCCATTTATGTATTCGATATGCTGATTTTGCTGCTCCAGGCGTTTGACAGTACAGGAGAACAGCTTCTCTATGGTATTCTGCTGGTGATTGTCTACAGCGTGGTGCTGGATAAGTGCCTGATGCTTGGAACTGCAAAGATGCAGATCAAAGTAGTCAGTGAGAAAATCGATGAGATCAGAAAAGCAGTCTTAACAGATATCGATCGCGGTGTTACAATGTTAAAAAGTGAGACCGGATACATGGAGCGGGAGACAGAGATGCTGCTTACGGTGGTGTCAATACAGGAACTGGCGAAGACGGAGAAGCTGATCCATTCGGTGGATGAGGATGCATTTGTTGTGATCAATCGTGTCAGTGAGGTTTCCGGCCGCGGTTTTTCAAGTAAAAAGCGTTATCTGGAAAAGGAGAATTCATGACATTACAGCAACTGAGATATGCACTGACGATAGCCGGCTGCGGATCGATGAATGAGGCGGCAAAGCGTCTGTTTTTATCGCAGCCCAGTCTGTCCGAGACGGTAAAGGAACTGGAGCAGGAGATCGGGCTGCAGATTTTTATGCGCTCGAACCGGGGAATCATCATCACACCGGAGGGTGAGGAGTTTCTGGGGTACGCCAGACAGGTGATCGACCAGTACGGAATCCTTAAGGCGCGCTATGTGGAGAAGCAGCGCAAGGAAAAGTTCAGTGTGTCCATGCAGCACTATACGTTTGCGGTCAAAGCGTTTGTGGAGACTGTAAAGAAAGCAGGGATGGACAGCTATGAATTCGCGGCGAACGAGACGACCACATACGACGTTATGGAGAATGTACGCAACTTTAAGAGCGAGATCGGCGTTCTGTATCTGAACGATTTTAATGAGCAGGTGCTGATGAAGATCATCCGGGAGAAGGGGTTGGAGTTCGAGGAACTGTTTGCCTGCGATACCTATGTCTATCTGTGGTCGGGACATCCGCTTGCAGGGCAGAGCGTGATCTCCATGGAAGAACTGGACGAGTATCCGTGCCTGTCCTTTGACCAGGGACGGAACAGCTCGCTCTACCTCGCGGAAGAGATGAAGAGCACCTACGATTATAAGCGGCTGATTAAGGCGAACGACCGGGCAACACTGCTAAACTTTATGATTGGGCTGAACGCGTACACGCTGTGCTCGGGAATTATCTGCGAGGAGCTAAACGGCAGCGATTACATGGCAATTCCACTCAAGGAGACGGAAAAGATGCGGATTGGCTATGTGAAGCGCAAAGGGGCATCAATCAGTCACATCGGACAGATCTATATCGAAGAATTGAAAAAATATAAAGAGAAAATTATGTAGTGGTTGGCTATAGGTTTCACCTATAGCCAACTATCGGCTTCCTGTATTAACACTTTCCCAAACTGCCTGTTATAATAGGCAATGTAATCAAAAAACACATGCAGATAACAGACAGCATGGAGTGGAGAAGCAGGAAGGAGGAAACGGGTATGAGAGACACAGCGCGGCAGATGAGATCAGCGATGATGTGTGACAGGATGCGCCAGATGTCCATGTGTGATGGCATGGATGCAGATGTTGTGCGGCTTTTCCCGGATTCTTCAGATCTTTGGAAGAACAGATAGATACCGGCGCTATGGAGCGTGGGTTGGGGCAGCCGCAGGGCTGCTTTTTTTATTCTATGTTTTAGAAATAACATTTTAGGAGGTGGCAGTGCATGCCAGCAATTGCGATACGTCATTTATCAAAGACCTTCGAGCAGAAGGGAAACAGCGTGGAAGCGCTGCGGGATATCTCGCTCGACATTGAGGAGGGAGACATCTACGGAATCATTGGAATGTCCGGTGCCGGGAAAAGTACCCTGGTGCGGTGTCTGAATTATCTGGAGAGGCCGACGAGCGGTGAGGTTATCATCGGCGGAAGAGATCTGGGAACGCTGACCGAGAAAGAACTGCGGGAGCAGCGGAGCGACATCGCAATGATTTTCCAGCATTTCAACCTTCTCATGCAAAAGAGTGTGCTGGACAATGTATGTTTCCCGATGCAGATTGCGAAGAAAAAGAAGGATGAGGCGAAGAAAAGAGCGCTTGAGCTGCTCGAGACTGTCGGACTTGCCGACAAGGCGGACGCTTATCCGGCACAGCTTTCCGGCGGACAGAAGCAGAGAGTGGCGATCGCCAGAGCTCTTGCGACGGATCCGAAGATTCTGCTCTGCGACGAGGCAACCAGTGCCTTAGATCCGCAGACAACGCAGTCCATTCTGGCACTCTTAAAGGAGATCAACCGGAAATTCGGCATCACGATTGTGATTATCACGCATCAGATGTCCGTGATCCGGGAAATCTGCAGCCATGTGGCGATTGTGGAAAAAGGAAGCATCGTGGAAGTCGGCCTGGTCGAGGAGATTTTCAACCATCCGAAATCCCGTGTGGCGAGAAGCCTGATCTTGAGCGACCGTGCTGCGGATGCCGCGTCATATTCCGGGGCGGAAGGTGATACTGCGGATGGAGCGGAGCTGACCGGATGGAGCGGTGAGAGCAGACAGCGGGACCGCATCGGCGACGATAAGAAGCTTCGTATTGTATTCTCAGAGAATTCCGCATTTGAGCCCGTCATTGCCAATATGGTGTTAAAGTTCGGTACGCCGGTGAACATCCTCCGTGCAGATACCAAGAATGTCGGCGGAGTGGCAAAGGGTGAGATGATTCTGGGACTTCCGTCAGACGCCGGGCTGCAGGAGCAGATGGAGGCTTATCTGGTGGAAAAGGGACTTGAGATTGAGGAGGTGACCGGAGATGTGGAATAGTCAGGTAATCATCATGCTTTTGGAGGGAATCCGGGACACCCTGTATATGACCTTAGCGTCCACATTGTTTGGATATATCATCGGACTTCCGATGGGAATTGTGCTGACTGTCACGGACAAGGACGGCATCCGTCCGAATGCGGCAGTCTACAAGGTGCTGGATGTGATTTCCAACCTGCTGCGCAGTATTCCGTTTATTATTTTGCTGATTGTGCTGATTCCGTTCACCAGATTTGTGGTGGGAAGAAGCTACGGATCGACGGCGACGATCGTCCCGCTGACGATTGCGGCGGCACCTTACATTGCCAGAATGGTAGAATCCTCATTAAAAGAGGTGGATGCAGGCGTCATCGAGGCAGCGCGCTCCATGGGAGCATCCGATTTTCAGATTGTGACCAAGGTCATGCTGGTGGAGGCGAGAACGTCTCTGATTGTCGGAGCAACGATTTCCCTTGGCACGATTTTAGGATATTCCGCGATGGCAGGAACCGTCGGCGGAGGCGGACTGGGAGATATTGCCATCCGCTATGGTTACACCAGATGGCAGACCGATATCATGGTTGTCACAGTGGTGCTTCTGGTAATTTTATTCCAGATTTTCCAGACGATCGGAATGAAGATTGCGAATCGGCTGGATCGCAGAAAGTAGCAATAACAAATTTGCATATATTTTTAAGTTTTAAGGAGGACACTATTATGAAAAAGAAAGTATTGTCAACGATTCTGGCAGGCGTGCTCGCATTATCCGCATTCGCAGGATGCGGAAGCAGCACGGAGGAGAGCACAGACACCAGTGCAGCAACAAAGGAAGAGACGCCCGTAGCTGCAACGGAGGAGGCTGTGAGTGCTGAGAACACAGAGAGCACCGATACCGCAGCAGAAGGCGGCACCATCAAAGTGGCTGCATCCGCAACACCGCACGCAGAGATTCTTGAGGAAGCAAAGAAGATTCTTGCCGATGAGGGATGGGATCTGGAGATCAAGATTTTCGACGACTATGTAATGCCGAACGAAGTGGTAGAAAGCGGCGAGTTTGACGCAAACTACTTCCAGCACATTCCGTACCTTGAGAGCTTTAACGAAGAGAAGGGAACCCATCTGGTCAATGCAGGCGGCATCCACTATGAGCCGTTCGGCATCTATCCGGGAACAAAGTCCGATCTCTCCGAGCTGGCTGACGGCGACACCATCGCAGTGCCGAACGATACCACAAACGAGGCGAGAGCACTTCTTCTGTTACAGGATAACGGCATCATTACCTTAAAGGAAGGTGCCGGCTTAGAGGCAACCGTCAATGATATTGCAGAGAACCCGCACAATGTCAAGATCGAGGAGCTGGCAGCAGAGCAGGTTGCAAGAGTGGCTCCGGAGGTTGCATTCGTTGTATTAAACGGTAACTATGCATTACAGGCAGGCTTCTCCGTTGCAAAAGATGCATTGGCTTACGAGGCATCCGATTCCGAGGCAGCGAAGACCTACGTGAACATCATTGCAGTAAAAGAGGGACATGAGAATGACCCTGGCATCCAGGCACTTGTAAAAGTATTAAAGTCTGACGAGATCAAGCAGTACATCAACGACACCTATGACGGAGCCGTTATCCCGTTTGAGGACTAGTTTAAAGAGGAAGAAATTGTCGCAATAAGCATATCGTGCTTTGCTTTGATAAGTAATATTATCAAAAGACCACACCGTGGGATTTCATGTGGAAATGCAGGTGGAAATTTGGTTCAAAAAATGTGGAATTTCTAACCAGCCGAA
>OLRY01000280.1_pt1 | contig 72348 bp, 39 predicted proteins | sample 1672541 | NCBI WGS metagenome assembly OLRY01 (sample SAMEA3136697, study PRJEB25190) | human gut metagenome | biome: human gut; feature: human-associated habitat; material: faeces | place: Austria | collected 2013 | reverse complement strand
TTTTGTCGCTTTGCAAGCAAAATCCCACTAAACCCTATAGGTTGCGGATTTGAGGATATATTGTCTGCATTTGGACCGATTACAGCAATTTTCTTACTACAGTTTTTCTTTAAAGGCAAAATATTATCCCGATTTTTTAATAAAACAATAGATTGGCGCGCTACTTCTCGTGCCAGTTCCAAATGTTCAGAATTTGCCACCATTTCCGGAGCTGCCTTTTCGTCAACAAAGGGATTATCAAAGAGCCCCATTCTAAATTTAAGTCTCAGGATTCGACTAACCGATTGATCTAATACTGCCGGAGATACATCTCCCTTTTTCACTGCTTCACCTAATTGATCACCGTATACATTCATTCCCAAATCATTATCCAAACCTGCATTTACAGCTTTCACAGCTGCTTCATAATCGCTGGCAGCTACGCCATGCTCTCTTAATCTTCCAATGGAACGAAGATCGGAAATAGTAAATCCTTGAAAACCCCACCTATTTCTTAAGACTTTGGTAAGTAGGTGGTAGTTAGCAGTAGAAGGGATCCCATCAATTTCATTGTATGAACTCATCACTGATAATGCTCCTGCATTTATCGCCTCTCGGAAAGGAGGCAAAATAGCTTCTTCCATTTCACGCATACCCACATGAGCGCTAGCCCCATTATGACCTCCTTCGGTCCATCCATAAGATGCAAAGTGTTTCAAAGTAGAAAGAAGACTTTCTCCGGGGTTAAAGTCATCCCCCTGAAAACCGCGTACAAGCGCTTCTCCCATTTTGCCTATGAGAAACGGATCTTCGCCATACGTCTCTTCAACCCGCGACCAACGTGGGTCACGCGCCAAGTCAAGTACTGGACCATAACCGATATGAGCTCCTTGTGCTCTTGCCTCTTTGGCTATGGCACGTCCCATTTGTTCTATCAATTTGAGGTTCCAAGTACTAGATTGCCCTATAGATGTCGGGAAGACAGTTGTACCAATGGCCATGTGACCATGAGGACATTCTTCCGCAAGGAAAAGAGGAATACCCAAACGGGTCTTTTCAATCACATATCGTTGAAGCTTATTAACTGCTTTAGGAGCCAAAGTTGGATTAAGCCCAGTTTTCAAAGTACGCTGTGTCCAAGGATCCGCACGCATAAATCCCCACAACGAACCAATATGATATTTATCAAGTTCTTCCGTTAGTCTTTTTGTCAATCGGACATCATCCCCCACGCGCTCATACATGTGCCAACCCAGAGAAGTCAACATCTGCCCAATCTTTTCTTCTAGTGTCATTTGCGAAAGGATGTCCTCTACACGGGATTCTATGTCTAAAGTAGGATTCTCGTATATATCCATTTTCCCATTTTTGTTCAGATCATAGAACAATATATTCGTTTTCTTATCCTTGACAAGCTTAACGATTTCCTTTCCCTTTACATAAAACGGGAAAAAAACAAGCAATACAAATATGATATTAGTTAGTTTCATTCTCACCATATTATTTCTATCATTTAGTCTTGCTACTAAAGCCACAAATAAACTTCACTTTATAGCAATCGTATTTATTGAATTGATTACAACAACTGTCCCATCTCCTTTAATCTAATTCTGAGCCGGGTTACGTCTATACTATGCACATCAATAGTGCCGGCCTTATAAATTAATCCGGCCGCCGTCCCTACAGCTTCACCCGTTACTAAAGCGGGAGGCATGACCCGTAAGCTACCATGAGCATAATGGTCAGTTGATATACACCGTCCGGCAACAAATACGTTCTTTAATCCGACAGGCAACAAGCAACGTAGAGGAATACCATGCGATTCTCCTTTCCCATATTTCGGATATTTTGTCGCATCTTCTTTGTGTACGTCAATATAATAAGAATTACGCCCAATTCCATCCTCAAATTCCTTACGGTCCAGCCAATCCTCTAACGTGAAAGTATAATCACATTTTATTCGTCTACTTTCTCTTACCCCCATTAATGCTGCTGTCGCAGCCAAGTAGGAAGAAGCAAACGTTTTCGGTTCATACTCAGCTAATCCTTCCTGAAATTGTCGTGCAATTTTTCTCCCAGTTATCATCGCAGATGAAAGAGAAGCGGGATCAATACTATTAACCTTCACGTGCCCGGCATTAAAAGCCAGATATCCCGGTCCTGCATATTTATCATTAATATGATAATCTTTAATAAGATTGTACTTACCAGATTCAATTATTTTAAAAATGGGGCTATCCTTCTTACTGGATTGAACAGTCCCTATCAATGAAAATTCATAAGGATCAATATTTGATAAAGCAAAACACAAAGAACCTTCTTGTACATCCCCTTTATCATCTCCCATATCAAAGTCTGCTCCTGCCCAAACTGCCAGGTCCCCATCCCCCGTGCAATCAATGAACAGTTTGGCCTTGTAAGCTGTTAGTCCTGCTTTATTTGCAACAATAATAGCATCAACCGTCTCCTTATTTTTCATTTCTACAGCTGCCATGTTAGAAAAGAACAATACAGAAACTCCTTGTGACATAACCAGGTCATCATAAACCACTTTTAAATATTCTGTATTGATAGGAATCCAATCATAGCCTCTTGCATGAGGAACTCCTTTTTTAGCTTCCATAAAAACCTTTTCAGCAATTCCTTTATATATAATCTTTTCTTTATCGGTAAACGGACACCATGCATTCAACAAACCGGAAGTTCCCATCCCTCCCAACGCTCCGGTACTTTCAATAATTAGAACTTTAGCACCTTCACGGGCAGCAGCTGTCGCCGCTGCACATCCTGCAGGACCACCACCCACAACTATCACATCCCACTGATTATTTACTTTTATTTTATTCTTGTTTAATACCGCACTTTCCTCAGTAGTCTCCACCTCCGCATTTATAATTCCCGGAAATGCCGCTGCCATGGCAATCATTCCAGACTTCTTCAAAAAATCTCTTCGTTTGATCATATTATACTACTCATTTATATTAATAACAATCTCAATTTTCACTCTCAATAATAACATTACCAATATTTTGCTTCTTTAAACTACAATCCACAAATCAGCCGACAATATATTTTCCATACTTCAAACATGAAATCATCTTGGTTATGATATAGCAAATGACGTATGTAACCAGTGCCGTCACCAATATTGTAATAGCAGGTGACATTGCAGAATTACACAAACCAAAGATATATGGCAGAATTAACATGTGCATAAGATACATACCATAGCTCATACACGAAATATCACGGATTATTTTGTAAGCTTTACCCGTATAACTGATTTTCTTAATAAACATAAATGCCCCAAAACTCATTAAAACTGGAGCTATTGAAGTAGTTTGCCAGCTTAATTCCAACTGCTGTACAGCTTCAACTGTAAACGAACGCGTATAAAATGACCAGACACAAAACAAATATCCTATTAAGAAACATGGAAGAGCCACATAAAGTGTCTTCTTCATAGACCAGTTTAAATACTTACGAATATAATGAGCCATTATTACATATCCCACATATCCAGATACATAATGGAACAAAGGGAATGGGTTCCACCAGCATTCCCCGAAAATATCCCCGAATATCTCATGAGCATGCCAAAATAAAGTGGTAAATAACCAAAGAGCTAAGAAAAATTCCTCTTCACGCCGGCTGACCTGCTTCAACCATGAAGATAAAACCGGCATAATCAAATAAATACCAAGAAGCATGTAAATAAACCACAAATGTGAAGCTCGTGGAATAAAATTGATGAAAATTTTCGACAGGTTATTTTTTACATCTGTCATAGTATATTCTTCCCATAATATAGGAAGAACGGCATACATAACAAGCCATACAATAAAAGGAATGACAACCCGTATAAAGCGTTTACGGAAAAAAGTTTTAGTATCAGTTTTTAAAGGTACTAACAAATATGCAGAAGCAATAAGGAACAGTGGTACAGCCGGACGTACAAACCCATTGATTAAACATACGCTCCAACGCCCTGCCTCAGAGGGAAATGAAAAAGAATAATCATTCGAATAGATACACTCTGATGCATGTACTATCAATACCATTAAGCAAGCAATAGCACGCAGCCAATCTAAAAAGATTACGCGGTTGGCATTAATCTGTTGAAGGTTACCAGTTTCAATCATAAATATTATATTAAATTTATATTGCTCAATATCAAAATTATCAATGCTATGTTTAAAGAGAAATTAGTTTATTGACTGATTCCCCAGAGGGAGGTACATCTTTTATCCCCCAGCTTTCATTAGCTTTATTTCCCATAACCAGTACAAGTTTGCCTCCATTTTTAATATCATCATGGCTAAACCAAGATTTATTCCATTCTTTTCCATTTAATATTGCCGATTGGATATACTTATTTTCTCTCGAGCAGTTTCTTGCTTCAATTTCAAAAAAAGTACCGTTACCAAGGTCCATTTTTATATATTCAAACAATGGACTCCCAATATTATAAATAGGTATACCAGGTGTTACTGGATAAAATCCCATTGCAGAAAAAACAACAAAAGCCGTCATACCTCCTCCATCTTCATCTCCCGGAACTCCCATCAAATCGTTTCGAAACCACTGGTCTAGTAATCTCCTAATCCTTTTTTGAGTTTTCCACGGCTCTCCAGCATAATTATATAAATAAGGAATATGCAAAGAGGGCTCATTTGCCATTGAAAATTGCCCTACATTACCTGTATGATCCGGTAATTGTGAATAAAAAGTATATTTGTTCTTACCAAGTGGTTCACGGAATGTCTGCTCAAGATTCTGTATAAACTTTTGAGGTGATCCCATTAATGTAATTAAGTCAGCAATATTATGAGGTACATCCCAACGGTAAATCCAGCCATTATTCTCTGCATAATAATTCCGCGCACCTTGTCCACCTGAATAGCGATAATCAAAAGGTTCAATAAACCTTCCATCTTTATCTTTAGGATGGAAAAATGCAGTCTCAGAATTATAGATATTGCGATAATTAGATGAACGCTTCAAAAAATAATTATAATCTTCAACCTTCCCCAACTCCTTTGCTATCTGCGACAAACACCAATCGTCATAACAAGTACCAAGAGTAACAGCAATTGGTTGTCTTTTTTCATGAGAATGAACTGCTTTTACATATTCTTCTTCATCAGGCTGCAAAGCAGGGAAATAGCCTCTTTCCTGATAAAATAGATCCAACTCCGTATTAGGTATACATTTCCAAGGAAGTAAGCTTTTCTCTGTCAACGTTGCTTTGCATGCATTGTAAGCCGCATCCAGATCGAAACCACGCAGACCTTTATAATAAGCATCGCAAATTACCGCAACAGAATGATTGCCATTCATCCGATGACTGTCCCCAGTTACTTCAGGGAAAGTGGGCATCCAACCTTCTTTTGACTGTTGAGCCATACGCAAATATGAATTTATCATGTGCACTTCCATTTCAGGCTCAATTAAGATACGCAAGGGATGGGTCGCCCGATAGGTATCCCAAATCCAATCATCGGTATAAAAAGGGATGCCATTATCATCGTGCACCTGACCATCGAAAGCACTGTAATATTTGCCGTCTTCGGATATATTAATCATGCGTTCGTAAGTACGGTAAAGTGAAGTATAAAAGACCACCTTGTCGCTCTCGGAACCTCCCCCCACTTCTATTTTTCCCAGAGTTTCATTCCAAATATCTTTACCAATTCGTGCTAAATCGTCTACCCTGTAGGTATTGATTTCTCTCTCAAGATTCTCTTGCGCTTGTTCTTCGCTTATAAACGAAATACCGTATCTAACATTCACTACTTTTGAAGAAAATCCTAATACAATAGCTTCATTCTGCCCCTCAGCTGATGTCCGATTGTAATGGATTTCATTATTTATTAGGGCTCCGGAGTTGACTATAGGTTGTTCTGCTTCCAAATACAGATAAACTTTTGTGGGTCCATTCCCTATCGTTTCATATCCGGAGACACCACACCCTGTTGTCTTTAGTTTTCCATTCCGACTATTAATAATGAGCTGATTAGTTTCACCATTAGCAAACTTTAAATTATAAAGTGCAGATTGATGGGAAGGGGCAAAATCTACTTCCACTTTCGCTTCATCCAGATGAACCGAGTAGCGATAGGGGCTGATTCTTTCATTATCGTACGTATAATTGATTATAGGAGAAAATACATCTGACTGTTCACTCTTAGGGCTAATACTAAAAGCGGAACGTCCACGATGGCTGGTTACTATTATCGGCAACCCAGAAATATAATCCGTTGTATATTCTCTCCTTTCGGGATAAACCCGAAGCATACTGTTAGGCAAATGAACAGTTGGGAAAGTAGGTACCAACAAATGGCTGATATTCCCTATATATGGATTAACATAATCTATGGGAGTCTTGTTTACAATAACTTTATTACAAGATGATAGTATGGCCATGGTTAAAACAGCCATCAGTAATAATACATACTTTTTCATGCTTATATATTTAAAAGAGGTTATATAGGATAATGCTCTCTGCAGTAAAGAAAATATAACTAATGTATACCCTGAAATGAGAGAATAACAACATACAGTTCATATCATAGAACATGTCTCATACTGTATAGTTGTACAATTTCAGGGTACACCATTAAGTTATCATTTAATAGTATTCTTACAAATCATTTTAAAATTTGATAGTATTAAATGATTTTGCCTCCACTTTCAGACTTATCATTTTATCTTTATACCCAATATTCATTTCTTTATCAGTTTCTTCTTGATTCACTATCACAACTACTATCTGCCCATCAGGATTTTGAAATGCCAAATGATCAGTTCTTTCGTTTGTTATCAATCTGTACGCACCCGGCAATACATATTTGCTTATATGCTTCATGATATAGTATTCAGGGTTGTACTTTACCTCTTTGGTTTCTTTATCAATTGTTATGAGTGAATTTTGCCTCCAGCCCCAAGGACTTACTCCCGTTTGGTCAAGTATGAGGTTCCAATAGGCGTAAACGCTGGCACCGTTAGTAAGATATTGATGCATGAGACTCCATGTGTATTCTGCCTGACTCCAAATATTGGCTCCGTTACCACATTCAGACTCGGTTTGTACATATTTCAAATGTGGATATTCTTTGCTGATAATTGGTATAGCCTTTTTACCAGACCATTGAAAGCCGACACCTTTTATATATTTAGCAGCTTTTTCATTGTTGAGCGCCGTTCTTACGTAATCAGCTATACTGGTATTTACAGTGCCAAAATAGATATCGGTCTTTATACCATCTTCTTCGAATTTAGGTCCAAGATAATCGCTAATGAAGAATGCAAGGTCTTCAGATCTCCATTTACAACTGGGGAACACCTGATTGGAGCATGGTTCGTTTTGTGGATAAACAGCGGAAATTGTAACTCCCTCTTTCTCGTAAGCCCGAATGAACTTAGAGAAATACAAAGCATAAGCTTTCAAATAGCCGTCGAGCATTCTAAAGCCTGTAGCATCTTTAGTATTATTTCTTTCTGCAGGTAATCCGTTGAATCCCTTTGTACTAGCCGTACTGGCATAGTGGTTATTAGTCTTCATCCAAGCTGGGGGAGACCAAGGAGAAGCAAAGATGTGCATTCCGGGATTTTCTTTTTGTGCAGCTTTGATGAATCGTAAAAGGATATGACGATCACGAGCAATGCTAAAATTATCCATTGCAAAATCATCGGCCACATCATTGAATGAGTAAAAGTTCATTCCGAAATCACTAGCTCCCATAGGCATACGATTGTAATTAAAGTTAGCTTCCTGCGGGTTGAAAAGATTGTAAATAACCTTGTTGCGTTCTGTCTCTGAAAGCTCCATGAGGGCATCCCAGCCAAGTTCACTGAAACAACCGCCGAAGCCGTCTATCACTTGCGCTTTTTCACCAGTAATAGTAATATCGAACTGAGTACCAGCTAAGGCTTTTTCCAGTTTCACCTTGTTGGACGTTTGCCAACGATTGTTGTCAGTAGTCGAAACCCACTCTACACGTTGCGCACTGAGTGCGGCAACAAAAGAAAAGCTAATAAATAATGCTTTAATTCTGTAATTCATAATTTTAATTTTTAGTTAATACACTCTGATCTATTTATTAATAGTTTATTATCTTTTTGTCTTAATGCAGTAACGCAATTGATTCTGATTCCCTTTCTACTATTATTCTGTGAGAGGTTGCTCTGTATTTCTACAGTGTTGCACCCTCTATATAGTGCATCTATATTGATACCGTCTTCATCATTGCCTTCTGTTAGATTGTTATTGATAGAGATATTTTCACTGTCGACACAATAAATACCTGAGAGCTTATTGCGGCACATTTCATTGTTTGAAACGTTTATCTTTTTGCAAAATGATATGTTGATACCATTACCCCAGGGTGAAGAACAGAATCTACTGTTAGTAACTGAACCATTGGTGACATACGATAAATTCAAGTTATGGTGAAATCCGGAACCAGGTACAACGGCGGCACCGTTATCTGTGAAATTACAACGGTTTATCTTGATACCTGAACCTCCTACTATGAGCATACCATTTTTGGTAAAATTTTGCAAGGTAACATTCTCAAATGTAAGGTTCTCAATTCGTCCACCGTTTTCGGAACGTATCATAATCCCCTCGCGGCTGGGAGCAAGCATATATAAACGTAACCGGCGATCGTGATTGGGGTCACTATTTTCTTTTACGTTTATGGCACCTTCTATCAATACATCACGCAAAGTAAAATTGCTGATGTTGTCTTCGGCATTTATGATTGTTGCTGTCCTCATCTCAGGACTAAGATATAACACGGACTGCTTGCCATAGCCACATAAAGTTATTCCACTGTAGATTTTGAGTGGAGCTTTCAATATGTGCACACCTTTTTCGAGGACAATACATTTTCCAGAACCTCTGTGTCTATCAATAACATCTTGTACGGACTCTCCAGGATTTACCCGGATTGAGCCGGAAGGTATATCACGAGTAGGAGCATTGAGTGCTCCGATTTCAGTAGGCTTCAGGAAATCGGGCACAGGCAGCGTTTTCATCATCTGCCTACTTTTGACCGGATGGTATTTTAATCCGGTTAAAGTACCTATAGAAAAGGCTGGATGCACATGTTTCTGTATAAATTGTTTAGTATAAGGGAGCTCAGTTCCCTTTACATTGATATAATAATCATAAATAGATTGATAAATATCTTTTACAGTATCCATCCTGCTTGTAGAAAGAGTGCCATAAATATCAATATCATTACCCAGCATCACTTTAGCGGTAAATTCATAAGCATAGGCTAGTCTATCCTGTGCTACACTGTAAAGATCTATGCCTTGAGTACGGGCTGTTTGAGCTGCTTTCTCAAACTCACCTATGCCAAGTTGCGCATGATCCCAGTCGCGAATAGCTTCCTGCGATTGTCCCCCGGGATAGATGTACTTCGTGATTCCTGAATTTCCAGGTCCCCAAAGGTAACGGTCAATAGCTTTATTGAATATTTCACGGTTATCGGTGTAAACTGCTATGCATAACATAGTGCTTATCATTGATGCATCCCAGTTGCCATTAGCTTCGGTAAAGAAATCTTTAATAGTTGGGTATAAGATTGTCAATACCATCTTTTCAAATTGTGCCATATCCCGCTCGCTCCAACCAGCATCTGAGTATTTCAATATTTCAGCAGCATTCAAAAAATAATATCCCCACAAACCTACATTCAATTTGGCATTGTTAGCATCAAAACTATGCAGCTTATACGCCCAGGCATTAAGTATCTCAATTGCCTTATCAGCGTATACTTGGTCTTTTGTTATATACCATACCAAAGAATGCTTATAAGCAGCCATAGCACTTTGATAAAACTCTTTACCTCCAAAACTGTTTACACCATAAGCATCTTCAGAAACAAAAGCAATAGGACAAGGAACAAAGTTGAGAGAAGTCTGTTTTTTCAGATCGTTAAAAGCTGTTTTCCAAGGCTCATTACCTTGCAATACATTTGTCCGCATAAATTCAAGATCTTCATAACTTTGAGCCATCCCTGGATGTACAAAAGGTTTTGATGCATATATACTTATAGTCCGATTCTGCGGACGACTCATTTGTTTACTTCCAAAATCATAATTCGGCTCACTTCCCATTCTGATTATAAGTTTCCCTCCTTGCATGATATCCTGATGTGTTATGTAAGTAAGATCATATTTTTTTCCATTTAGCTCTACATCCTGTATATAAATGTTTTCGGGTGAGTTATCAACAGCCTCTATTATGAACTTTTTACCATTTTCATGATTAATAGTAACTTTATCAAATAGCGGGCTGCCAAGTACATATTGACCGGATGCTGTAAATACTGGATAAAAGCCCAGCGAAGACATTATATACCAAGCCGACATTTGCCCGCAGTCTTCGTTACCAATAATTCCGTCAGGTTGGTCATGGTAGAAATTTTTCAATATATAGCGAGTGAGACGCGCGGTTTTCCATTGCTGCCCGACATAAGCATATAGGTAGGCAATATGGTGACTGGGCTCATTACCATGTGCATATTGGCCGATGCATCCTGTGAGGTCAAGCAAAATGTCTTCATCATTCCCCGAATCAAGAGAGAAGAAAGTATTCAGTTTGTCTGCAAAAGCTTTCTCTCCGCCAAGAAGTTCGATAAGTCCTTCTACATCTTGTGGAACAAGCCAGAGATATTGCCAGGGATTTCCTTCTGCGTAATCTGTAGCCCAAGGCTTTTTAGATTTTATAGGATGAAAGACGGGGTTCCAACTACCATCGGACATTCTCCCACGGAAGAATCCTACTTCCTTATCATAGTAAAGTTTATAATTACGGGCTCGTTTGCTGAAGTATTCATAATCTTCGACTTTATTCATTGCTTGGGCCATTAAAGCAATACTTGCAGTACCTATGGCATATTCAAGCGCGGTGGCAACAGGGCGGTTCTTCATCACATCCGAGGGTATTGCTTTGAAATTCCGGTCAAAATCCATTCCACGTACATCGCTCATAGCAACGGCTTTTAAAGCTTGAAATGCTCTTTCAGGATCGAATCCCTTATTACCTTTCATGTAAGCTTCAGCAATAATCTGAAGGCTGTTAATTCCCACCATTGTACCTGTATCATATCCGCGCAAATGCCAGATGGGCAACTGCCCGGTTTGATCGTAAATAGCAAGCATACTATTCACAAAATCAGCAGTGCGTTTCGGGTCTATTATAGTATAAAGAGGATGCGCAGCGCGATAAGTATCCCAAAGAGAAAAGATGGTGTAGTTATCGAATCCGGGATTTTTATGTACTTTCCAGTCGGAACCCATGTAATCACCGTTCTGATCGTTGAATAAGGAAGGATGGGTCATCAGATGGAACATAGCGGTATAGAATATCCGTTTATCCGACTCATTCAGAGTTTCAACAATTATCTTAGATAATTCTTTATTCCATTTCTGTTCTGCTTGTTTAACAGTTTCCTCAAAATTCCAATGAGGGATTTCCGCTTTTATATTCATAAGGGCACTCTCTGAACTGACAGGAGAAATCCCAACTTTCAGGGATACTGTTCCAGGAGATTTAGCAAAAGAAATTAAAGATTTGATAGATTTACCTCTCCCTTTCTTTCCAGGAATGGACTTTACATCTTCGTAAATGGAGAAATCATGAATCGGGACGGACAGTTTAATAGCAAAAAACACTTGCTGTTTCTTTCCCCATCCTTCAGACGAACGATATCCTTTTATCGTATATTTATCCACCAACTCCATATACGTATCAACCGCTCTATCATTTATGCCTTCGTTCAAATCAATGATAATACGGGCATCTTTTCCCTGTGGAAAAGTATACTTATGATATCCCACGCGCTCAGATGCGCTAAGTTCAACATCAATATTATAATCATCCAAATTCACACTATAGTAGCCGGGAGTTACTTTTTCAGTTTTACGAGAAAATTTGGACGCATAGCCACTATACCGTTCTTTTTCTTTCCCCTTATTCAACTTTACGTCTCCCATATATGGCATAACTAAGACATCTCCAAGATCTCCTATTCCCGTTCCACTCAAATGTAGTTGAGAAAATCCAACTATTACACTATCTCTATAATTGTAGCCTGAACACCAATCCCATCCCTTGTAAAAATTAGAAGGACCGACTTGAACCGCACCATATGGTACATTAGCTCCGACAAATACATGACCATGACCTCCCGAGCCAATAAAGGGGTCAACATAATCTATTATTTTTTGCGCTTGTAGACTATGCAGCATACACAAGCATACAAATAATACATACATTTTTTTACTCAGTTCCATACTTTTATTTGATTATCTTTTTCCAAGTACTTTCTGTTCTTTTATTTAGACTATTATCATAGCATAGAGTCCCAATCTCCTGAATAGTAAGCCTTATTTAAATTTTCCAATGCTTTCTCATCTTGACTCCTGGAGAATTGATATTCCAAATCTTTATATAAATAATACTGTAACCAGTAACCTTTCTGATATTTCTCTTGCGTAGATAAAACTTGTTTTAATTTCGCATACCAAGTCGTATTTATATCGTTCTTTTCTGCCACATTCAAGGCTTTTAATGCATTACTCCACATATTATCTGAAACTTTTTGCATTAAGTCTACAAAATCTTTATAAGCAAATGAGGAAATATCAATCAATTCACAGCAATCATTAACTCCTATTTTTCTCAAATCAATAATCGTTTCAAAGTGTTTATCCCCATCCATATCATATTCTATCAGATCAAAAAAACCATTATTATCTGTATCGGTATACTTAACCGTAGCAAATCGATTGGGATTTTTGTCCAAGCCAAACCATAAGCGGTCCCAACCTTGATAATATTCAGCATTTTGATCTATCCTCCAACACCCCCACTCTGCTCCATACAAATGGATACGTCCATCGAATTTACTGACATATAATTTTCCTCTACCTGAATTGTCCATGTCCCATTCTCCACGATCTCCTGAAGCATCTGATTGTTTGTGGTTGTCGACTCCTCCTCCTTTCCATCCCGTCTTAAAAGGGTCAAGAGGTTCATAGAATTCAACACGTTCCCAGCGTTTACAATCACCATCTTCATCCCATACGAAATTGACACGATTCCATTCTCCTCGTTTGAAAATCAAGTCCCATGCATTTTCGTGATCAGGATAAATAAGTTCATCCAGTTGCCTCCACCGAGCATCCATGAAGAAAGTGTCGGTCTCAGCCAAACCTCTCAAATTATTTATTTTATGTACCTGATCCATATAATTGAAGCCTTCTCCCTGAAAGCCGATTGTCATATCAAAATCGAATTCATTTCCCGGACCATTATCATTATCCATGTCGACGGCAATTGAGACCCAATCTACAACTCCGTTTACTTGTTGATTGACAAAACTATTAGCAGGCAACTTACTATCTACATGTTTTGTTGAGTCTAGAATACGAATAGCCATTTCGGACAAATTATCTCCATCTTTATCATAAAACAAAAACGGATTTTCCCAATTCAATCTCAAATCCTCCATATTATAAGTAGAAGCATGAATTTTAAGAAAAGCAGTATGCCCGCTATAATCAGTATAAAAATCACAGACTCCAACCTTATCCCAACTTTTGAGCTGCATTGTATTCCAGTCGATATAATTAAATATATTATCATGGTCCAAATCAAGCACTATCATGTAATGTCCATTGGGCCATACTTCCCCAGTACGCACCTTCGGATATTCGATGACAAACTGCATATCAGCCTTTCCGTCACCATCTGTATCTACCCAATCAATAATCAAATCTCCCTGGCCACCGTAAATACCGTCTCTATTGCGATCTATAAGTAAACAGTCATTTTTTGTGTCTCCTTCAAAATCATCCCACGTCATATCTCCATCATCATCTATCCACATAACGGGTATACTGTCACGGGTTATAGAATAAATGACGTCCGGTTTGCCATCACCATTTATATCTTTTAATTTGGGTTGGTATCCTATCGGTGGTGGCGGAAGGCGGAACGATACAATTTGAAGTCTGTTATTCCAATAATCACCACTCTTCTGAGCATAGCAATAAGTAGAGATGAACGCTATAAAAAGAATAAATATATATTTCATTTTGTTATATTCTTTATGTATTTAATTTCTAATTCCCAGACCTAATAATTATGCCATCAATCATGTGACAAATATATAATCAGCACTTTAGTATAACTTTTAGATAATCCTTAAAACAAGAAAAATATAATACCTGCCAAGCAATTATTACATAAATCATGTCATATTCTAAAGATATCTGCATTCAAATAATATGCTAATCACAAATCTTCAAGACTGATAATCTGATCAAATGAAAACTAGTATTCCGTACTAAACCATTCCCTATATTCTTTTACAAAAGATTGGTATATATTTTTAGCCAATCCATTTTCACAAGACATGAACATTTTATCCACAATACATCTTCATTAAGAGCATCATGTACAGATATCGCATTACTTATCTCTATTTTCATAGATAAAAGTATCTTAAGCTCCTTTTTGATATATTATATCCAACAACAAATCGATGAGTTCATTAGCGAAATCAAGTTTAAAATTTAAGACCTATTTCATGCCATTCTGAACAGAAAGAGTTCGCTTAAGAAAACAAATAAATCTCCTACAATTATATATTTTGAATTACATAGAATAGCATCTTAATCATGTATAATTATATTTTATAAAAGAATGACAATACCTACTCCTACTTTGAGTACTTATACAAATACCCTTTTAATCATTATCGTTATTATTTCAATTAGATTCCCATTTATTTCAATGAGAATCTAATTGAAATTTACAAAGATTAATATCCTGGATTCTGTGTTAAATTACCATTAACCAATAAATCGGAAGCAGGAATAGGCCATAAATAATTCTTATCTTTATCAAAACGATATTGATAGAATCGAGTCTGATATCCTTTCTCGACCATATATTCAACATCAGGCAAACCATCTTCATCAATCTGCGGGATTCCTCCAATAGGATAATTGCCTTCATCCCAGTTCTTCAGAAGTACCTTAAAGGCATCAGAGACTATGCTCATATCCTTTCCATCCCAATCTGTACGACCTGACCATGCGCGACTCAACTGGTATTCACTGGTATTAAAGACCTTTTCTGCTATTCTCCACCGCAACAGGTCACGATAACGAATCCCCTCAAATGGAAATTCCATTCGCCTTTCCATGCGGATAATCGTACGAAGTTTCTCCTGTGAAGCCATTTCAACATACGGATAAACCAAACCGGTCCCATTGTATGCACGTTCACGAATTTTATTAATAGTATTATCCAGTATTTCCTGCGTGCACTGTCCAAGTTCATTCTTAGCTTCAACATATGACATCAGAATTTCAGCATATCTCAAATAAGGAAATGTATTATATGCATGCGAAGCCACACTACGATAATCAGTCCAATCATTAGTAACATATTTTTTCATAATAAACCCTTGATAAGCAGCATGTTCATTACTACCTTTAGAATCATTATTTCGATCCATATTATGTGTGGCCGTATTCAAACATTTAGTATCATAAGGTCCGGGAACATACTCATATCCATAAATAAAATATTCCGGATATTTATTTTCCAATAGACTATCTGTATAATTAGTTTGTCCCTTTGCTATTAATTCCAAGTATGTCTTCTCATGCTGCCGTGTCCAGATATAATCTGAATAACGAGGATCATTCTTGAGCATAAAAGGTTGAACAGTATATGTCAAACGAGGATCGCGATTAGCCCAAAAATTCTTAGGATCATAAAGCAGAGATTCATCAATAGGCAACCCGTCAGTGCAAAGATAAGAGCATACCAATTGTATTGATGGACCACGATTACAATTTCCACCAATTTGACGTAAACAATAATTATTTACTGAGCCATATAAATCAGCACAATAATATCGTAAATCTTTGTTTCCTTGGAAATAGAAAATTAATTCATTGGAGTATGGCTTTTGAAACAACTCTTGATAATTCGGTTCCAAAGAGTATGTTCCGGCATCCATTAATTTCTCTGCAGCATCAATAGCCTTTTGATAATCCTCATGGAAAAGGGCAAAACGGACTTTAAATCCTAAAGCAGCTCCAGTCGTTGGCCTAAGTTGACCAGTATAAGAATCCGACAACAATTCAGCAGCAGAATCAAGGCATTCATAAGCATAATCAAGAACTTCACGCTTAGGTGAACGAGATGCGGTATAAGCCTCTGCCAAGGACATTCCTTTTTTATCAAGAATGACATCACCATAATATGTTGCAAGCATGGCATAAGAAAATCCCAAATGAAAATATGCTTCACCTTTATATTGGCGGATATTGGCAGGAGTTATATCCGTTGTCGTTTCAGCAGTTTGCAAATTATTAAGAATTCTCAAAGAACGAGCAATAGCCTTATAAAGAATCAACCATCTTGACTTTGCCGTACCTGATTCAGATGTCATATTACCATTTTTAGTCTCCTCTTGGGAATTTCTACTAAAAACATCATCGTCCCACGGATAGGAATCGATAGGATAAAACTCAGCCCTCATAAGATCATTAAGCGACATTAAATATTCTGTATCATCATGATACCAATTATTGCTTGACCCTTCAGAAAGAGGACTCAAATCAAGATCTGCACATGATATTATTATAAAAATCACTGCCGCTGTAGCAATAAATTTTAAATTTCTCATAATATATATTTTTAGAAGGTTACTTTAACACCAAAAATTAAAGAAGTTGTAAGAAAGTCTTTATCAATTCCTTGTTCAGGGTCCCAGCCATCAATACCGCCGCTTCCAAGATTAAAGGCAGGTAAATCATTTACGCTGACATATAGTCTCAATCCATTCACATAAAAATTCTTCGTAATATTCTGTGGAATAGTATACCCTAATGTTATATTCTTGACCCTCATATAAGCCGCATTGTACAGCCAAAAGTCATTAGAACCATAAAGCTGGCCTTGATGTGCCCACGAAGCCATAGGAAATTTCATCTTTGCATTTTCCTCATCAGTATTGTAAGGACTCCAATGATTATTAACGAGGACCTCAGGAACCTGCCCCCATCCCCACTCAAGTGGGCGAACCATTATATCACTAACATATTTCAGCCAGTGCCCAACACCCTGCAAAGAAAGATTAAAGTCAAACCCCTTATAATTTGCCCAGAAAGAAGCACCAAACTGCAACTCAGGAAGTGAGTTTCCACAATATACACGGTCTTTATCTGCTGTTATTTTACCATCACCGTCAATATCCTCAAACTGAATACAACCGGCAACTTCATTACCTTGTACTGCAACCTTCTTACCATTAGCATCATAAAGGGCTTCGTCATTCAAGAATATCCCTTTATTCTTATAAAGATACCATTCTTGATAGTGCGATCCTTCCTCTGTAATATAGTTACCTGAAAATTTACGAAGATTACCCAGATACCCCATCTTTGACCGATAATCAGAAAGATTGAAACTTGCTCCATAATTAAAATCATTAATATGGTCATTCCATGCAAGTGTTACCTCCCATCCCTTTGTACTCATTTTACCGGCATTTTGTTCTGGCGCATTATATCCTGTATAGTTAGGGAAATTCATAACTAACAACATATCCTTTGTTTTTTTATAGTACCAGTCTCCATTAAAACGTAAACGGTTATTAAAGAAATTGGCATCCAGCCCTATACCATAAGTTGTTGTCGTTTCCCAAGTAATATTCTCAAACGCATAAGTTGATTGAAAAGCTATTTGCGTAGGATCCGCAATACCTGTAGTTTTATTTGCAAGATAACCATTACTAAATTCCATAGACGCCTGATATGGAAATTCCGAACCTATACGCTCATTTCCCAATTGACCTATCGATGCACGAAGTTTTAAGAAGTTAAGCACTTTATTATCCTTTAGCCAAGGCTCTTCTGTAACAACCCATCCTGCCGACGCTGATGGAAAAGTTCCCCATCGATGCCCCTTTGCAAAACGTGAAGAACCATCAGAGCGTACATTGACCTGAAGTAAATAACGATTTGCATAAGAATACATCAAACGACCGAAGTACGAACGATAAGCATTATGCCCAGCACTACCATTATTGTATTGTTGATCTTCAGGGCCAAGATTCAAATAAGGATATGATGATAATACGTAATTATTACGCCATGCACCTTCATTTTCCCAGTTAAAAGCGTAATCTTCATACCCGGCCATCAAATTGAACGCATGTTGACCAAATACCTTGTTATAATTAGCATATAGCTGGAAAGTCAAGCTATTATTATCATTACGATCTTCACGCAAATTTGTCGTAGATGAATTAGGATAAATATTGCCTTCCATATCATATAGGTCGAACTTTGTATCCCAATCCTTACTCTTATAAAGATAATAAGTAGGCGCGGCAACAGCAGAAATTGTCAAACCTTCAAACGGAGTAAGGTCAATACCTATTTTACCAGAGAACCCAAACCCACGTGTTTTCTGTTTTCCGGCTAATGTCAATAGTGCATAAGGATTTTCACCATCACGACCTTGAGATATCAACCCATTTGACCAAAAGTTCGTCGTAAGTGGGTGAGAATGGTGCGTATAATAAATTGGACTGTTTGGATACTCACGATCTGTAAGTCTCACATTTAAGTCTACTTTTGCATGAATCCAATTGTTGATTTTAAAATCATTGTTTAGTCTTGCATAAATACGTTCATACTCTTTTCCCGGAATAATAGAGTTACCCTTATAATAGTTCAAGCTAAAATTAGTTAGCAATTTATCCGTTCCACCCGACAGAGTAAAAGAATGGCGCTGATGATTACTCTGATCTTTTAGTAAAACATCCTGCCAATCAGTTATTGGATATCGATCAGGATCTATTGCATGATTAGCTTCATATGAATCAATAAAGTCTTGCGAATACACACCATATAGATCATCTCCACCATCATTATAAGTTAATTCATTTTTAAATATCATCCAATCTCTTGCACGGGCATATTTAGGCATTGCCGTAGGCATATCTATGCCATATTCGTAGTTATAACTCATTTTGAGCTGATTATTCTTGGCCCTTTTTGTAGAAACAAGAATAACACCAGCTGCAGCACGTGAACCATAGATGGATGCAGAAGCCGCATCCTTCAACACTTGTATATCTTGTACTTCCGACGGATCTACATCATCAAGTGTACCAGGAACTCCATCAATAATAATCAATGGGCTACTATCAGACATGGTAGTCACACCATGAATAAGGATTTCTGATGAGGAGGATGGGTCACCTGTTGTTCGCATTACCTGTACACCAGCCATTTGTCCTTGTAACTGCGCTGAAAGGTTAGGATTAGTCTGTTTATTCAGACGATCACCATTTAGTGAAGAAACCGATCCAGTCAAGTCTGACTTACGAGCAGTTCCATAGCCTATGACAACCACTTCATCGAGCAATTCGGAATCCTCCCGCAAAAGCACTTGTACAGTTTTCAAACTTCTCAATATTATTTCCTGTGGAATATATCCAATATAGCTGAATTGAAGTACATCATTTACATTTGCAGGCAATGAGAAGTTACCATTTGCATCAGTAACCGTACCTTCTGTTGAACCTTTTATTATTATAGTAACGCCAATAAGCGGCTCTCCCTTTTCGTCAGTGACTGTCCCAGATATACGCTGCTGTTGTTGCAAAGTCGTTGTTTCTTTTCGGGTTAGAACAATATGATTTCCCTCCATCTTATAAGTTATGGATGAACCTGACAATAATGCAAGAAGCACTTCAGAAACAGACTTATTATTTACACGGATACTTTTGCGTGATGTTACATCCACATCATCCTTATAGATAAACAGATAATCTGTCTGAGACTCTATCTCATTCAGTATGGATTCAAGCTGTACATTGGTTCGATTGATTGTCACCCGTGCATTCTGTGAGTGACTATTCTTCGCCACTAAGCTAAAAGCACAGAAGAATAAAAAGAATATTGATATTCTCATAATTCTGAATAATAATGTTATTTGCAGATTTTTAGGGCAATAAATATCCGACAAAGGAATGTTTTTCATATCTTTGTAAATGAGTTATTAATATGATTTGTAAATCGAATTGTGTTAATCAGGGCCGATGGATGGGGCAAACATCTATCGGCTTTTTGTTTTTCATCAGTATTGTTCCATAGGCTAATCTTCCATTTTAAGCAGGTTAATACTACGTTTACTTTATATAAATGACGTCATTATCTTTATCTCTCCGGTAAGTGAAAGACACATCTTTCTGTAAAACACGCAATGCATAGTCCAATCCGTCGGATATACGGAACTTTCCGGTCAGTGCCACACTTTCTATGCTCTTCTTATCCACCTGGATTTTCAGGTCATAATATCTTTCCAAATCTTCCATGATCTGGGTGAACGGCTTACTCTTAAAGCAGTACAGACCTTCCTTCCAACGATACACATTGTAATCATCAATCTTGTGCACTACCAACCTGCCATCTTTCAGAGTTGTTTTATAATTGGGAAGGAGTACCACAGCCGTCTTTTCATTATGAGATGACTTCACCCTGATTTTTCCTTGCATCAACGATGCTTCAAATACCGCTTTCTTCGAATAGGCCTCCACATTGAACTTTGTGCCCAGTACTTCCACATCCATTGCATGCGTCCGCACCACGAAAGGGGATTTCTCATTGTGTGCCACCTCAAAATAAGCCTCTCCGTCCAGCATCACTTCGCGTTTGCCTTTCATGAACGAGACAGGATATTTCATCGTCGTTCCGGCGTTCAGCCAAACGTTTGAACCATCGGGTAAATCGAGGTTCACACGCTGGCCGGCCGGCACGGTAATAGTTTGCATGGCTACATTCATATCCTCCTTATCTTCTCCTATTGAAAACAATGCAGCCGTTATGCCTACCGTTATCGCGACAACAGAAGCTATCTTCAGAAACTCTCTGACGAAATGGTTTCTTTTCTTCCTGAGTGTAGTTTGGCCGTCAGATGATTCGAAGCGCCCCGAAAGAATGATGGCATTGAACAGCTTGCGCTCCCGGCGTAACAGCTTGCTGTTCTCCTCGAAGGCTTCCGACCATTCTTTCACCAATCTCATTTCTTCTACGGAAGCACGACCTTCGAAAAAACGATATAATAAGTCTTTATCCATACATACTTTTATTTGTATATCTATAGTAATAGCGAACCACGGGAAATATTCCCTAGTAGAAAAACAAACTTTTTTCAGTTGAGGTAGAAAAAGAGTAAAGAGACGGGCAGGTAATCTTTCAGAGCCAAGCGTAACGCCCTAGTAGACTTGGAGATATGAAACTCTACGCCTTTAGTTGTCATTTCCAGTAAAGCAGCAATTTCTTTATGAGACTTATTCTCATAACGGCTCATCCTAAAAATACGCCTGGTTTGTTCGGGCAGGCTATCCAGAGTCTTATCAACGATCTCCTGTATCTCTGCCGTAAAGACCTCATAAGGTTCAAAGTCTTCCAATGTAACGATTCTGCCGGACAGCTCCCAGGCATAGATTTGGGAGATTTCATCCGAAACGTCCTGCCGGATTTGCTGGCGACGCAGATGATCAATGCATTTATGTTTGATAGTGGTCAGTACATAAGCCGGAATATTGGTATCAGCAGGCAGGCGGTCTTTATTTTCCCAATAATACATCATGGACTCAATGACAAAGTCTTCGGCAACAGCTTCATCGTGCACATAGGTACAGGCAAAGTGAACGAAACGCTGCTGATAGTCAATAAAGAACTTATTAAAAAAATTCAGATCTATTGTCATTGACCGGCAAGTGTATTAAATTAAAAAGGTACGGTAATGCAAATATAAGCCTTTTCTATTTATAAAAGAAATTAATTTTCCTGTTTGGAAATATCAATCCAGAAATGCCTCAGACTAATGTCATCGCCATAGATTCGATGCGAAACAGAAGAGTATATAGACAAAAGCGTCTTCTGATTGATAAATGTGAGCAAATCCGTTTTTCTCCAAATTAACTTATTATTATTGCTTCTGCGTATCTGTTCTTCCACCCAACTATTCACCTTTTGAATCCAATATGCGGGCGAATCCGTTTGAATATAACCTATAATTCCCGCATTAACTACATCCTTACCATGACGTCCATTCTTAAATCGTTCAATACCTCCTGAATTTTTCAAGCATTTACCATCCATATATTCACCACAAACATACTCTTTCTCCCGATGCTTTGGCAAGCTGGAATCCAACCTTTTTGCCTCAAACTTTATCAATGAAGGAGAATCGTCATCTTCAATATCATTATCTTGCGCAAATGCAAAAGTACCTAAGGCTGCAAAATCCGTCGATGTATTCTCTTTATCATCTTCTAAATTCTGATGATGAAAAAAGAAAGGATATTCTGAAGGCCTTTTGGAATTCAATGTCTTACAGAGCTTATTCGTCAACGTGTTTTCATTTTCGTTTCTCTTACCTTTAAAACCGGATAGTATCAATGTCACGTAATCGTAAATATTATCAATGATGGCATTATCAGGAGCACTACTGAGTGCACCATAGGTGTTGTTCATTATTTCCTCCATTATTTTCCCTGCTTAAATAAATCGACAAAAGTTTCATCCGCATCCCGTACAGCGATGGAAGGTAGCCAATATCTTCTTTGATTTGGCTTGTACAGGAAGATAACATTCTTATGGTACACTTTTACAATTCGTTTAATCCACAAGTTATATCCTTGTCTGTTATCTATAAGATTCTTCAATTTAGATTCAATATCTTCAATAGAAGAAGGAATCTTGATTTGAGGAACATCTCCCAGAATGAATGGGTATGCGATAAACTCTTTTCCTACAATCGGAGACAAAGGTTTGAAATTCTTATATATTGAATTGAGGATACGACAATAATACTTCCCGAAAATCTCCAGGTCAGTATCATTCAAAGATTCCAGAACAATACTTTTTTCACCCGATTTTCTGAAATCTGAATAATAGTTGACTATATCATCCAGAAGTATCTCTTCTATTTCATCAAAATGGATTCCCGGATATGGCAGATTCATGATATCGCCTTTCAAAGGCACTCCTTCCCTTGATGTCAAAACTTTACCACTTAACAACCACATGAGGGGGACACAATGTTTACTACCTATATAATCACCCAGCTCCTGTAAATCGGCACACTGCTCCATAGGAGAATGCACGCCAAAAATCTGATCCTTGAAGGTCAGATATCTCTCACTATAGACTACAGGTATTGACTTGCCTGTCACATTCTCCTTTATCAGAAGATGGGGAGGAGCAAAAATTTCTTTGTTCTTCGCCCTAGGCCTAAGAAAATATTTATCAGTACAAATTCTCACTTTCGATATGCCTTCGTCTGTAAAGTCAGATGTCTCAACATACTCAAAACCAGTAATCCAATCCGCCTTATACTTTTCCTCTAACTTTATAAATTCCTGAACCTCATATTCATCCCTGTTTTCCTTCAAGGAGAGAAGTTTAACTCTTCTGACATCCTTTGAATCTGCCGATTCGATCCAACCTTCAGCAATCTTCCAGCCACAATTCTTCACCTTCTCATCCAAATATTCTCCTAAAGTCTGGCAATCTGACATTTTACTTACTAATTGGTAAAGTCTTCCTCCACCCATAAAATTAGCTTGCCATACTCTTGCATTCATTATAGCTGACTTATAGGAAACCTTGTGAATGTCATAATGGTCTATTTCAAAATCAATTTTCTCTCCTGAAGCTTTCGTTCTCCTGAAAATATAATGGTAACAAGGTCTTTTTTCCGGGAAGTTTTTTTCTGCAAGAACAGATACAACCGCAGGTTTGGCATTAGAACTACTTCCAATAAACAATTTGGCCCTCAATGGAGTAAAATCACAAATCTCCCTAAAATAATTCCGTTCAAACAGATATTTTCTGAAGTCATGGGTCTTAATATTATATAAGACAGGACCGGACGGCAATATTAAACAACAGCGACCGCCACTTTTCAGAAGTTTAAAAGACTGTTCCAGAAATAATAGCGCAATCTGATTATCAGGTATATCAGGGCGTTCCGGACAAACCTTCTTTTCTTCCTTATTTATGATATCAGCCCATTCTGTAAATTCTGAATTGAAAGGAGGATTGCCGATAATAAGGTCAAAATCAATATCCAGTTTTTCTCCATGCAAGGTCTTAAAGAAATCTCCTTGAAAAAGATTTTTTCCAATCAAATTGTTGAAATGCACATTCCGCCAAATTTCTTTCGGAGATAAAGAGTCCAACAGAGCAAGCCCAAGGCTAAAATAAGACAAAGTCACAGCTTCATCCTCCAAATCACAGCCGAATATATTCTTTTGTAGCAATCTCTTCAGCTCTTCAATATTTTCTTTTTTAGGCTTCTCCCAGTTATTTCGGATTCTCCACCATTGAATCATTCTTTTAAATGCACCCACGAGGAAAATCCCTGAGCCACAAGCTGGATCCAGAATCTTAAAATCTTCTTTTGGCACACTTAAGGGCATACATTGATCAATGAGGAACTGAACCAGAGAAGGAGGCGTATAAACCACACCTTTCTTTCTTTGTCCATTTTCATCCGCCAAGAAATCTTCATATATATGACTGATCAATTCTATTGGGAGATAGCTGAATTGATATAATTTCCAAAAACTTATTTGTCCGATCCCTTGACTTTCTTTTGAAAAGAACGAAACATTTCCTTCCACAAAGTATCGAAACAAGGAGAGATCTATCCTTTCCCGAAGCGTTGATAATTCTTCCTCACTCAAATAAAAAACTTGTCCATTAAAATGCTTCTTACTCGAAAGCTCTTTCAAAACGGCGATAAATAGATCTACATGCTCCAAAACGCCCTCTAAGGTTGGATTTTGAGGATTATATGCTCCATAAAACTCACCCGGATCCAATGCTCCTTTTCCTTCTTCATCCTTTCGTTCTTCAAGATACTTGAGAAGTATAAGCATCATAAGAATTCGTTTTACCAAAGCAGCATTCTCAGTACCGACACGGGAAACAATGTTCGACTTAACATTTTTCAGCTGAGATAATAGCTGTTCGTAAGCACTCTCTTCATATTTAAAATGCTGACCTGCACTCGATTCCCAAAATAGCCCCGAATCAAACTGACGAACATTATAAAGTTCCAATTTACTCTGAACGTCATTTAACAGTTCTATTAAATCATGCGGTGATGTGATGAAGTTTTCTCCAGTTGTATCCCATTGAGGTTTCTTGCCACAATTATATACAAGTATTCGATCTGCTTCAAACAAAAAGCAAAAAGGAACAATACCCGCATTCCAAAGTTTATGATGAATATTAGCACCTTGATTTTTTTCAGGAGTAATATCTGAATTATCATAGATATAAATTTGAGGTTTAGGAGGGCGTTTATCATTATAAAAACGAAAATAAACTGCAGTCGCTCCAAATCCATTTGCTTGCTCCAGTGCCCAATATATATCCACATCATTCTCTTCAAATCTCCGGGATACAAAGCGTAAACCTGAAGAAGCATCCTTGGACATTCCCAATTTGGCTAATGCTGCCGCAAATGTTATGCTGTCATAACTTTCCATCATCTAATTGATTCTATTGTTTCTACAAGCATGCTTTCAAACGCTTTTCACTATAACAATACAAATTAATGAAATAAAATCAGAATAACCAAAATCATTGGCAAAATTCAGGGCAGCCATATCCAAAACATACTTGCTCCGTACCAAGCCACCTTCGCCTATCCTGTTCTTTCAGCATCGATCAGTAAGGTGGCGTTGAATGTATAGATGCAACGTATTGGATATATAGATGCTGTACGCCTGATAGCTAACCGTAATATTTATCCACAAGAAAGGACACTAACCAAATCCAATATACCACTGAGAATCAAAACAGTGCAAGAAATCAATTTCCTGCCTACAAAAAGTTAAGAGTTTGTCAGCAGGAAATTAACTCCTTGTCGACAAACTCTTGACTTCTTGTAAACGGGAAATAGCGGTTCTTTCCGGTTTATTTACAGGATATCAAGACATCATTTCGCCTTCACTCTCAATATAGTATATGAGAATGGCGGGAAGGTATAATCGAAGCTCTTTCCAAAGCCTTTGTATTCGCTTTCCTTCGGAGAGATCTTCATTGGTTCTTCAAACGAGTTCTCATCCATGTCACTGGCTGCGGACAGAGAAATCACTTTACCGGTCTTCTCCACGCTATCCACTCCATCCAGTTTGATCCGTAACGGATAGGACTGAGCCTCTGAGTTCACTACTTTCACGATCACCTCACCGGTTGCCTCATCATAACCGGAAGAGAAGAACTGAAGCGGAGTCGTCTCCGGGGCATGGGCCAATATCAGTTTGCCATCCATGAAGAGTTCGCTCTTCTGAGGAGTAACCACCAGTTTCGCGTCGTACCATTTATCGGTTTCGAGACTGTGAGATACCCGATCGCCTGCCACACCGGAAGTGCGTCCACCTATAACTCCTTCTACAGCCGTCGTACCATTGTTCCATCCGGCAACGTTATATACAAAGCCTTTGTTACTGTCCTCCGACAAGCCGAAATAGAGGAAGAAACCTTCGTTACCGCCTTCTTTGCGAACCTTGAACTCCAGTGTAAACTGGTTGCCATTGAAGCCATCAACAATGTATTTCGCCGGTTCTCTCAGAGATGTTTGCTTCAACAGACCGTTATCCAGACTCCATTCGCCTTCTTTCTTCACCGCCTTGTTAAGATCAAGATCAATGGGCGCTCCATCTGCTCCGGTCAGTTTCACATCCTTGAATTCAACTTGTGTATGCCAGGAGCCGAAGCCGAAACGTCCTTCATTATAATCGGCTATCCGTGGAGTGCTCATAGTCATATTACTCTTCACATTGTACGTCGGACGGTTTTCAGCCGCCATCTGTTGTACATAGTAAGAACTGCGTCCAAGTACCTGGTCCGTATCCAGCCAAATGAGGTTGACAGCCCACGAACGGTCGTTCCGGTTCTCCAGAAGCGGGGCATACGAAGTCATCTTCACCAGGTCGCCGTTGCGCTCCATACCGGAGATAAAGGCGGCTTCCGAGAGGGCGGCACGCATGTTTCCACCGCCTACATTGGCGTTACAAGCATATTCACCTACATAGACATCGTATTTTCCACGCGGATGGTTATCAAAGATAGTCGTGTTCTGGAAGAAGAATTCCGGATTCACGTACCAGTGCGGGTCAATCATATCCGTTTTGGCAATCTTACCCGTTCCACCCAAACCGTGATTGGAAATCAGGATCAACTCGGGATATTTCGCTTTGATAGCTGTATAGAAGATATCGAAACGCTTGTCATACTCATCGCCCCAGTTCTCATTACCAATCTCTACGTATTGCAACGGGAAAGGTTCGGGATGGCCCTGTTCGGCACGCTTGGCACCCCATTCGGTAGTCACGTCGCCGATGGCATACTCTATGGCATCCATGCAATCGTCCAGATAGTAAGCTATCTTGCTCTCCGGTGAAGCGTCTCCCATGCGATACTGGCAACCCAGACCGACGTTGCAGACGAACATTGCCTTTGCATCGATATCTTCGCAGAACTGCAACATTTCGTGATAACCGAAACCATACGAGCAACGGTAGCCCCAGGTACTGTATTCTCCCGACCGTGCGGCAGGATCGCCCAGAGACTTCTTCCATTCGAAACGGTTCTCCAACGAGATACCTTCTACCACACAGCCACCGGGCCAGCGTACAAAGGCGGGGTGCAATCCCTCCAAGATTTCAGCTACATCTTTCCGCAGTCCATTCGGACGGTCGTGGAAAGTTTTTTCGGGGAAGAGAGAAACATAATCTACATAGACTGTACCCGGAGCATCAAATTCCAAAGCAAGCTTTCCTTTGGCAGAAGTTGCCGTAGGTTGCATTGCCAGGCTCAGGTCGTTCCATTGTCCGGCAGCAGTTATATCAACAGGAGCGGAAGCCAGCACTTCGCCTTGCTCGGACAGCAACAGGGCAGTCACTTTTCCCTTGTAATCGGAAGCAGGGCGGATAATGGTACGCAACTGATAAGAGTTGTCTTTCACCAGATTCATCCCCCAGTATCCTTCGTTTATCAAGCGAACAGGAGTTGAAGCATTTTTAATGGTTACCTTCAGATTGTTCGGAGCCGTGGAGAACTTGGGTTGTTCCTTGGTCAGTTTCATTTCCGCAGCATCCTTTGTGCTCAGAGTCCAGCCCGGCACCGGTTCGGTAGTCCAGCGAAAACTTCCTTCTCTCACTTCACCCGAAATGTGATTGCACACTTTCTTCGGATGCAGCACATCGCCCTCGGCATAGTAACCTTCGGGCATTTCCAGTTCCTCGAAACTACGGTTCTTCACCAGTTCGGCATACAAGCCGCCGTCGCCCGCATGGTTAATCTCTTCGAAGAAGATGCCATACATGGATGGTGCTACTTCAGCACCTTTCTCTTGTAGGTTGATTACAAGTTCTTCCTTCGGCGCAGCGTCCTTGCAGGAACTCAACAAAAGGGCAACTGCGGCGAAGGGTAAAAAAATCTTTTTCATAAGCCTGTTTATTTATCGGTATTAGATATATAATGTTCCACATGCAAAAATAAACTATATCCTCCAAGAACAGGGTATATAAAAACATCAAATAGGTGGACATTTCAGTTCATAATCGCAATTCTCAGCTAATTTCGGGACTGATAACTAAAGTTTTATTACGCATCAGTTTCCGGAAACAAATGTTGTCACCGAACGGGTGGGGATCACCGCTACCTTTTTATTCTTCAGCTTTCCAACAGGCAAAAGGTCTTCTCCGGCTACATCCGACGTACGGTAACCTTGCCATGACTTCACCTTCGGATCGTTTACATCGACAGTGAACTCCTGTTCCCGGTCGGCATAGTTGATGACGACCATCGCCCACTGTCCGTCGATATTCCGATAGGCAGAACACATCAATCCCTGCTGATCGGTATCGCCATCCCGGATAGCTTTTCCTTCTTTATCAGTAGTTTCAACAGACATACGTACAGCACCCGGACGTATGAAGCGGCTGTAGTTCCCCAATATCCACATCAGCTTGGAGTCTTCCACCCTGCCGTCTTGTAAATCGGGGTCTGTATACTCACGGATCAGTCCGTCTTTGTAATCACCGCCAATGGCACGCCACCATTGCCAGCTGCGAGCGCCTGCATAAACAATGTCGTGGTGAATGATACGCGCCACATAAAGTGCGGTCTTCATAGTTCGGTCAAATCCATGTCCACCGCCGATTTCCTCGTCATTACCCATAATGCAGGTTTCGGACTGCCAGAAGTCCACACCGTATGTATCCAACGTATTCCGCAACCGGAGGCGATAATCACGCAACATGTTCAGCGGGGTAGTAGTCCAGTAGCTATGTCCTGAAATAAGAGGGAGCACATTCGGGGTATCGCCCAGATAAGTATCCACACTATCGGGGCAGAAGAAAGATTGTATCTCATATCCGCGTTCATGGTCAGTCATATGGGTAGCGAACATACAGCGGTAATCTGATGCTTCACAAATGGTGATTCCCGTATGGATACCTTCCTTTACGAACTCTTTACTGATAAGACGTACGGCCCGGGCTATCTCTTTCTTTGTAGCCGGAGTACCTTCCTGCTTGGGACCGATCCAGTTCCAGTGTCCATCCGGTTCATTGAAGGGAGAAAGATAATCGAACTTGATGCCATCTTTCTTTTCAACTCCCTTTATCACGTTTGCCAGGAAGCGGGCAAAGTCTTCATAGTGTTCATCCTTCAGATTCAGTGTACCATCGCGTCCGGTATTAGTGGCAAGTCCGTTTTGAGTGAAATAAACGGGAGGGGAATTCAGGAAAGCGAGGAATTTATTGACTCCGCGTTCCTTCGCCAACCGAAGGAAGTTACGTTGACCTTCCTGTTTATCCCAGTTATAACTCCCGTCCGGCTGCAAGAAACATTCGGTACGCATCCAAGGAGAACCAATCTGGCTGGCGTCGCCCTGCTCCGTACTCCCTGCACCTAGATTGAACCGCCACAGGGAAAGACCGATACCTTTGGGCTTCCCGTTCGCGTCGTTTTCAGTACTGAATAACCAGTCGGCTATCTGTTTTTGTTTCTCTTCGGGCCATTTTCCCAAAACATGCATACTCCAGGCATCCGAAGCACCGAAATGTTCCATCACCTGCAAGGGTTGTCCGGTAACAATCCTGTAATTTATGTCCGCACGCTGTGCACACGAAGCACATACTACTGTAAAGACCAGTAATAACACTTTATATCTCATCCTTTTCTATTTTACTAAATAAAAAAGAGATAGTTCGTCTTTCTCTCTTTCGAGGGAAAAGAGTCCCTATCTCTCTTTCACGATTGTTACAAATCAGTTATTGCAATCTGCTTATTCCAAAGCATAAGCATATATTTCGGACAAAGAAGCATTGGTACCTCTATAACTCTCTTCGATGGATACCTTGAAGTAACGTCCCTTCGTCGGAGTAACGCCGAACACCTGTCTATCAAGTATTTTCTCCATAGAGAATCGTCCTACTTCTGTCCAGTTCTCCTTGTCAGAGCTTACATAGAACTTACCAGACTTGGTATCCGTATAGCTTTCATTCTGCCTTTGCATCAAAGCAAACTGGGTGAAAGTATGTTCTGTTTTTGTATCTACGATTATTTCAAACGGGAAGCTAACCCAGTTTCCTGTCTGCCATGTTGAGTGCCAATAAGTCGCAAGATTATCATCCAATGCACATCCGGCTTTGCCGCTTGCACCTTCACCTGTCAGTTCTTCGGTATTGGCTTCTGCCGTCCAGCCTGCGCGATCCAGTTTATGTCCCATCACACGGAAAGCCAACGGAGATACCACCTTCGCCGCAGAAATCTCAAATTGAGAAACTTCTGCAATCTTAACGGGCAGCATATAATCACCCGGTACCAATTGGTCACCATTTATCGTGACTTCCAGTTCCATATTCGTAGTGCCATTGGGAAGGGTTACCATCTCCGGAACAGTATAAGTTCCTTCAGGCAGAACCTTGAAGTTAGTTCCATTGTCTGCATTGTACTCGGCAATATATTCCTTATCAACTACAAATTTACACTCCAAATCCCATTTATTATCTGTATCAAGACCGAATTTTACTTTCTCCGTAAATGTAGAGACAGAACCATAATCCAACAGTTTCACTTCTACATCCGAATTGGCAAAGCCAATGGCAGGCGTAATCACTCCTGTCAGTTTCAGGAACAATTCACTCTTTTCGGTATTGATGGAGTCTGTTTCACTGGTAACCTGTAAAGGTAATACCCATACGGCTTCCGGATCAGTTTCCATGAATGCTTTTACACTCTGAGGTTTCAGGAAGATATTTACCAGTTTATACCGGTCGGCAGATGAAAAGTCCAACGTGGTTGCATCCAGCGAATAACAGTTCTCACCTATCAGCTTATAGTTCGTTCCTTCCGGTTCGCTATATTCCTCGTCAAGTTCCGCTTGTGTCAGCACACTGACTTTGACACTGGCAGTCAGACTGGGATCACTCCCGGACTTAACTACGGAAAGAGTATACTTATTATCTTCATCCGTATCATACAACGTAAGATCCTGCTTACCGCTATTATTCACATACAGTATTTTATGGTACTCTTCCGGTACCAGTTGGTCCAAATCATATTTTGATTCGCTGCAGGCACCCAGTAGCACCAGGCCGCCCATCAACAATATTGTTCTTATTTTCATAAAGCTTTGTTATTAGAGATTGATTAATATCCGGGGGCCTGTACTAACTGAGGGTTACTGTAAAGCTCATCCATGTCACTTCTTGACCAAACGGGCATCAGATACAGTTTGTCATCCCACTTGAACGGTTGGTTAACCAAGGTAGGTTTGTTGAATTCCTCAAAACTCGGATTCACACGAAGACCATCCAGGCCATAACGCATACCGGCTTTCAACATCTGAGGAGCAATTGCCCAACGACGCAGGTCATAGTAGCGGTGTCCCTCTTCAAAGAGTTCAACGAACCGTTCGTTGCGCACCCAGTCAGTCAGAGTCATGCTGCCTGTTACATCACTTCCAGTCAGTTCGGAAATACCGGCACGACGACGAATCTCATTCAGATTAGCAAGGGCTTCACCTTCATTATCCAACGCTGCATAGCACTCTGCCAGATTCAGGTAAAGTTCGGCCATACGAATCAACGGGCGACGGGGAGCTGTGTGCTGGCGGGTACCATCGGCACCAAAGTAGATATTGGGATCAATGAACTTCTTCGACAGATAACCGGTCCCCGCGCAGTTACGGGTATTACTTGTATTATATCCGTTTGTATTGGTATTTTTCAGGTTAATCCACAACGGATTGCCATTATTAATCTTCGAGCTGTATTGAGTGCCGTCAAATACAATCCATGCATAGAAACGGGCTTCACGCTTAGCGTGCATCTTGATAATGTCATTCTTCACATCTTCACCGTCCAGATTATTGGTTGCCAGAGCAGGGCTTTGAGCGCCTTCATAGAAACGGGTATACCATTCTTCCTCAGGATAGAAATTGGGGTCCTGTGCCGGCAACTTACCGTTCTCAGTATAGAAATGCTGTACAGAATACAACGTCGGTGCCATAGCTGCCCAACCTCCTACATAAACACCGTTACTTCTCTTCACCACTTTGTTCGGCAAACGACAGTCCGTACCTTCTCCACCATTCTGGGCATCCAGTTCAATACGTTGTGCCCAAATCAGTTCCTTGTTATTATCGCCTTCGTTGGCAGTAACCATATATTGGAACATGCGTACACGTTCTTTGAACTCACGGTTTTCCTCAGTGTCTTCTTCACGTCCCGGGATGAAAGGAAGAGCTATTCCGTCACGGTCAGCTTTCTTGTTTGCCGTTTCAATGTCAAAGAGTTGATAACCGGCTTCCTTGGCAGCAGTCAAGGCTTCCTGACAAGCAGTAAGGGCACGTGTCCATTTCTCGCGGTCGTAGCTGGAACTTACCAGTTCGTTACCATAACCGTCTGTCTCATAATTCTTATTCTTCCATTCCGGATTGGGGAACGAACCGTTCCACAACGGAGAAGCGGCATACAATAATATACGGGCTTTCAAAGCCTTAGCCATAGTAGAAGTAGCACGGCCCAATTCATTGTTAGGACGTGTTGCAGGAAGCGCACGGGCTGCATCATCCAGCTTGCCCACGATAAAATTCACACAGTAGTCGAAGTGTGAGCGTCCGGGAAGGTCTGAACTAGTAACATTCGGGTCCACTTTCTCAGGAATAATAGGACAGGGACCGAAAGCCTGAAGCACACGGAAATGATAATAAGCCTCCAGGAAATAACATTCACCTTTGTACTCTTCCTTATCTTCTGCCGTAACTCCCACCGGTTGCAAGTCATCAATCAGGCTCAGGAAATGGTGTACATACCCCAACCAGTTATAACTGGGAATCCAGATATTCATATCATCACCTCCCCAACTGTTGGAATATGCCGGAGAAATAGTTCCCCACGCCACTTGTTGCTGCCAGTTGGAGTAAGCATAAGGCTGAATAATCTCATCAGCTGACTGCTCAAAAGCATGATAATGATAAGGAGTAGAACGCGGAGTACCGCCATAGCAAGTATACAAGAAAGACAATGTAGCTTCTTCATCTTTCATGGTGTCTTTAAAATCAGCCTGTGCAGGCGGAATGACATCCAGATAATTGCATGATACCAGGCAACAGGAAGCTATCAATACCTGCGCCATTCGGGATATTTTATATGTTAGTTTCATACTTCAATAATGTATTAGATTGTTTCTTAGAATGTAAATTGAACGCCCAGATTGAACGTGCGTGACAACGGATAAGCATTCCATGCCAGTTCAGGATCCCACAATTTGAAGGGGCTGAATACCGCCAGATTATCGCCACTGAGATAGATACGGCAATAAGGCAAGCGATAGCCGATTTCCAACGTCTTGAAGCGGAGGAAGTTTCCATTGCGCAGCCAGAATGTACTGGGCTGAACGTTATTGGTTACATCGGCTTTGGTCAAACCCAAACGGGGATATGCCGCATTCGGATTCGGATTGTCTACTGACCAATGGTCGTCTGCAATCCACTGCATCAGATTTCGGGCCAGTGTTTCACCTTCCTCACCATCTCCACCGCCAGAAAGGAAGGGAGCGATTCCACTATTAATCATAGTCTTACGTTTAGCCGAACCGTTGAAGAACACACCTAAGTCAAAGTTCTTATAAACAATATTCAAACCGAAGCCATACTGGATACGGGGATGCCAGTCATAAGATGAAATCATCACCTGGTCTTCAGTAGTAATCTGTCCGTCACCGTTTATATCACGGTATTTGATATCACCAGGCATGATATTGGCACCCAGTTGTGATTGGTCCGGCGAGTTGGCAATTTCTTCTTCGCTTGTGAACAATCCCTCGGCAATATAACCTTTAACAGTGTTCAACGGTTTGCCGGTATTGGTTTGCCAAACATACGGATAATTGGGTTCATCCACATATTTATATTCATTCTGGTTGTAGGTAAAGTTACCGCGAAGATCTAACGTCAGGTCTTTTCCAAACTGTTTCGTCCAGTTCAGGCTTAACTCGAAACCTTGGTTTTCTACTTCACCAATATTACTCCAGGGTTTTGATCCCCAATATCCCAACATAGAAGGCCAGGAAGCACGTGACATCAGGATGCGCTCGCGTTTGTCATGGAAATAATCAAATGTAATATTCAGCTGGTCAAACAACATCATGTCGAAACCGATATCGAACTTCTTCACATGTTCCCAACCTGCGTCCTGCACCGCTAATACATAGAATCCGGGGCCTTGTTTACTGATCTCACTCGTAGGAAGCCCGGTCCAAAACTTATGCGCTGAACCAATACCGATATTATTCTGATAGAGGAAGTGTGGAGCTCCACTGGCAAAGGCATCACTACCTACCAAACCGTAAGAACCTCTGATCTTGAAGTGATTGATATACTTGCTTATCGGCTCCCAGAACTTTTCAGAACTTGCTACCCAACCTGCTGACACAGCCGGGAAGAACTCAAAACGCTGACCGGCAGCCAAACGTTCGGAACCGTTATAACCGAAGTTAAATTCAACCAGATATTTACTGGCGTAATCGTAAGTCACACGTCCGGAGTAACCTTGATTACGGTTTGGCAATACATCGCTACGATATTCACGCATCATATACATTGCCATTGCTGTCAGGTTATGGTCACCGAAACTACGTTTCCAGTCCAGACGGGCATCGAAGTAGAAAGTCTGGTCCGAATTACGACCAATGCCGGATTGGCTCAGGAACTGATCTCCGGTTTGCAACAACTGATAATCATATTCACCGGTTTCAGGATTATAGGAACCATCTTTCACTCTATATATATTAGACTTGATGTTACGGGTATATGAAGTTTCCGACCAGTTCTTAAAATTCACCAGTGCTTTCAGACTCAATCCTTTGGTAATAACGCTCAAGTCCTGATTCAAAGCCAATGAAGTATTCAAAGTGTTGAAGTTGACTTCCTTGAAAGAACTCATCATATATTCATACGGATTGGTTCCCAAAACGCCCGGTTTAATCTCTCCACCGCCAAAACGGATGAAACCGTCATCACCCTCCTGCTGTGGGAAGTAAGCGGGAAATTCCACCGGATTTGCACGCATAACCCTCTTGTACAAGTCATTGCCTATATTGTAGTTAGGACCTTGCAGATTACCGATCTGTGCCATCATGCGCAAATCAATGGTAGTGGTATTGGTCAGTTTATAGGAGATGTTGTTCTGAAAATTATATTGCCACTGGTTAATATTGGGATTATAGAAGTAGTCCGGTGCATCGAGGAGACCTGTATCATGGTTAGCCTGAAGGCTCATATAGTAAGTTACACGCGAACCACCACCCGATACATTCACATTGGCACGTTGGTTATAATTGCCCGAACGGAATATCTGGTCAAACCAGTCCACATCGGGATATACATAAGGATTAGTACCCAATTCCGTATTCAGGATCTGGTCTTCACTATACTTGGGAGAAGTGATCGGGGTCAAACTTCTGGCCTGTTCCGCTTCATTGTAAGCCCGCATATAAGTAGCACCATCAGCAAATTTCGGTACATTTATCGGACGGAAGTAAGAAGTTTCCAATGAAACATTGATAGTAGCTTTCGTATTCTCCTGCCCCTTCTTGGTGGTTACCAGCATTACACCGTTTGCACCGCGGTTACCGTAGATAGCAGTTGCCGAAGCGTCTTTCAATAAAGAAAAGCTTTCGATAGATTCTGCCGGGATACGGTTCAGGTCGGCAGATGAAATTTCGATGCCATCCAACAAAATCAACGGAGTAGCCACACCACCGAATGTATTGATACCGCGGATATAAAATTCGGAAGTAGAACCCGGTTCACCACTGTTCACCATGGATACCACACCGGCAAGTTTTCCGGCAAGTGAACTGGTCAATGAAGAGGAAGGTGCTTTTAATGTAGCTCCCTTCACTGTAGCAATGGCACCTGTCACAGATACTTTCTTCTGTGTACCCTGACCTACAATCACTACTTCATCCAACATTTCATTGTCCGATGCAAGCTTCACGGTCATTACACCCAAGTCACCTACCATCAGTGTCTGTGTTTTGTAGCCGATATAAGAGAATATCAGCTCTGTTTTGCTGGTTACAGAAATCTGGAACTTACCATCAATGTCGGTAATGGTACCTCCATCTTCACCTTGCACTTTCACATTTACACCAATCAAAGTCTCTCCGGTAGAGGAGTCAACTACAGTTCCTACCAAAGTACGTTTCTGCGGTGTTGTACTTTGAGTCGTTATTTGCACTGAAGAATTATCCGATTCCGCAAAGGCAGAAGAGGGATAATTGCAAATAAAACCAGTGCAAACGAGCAGGCCGGCAAGGACTCTCCGATTGTTTCTTACTAATACTGATTTCATCATCTTACTAGATTAAAGTTAAAAAATTAAGTTAGCTTCTTTTATTATCTTTTCTGATATTTATCTTGTTTTATAGCACCTATATATAATAATATCTGCGGCAGAAAAAATCGCATAAACCCTGCAAAGATAACATACAAGAAAATGTATACCTAAGTACTTATGCAGGTTTATGCCAGTTTCTTCGCAAAACTTATCTTACTATCGCTTTTTAGTAGGTTGTTATTACTATGGAAGCATCTTCCAACCCTTTTGCAGAGACTTTCACCTGTATGTCGCCTTTTTCTCCATCAGGCTGAACAATGGCAATAGCCTTTCCCCGGAATGTATTGGGAGTAAGTGAACGGAAACTTTTCATATCGGCATAGGCTGCATTTCCACCTGCTATGACAGTTCCTTTGCCCGTACATTCGATTTTGACAGGCAGAGAAGTTTCGGGAACTACGTTTCCATTTTTGTCCACCAGCTCAATCTTGACGTAGGAAAGATCGTTCTTGCAAGCCTTTATTTTACTGCGGTCAGCAATCAAACGGATAGCCGCAGGTTCTCCGGCAGTCTTTAATACGAATTCCTCCTTACCTTTTGAGTTCACCGCTTTCAAAGTTCCCGGTTCATAGGGCACATCGAAGGTAGCTGTGTAGTTCTCTTTACCCGTTTCTTTTTCTCCGATAAGCTTGTCGTTCAGATAGAGTTTCACTTTCGGAGAACGGCTGTATACGTTTACTTTCATCACTTTTCCTTCGCAACTCGTCCAATTCCAACTCACCAACTCATTGGGCCAGCCCCAACCGTTCACCACTTCTTTCTTGCCTTCGGGAACAGGGGCATGGACTGCCATAGTAATGGGACGCTCGCGCCACAACACATCACGATAATAAGATTGAGGCTTCTTGTCGCCACAAAGGTCAATATCACCGCACCAACCATTATACCAAGGCCAACCCATAAACTGCGTATCATGCTCGTCCTCTTTCAGATACAAGGCATGAGCTAATCCGGCTTCACCCAGATAGTCAATAGCGGTCCACACGAAATCACCTATTACATAAGGATGCTTTTCTACCAAGTTCCAGTTCTGGGCAGCTTCTTTCGGATAAGACTCACTACCATAGATCACGCGATCGGGATAGGCAGCATGATCGCTCTCATATTTCCACCAGATATAATTGTAGCCTGCCACATCCAGATTCTTGAAGATCCGGTAGGAATCTTTGTCCCAACTAAACTGGCGTCTGTCCCAGAAGTCATTGGAACCGATGGTTGTGAAACGGGATGTATCGTACTTGCGGACGGTATTCACCAGTCTTTTGGAAATCAAGTCTCCCTCAGGTTCATCAGCACGTTGCTCCACCTCGTTACCGATACTCCACATAATGATAGAGGGATGATTCCGGTCACGGCGGACAGACGCAGCCAAATCCCAGTCGCTCCATTCATCAAAGAACTGATGATAGTCCTGCTCGCGTTTAGCTTTCTGCCATTGGTCGAAGGTTTCATGAATCACCAGCATACCCAATCTGTCGCAAGCATCAAGGAAATACTCGGACACTTGATTGTGGGCACATCTGACGGCATTGTAGCCGTTAGCTTTCATCAGTTCCACTTTCCGTTCTTCAGCACGGTCGATGGCGGCGGCTCCCAAAAGTCCGTTATCGTGATGTACGCAACCCCCTTTCAGCTTCATCGACTTACCATTCAGCAGAAAGCCTTTCTCAGCAGAAAAAGAAAGGGTGCGGATACCAAAAGGAACAGATATCTTATCATACTCCTTTCCGTCTGAGGAAAGGGATACTTCCGCTGTATAAAGCACAGGGGTATCCACTGACCATAACTCGGGCTTTTTAAGAGAGAAAGATGTTGCCACCGGCGTTCCTTCAGAGAGTATCACGTCCTGTGAAGTAGAAAACACTTCGTTTCCGGCAGGTGAATATATTTTAATACCTATTTTACCTGATTGATTTTGCAGGCCCTCGTTATGTACAATAGTAGAGAACTGAATCACAGCTTCCTTCTTCTGAAGTTCGGAAGCGTCGACGAAAGTATCCCATTTATCCAGATAGAGTTTGTTTGTCTTGATCAGCCATACATGGCGGAAGATACCCGAACCGGCATACCAGCGACTGTTACGTCCGGCGTTCACCACTTTCATGGCAATCACGTTCGGAGTACCGGGAGCATTCAGATAAGGAGTGATGTCTACACGATAAGAGGTATATCCATAAACATTATAATTAGCTTTCTTACCATTGATCCATAGCTCGGACTGATTGTATACTCCTTCAAAATAAAGAACAATACGTTTATCGGCATCGCTTCCTGCAAGAGTGAGTTCTTTTCTGTACCAACCTTCACCACCAACGGTCTGTCCCGTATCGATGTCACCTTCGCTCATGCGAGAGAAAGGACCGGTAGTAATGCCTTGTTTTTGAAAAGACAATGGTTCAACGCTCCAGTCATGGGGAAGATCAAGAACTCTCCAATGACTATCATTATATTCCGGTTGTTCGGCATTGGCTACGATGCCTAAATGAAATTTCCAGTTACTGTCAAAAAGAGTCTTCCGGTCGGATGCATGAAGCGCAGCGTCCGGCAATAATGTGAATAACATCACACAAGAAAGAAGTAATTTGCTTACTGTTCTCATAATACTAATATGATCTAAGTTTAATTATCCAAGGGCAAAGCAAGTGATATTTAATTAGAAGATAGGCACAAAAACAGGTTATCGAAGGGGCAAAATCCTTTCATGAAACGTTTTTATACCCTGATGAAAGGATTTTATACCCTACTTATTAATGCCTCACTGCAAACTTACGTGTAACTGACCGGTTGTTATCAACAAGCCTCAACAGGTATAGACCGGTAGGGAATCCGGATACATCCAGCGTAGTAACACTGGAACCAGCCGTCTCATGAGAAAGTACCGGAACTCCCTGCATATTATAAATACTGAGAGATACTCTACCCGACGACTGGGCAGGTGTATAAGTAACCTGTAGTTTCTGATCGGCAGGCAAAGGGCCGATAAACAATTCATCATCGGAAATCTGCGGAGTAATGATACCTACCGATTCCCCCTGGGCTACTTTCTTTATATCCTCTGCTGATAACTCATAATTATAAACTCTGAAATCATCGATACTTCCTTTAAACATCGGATCGGCTACAAACTGACTACGACCGATATAGTTCAGACAGGGACGGATATCCATCGGACGGATAGTAATATCCCCGGATGAAACAGCCAGTTCTCCATTCACATAAATCCGTACCTCCGCATCTCCGATAGTCAATGCCAGATGTACCCAATTGTCAATGCGTATGGGAGAAGGTAAGGCGGTTTCCAGAGCCTGTTCTTCCGCTCCGTTTTTCATTGCAAAGCGGAGTGACTGTATATTGGAGCTATAAGTAAGGAACATATATTGATCTTCACCACTACCAAAGTCGAAGACACGTTGCCAGTCTGCACCACCATCCCACTTCACCCAAGTAGAAACAGTCAGATTCTGATGATTGGCAATATCCGTAGGTAATTGCAGAAATTCCGTTGAGCCGTTAAGTTGTACAGCTTTGTTTATTTTTCCATCGGTAAACATTGCTTTTTTCAAGGATGCACCATGATTCAAATTTTCCGTCTCGTCCAGTAAATCTCCATCAAAAGTATAATGTGCTACTAGGGAATGCACATCAGTAATAGTGGCAGTTACTTCTTGTGACTTCGGCGAACTGTTCAGACAATTATCATTGGCTTTCACCGTATAATAATAACTCTTACCCGCTAAGGCCTTATGATCGACAAAACTGGTTTCTTTTACATTACGCGCAATAATCTCGTAAGCTCCACCGGATGTTTCGGAACGTAGCACAGTGTATTCTGTAGCATCGGATTGCTTGTTCCACTTCAACAAAACGGATGCAGATTGCCCTTCCGTCGTCAGTCCGGTTGGAGTAGCTAAAGATTTAATTTCAATTTTAGAAGCCGGAGCAGGTATCAAACGCCATTGCAGCCGTTCATCATTACTTCCCTTTTTCGTACCTTGCTGCACATTGAAAGCTTCCTCTCCCTCTTCCAAATACAAGGCACTATGGCGACTGCGTATATAAAACCATCCATCCCCGGCATATTCCAATGCCCATTGCTGATTGCTGCCATTACTGGCACCATAGATGGCGATATTCCCGCCGTCCTCCAACGACCAATTCCAGATGTCGAATGACATCCCATTTATGGGAGACGTAATACAGAAATAGCTGAAATCTCCACCGATACGGCTGGAAACCGGACGGACATACCAACGCTGATAAGCCTTGGAAGCGTCAAACTTTCCGGTCTTCACGTTGGTGCCCTCCGCCGTGTTGCCCTGGGTTATTTCAACTGCCCGCTGAGTACTCCGGTTTATCAGCACATACTGCCCGTCTATCACCGGCTGAATATCTTCTCCCCAAGTAATATTGACCACCCGTTCGGCATTCCGCTGTTCATCGTCCTGATAAGAATTTCCTCCGGGCATCTCCAAGTAGAACTCACGCTGCGGACCATAACCATCATAGAACACATCCTTCTCTTTGGATACAAAACGATAAGTTGTCGTTTTAGCCTGACGTTCCGAAACGCCTCCAAAAGCCTGAACCTTACTGCCATCTTTAGACCGATAGACAGAAGCTGCCGTCCAATTAGGACGATGTTCAGTATATGCCAGTCGTTCTCCACCCCGGCTAATCTTGCAGAATTCACCACGGGCATACTCCGCACTTCCCCACCAGATACCGGTCTGCAACCCATACTCCAGACCCACCATCGCCTCCATCACGTTGTGCATCTCATCATTCATGGCCATTTTTCCATCCTTGCGAACCGTCTCGTAGAAAGCAGCGTAACCATTGAATTCACCGGCAAGCTGATGGGTATTTCCCTCATCAAGTTGTTCTTTGAGATAGTTATACCAAGGCAGTGCTTCATCACAATTCAGAGTATTTCCCCCACAAATCCGAATATTCTTGAAACGGGGATTCGCTCTCAATTCCACAGCAATTTTGTAGAAATCCTCCCGAGTACCTTGTCCTGTATAGGTATAATCCGGTTCATTGAATGGAGCCACTGAAATCACCTCGTATCCTGCATCCTGAAAATAACGAGTATGCAAATCCATCATCTGAGCCCAAGCCTGGGCGTTACCTTTATAAGAATCGTCAATCTTGGGGTGATCGCTATTTATAGCTAACTTGGGTTTAGGAGAGACAAAGCCCAGTAAACCAAGTCGTGTTTGTATATGTTCTTTCTGATCAGCTCCCAAATCTCCATCCACAATGGGATCGGTGGGGCGAAAAGAAACGCGCACTATATCTACCGTTTCCATAAATCCCTGGCCACGGCGGATATTTCCCTCATCTTCCCAAGCCGTATCCAATCCCCATTCCACAGGACGGACTACTCCTTGTTCACTAAGGCGGAAAGGTACAATGCGGTCAGCAGCAGGTTGTGCCGTTATCTGGTCACTTGCGGCATTTGTCTGGGCAGACAAAGAAGAGAATCCGGTGCCTAATGCTAATACAGTAAGTAATAGTACTGATTTGTTTCCGGATGATTTTCCATGACGGATACTGGGGTTCTTCATAACTATGCTTTGATTTAAGTTTGGGTATCTGACAACAAATCAACTCATATCTTATGAAAAAGGAGGTACAGAAATCATTTATAGAAGGGGAGAGATTCTGTCATGACCCGAATTTACCCCTTGATAACAGGATTTTACCCCTGTATGTAGCATCTATATACTAAAAATTAAGGGGTATTTTTCTGAAGATATTCACTCGGCGTCACACCGAATTCATCCTTGAAGCACCGGGTGAAGTATTTGGGGCTATTGAATCCTACAGCATACGCAACCTCGGATATAGTATGCGAGCGGTTGAACAACATCATGCAGGCACGCTTCATCTTAATATTCCGTATAAAGTCCAAAGGAGTCATTCCTGTCATCGATTTTATCTTACGGTAAAGGGTAGACTTAGACATATTCTTCTCCGCAGCCAATTGTTCCAAGTCGAATTCAGACTCTTCCAAATGCTGTTCGATGCTATCTATAATGGATTGCAGGAACTGCTTATCCGCCGAGGGATAGGCCAGACTTTCCAGATCCAGGTTCTCCTCCTTACGGAAAGCCGCCTGACGCATCTTCGAAGATCGGATAAGGTTATCCACCCGTGCAAAAAGTATCTTCAACTCAAAAGGCTTGGCTATATATCCGTCGGCGCCCGCTTCATAGCTGGCAACACGGTCCTCAATACCATTCTTAGCCGTAAGTATGATAACAGGTATATGATTGAAACGCAAATCACCTTTCATACGCGCACAAAGTTCCCAACCATTGGCATCGGGCAACATGACATCACAAATGACGACATCCACCTCATTATTCTTCAACTTATCCCAGGCCTGTTGCCCGTCTGCGGCTGTCAGTACAGTATATCGTTCCCTGAACATCTCTTTCATAACGAACAGCAATTCCGTATTATCATCAATCAACAAGATAGCCGGTTTACCCACCTCATCAGACGAGGCATAGTCTTCCATGGGCACATCATCCGTACCGGTCTGCAACACCATCGTCTCGTCAAGCAATTCATCCGGAGAGTAGCTTTCTTTGTCAACAGGCAGCTTTACAGTGAAACAGGAACCTTGTCCTAAAACGCTTTCCACGGTGATAAGGCCATGATGCAAGGCTATCAAATCTTTCGTTAGCGAGAGACCGATTCCGTTCGACTCAATTCCCCTATTCCTCTTACTGTTATAGAAACGGACGAATATATGTTTCAACTCTTTCTCTGAAATACCAATACCTTCATCTTCCACTTTCAACACCAATATCCGGTGCTCCGCCTCATCCACTATTCTCACATCAACAGTGACCTGTTTGTTCTCAGGAGTATACTTCATGGCATTGGACAGCAAATTATGCAATATCTTATCCAGCTTATCAAAATCCACATAACCATGTGCTTCCTCCGCTTCAAAACGAGTATCCAGCGTGATGTTCTTCTTCAATGCAAGCGGTTGGAAGTTTACCTGGCAGATGTTCAGGACAAACTCACGGATATCTCCTTCCGAAACGTTCAGTTTCAGTTTCCCCACATCCATCTTGCGGAAATCAAGCACTTGCTGTATCAGTCGCTTCAACTTCTCCGCATTAGCCTTGAGCATGACGGACTGTTGCCGCACGGCAGGAACCTTCTGATCCAGATAATCCGATATGCAGGATATGACGGTAAGCGGTGTCAGCAACTCATGGGAAACATTGGTGAAGTAAGTCAGCTTGGTACGCGTCAGTTCTTCCTGCAATCTCACTTCACTCTTCAGTTTAATACGACGCATATAAAGCCGGATTACCACATAAAAGCACAATCCGATGAAAATGACATAAACAAGATATGCAAACCAGGTTTCATAGAAGGCAGGCTCTTTCACAATGGTCAGCAATACCTCGCCTTCAGTCCACTTACCTCGCTCATATTCCAACTTCAAACGGAGTTTATACGTTCCCTTCGGCAGGTGGTTATAGAAGGCGGAATTTCTGTTGTTATCCGAATAGATCCAATAATGATCCACCCCCTCCAACTGATACGCTATGCGACATCCCGCATTCAACGAATACAAAAGCGAAGAAAAGAAAATCTCAATATTCCGATCATCCGGACCAAGGAAAATCTTATGTATCGTATTCTCTCCCGAGGCTTCCGCATTGCCGAAGAAGATACTTTTGTCTTCAACTTTGACATCTGTGATATGCAAGCTCGTAGGAGCCCTGTTCACCACCGATGCATTAACGGGACGAATATGTATGAATCCACGGTGTCCGCCCACATAGAGCCCGCCCCAACCGTCCAGGCTGATAGCCTTATACCTGAAAACATCTACCATAATATTATCATCAGCAGTAGAATAGTGCTGAAAAGTCTGCGAATCAATATTATATTGAAGTACTTTCTTATTGGTGATAATCCACACACTGTTCTTATCGGAAAGTAATCCTAATACAGTACAGTCATCTATCTCATTATCCAGTGATACATTTTCAAACTTATGCATCGTTTCGTCAGACCGCAGTATTCTTCCCAAAGTAGTGTTCAGCCACAACCGTCCTTCCCGGTCAATGCAGACACTGTTCACTTCTTCCTTTTCCAGAAGAGAAGAAACACTGCCTTTTAATTCACAGGTAATCCGCCCGTCGGCACAACTCAGCCGATAGATTTTGCTCTCGTGAGACAACCCTAAAACTTCTCCCTTTACATCATTGAACAGGGAAGTCATTACCGGAACGTCATTACCCGAAGCTACCAAGTCATCTTTATCAGGACGTTTCACATTTATATCCGTCCATCTGGATATCCACAGATTACCAACTTTATCCTCAAGCAGCCCTGTAACTCCTCCTATATTGATGTCTTCTTCTATCTGCACCTTCATGTTCCGTTGTGTCAATCTCATTACATGAGGAGTCCGACTTGAATTAACCCAGACACCGGGTTTATGAAGAGATCTGATAATGGCATTAATCTCACCCACACCTGTACCAGCAAATGTATCCCGTGAATAATCGTACATACACAATTCGTATCTGTCCTGCCTGAACCACATAGTGCTATCACTTCCCTGACAAAGATTCATAACATTGGCATCCCATCCCATCTCTTCCTTCAGTTGAGGAAGAAGGTAATTGTCTATGTTCGAATTATCGAAAAAGATAGTGTACGCCATATCATACGAAGGCAACCACAGATTACCCTCCCTGTCCTTGCATATCCGGGTGTACATCATGTGCGTATCAACCAGATGGTTGATATCCACCTTTTCCAGTGTTCCCGCATCTGTGTATTTAAACGCATGGAGCCCGGCATACGAAAGCATCCAGAGATAACCAAACGTATCATCCTGCTCTATACTGAAAAGAATGGATTCAATGCCGGTTTCTTTATTGTTCGAAGCAGCTATATTATGTTTCTTATAGTGTCCTCCTTTCTGTGCATAGGGAAAGAATTGCCATAAACCTTCCCCCCATGTACCGATCCAGTAATTACCGGAATTATCCTGATGCATAATATATGCGGTATGTCCGTTACCCAATGGCGGATAACGGAAAAAAGAATCAGTTTCGGGCTCATATCTGAATATACCCCGTGATCCCACTGCCCAAAGTTGCTTTTGCTGGTCTGCGTAGATATTGCTGATTGCATATCCCTCCTGAAGATTTCCAACTTCATACTCCTTTATAATATGCGCGGTAGAATCGCATCGGTATATCATTCCACCCGCGCTTATCCAAACATTCCCATCCTTGTCGACTGTTATGGCATCCACCACCTTATCCAGAAGCCGTGCATCTGAGAAAGGAGTTATCCGGCAAGTCTTCTTATTATACAGGTTCAGCCCTTTCCACGTACCGATCCATACATACAGATCATTGTCATTAATAGCAGTAATTCCATTGTCAGTCAGCAGATTCTGATTTTTATAGTCTGTACGGAATGTATTTAACTGATAGCCGTCATAACGTGCCAGACCATTCGTGGTACCTATCCAGAAGTATCCTTCCCTATCCTGATGAATACTGAAAATCTCATTGGAAGAGAGTTGGTTGAAGAATGGAAATTGCCTGGAGAACATGTGCTGTGCGCTTACGGACAGTTCTCCAATAAACAGAAGTATAAAAAAGAACAGGTACTTCATAGCATTATGACTGGTTGTGGGAACAAAGATATGAAAAAATATCATTCCAAGGGATGGCTTATGTTAATAAATGATAGACCCCACCCACCAATGCCCGCACCACGCCTTTCATTTCCAGTTCAAAAAGCAGAGCTGTCATACGATTCACCGGAATATTGGATTCCACTACCAATACGTTGATATGCAGGTCGCCCAAACGTGTAAGGATGCCGACCACAAGTTCTTCTTCCTCCGTCAATTCAAGAAAGAGACTGCGTTGAATGCCTTCATGTTTAGCGGATCCCTCTTCCGTAGTCCAACCCATCGCCAGCATAAAGTCATCGGCAGACTGGATGAGAGCAGCTTTATTATCACGTATCAACTGGTTACAGCCCATAGACAAGGAATCAGTTGTACGACCAGGAACGGCGAAACAATCTCGATGATAGTCTATAGCAAGGTCTGCCGTAATCAGCGAACCACCTTTAGAGGCAGACTCCACAACGATGGTTGCGTCAGTCATACCTGCCACAATACGGTTACGACTGACAAAGTTATGCCGGTCAGGATTGGTTTCGGTGAGGAATTCGGTAAGGAGTCCACCGTTGTCCAGCATATCAATGGCAGTTTTACGGTGAACATAAGGATAGATACGGTCCAGTCCGTGAGCAAGGACAGCCACGGTGGAAAGGTTGTTGGCCAGGGCAGCGCGATGGGCATGGATATCAATGCCATAAGCCAGACCGCTGACTACCAGCACATCAGGATAATGAGAGGAAAGATCACGCAGGAAATCTACACAGAATTGCTTGCCATACTCTGTGGCATTGCGAGTACCGACCATATTGATGACACGAAGACAATTGAAATCGGTATGCCCTTTGAAGAAGAGGACTATCGGAGCGTCTTCACATTCGCGCAAACGAGACGGATAAGCTTCATCTTTGAGAGTCAGACAAGTGAGGCGATTCTTCTCCACGAACTCCATTTCGTGTTCGGCATGCAGGAAAGCGGCAGGATTATCGAGGGCAGTAACTATAGTAGGACTCACACCGGGTAGCAATTCAGGCAGTTCTTTACGTTGAGAAAAGACTCCGGCGGCACTTCCTATACCGTCTATTAAACGCTTTGCCCCGATATGTCCTATACCGGGGCAAAGCGTGAGGGCTATACTGCAAATTCGTTCGTCGTTGTTCATGGTTGTACAAATTCAATTCACCACAGATTACACAGATTAACACAGATTATTCTTCTTGATCTGTGTTAATCTGTGTAATCTGTGGTGAAAACATTAGAGGTATGCCTCAAATATCTCATCAAAAAGCTTACTGTCACTCAGTCGTCCATTCACCAGACACACCGTTTCGACTGTTGCTTTTATGACTACTTTATCATCACTCTTCCGAAAAATATCCTGATAGAAAACATACTTGATGCCTTCTTTCTTCATATAGAGTTTGGAAATAAACTCATCACCGCTCTTCAGAGGAGTTTTAAACGCCATGTTGATACGTGCCACTACGGGATCGACTCCCTGTTCGTGCAATCCCGCAAAACTGACACCGGTAGATAGCAGAAACTCATGACGGGTATGCTCCAAATAGTGCTGGTAATTTGCATTATTCACGATGCCTTGCAGATCACACTCGTAATCGCGCACCTTCATCTCTAACTCATAGATATACTTTTCCATATTCAATATAACTGTATCAAAAGTGTATCATCCACGTGTTTTCTCAATATCCAGTCCCTTGAACTTCTTCAGTTCTTCTGTAGAAACCAGCTTATAGAGTTTGTCACTGGGACGTATTTTGTCCGCTTTCATCGAGAAATGCTGTCCTTTCTTCACGGTTTGCACCGGTTTCAGGTCTACACGGGCTTCATCAAGCGTAGTGAATACTGCTCCTGTAGTGGGACCTGTAATCAGCAACTTGTCTCCCACATTCAGTTCTGCAGCTTCTACCAGGAACTCGGCAACACCGATATTAGAAAAGTATCTGATACCCTTACCTACATATATTTTCCGTTCCGTAGCGGCCGATCCGTAGTTCTTCGTCCACTCGCCGAGGCGTTGTCCGAGATAATACCCATCCCAGAAGCCACGGTTGAATACAGTCTTCAGACGTTCATCCCACGCGGCTATCTTTTCATCGGTAAAGGTGCCGTCCAGGTAAGAACGGATGGCTTCTTTGTAACATTCCGCCACCGTGCGTACATACTCCGGACCACGGGCGCGTCCTTCTATCTTGAACACGCGTACGCCTGCATCCAGCATTTTATTCATAAAATGGATGGTTTTCAAGTCTTTGGGAGACATGATATATTGATTGTCCACGTCCAGTTCCACATCCGTCTCCTTATCACGCACCGTGTAAGAGCGACGGCACACCTGCATGCAGGCACCCCGGTTGGCAGAGTGGTTCATCTCGTGCAGAGAAAGATAGCATTTTCCCGACACTGCCATACAGAGAGCACCGTGACAGAACATTTCGATACGAATAGGCTTTCCGCCGGGACCACAGATATTCTCCTCGCAGATATGACGATAAATCTCCGCTACCTGTTCCAGATTCAACTCGCGTGCCAGTACCACAACATCGGCAAATTGTGCGTAGAAGCGCAGGGCCTCCACATTCGAGATATTCAGTTGCGTACTGAGATGTACCTCCTGACCGATCTGCCGCGCATAGCTCATCACAGCTACGTCCGCCGCAATCACCGCAGAGATACCCGCCGACTTGGCCGCATCTACGATGGTGCGCATCAATGCCAGATCCTGATCGTAAATAATAGTGTTAACGGTAAGATAACTCTTCATATCGTGCTCATCGCACGTCTGCGCTATTTCCCGAAGGTCTTCAATAGTGAATGTATTAGCCGAACGGGCCCGCATATTCAGGTTTTCAATACCGAAATAGATGGAATCGGCACCTGCCTGGATGGCCGCCGCAAGTGATTCGCGCGAGCCGACAGGGGCCATGATTTCAAAGTCCTTTAAATCCATAAAATCATATATTTAATAAGCTACGAGTTACAAGCTACGAGTACCTTTCGGAGTATAGCGTAGCCCCTTGTAGCTTGTAGTTCGTAACTTGTAACTATTTTCCCTGTGCCTGCAATTCCTGTTGAAGTTCAGTGGCAATCTCCATTCCCAACTTTTGTCCTATTTGCATGCCCTCAGCCATCATGGCAGGAGTAGAAGCGCCCAGTTTCTTTCCTACAGGCGATTCATAGAAAGCAACAATTTTCTTCAAATCATCCAGTGTCAGATATTTCTGATAAACAGGAGCGTAAAGTTCCGCCAGCTTACTGCCAAACTTTCCTTCCCATTTCTTCTGAAAGCCATCCCAAAAAGAAACCGATGCCGATGATTGTTGTTTCAACATAGAAATCATCTGTGGCACCATAGCCTTTGCCGACGCCATAGAACCGGATAGTTCCAGCATTTTTTCCAATGTAGCCTTGTACTCATCACTCGGTGCTTGTGCCGAAGCCGAAGGTGCGGCAGCAAACAACATTGCTACACACATCACAACTAAAACCAAACCTTTTTTCATAATTCCATATTAGTTAAATAAATGAATGATACAAAGGTAGGCTTTTTTCCGTATTTTTGCAGCGAAATAATCATTTAGTTCAATCGATTCATGAAGATAGGCCACATAGACTTGGGCGAACGCCCCATATTTTTAGCTCCGATGGAAGACGTCACCGACCCTGCATTCCGGTTGATGTGCAAGAAGTTCGGTGCCGACATGGTGTACACGGAATTCGTATCTGCCGATGCCCTGATACGCTCCGTCAGCAAGACCGAACAGAAGCTGAATATCAGTGATGAGGAACGGCCGGTAGCCATACAGATATACGGCAAAGATACCGAAACCATGGTGGAAGCCGCCCGCATCGTAGAGGAGGCGCGTCCGGATATTCTCGATATTAACTTCGGCTGCCCCGTGAAGCGCGTAGCGGGCAAGGGAGCCGGCGCAGGTATGTTGCAGAATATTCCCAAGATGCTGGAGATTACCCGTGCCGTGGTAGATGCCGTAAAGATACCGGTTACCGTAAAAACCCGCCTGGGCTGGGATGCGAACAACAAGATTATCGTGAAACTGGCAGAGCAATTACAGGATTGTGGCATTGCCGCACTCACCATACACGGCCGTACCCGTGCACAAATGTATACCGGTGAGGCTGACTGGACACTTATCGGTGAAGTAAAGAAAAATCCGCGTATGCATATTCCCATCATTGGCAACGGCGATATCACCAGTCCCCAAAGGGCAAAGGAGTGTTTCGATCTTTATGGAGTGGATGCCATCATGATAGGTCGTGCCAGCTTTGGCCGCCCGTGGATATTCAAGGAGGTGAGGCATTATCTGGAAACAGGCGAGGAGTTGCCACTGCTGAGTGCCGAATGGAAACTGAGTGTATTACGCCAGGAGGTAGTGGACAGCGTCAATCTGCTGGATGAAAGAAGGGGTATTCTGCATGTACGTCGCCATTTGGCAGCAAGCCCGCTATTTAAAGGAATACCAAACTTCCGGGAGACGCGTATTGCCATGCTGAGGGCGGAGACCAAAGAGGAACTGTTCCGTATATTCGACGATATCACCCCCATACTTCATTCACCCGCATAACTCCTAAACACTTTCTAAATCCATCCGGGCCGTATCTGAGCCGTATCTGCTCCGTATCAACTCCGTAGTTTCTCCGTATAAAGGTACCTCTGACCGAAGAAGGTACGGAGCAGGTACGGCTCGGGTATGGATCGAATGCAATTAGAGAATACAATTACAAGCATCCTTTGACAGGCATAAAAAATAACTTACTGAAATGCCGCTTTATAGAAAAAAGTTTCTACTTTTGCAAAGAATTGAAACAACATGAAAAGCAACAACATGAAAAGGAGCGCATTTATCATCGTTACATTCTTATTTATTGTCCTTGCCGCAAAAGGACAATCCATTGAAGAAATACAAACCAGCAAAGACTACATCTGGGGTACGGGAAACGCGGCTACCTTGAAAAAAGCCGATAATGAAGCACTTGCAGCACTCATCAGCCAGATCTCCACAAACGTATCTTCCAAGTTCGAGCAACTGACCGAAGGCGGAATGAAGGATGATCAAGCAACTGTGGACGAGACATTCAAGTCCGTCATCAACACCTACTCGCGTGCCACACTGAACAATACCCGCCGTATCGTGATACAAAACGAACCGGAAGCCGTCGTCATGCGCTATATCAAAGTAGCCGAAATACAACGTATCTTCGACGGACGGAAGACAAAGATACTGGACTTTGCCCAAGAAGCCGTCCGTGCCGAAAAGAAAGCCCAGGTGGCCGATGCCCTGCGTTATTACTACTGGGCGCTCGTCCTACTCCAGAGCTACCCCGACGGCAACTTCCTCACCATGAAAGATGAGAACGGCAAAGACCTCTTGCTCACCACTTGGATTCCCAAACAGATGAACGAGATCTTCTCCAATCTGAAAATAAGTATGGAAAGCACCCATCTGGACGGTGATCTGAAGACGATCAATCTCAAGGTACTTTACAAAGGACAGCCCGCCCGCAACTACGATTACACGTATTTCGACGGTCGCGACTGGTCCAATATATTCTCAGCCAAAGACGGTACAGGCATCGTGGAACTTCCTGTGCTTGCCAATGCCCGCAATCTGCAACTACGCACCGAGTATATGTTTGAAGGTGAAGCCAATATCGACAACGAACTGTCAGAAGTGATGGGAACCGTCAACCCCATAGCCATGCGCAACTGCGCCTTGAAACTGGAAGGGGAGGAGCCGAAACCTGGTGAAGAAAAGACCGAAGAAGTCTTAATGGCAGAATCAGACAGTGCCACCACCACAAACAGCGGTATGCATTATTTGTCCACCATGGAATCCGCTGCCTACGACGATACCATGAAGAAAGTAGAAAAAGCTATTCGTACGCGCAATTTCACCGATATCCAATCCTTATGTACCGAAAGCGGATATGAAATGTTCAACCGCCTCATCAAATACGGACAAGGCAAGATCATCAACGAACCGGAATTCAGATTCTTAGAGTGCAATGGGGAAGTAACTTGCCGCAGTCTTCCCATGAGTTTCAAGTTCAGCAACCAACGCACGTTTGTAGAAGATGTAGTGTTCACCCTGAACAAAGAAGGTAAGATAGATTGCCTCTCCTTCGGCCTCAACAAACCTGCCGTAGACGATATCATGAACCAAACATCCTGGAATGATACCGTACGCAACGTACTTATCAACTTCCTTGAAAGTTATAAGACGGCTTATGCTTTGAAGCGCTACGATTATATCAACAGTATTTTCTCTGATGATGCCCTGATTATCACCGGTTCAGTACTGAAACACACTGCCAGCAACGAAGGACAGGCCATGAGCAAGCAAGCTGTAAAATACACCCGTCAGACAAAGTCGGAATACATGAAGAAATTACAGCACATCTTCCGTAGCTCAGAATTCATCAACCTCCGCTTTGCCGACAACCAAGTTCGCAAGTCGGGTGTAGGAGGTGAAATTTACGGTATCCAGATCAAGCAGGATTATTTCTCGTCCAGCTACGGTGATACAGGGTATTTGTTCCTGATGGTAGACCTGAACAACCCTAAAGAACCGGTGATCCACGTCCGCACATGGCAACCGGAAAAAGACCCGAACTTCGGACTGATAGATTTGAGCCACTTCTGATTCTGTGCTACTCTGTGGTGAACATGCAATAAAATAGCAGGACAGCAATTCTTTTGTCACGGTTTTCCGTTACAAACAAAATATTTTACTAACATCTTTTAATTATTGGAATAAAAAAAGAATAACGGGACAGAAATTATATATATATTTGTAACGGAGATTATTAAACAACATTTTACACACTTAATTTATGGGTCAACAATACGCATTTAAGCATGCGCACGTCATTAGACATGTATGTATGCTATTGTTCTTGTTGCCGTTCATGATGGGCTGTGAAGAAGACAAAGAGCCTTCAGTTTATTCACCGACACTGACTACCAACAGTGTTACGGGCTTGAGCCGTTTTGGAGCTACTTTCCAAGGAACGGTGATGAAGCATCCCGGCAGTACCGGAGAACTGAAAATAGGCTTCCTTTATTCCACATCAGCCAGCTTGAGCAACGCACAAGAAGTCAACGCTACCCCGGGAGACGGCAACAACTATACTGCCACAGTCCAAGGACTGAAGCCCGGAGAAAAGTATTATTACTGCATCTTTGCTCGTAGCGGTAAGTCCGTCATCAAAGGAAAGAGCAGCAGTTTCAGTACTGAAGACGCTATTCCGCCTTCACTAAGCATCGCCGAGGCCACTAACGTTACCGAGTACAGTGCCACCCTCTCTGCCAGTATTACAGACAATGGTGGTTACGAGCCTACAGTACGAGGCTTCGCTTATGCCATTTATATTGAAAATGCCGCTGAACCTACCCTCGACGACAATATCAAGCTGCCATTCGGTGATGATTTCACCGTAGAACTGACAGATCTGGTGGCAAACACCACCTATATTGTACGCCCTTACGCCACCAATGATGCAGGAACAGGCTACGGTGAATCGGTAAAGTTCACCACCACTCAACAAAAGATTCCGATGGTCATAGCGAATGGAACCGGTAGCCTTGCCAATAAACCGGTAGAAGCGGTTGCTTACGAAGCAGTTTGCCTGGGTGCCGTAACTCAGGATCACGGCTTCACAGTGGAAGAATACGGTTTTTGCTATAGTACCGAAAGCCGTCAGCCCACCGTCGAAAGCAGCCAGAAGGTACAGGCTATGGATGGAGCACAACGTTTCTCCGCTACGCTAACAGGGCTGACAGCCAGTACCAAATATTACATGCGTGCATATGCCAAGAATGAAAAAGGCATAGGCTACAGTTCGACCGTAGAATTTACCACAGATAAAGAGCAGGTAGTATCGCTGACACAAGCCACTGTTACTGCTCTGACATCTTCTACCGCTACTATCACAGCCCTAATGGCCTACGAAACAGAAAGTGTTATTAAGGAGAAGGGTATCTGCTACGGCAAAGATTCCAACCCCACCGTAGAGGGAGGTAAAGTTACAGACAGCAGCACCGAGCAGAAAGTAACAGCCACCATCACCGGACTGACAGAAGGAGATACTTACCATGCCCGTGCCTATGCGATCACCCGTGACGGTACATTCTACAGCGGTGACATTCAGTTCAATACAGAAACTACATTCGCACCTACCGTGGCACAACCCAGAGTCTACGACCTGACGGAGAATGGTGCCAAAGTGAAAGCTACCATTTCAACTAATGGCGGACTGGAAGTAACGGAAAAAGGGGTCTGCTACAGCAGCACAAATTCCAAGCCGACTCTGGAGGATACCAAAGCGATATCTACGGAAGCTGACAATAATATTCTCGTCAACCTTGGCGATTTGCAGGGTGGTGTCACCTACTACGTCCGCGCATTTGCTACTAACGCCAAAGGCACAGGGTATAGCACCGTAGAGCAGTTTACCACAACAAAACATACGGAACCTACACTAAATGGTCTGAATGTGATTAATATCAAAGATGATAATGCGCAGGCCAGTGCCAACATTGCCAACTTAGGCGGTGACGGAGAAACGATTAAAGAACGTGGATTCGTGGTTTCTACCGGCAGCAATCCAAGTGTAGATGACGGTTACTCGCTGAAGTTTGTATCAAAAGACACTAAAGAGGCTTTCACTGCGCAACTAACAGGATTAAGCTATAATACCTTATATAATATACGTGCGTACGCTACTAATAATGTGGGAACAGGATACAGCCAGGCACTCTCCTTTGAGACGGGCAGCAGCAGTAGAGCCACATTGGGAGAGTTAATATGTACTAAGAGTGAGGCGCACAGCCTTAGTTTCTCCTTTGAGGTCACTAATACCGGAGGTGCAGAGTTGACGGCACAAGGTTTCAAATGGAGAAAATCCGGTGAAAGCGAATATACCAACGCACCGGGTACCCTTACAGGAAATACGGTAACAGGAACAATTACCGGATTGACGGAAAACAGCGGATATTATGTGTATGGGTATGTGACCAATAAGAACGGAGAAACTACCGTCGGTCATAACAACTTCAATACAGCTAAATTGCCTCCGGGTGAAGATGATAATCCCGCTCCGGGAGATGATGACGGAACCAAGAAACCTTCGGTAGGCTATATAAACGTCTCGGAAGTATATGCAACAACAGCCTGGCTTAGCGCCAACATTGAAAGCGATGGCAAACTGACCATTACCGAGAAAGGGTTCCTTTGGATGGTGGATGACGGAACAGAACTCACTACCGAAAACGGAAAGAAGATTACTGTTACTTCCGGAAGTATGTCCATGCGCCACAAACTGACCGGTCTGACAGGCAAGACCCGCTATCGTGTGCGTGCATACGCCATCAATGCCAAGGGCATCAGCTATGGAGGATACACTACTTTCACCACCGAAGATGCGGATAAGCCTAATCCTGGAGAGGGTGATAACCCGACACCGGGAACAGACACCCGCAGTAATAAATAAACTTCCAATGAAAAATAATAATAAAAAATATACGACTATGAAGCTGAAACATTTCTATGTAAGTGTATGCATGGTGCTGGTAAGCATCTTGAGCATCAATGCACAGACAAGCGTGACTTTGACACAAGCTGGAACGCTTTCCAGCAAACTCCCGGCAAGCGAAGCAGACCGGGCTAAAATAAACGAACTGATTATCAATGGCCCGCTGAACGGAGCGGATATACTAACAATACGCGCACTGGCAGGTACACTGAAAATACTGAACCTGAAGGAGGCTAATATTGTAGAAGATAAAGTGACGAGCTATCGTGGCACAGGCTCAACAGCTAACTATACACAGAATGATGTAATCGGAGATTATATGTTCTATGGGATGACGGCACTGACAAAAGTAGTGTTGCCAAAGACAGTATGGTCTATTGGTACATGGAGTAAGGATAATCCGTGGAATGAGGAAAAGACACAAGTAAGTGGTGACCCTAAAAAAAGCGATGCCAGCAGTGATGATGATACCCAGTATCCCGGCTGTTCTTCATTTGCTCGTTGCGTCAACCTGCAAGAAATAGAACTTCCGTCTACGTTGTTATGGATAGGTCCTAAAGCATTCAGCTATTGCATCAAACTAACCTCAATCAGTATTCCTGAAGGTGTAGAGGCTATGGGGTCTTATACATTTAATAAGTGTCAGGAATTGGCTACAGTATCAATTCCTTCAAGCTTAGGAACTGCAAAGAAACTGACTTTGTATAATCTCAGAGATGAACATTTCAACAATGACAACAACTATAACGGAAGTTCTAGCTCCTTTGGTTTTACTTTTTGGGAATGTACAAAACTAACTAACGTTACTTTGAACGATGGAATCAGACGCCTTGCTCCCAATATGTTTTATGGTTGTACAGGGATAAAAACAATTAATCTGCCAAGTAGCATATTACGGCTTAACAGTGCGCTCAGTTATTGTTCAGGACTAACTGCTTTAAAACTACCTGATGGATTGACACAAACTGGAAGTTTTGTAGGATGTAGCGGATTAAAATCTTTAGTTATACCTAATGGGGTGACATCATTACCTGACGGTAGAGAAGTTAGTTGGGGAGCAGACTATCAAGATGGATGCTTTACCGGATGTACCTCACTAACATCCGTCACTTTACCTAATCAGTTAAACAAAATCCCTACACGTTGTTTTATGAATTGTACCGCATTAGCATCTATTACAATTCCAAACACTGTTACAGATATTAATGGATACGCTTTTTATGGATGTACCGCATTAAATAAGGTCATTCTTTCTACAGAAACAGGAACAATCGGAAACTGTGCCTTCCAAAACTGTACCGCATTGAGCGAAATCACTCTACCCAATAAACTTGTATTATTAAGTATTTATACTTTTGCTAATACAGCTTTAAAGAAAGTCCAACTACCTCAAAGTCTAACAGAAATCAAGGCGTATGCGTTTCAAAACTGTAAGGACTTAGAAAGCCTCAACTTCCCTCCTAACGTAACGGATATCTACTCCTATACATTCCAGAACTGCAAAAAGTTGAAAGATATTGTTCTTCCCAGCGGTCTCATGACCATACAAGATTATGCATTCGATGGATGTAGTTCGTTAGGAAAGGTAACAATCCCTGGTGGCGTACAGACTATCAATGAAGGAGCATTTCGAAACAGTGGATTGACAGAAGTTATCTTAAGTGATGGTGTTGTTAGCCTCAATAATAATTCTTTCTCTGGTTGTAACCTGCTAAAGACCGTAACTTTCCCACCCAGTATGAAAACAATCGGCGGCTTCAGCAATACCGGTGTTAAGAATATACTTTTTGCAGAAGGAGCAGCACCGGAAGCCATCAGTGAAGGTGCATTTGCCAATTGCGACAGTTTATTAACTGTAACCCTACCCAATTCTATCAAAAAGATTGGCAAAAAGGCATTCTTTAGTTGCGATACTTTGCAAAATATTACTCTGCCCACTGCCATAGACTCCATTCTTACTTCTACATTCTATGGTTGTCGATCATTGAAAAGCATCTCCATCCCTTCAGGCGTAAAAGGTATTCAAAGTGCAGCTTTTGCTCGTTGCTCCAGTTTAAAAACTGTAACGCTACCTACCACTCTATCTTATATTGGAGACAACAGTTTCCGCGAAACTGGCATTACTTCAATTAGCCTACCTGAAGGACTAAAGGAACTCTATTATGGTACATTTGCTAATTGCAATAGTTTAGTAAGTATCAAATTACCTAACTCTTTGACCCAAATAATTAACACCGAGCAGAAGAGTTTCTATCTCGAAGAAAAGTATTATGAAAGTGCAGCAAGAGGACTATTTTATAATTGTAGTAAGCTAGAAAGCATTGATATGGGAAAAGCCGCTTTAACAGCACTCGGTTTCTGTACATTCTATAAATGCCAAAAGTTAAGAAGCATAGATTTATCCGGCTGCAAACTGGAGGAAATACCTGATTATGCTTTTTATGATTGCGATAGCCTACGCAGTGTTAAGTTCCCTACTACCTTAACAACTATCAGCAATTATGCTTTTGCAGAGAATTTTTCATTGGCTTCATTAACCTTACCTGCCGGTTTCAGCACAATTAAGGATAATGCTTTCAATAACTGCAAAAAGATAAAGAGCATCGATTTTTCAGCTACTTCACTAACTTCTATTAAGGATTGGTTTGCGTATACAGATAGCTTGCGCACTGTAAAATTACCGGAAACAGTAACTTCATTAGAAGATTATGCCTTCCGCAATTGCATCATCCAAGAAATCAATCTACCGGCAGCTTTGACTTCTATCGGTAGATATGCTTTAAATAGCAGTCGAATCAATAACTTAACAATACCGGCTAAAGTTACGAGCATTGGAGAAGAAGCTTTCAGTAATGGAACTTACGATCAAGTCGTGATACCAAGTAATGTAACCTCTATAGGTAATAGTGCATTCTATAGTGCTAATATTAGGAACTCCTTGGAGATCACCCCTTCTGAGAATATACAAATGGGAAATTCAGCTTTCCGTTGTGAAGGCAGTTATTATGAGAACGGACACAGTAACTACTATCATCTATCCAACGTTTATTGGAATTCTTCCACCCAGTTCCCCAAAGATAAATTCGGCCAGATAGATAATCTCTATTTACCTACGGACGGAACAATTAGCAGCAAAGACAACATTGGATATATCTTCTACAATGGTATTACTGATTCGATTGCCATTGCTTACTCAAACAACCGCTACTCTGTCAGCAAGGCTATGAAGACAAAGAAGGTAACTTATGCCAGAAACTTCAACCAGACAAGTGGTTACGGAGAAGCTGCCGGCTGGCAAACAATTGTGTTGCCTTTCAATGTGAAGGAAATCACCTACTCTAAACGATATAGCCAAGAACAAGAAACCATTGCACTGGCCCCCTTCGGAAGCAAAGCTCTGGAAACTGCCGGAACACTGCCTTTCTGGCTCTATGAATTAGGAACAGACGGTAAGTATAAAGCTGCCACTGAAATCAAGGCACATCAAGCTTATCTGATCTGTATGCCGAATAATGATAAGTATCCCAGTGAAAACAATATCAATGGTGAAGTTAAGTTTGCTGCCTCCGATGCAGCCAATGGCATCACACTTGGAACCACCCAAGGAGTATTGAAACGTAGTAAAGGAACCAAATTCGATCTGGTACCAACATATGACGGAGTAATGCAACATGATACTGTATATGTCTTGAATGAAAACAACTGGTATTATGGCGATGAAAAGAATTATCCTGCCGGTAGTGTATTTATAAAGAATTATAATGAGAATTATTCCAGCTATCCCGCCGTTTATCCTTTCCGCGCCTATCTAGCCACTAACGAAGGCAAGACCTCAGTAGCCAGCGCCCCCATGCTTTACAGCATCGGCGGCGGCGATGGCACTATCACCGGCATCGAAGACATTCCATTCGCCACTCCGGAAAAAGCAACAAAAGCTTATAGCCGTGACGGCGTCCTCTACATCAACACAAACGCTGACCGTACCATCAACATCTATGACGTTACCGGACGTACCGTACGCATCATTGAAGCCCGCGAAGGCATGAACGAGGTGCACGGACTGGACAGTGGCATCTACTTGCTGGAAGGTCAGAAAGTCGTTATCGGACGATAACCAAGAGAATTGAGAACGAAATAGAAACGTGAATAAACGAACAATAGAATGAAATCAAACAAACTGAAATGCTGGCTGGCAGCGGTAGTGGTAGCAGTGATCTGCTGCCCCGCCGCACTGGCGCAACAAAGCAAAATAGCCGTAGCATCGTTTAACCGAATGGAAACGGACATCACGGCACGCGTAACCGCCCCAAAGAAAGACCAGAACGGTGAGGTCTGCGCCTTGATCCGCATCGTGACCAACGTGAAGGACTTGATGTTTGAACCGGACGCACTCGGCATCACGGCACGCGAGAACAAAATCGGAGAAATCTGGCTTTACGTCCCCCGTGGCGCACGTCGCATCTCCATCTTGCATGACCAGCTGGGTATCCTGCGAAACTACTTCTACCCGGACATCATTGAAAAAGGCACCGTATACGAAATGGTGCTGAACACCGGAGACAGCGAAGACAAGCCCGTTGTAGAAAACAACATGCAGTTCTTCGTACTGCGTCCCGAACCTGCCAACGCCAACGTGTATGTAGATGATGAACAAGTGCCTATCGAAAACGGACTCTTCTCTGCAACCATGCCCAAAGGCGAACATACTTACCGTGTAGAAGCTCCCATGTATCAACCGGATGCCGGAATCGTTACATTGGGCAGCGAACAGGTAATCAAGAGTGTCACCCTGAAACCCAAGTTCGGCTACGTAGAAATCTTCTCACTGCCCGAACAGGATGCCGACGTTTATATCGACAGCGTTCTGGTAGGTAAAACCCCTTACCGCAGCGACCGTATGGCCATCAAGGAATACAAAGTACGCATCGAGAAGCAAACTTACTTCCCCATCGACACCCTACTGAACGTGACCGCCGGTGAAACGGTACGTCCCACCTTCCACATGGAATCTACTATCAAGCCTAAAGTACCGATGAATACTCTCGTCATGCTTCAGGCCGGATACAATCCTAATGGAACCACCTTTGGTGCCATGCTGGGATTCGGACGCAAGAACGGTTTCTATGTAGGTTTCCGTAGCGACTTCGGTTCGGCAAGCGGTGAACTGGAATGCGATGAGAACGGCATCATAACAGGTAGTGAAGAAACTACCGCTCCTTTCTATAAAGAAGGAACGAAAAACAAATCACGCATGTCTATCACAGGCGGTTACTTCCGTCAACTGGGCAAGAAGTTCTATCTCTATGCCGGTGCCGGATACGGTACTCGCACACTGACCTACGAACTGGCAGCTCCAATGACAATAGGTGACAAAGAATATGCTGAAGGCACACAGGTGAAAGATATCGATAACTCAGCCACAGGTGTAGCCGGTGAACTGGGTGGTATCCTGCGTTTCGGCAAGTTCTGTATTTCGGCAGGTTTCCACACTGTAAATTTCAAGTATCACGAAGCAACCGCCGGTCTGGGATTTGTATTCTAACCTACTAAACAAGCGAATTACAATGAAAATAAATCAGATAAAGAACGTGGTTCTCCCTTTATTGCTTCTATTCTGCCTGATAGGTTGCAGTGAGGACAAAGAGCCGCAGACATATCCGCCCACGCTGGTGACCAACAGCGCCGCAGAGCTGACCCGTTTCGAGGCCCTTCTCTCCGGTAGCGTTGTGCCACATGCAAACAGCGTTGTGAAAGCAGAGGTATTCTTCCTTTTTGCCAAAGGAAATACTTTAGTCGATGCGGAAGAATTTACAGCCACCCCGGACAATACGACGGAAGGCAGATACGTCTGTACCATTGACGGATTAACTCCGGGAAATGAATACTGTTACAGCATTTGTGCCCGCAGTGGAGGCAGCATAGCTAAAGGCGAAGTAATTAAGTTTGAGACCCTCTCAAGTACTGCCCCCGTACCGGCAGCAACCATCGCCACCAACATCAATGAAAATGGAGCATTGCTAAGCAGCGACATCACCGATAATGGAGGACAAAACGTTACACAACGCGGGTTTGCTTACAAAGTTTATCAGGAAGGTATGCCGGAGCCAACCACGTCTGACAAAACCCGGTCCGTCAGCCTGGAAGCCGAAACTTTCAGTGTCCAGATTTCCGACCTGCAAGCCAAAACCAAGTACATCGTCAGAGCTTTCGCCATCAACAAGGCGGGAACCGGATATGGAGAGGCCGTCACTTTCACAACCGAAGAGTTGAAGATTCCTCAACTGACATGCAGCATGGGCACCGTTACGGCTTTTGCCGCCACGCCTTCGGCCACCGTCAGCACCAACGGAGGCTTCAAGCTGACCGAATATGGTTTCTGTTGGAGTACTGAAAGCCAAGTACCCACCATCGAAAACCTGAAGACAGTGACCGGCAATAGTGAAACAGCCAACTTCAGTGAAGTCATAGAGGATCTGAACCCCGAAACAACTTACTATCTGCGCGCTTATGCCACCAATGAGAAGGGTACGGGATATAGCAACATCCTCACCTTCAAGACTGAACAAAAACAGGTGGCTACCCTGACCAAGCCCGAAGCAAGCAAGATCGAAGTAACCTCTGCCACTTTAAGCAGTACCATCACAGTGCCTTCGGGTGTAGAAGTTACGGAGAAAGGTATCTGTTACAGTATTTTCTCTACCAAACCGGCAACAGATGGGCAACACACCGTTGATAGCAGTCAAGGAAACGCTATCAGTGTAAACCTGAAAGATCTGAACGAGGGCGCTACTTACTATGCCACCGCTTATGCCACAACACGCGACGGTACATTCTACAGCGAAGCTACCCAATTCACTCTGGGACGCACGTATGAACCTACTGTTGCCATCTCCGAAGTCACCGGAGTAGGTGAAACGGAAGCAACCGTAAATGCCACTATTAAGACTGATGGCGGACGTGATATCACAGAAAAAGGAATCTGTTGGAGTAGTACCTCCTCGACTCCTACCCTCGAAAACGATGCATTTATGAAAGCCGAAGGTACAGGAAACAACTTCAGCCTAAAACTGACTTCGCTGACCAAAGGACAGAAATATTACGTACGTGCCTACGCCAAAAACGTAAACGGCACCGGCTACAGTCCTGCCTTCGAGTTTACCACTGCCTTGACAAAAGCTCCTGAAGTAGTGAACATGGCAATGACTGCCGTCCACGACGATCATTCCACTGCCCAAGCTGTTATTTCTGATAAAGGTGGCCTTGAAATCACTGAAAAAGGATTTGTATATTCCACCACAGTAGTCAGCCCTACTATAGGTGCAGCGGGAGTCCTCAAAATAGTATCCCAATCCACCGATGACACCTTCACCGCCGAATTGACAGGATTAACCTATCAGAAACGCTACTATATCTGTGCTTATGCCACCAATGCCAAAGGCACATCCTATAGTTCGGCCACCAACTTCTTTACTTCCACCTCTTCTACCCCGAATACCAACGCATCGGTAAAAGAGGGGTCGATAGGCAGCACTACTGCCACCATGGAAGGCAAGATTGCCAGTGATGGCGGCGACGGAAGCGAAGAACTTGAAATCAGTGAAGTAGGCTTCTGTTGGAGTGAAAACACTTCAGAACCAACCATAGATAAGGACAGTCATGTGAAAGCCACTTTGGATAAGGAGAGTAAGACTTTCACCGTCAACCTTACCGGTTTGAAAGCATATACTTACTATTATGTACGTGCTTATGCCAAAAATAAAAATGGGGTGGGATATAGTTATTACACTACTTTCCGTACCGAACGCACTACACCGGGAGGAGACGATAATGTTCCACCGGGAACAACTACAAAAAGTGTGAAATAAAACGATACGGACCTTAGTATTGTTTTCTCAGCCCTTGCTTTGTCAGCACAAACAAAGCAAGGGCTGACTGTTTATTAGAACAAACATACTCGGTCACAGAAGGACTCGTATTAAATAAGAAACCCGTCATTGATATAAATTTATCAAGGACGGGCAACCTACACTATTTTAATTATATCGAGTTCACACTATTATAAGAATAATCTTACATATTATCTATATCCGGTTTATTGCCGACGGTATGAGTGCTTCTTGTCTTAGTACCACTGTCTATGCTATACATACTGTTCCTTTAGCATCTATATATCGGTGGCGTAGGATATATAGATGCTGCACGTCCGTCATATAGATGGGATGCGTAGGATATATAGATGGGACACGTAGGATATATAGATGCTACCTTACTTAAACATCGGCTGTGCAAACCATCTCTTGAACATCCACGTCACCATCACATACAGTCCGAAAGCAGAAACAAATCCTACAATCGAATCAATCAAATAGTGCGCCTGAATGTACACCGTGGCACAACAAAGCAGTACATAGAAAGGAAACAGACAGGCAAATAACCTGCGGCTACCACGCCACGCCATAATCATCAGGATAGTGGAAATTCCCACATGCGAACTGGGGAAAGCAGCTGTAGGGCGTTCACCGATTTGCTGAGAACCCTCTACCAGATTGTAAAAGAATCCATGATCGTATCCCGGTCCGGGCAGTAACTCCTGATTATGATTGAAGTAATCTCCGATGGAAGGAAACACACCCTGCGCCACATTATCATCGCCGATAGCCGGGAAATAGAACTGCGGCCCTGCCACCGGAACAAAAATATAAATCAGATAATAGATAAAGAAAGAGGTGACCAGCACGAACGACAACTTCTCGAAAAGTTCAAAACGATAAATAAAATACCACACTACCACAATCAAAATCATCGGATAGTAGAAGAAATATCCCATATTGAACGGCTCACTTACCCACATATGCGGGAAACGGAGGCAGAACCATACCGCCGGCTGCCCGTTGAACATCCACTGCTCTACTGAAGCAAACACATGGTCCAGATTCGGAAATATCCGGTTGAACTCAAACGTATCGGGATACCAATAGGAAAGCAAGGACATCTGGATAGCAATACGCACAAAGGCGGAAAACTTACAGGGTGCCAGCCGGTAAAGATACATCAATAAAAACGTCATGCCCGCAATCATTGCGCGGTCAATCAACATCTGCACCGGATGATCCATTTCCTGAAAAAGAAACAAGATCAAAATCGAAGTCAACAAATTATATATAAGTGTTATCTTCTCAACTGCAAATAACCCCTTCCGGGTTTCTACCTTTTTAAATAAATCTAAAGCCATCCCTCGTTCTTATACCAGGCAATAGTCTCCCTTACACCTTGTTCCAGATTGTACTGAGGTGCAAATCCCAACTCTCTTACAGCCGGGCCGATGTCACATTGCCAATTGCGTTGTTTCATTATGTTATACTTATCAGAATTGAGAGTGCTGGGCTTCTTGCTACGCACCGCCCAGAATTCAGCGAGCAAAGATACAACTTTCAATATAATTAATGGGCATATCACCCGAATTACAAACGGATTACCCAATTCTTTTCGGATCAGGTCGGAAAAAGCTCGGCTACGGTACACCTGTCCGTCTGCCAGGAAATAGACACGTCGGCATGCCTGTTTTTCAATACCGAGGAATACAGCCTGCACAATATCTTTCACATAAACAAATGTCAGATCCTGCCGGCGAAAGCCAACAGCAAAGTCCGTGTGCTGCTTGATGGACTTAGCCATCAGGTAATAATCTTTTTCACGCGGACCGTACACTCCCGTGGGGCGATAGATGACATAAGGAAAAGCGGGAATACTTTGCAAATAAAGCTCCGCTTTAAGTTTACTCAGCCCGTAAGCAGTATTGGGCATAGGGGAGTCTTCTTCCGTAATCGGCTGATAAGTTTTCTCATGAACAGGGCCAAACACGCTCAGCGTACTGATATAGATAAATTGCTTCGGTATCATATTCAGTTCACGAAGAGTATCGACAAAGTATTTCGTCTGCAAATAATTCACCCGGTCAAACTCCCGTTTGTCGGTACATTTGGTGACACCGGCACAATGGATGATATAATCGAACTTATTATATGTTCCCTTATGGCCGGAAAGCTGCGCACGCAATTCATTGGGGTGTGCAAAATCCAGTTCCAGAATGTGTATCTTACGGTTTCGCAGATATTCCCGGCTGCTGCTCGAACGGATACCCGCCCACACGCCGAACTTCCGCTTCAACGCCTCTTCCACGATGAAACTTCCGATAAATCCACTGGCTCCTGTTATTAATATACTTTCCATTACTTCTTGGGTTCTACATGAATATTAATCAGCGTACCTTCGCCAAGCATTGTTTTTAATTTATGTTCAATAGCCGTAGCCGTAGTATGAGCTTCTTCCAACGTAATCCCTCCATCCATGCGCACATGTACCTCAATCGCACAATAACTACCGATACGCCTCGTGCGGAGATGATGCGGCTCACTAACTCCGGGAAAAGAGAGCAATGCTTGCTCAATATCTTTCTCCACTTCATCCGGCAAAGACTTTTCAAGCAACTCGTCAACACAAGGAATCAACAGTTGAATAGCTACCTTCATTATAAAGAAACTGACAATCACAGCAGCTATCGGATCGAGTACCCGCCAATGTTCGCCCAACAAGATTGCACCTCCAATACCTATAGCCGTTCCTATAGACGAAAAAGCGTCGCTCCGATGGTGCCAGGCATTGGCTACTACTGCCTGTGAATTCAAATTCTTCCCCTTAATAACTGTATATTGATATAATATCTCCTTCAGCAAAATAGAAATAAGAGCAGCTATCAGTGCCACCATTCCAGGTGCCTCCAGTTGTTCTCCTTTCATAAAAGCCCAAATAGAAAAAGCACCATTCCACAAAATGCCGAATCCCACCAGTAATAATAGAATTCCAATAATAGCAGTGGCTAACGTTTCATACTTCCCATGTCCATAATCATGATCTTTATCCTGAGGTTTATTGGAAATACGGACAAACACGAGAACAATGACATCCGTCACAAAATCAGATAAAGAATGAACCGCATCTGCCAACATAGCAGCACTATGGCCTAGAATACCTGCCACAAACTTAAAGGCAAGTAGCACAAAATTAACAATACTACCAACAATCGTTACTTTGTATATTTCCTTCTCCCGAGACAGAGAAGCAACTTCTACGCTCATTCTATACTGATTATTAAAATAATAATGGCGCAAAGATATAAAATAAAAGCCATTTTGTATTTCTTCATCATTATTTGTTTATTTGCATGGTTATTAATTGACTCCTCTAACTCCTTTACATCTTCTAACTCCTATGAATTATTCAGGCTAATTACATCTTTTTTGCCTACATCCCCATTCTTTTCAAGGCAGAAACAAAGCAAATTCGCAAAAAAATTGTTTTCTTTGTATCTATCATATGCAATCCATTCAATAATCAATATATTATGGCCAAAAACAAAGAAAAAAAAGCCGGCAAGCGAATGAAAAAGAAAGAACTCATTTCTGCCCTTATGGATTTTTTCCATTCGAAACCTGATGAGGTACTGTCCCTGAAATACATATTCGAACAACTCCACCTTACCACGCATCCTCTGAAGATGCTGTGTAAGGATATCCTAAGCGATATGCTACTGGATGATTACATCACCGAAGTGGAGAAAAGCAAATATAAACTGAACAATCATGGAGTGGAAATGACAGGCACTTTCCAGCGTAAAAGCAATGGAAAGAATTCCTTCATTCCCGAAGGTGGAGGTGACCCGATATTCGTGGCCGAACGTAATTCGGCACACGCCATGAACAATGATAAAGTACGCATTTCCTTCTACGCCAAACGCCGTGGCTGCGAAGCCGAAGGAGAAGTGATAGAAGTATTGGAACGTGCCAACGACACCTTTGTAGGCACACTGGAAGTAGGCAGTTCCTACGCCTTCCTGGTGACGGAAAACCGTACGCTTGCCAATGACATCTTCATCCCCAAAGAAAAGCTGAAAGGCGGAAAGACGGGAGACAAAGCCATCGTGAAAGTAATAGAATGGCCCGACAAGGCGAAAAACCCCATCGGGCAAGTCATCGACATCCTGGGCAAAGCGGGTGACAACACCACAGAGATGCACGCCATCCTTGCCGAATTCGGACTACCTTATGTCTACCCCTCTTCTGTAGAAAAAGCTGCGGACAAAATCCCCGCTGAAATATCCGATGAAGAAATTGCCAAACGCGAGGACTTCCGAAATGTGACTACCTTCACCATCGATCCGAAGGATGCCAAAGACTTTGATGATGCTCTCTCCATCCGCAAATTGAAAGATGGCTTGTGGGAAGTAGGTGTACACATCGCAGACGTTACCCATTACGTAACCGAAGGCAGCATCATCGACAAGGAAGCCGAAAAACGCGCTACATCCGTGTATCTTGTAGACCGTACCATCCCGATGCTTCCCGAACGTCTTTGCAACTTCATCTGCTCCCTGCGTCCCGACGAAGAAAAGCTGGCGTACTCCGTTATCTTCAACATCAACGAAAAGGGAGATGTGAAAGACTCACGCGTAGTACATACAGTAATCAAGTCCGACCGCCGCTTTACTTACGAGGAAGCACAGCAAATAATTGAAACGAAAGAAGGAGACTTCAAAGAAGAAATCCTTATGCTGGATACCATTGCCAAGGCATTGCGTCAAAAGCGTTTCGTAGCCGGAGCCATCAACTTCGACCGTTACGAAGTGAAGTTTGAGATAGACGAAAAAGGGAAACCTATCAGCGTCTACTTCAAAGTTTCCAAAGATGCCAACAAGTTGGTGGAAGAATTCATGTTGCTTGCCAACCGCACCGTAGCAGAAAAAATCGGTCGCGTACCGAAAAGCAAGAAGGCCAAGGTATTCCCTTACCGTATCCACGACCTTCCAGACCCGGAGAAACTGGATAACCTGGCACAATTCATCGCCCGCTTCGGTTACAAGATACGTACCGGTGGGACCAAGACAGATGTTTCCAAATCCATCAACCATCTGTTGGACGATATTCAGGGCAAGAAGGAAGAGAATCTTATTGAAACCGTATCCATCCGTGCCATGCAGAAAGCACGTTATTCCACGCACAACATTGGACATTATGGATTGGCATTCGAATACTATACACATTTCACCTCACCCATCCGTCGTTTCCCGGACATGATGGTACACCGCTTGCTTACTAAATACCTGAATGGCGGGCGCAGTGTTTCCGAAACTAAATATGAAGACCTCTGCGACCACTCCAGCAATATGGAACAAATTGCAGCCAACGCTGAACGTGCTTCCATCAAATACAAGCAAGTAGAATTTATGACGGAGCGTCTGGGACAAGTGTTCGATGGTGTAATTTCCGGTGTTACGGAATGGGGACTGTACGTTGAACTGAACGAAAATAAATGCGAAGGTATGATACCTATCCGCGATCTTGGCGATGACTATTACGAGTTCGATGAGAAGAACTACTGTCTGCGTGGGCGCCGTAAGCATCGTACCTACAGTTTGGGCGATGCAATTACAATTAAGGTAGCACGGGCCAATCTGGAAAAGAAACAGTTGGACTTTGCGCTGGTAGAATAAAAGGCGCGTATTACGCGGAATACACGGATCAAGGATTGTTGATTAATAAAAGAAATCCGTGTAATCCGCGTAATACGTGCCTAAATTTTCTTTCTCGTATGTACCATAATTCTCCCTGTAAGCCGTGGGCGACATTCCTGTATGATGCTTGAAGTATCTCCCCAGATAGGATTGATCAGGGAAATTAAACTGATTAGCTATCTCCTGTATGGAAAGTGCTGTAGAGTGAAGTGTCACTTTAAGCTCAAGTATCACGTAATCGTCTATCCATTCTTTCGCTGTGCATCCCACCGTTTGTTGAATCGTCTTACTCAGATGCCGCGTAGTGACACAAAGCTTATCCGCATAATAATCCACCGAACGCTGTTCCCTGAACGACTCTATCACTAACGCAATAAAGCGGTCCTTCAACCGCCAACGCAAATGATTCGGCTTCGTTTGCCGGTAAAGACGCTCCGACTGATTACAGATCTCATAAAACAGCATCCGACAACAGTAAATCACCAGCTCACGTTGATATATATTATCACTGTCCACAGATTTCTGTTGCAGAAGTTTAAGATAATGATTACATATCCCATCCCACTCTTCGTCTCGGAATGAACTATAATTATGCTCACGCATGAAGGATACCTTATCCGAAGGCAACGAATAGAAAATCTCATGTCGGAACTGAGCGGAAAAAGCAAAAACAGCCAGTTCAAGGTCATCTGTGGCATCTTTATAAAACGTAATCTGTTCGGGGAAAACAAGTATTACACTTCCGGCAGCTAAAGCATACTTCTGCTGGTTAATGTAAAGCTGTACTCCTCCTTGCAGACAAAACAGCAATTCCCCTCTCTCCATCCGATAAGGATAAGAAAACAAATCGGATTTCTTCCGGGTATGAAACAGGTATTCCTCACTCATAAAGTTCTATTTTTGAAGTACAAATATAGTTTTAAAGGAGCTTATGAACAAAATAATCCCACTTTTTGAACAATTCGCTTCGATTTTTGAACCGTGAGACAGACAATAGAAGCCGTAACTTTGCAGCGGTTAATAATTTCGGTTATTTGCTCATCAAAGATTGGATATATACGGTATAGAAAAGAACAAAAGTGATTAGTGTTTGGTGATAAGTGATTAGCGCCATCCGCGTCTAAAAAATTATTTATCATTTAACTCATAACCGAAAAGTGATGAGCTTAAGAAAAAAAGATTGTAATATGGCAAAAAGAGAATTAACAGCCCGGTATCTGTTTTTCATTGCGGGCTTATTTGTAAATGCGTTTGGTATTAGTTTAATTATTAAAGCAAATCTGGGCTCCTCACCTATATCGAGCCTTCCTTACACACTGAGTTTAAATTTTCCCGTCACACTGGGACAGTTCACGCTTCTGCTGAATGCCGCGCTGATAGCCGGACAAATATGGCTTCTGAAAAGGGACTTCAGAAAAGAGCAGTTTCTACAAATTCCCGTAGCAATACTCTTCAGTTTCTTCATAGATTGCTCGATGGCATTATTGGGAGGATTCACTCCTGCAGGCTATGCCTCGCAGATTCTATCACTGATAGCTGGCTGTGCGATACTTGGCCTGGGAGTAAGTATGGAGGTAATTGCCAATGTAGTGATGCTATCCGGAGAAGCCTTTGTGAAAGCCATCACTTTGCGTACGGGAAAAGAATTCGGAATTACCAAGATCGGCTTTGATACTACACTGGCACTCCTTGCCTGTGCAGCCTCTCTGATGATAGCAGGAAGCATAGAAGGTGTACGCGAAGGTACAATCATTGCCGCATTGATCGTAGGACTTTTCGCACGCTTCTTCAACAGACGACTGGGGTTTGTCAATAAAATGATTACCTTTGCACCGAATAAAACACCCATTCAGCCCTATGAAGACAATTGCAATCACCGAACTGACAGAAATTGAAGCAATCATTCGCAAATGTCCTTACTGCACGGTGGGCATCACCGATCTGGAAGGCAACCCTTACGTAGTCCCCATGAACTTTGCTTACAGGGACGGAATTATCTATCTGCACTCCAGTCCCGAAGGCAGCAAAGTAACGATGGCAGAAAAACATCCTCATGTCTGCATCACCTTCTGCGAAGGACACGAGTTGGTGTATATGCACCGGCAAGTGGCATGCAGTTACAGCATGAAGTCGCGCAGCGTGATATGCCACGGAAACGTCCGTTTCATCGAAGATATGGATGAAAAAAGAGAGGCACTTGATATAATCATGCGGCAATATACAAGCGATGAATTTAAATACAGTGAACCTGCCGTGCGCAACGTAAAGGTTTGGGAAGTAAAAATAGACAAAATGACTTGCAGATCCTTCGGACTGCGACCCAGCGAGGTCACCTCAGAGTAGTTACAAACCCATTTCAAGATGGCTACACCCTTTCCCCCGGATAGCTACACCCTTTACTGCAAATAGAGGTTGTGTCAAAACGTGAACTGCACCCCAAAAGTTAGACATAAAACTTTAGGGGTGTTTTTTATGAAGTA
>OLRY01000279.1_pt1 | contig 72528 bp, 66 predicted proteins | sample 1672541 | NCBI WGS metagenome assembly OLRY01 (sample SAMEA3136697, study PRJEB25190) | human gut metagenome | biome: human gut; feature: human-associated habitat; material: faeces | place: Austria | collected 2013 | reverse complement strand
TATAATAACCTCAGACAGATAATCCGCATAAGCGGATTATCCCGTGCAAAAGCACGGTTGGCGGTTACCCGCCTGTCTGAGAACATTTTATCATCAAATTGATGAAAATAATCTGACGAAAGGAAAAAACAGCTATGCCTAATCCATATTTACCTTTATGGGAATATATTCCTGACGGAGAGCCGAGAGTTTTCGGTGACCGTGTATATATCTATGGTTCGCACGACAGAGCAGGCTCAGATGATTTCTGCGACTATGTTTTAAAGTGCTGGAGCGCACCTGTGAATGATCTTAACAACTGGGTGTGTCACGGTGTTACGTTCCGTGTAAAGCCGGACGGTGATTTTCCGTCGGATACCGACTGGACGCCCGATAAAAATCAGATCCTGTTTGCACCCGATGTCGTTTGCAGAAACGGAAAGTACTATCTGTATGCATATATTGTCAATGCGACAGGCTGCGTTGCGGTGAGCGACAGACCCGAAGGACCGTTCACACTGCTTTCAAAATACAAGTACACTATATCCGATGAGATATGCTGTAACGGCTGGTTCATCGATCCGGGCGTGCTTGTTGACGATGACGGAAGAACTTATATTTACTGTGGCTATGAGCGTTCTTTTATGGCTGAGGTCGATACGGATACGATGTACACGATAAAGGATAACAGCTGTATCGAGCATATCATACCTATAACCACAGATAATGACGGAGGCTTTGACACAGAAGAAACGCTTTTCTTTGAGGCGTGTTCTCCACGCAAGGTCGGTGATACATATTATCTTATCTATTCTCCCAAACGTGGCCCACGTCTTGCTTACGCTACTTCAGACAAGCCTACGGGGCCGTTTAAGTACAGAGGATATATTGTAGACAACGGTGTTGATTATCCGGGAGGCAACGATCACGGCTCGATAGCTCAGATAAACGGTCAGTGGTATATATTCTATCACCGTATGACCAACGGTACGGTAATGTCAAGACGTGCCTGCGTTGAGAAGATCGAGATACTTCCTGACGGCACTATACCACCCGTTGAAATGACTTCGCTCGGCTTTGAGGACAGCCTTGATCCTTACAGAATAACGGAGGCTGAGATTGCCTGTGTGCTAAAAGGCGGAGCGTTTGTAACGGAACATAATAAGTTCGAAAGAGTGGTAACGGGTATAAAGGACGGCGCTGTAATAGGCTATAAATACTACGATTTCGGGCTTGACAACGGCAACGGCAGAATGTACTTCAATGCCGATATAACGGGACTTGGCGCTGACTGCAACGTGCATATACGCATCGACAGCGAGGACGGCGAGGAGATAGGCTCGTTCAAGGTAGGACACGGAAACGGTGTTTACAAGACAGAAGTAAAGCCGATCAGCGACAGACACGCAGTGTTCCTTACGGTTGACACGGATTATTCAGGCTGGACGGCTGCCTATTTCAAGGAAAGACCGCTGTTTGAGCTGAAGAGGTTTGTATTCACAAAGTAATTTTCGGTTGTTACGAGGTGAAAATATGAAGATAGGTTCTATCGGATATAATCATGTTCATGATATGAAATATGAAAATTTCATTATGGACAGACCTAAAGGACCTGGTGCGGTTTTACTGCTGCTTATAAAGACACCTTCGGTTTTCAGGGTAGGCGGGGTGCAGTATCAGGTCAAAGAAAACTCGTTTATACTGATGTCAGCGGATACTCCTTGCTACTATACGGCGCAGGAAGATGTGTATACAGATGACTGGGTGTATTTCGAGAACGGCTACTGGGATAAGGAATATGTTGAAAAGCTGGGGATACCGATGGATATACCTGTATATCTGGGAGATATTGACGAGCTTTCTCACCTTGTCCATATACTTGTCTACGAGCATTATTCGGGTGCTGTGAACAGCGAGGAGATCGAGAAAAAGTATATAGATGTACTGTTTCTTATGCTGAGCAGAACGCTGAAGTCCCGTAGCTGTATGTCGTCAAAACAACTGAGCGAAAGACATTATCGCTTTACGCAGATACGAACCCTGATATTCACTATGCCCGATCATGTCGGGAATGTAGACGACCTTGCGGCACAGGCGGGTATGAGCCGTTCCGGCTTTCAGCATCTTTATAAAAAGCTGTTCGGAACAACGGTAATAAAGGATATAATTGAGGGCAGGACGAAACGTGCGAAACGCCTGCTGTCCTCTACAAGACTTACTATAAAAGAGATAAGCACACGCTGTGGTTATACGAATGAATATAGCTTTATGCGGCAGTTCAAGGAACAGGTCGGAAAGACCCCGACAGAGTACCGCAGCAGTATATAAGGAGAATGTTTATGAAGAAGATATTATCTGCCATACTGGCATTATGTATGATAGTTTCGATTACTGCTTGTTCATCGGAAAATGAATCGTCCGTAAAGGGCAGTGAGAACAAGGTAATGCGTGACATAACAACGCAGGAGCTTATCGAGGATATGGGAATCGGTATAAATCTCGGAAATACCTTTGAATCCTGCGGAAACTGGATAAACAAGTCGTCTGTTACAAATTATGAAACAGCGTGGGGAAGTCCTGTTATTACCGAGCAAATGATAAAGGGCTACAAGGACTGCGGTTTTGGCGTTATGCGTCTGCCTGTTGCGTGGAGCAATATGATGGACAAGGAAACGTATACCATAAGTCCCGACTATGTGGCAAGAGTAAAGGAAGTGCTGAACTGGGCGCTTGACAGCGATTTATATGTAATTCTCAACATTCATTACGATAACGGCTGGTTTTCGGACTTTGCCGATGATAAAAAGAGAGATGAATGTTTTAAAAAATATGAAGCTATATGGAAACAGCTTTGCGAGGAATTCGGCGATTACGGCGACCATCTGATGTTTGAATCGCTCAATGAAGAAGGCGGTTGGGAGGAACTGTGGAACAGATACAGTAATGAGGGTGACAAGGAAAAGTCATATTCGATACTGAATGAAATCAATCAGAAGTTTGTTGATATAGTAAGGGCTTCAGGCAAAAATAACGGTAAGCGCCATCTGCTTATCGCAGGATACAATACCGATATTGACCTTACCTGTGACAAGCTTTACAAGATGCCTGCCGATCCGGAAAACCGCTGTGCAGTATCGGTACACTATTATACACCTGTGACCTTTGCCATACTTGAAAAGGACGCAAGCTGGGGCAAGGCACAGACAACGTGGGGCAGTGAAGCCGACAAAAAGCTGCTCACAAAGTATATGGATATGATGAAAACTACCTTTGTAGACAAGGGTATCCCCGTTATTATAGGTGAATATGGCTGTACAACAAAGAACAAGCAGGCAAAAGACATTAATCTATATCTTTCAAGTGTCTGCAAGGAGGCATATTCGAGAGGCATGCTCCCTGTGCTGTGGGATGTAACCGATGTATTCTATGACCGCACGACCTGTACGTTCAAGGATAAGGATTTACTGGACGGACTTATGGCAGCAAAGGAAACCGAAAGAAACGTATAACAAAGTAATTTCTCTTTATAAAATGACTCCCGGAGTGAAATACTCCGGGAGCCTTTTTATATGGTTGTTTACGCCTTCAGTTCAAATGACTTGCAGTCTGTGCAAGCCTTCTGAGTGGGGTCTGCCTCGTGTGTGCCGATCTGGATATGATCGAGTGAGCAGTAATCCGCACAGCAGCAGTGATGCTTACAGTTTGTTATAGAACAAGCTATGCACTTGTTTGCGTGTTCTGTTCCCATTTTTCGTACTTCCTTTCAGAAATAAATATGGGTAAAGTTGTCTTTACGCACATTATTATAACCGGAAAGCCGAAAAATATAACAGAATTATCATTCCATTATTATGCTTAAAATATCGGAAAATTCAGGTACGATATAATCCGCTTTGTATTCTTTAAGCTCGTCCTCAGAGCCGAAGCCGCATAGCACACCGACAGATTTTATACCGCACTGTTTTGCGCCGATTATATCAAATTTCCTGTCGCCTATCATAATGGCGGATGAACGGTTTTCTATATGCTGATTGTCAAGCACATAGTTTATTATGCTTGCCTTGTCCTCAAACGAGAAGTCAAGTGACGCACCGCATATAAATGTAAAATATTTTGCCAGATCGAAATGCTCAAGCACTATTTTAGCGAGCTTCAGCGGCTTTGAGGTGGCGAGGTATATCTTTTTTCCGTTGTCATAAAGTGTTTTCAATGTTTCGGGAACACCTGCTATGACCTTGTTTTCATATACTCCGACAGTGTGATAGCGCTCACGGTATTTCAGTACCGCCTCTTTCGCCTTTTCTTCGGGGAAATCATAGAAGATATGGAACGATTCCCAAAGCGGAGGGCCGATAAATCTTTTCAGATTTTCTTCGTTGTTTTCTTCAATGCCGTAATAGTGAAGGGCATACTGCACGCATTTTGCTATACCCTCGTATGAATCTGTCAAAGTTCCGTCAAGGTCGAATAAAATATGCTCAAATGCCATTTTTCCTGTCCTGCTCTATAAGTATTTTTACTGCGTTCACTGCCGTTCTTATCGCTCTGTCGCTGTCCATACAGACAGTATCGGGAAGTCCTGCGTTGCTTCTTTCGACATTCCAGAGGGCTGTGAATACAGCGCCTGCACGTTTTCTTCTTGCAAGGGCTACTGAGAATATTGCGGCGGATTCCATTTCGGAAGTAAGACAGCCGCATTTTACATAAGCCGACCAGCTATCCGAGAGCTTATCTCCTACAGGCATCTGTAATGGCTCTATCTCGCCGTAAAAGCTGTCCTTGCTGTGAACTACTCCGACGTGGCAACGCTTGCCGTCAACATCTTCCGATAATGCGTCGCCTGCGGCTTTAAGCGCAGCAGTTACTTCAAAATCCGCTACCGCAGGGTAGTTTTCGGGAATATACTCGTGCGATGTTCCCTCGCTTCGTATTGATGCCTGCGCCACAACCAAGTCGCCGCCGGAAACGCTTATATCCATACCGCCGCTTGTGCCTATTCTTATAAAAGTATCCGTGCCTGAGCGGATAAGCTCTTCAACGGCAATTGCGGCGGAAGGACCGCCGATACCCGTTGATACAACGCTTACCTTTTCGCCGAGGAGATAACCCGTATAGGTCGTATATTCACGGTTTGACGCAACAAATTCCGCATTGTCGAGATATTTTGCTATAAGCGGAACTCTGCCGGGGTCGCCGGGAAGAATAGCGTATCTTCCGACATCGCCATTTTTAATCTTAAGATGGAACTGTTCGTTTTCTGTAAGAAGTGCCATAATATCACCCTTTCGCAAAACGTTTATTTCTTTGCTTTAGCCCTTTTCTTAGCGGCTTTTTTTGAAACCACTTCGTCAGCCGGAGCGGTGGTGCCGCCCAGAACAGAGGGGGCTGCCTTGTTCTTTTCCTTTTCACGCTTTTCGATATTTCCGTGTATCTTATCCCAGTTGCCGAATATCGCAAGAAGTATGCCGAGTACCGTTATAATAAGGAGCGGCATATAAAGGTATCCGGGGTCGCCCGGCAGCATTTCATGCAGGATGAGTACGCATATCAATCCGACGAAGGTAAGAGCGCCGCAGATAAAATATTTTTTCAGCATAGCAAAGAACACAGGCACTATATAGCATATAACGGTGAATGACATCCAGAATATCAATATGCCCATTATCGAGCTTACGTCGGTAGTCTGGGTAGTTATCAGAGAAATAAGTCCGAGAATATTCAGCACTACCGCTATTACTCCCGTTGCTATCATCATAAGTACCTTTAATATGATTACAAAAACCTTCATTTTATCCTTTTCCGTTTCAATTTATTTTTTTAATTTCTATAATTTAATGATAACACAAGAAACCGGAAAAATCAACATATTTATTGTGAGCATCCTGTGAAGAAAATTGTATTCGGTTTTGTTTTTTCCAACCCGTACAATTTATAAAATTAAAAAATACCTCTTATATAAAAATTGCACACGCAGATAATAATTCTGTGAGAAAAACGAAAGGAAAAGATTATCCGATGCCACAAAAGATAAAACTTATCAGCGGTATTTTTACTGCGGTTACGCTTTTTTCAAATATAATGTACGGCGTTGCGTGTGCAGAGAAATATATATCCGTAAATTCACCGTGTTACCCGATGAAATGCAGTGCGGAATACGAAAGACCTGAGCTTTATGTTTGCGGAACGCCGTTTGGTATCAAGTTGCTGACAGACGGTGTTATAGTAACGGGATTTGCCAAGGTAGGCGACAGCACAGATGCTTTTGAATTATCTCCCGCCGGCAAAGCAGGAATAGAAAAGGGAGATGTTATAACAAAAATAAACGGAGAGAAAATTACGTCCTCAGCAAATATGAGCGAGCTTATATCCGGGTGCGGCGAATATGCAACACTGACTTATATAAGAGATGACTGTGAATATACAGCCGATGTTGAAATAAAGTGCGACAGCGATGGTGAAAAGAGAATAGGACTTTGGGTGCGTGACAGTACGGCAGGAATCGGTACAATGACGTTTTATCAGCCGAAAACACTTGCGGGTGCGGGGCTTGGACACGCTGTATGCGATGTCGACACGGGGGAGATTCTTCCGCTCGGAACAGGTCAGATAGTACCTGCGGTGATAACCGGTGTAAAAAGAGGGAAACGTGACCGTCCGGGTGAGCTTTGCGGTACGCTGAAACCGTCGGATGTAAAGGGCAGAATAACCGATAACTGCGGATGCGGACTTTATGCCGTGCTTGAAGAAGCAGATATTCAGGGGCAGTTGATGCCGCTTGCATTCGCAAGTGAGGTACAGTGCGGACAGGCTTATATATTATCGACCGTAGACAGCGGCAAGCCCGAAATGTACAGCGTTGAAATAGAAAGCGTTGACAGAAATTCTGCGGACAATAAGAATATGGTAATAAAAGTAACAGATGAACGGCTGACAGAGCTGACGGGCGGAATAGTGCAGGGAATGAGCGGAAGCCCGATAGTGCAGAACGGGCGGCTTGTCGGAGCGGTAACGCACGTTTTCATAAGCGACCCTGCTCACGGATACGGGATATTTGCACAGAGTATGTATGAGCATTTGCTGTCACTCAGTGAAACCGGAGAACAGGCAGCGTAAATTTGTAAACGAAAAAACGCTTTTGCAAAGTCTTTATGAGGCTATGCGAAAGCGTTTCGCTGTTAACACAGCAAAAATCGTTTATCCGAAGAAACGTGATAGTTACTGATCTGCTTTTATTCACATATAAAAGCTACAAATCAACATACATATTGTGCAAAATCACGAAAACGGTTTTTTATTGCAGAAATTTGTCGAAAAATGTTGAAAACGGTCATTTCACGGATATATAATAAATAAAAAGAAGCAAATTTCTACATATTGGGTTAGGTAATTCGATAATTCGTTTTTATATTATCAATTCGGACTTCGATTCAAAAAAACTGAAAAAATTTGGTAAAATCATCTTGAATTATTTTCCAGTTTGTGCTATATTATAGAAGCAATAAAACTATGGAGGTAAGAAAATGTCACAATCTATCAGAGTACTTATAGGGGATGATTCGTTAGAGCTTGGAATATCATGGGCCACCGCTTTCAAAGAGGCAGGGCTTTATGCAATAACCAGACCGAAGATGGGAAAGGTTCTTGTTGATTATGTGCTTACGGAGCGTCCTGCTGTGGTTATCCTTGACGCAAAAACACCCGGTCTTGATGTCTGCGATATAATCAGGACACTCAAAGGAAGCGGAGAATATGCTCCTGTTATATTCGTAACGGCGAACTATGATTCTGCAAAGGTCGAGTTTGAGGTGATGGACGCAGGAGCGGACTATTATATGATACGTCCGTTTGATCCGGAAACGCTTGTGTCAAAGGTTCTGTCGGTATATAACGACAAGATAAACGGCAGACGCAATACCGCATCGGACGAATCGGATATGGAGTGCGTAGTGACGGAGATAATACATCAGATTGGCATACCTGCTCATATCAAAGGGTATCATTATCTCAGAACCGCAATCATGCTTTCGGTTGAGGATCCGGATATGATAAACTGTATCACAAAGCTGCTCTATCCGACCGTTGCCCGTATGTATGAAACAACGCCGTCAAGAGTTGAACGTGCAATACGTCACGCAATAGAAATTGCGTGGGACAGGGGAGATGTAGACACGCTCAACAGCTATTTCGGATACACTATTCATACATCGAGAGGAAAGCCGACAAACTCTGAATTTGTTGCTCTTATTGCCGATAAGTTGAGGCTGAAGTACAGATGCACGGCAATCTACGGCTCTAAAAGAATGAAAAATTCACCTGAGGATTCAGTGGTACGCATTTAAGCGTGTAATAGGATATAGATAAGTAAAAATCAGAACCCCCGTCGTGTGACGGGGGTTCATGTTATTTACTTTATATCTGCGTGGTGTGCCTGAATTGACTTTACGCCGAAGTGTTTGTTTGCTTTAAGTGACTTTATACCCTCGATGCTTGCCTTAGCGGCTGCCATTGTTGTGATATAAGGCACCTTATGTCTGATTGCTGACTTGCGGATGTAGCTGTCATCGTTTGCACTCGTCTTTCCTGCGGGTGTGTTGATGATAAGCTGAATATCGCCGTTTGCAATTGCATCGGTGATGTTGGGTCTGCCCTCGTACATCTTGTTGATACGTTCAGCGGTGATGCCTGCTTCCTTTATCATATCATAGCTCTTGCCTGTTGCAAGGATACGGAAACCAAGCTCGCTGAATGATTTTGCGATTTCAAGCAGTTCGGGCTTATCTCTGTCGCATACGCTGAGGAGAACAGTTCCCCCAAGAGGAAGCTTTACCTGTGTTGCTTCCTGAGCCTTGTAGTACGCTTCTCCGAAGGTGGGAGCGATTCCGAGAACCTCGCCTGTTGAACGCATTTCGGGACCGAGAACGGGGTCAACCTCCTGGAACATATTGAAGGGGAATACCGCTTCCTTAACACCGTAGTGATTGATAACCTTGTCGTGAAGCTCGGGTACGGGGGAGGGCTTGCCTGTCAGTGACGATGTGATTATCTGAGTAGCAAGCTGTACCATGTTTATATTGCAAACCTTTGATACCAGCGGTACTGTACGGGATGCTCTGGGGTTAGCTTCAAGAACATAGACAGTATCGTCTTCAATAGCGTACTGCATATTCATAAGACCGCATACATTCATTTCAACAGCAATCTTCTTTGTGTAATCCTTGATTGTTGTGACTTGCTTTTCCGTAAGGTTCAAAGAGGGCAGGATACAAGCGGAGTCACCTGAGTGAACGCCTGCAAGCTCGATATGCTCCATAACAGCGGGAACAAAGCAGTTCTTGCCGTCTGAGATAGCGTCAGCCTCACACTCTGTTGCGTGGTGGAGGAAACGGTCGATGAGTATAGGTCTGTCGGGGGTAACGCCGACTGCCGCAGACATATAGACCTTCATCATTTCATCATCGTGAACAATCTCCATACCTCTGCCGCCGAGAACGTATGAAGGACGCACCATTACGGGATAACCGATGCGGTTAGCGATTTCAAGTGCTTCGTCAACGTTTACAGCCATTCCGGATTCGGGCATCGGGATTCCGAGCTTGTCCATCATAGCACGGAAGTGATCTCTGTCTTCCGCAAGGTCGATAGTTTCAGGAGTTGTGCCGAGAATGTTTACGCCGTATTTCTTAAGGTCGCTTGCAAGGTTGAGCGGCGTCTGACCGCCGAACTGAGCGATAACGCCGAGCGGCTTTTCCTTATCGTGAATTGAAAGAACGTCTTCAAGGGTGAGCGGCTCAAAGTAGAGCTTATCCGATGTATCGTAGTCGGTTGAAACTGTTTCGGGGTTGCAGTTTACGATGATAGATTCAAAGCCGAGCTTTTTGAGCGCAAGCGCCGCATGAACGCAGCAGTAGTCGAATTCGATACCCTGACCTATTCTGTTGGGACCGCCGCCGAGAATCATTATCTTGGGCTTGTCGCTGACAGGGCTTTTATCCTCGTCAAGATGATAGGTGGAGTAGTAGTAAGCCGCATTATCCGTACCGCTTACATGAACGCCTTCCCACGCTTCCTTTATGCCGAAGCCGATACGGGCATTTCTGATCTCTTCCTCGGTAACCTCAAGAAGTGAACTTAAATAACGGTCGGAGAAACCGTCCAGCTTTGCCTGCTTTAGTACAGCCTTTTCGGGAACAGAACCCTTGATTTTGAGCAGTGCTTCTTCTTCGTCAACAAGCTCCTTCATCTGCTGTAAGAACCAATCTTTAATCTTGGTAAGGGCGTGAATTTCTTCGATAGTAGCACCCTTGCGAAGTGCTTCGTATATAACAAACTGTCTTTCGCTTGTGGGGTATCTCAGCTGTGCTAAAAGCTCTTCCTTTGTCATATCGTGGAAGTTCTTCGCAAAGCCAAGACCGTATCTGTCCTTTTCGAGTGAACGTATAGCCTTCTGGAAAGCCTCTTTATAGGTCTTGCCGATGCTCATTACTTCACCGACAGCTCTCATCTGTGTTCCGAGCTTATCCTCTGCGCCCTTGAACTTTTCAAATGCCCAACGTGCGAACTTGATTACAATATAATCTCCGTCAGGGTAATACTTGTCAAGTGTGCCGTACTTACCGCAGGGAATATCCCCCAGCGTCAGACCGCAGGCAAGGAGGGCGGAAACGAAGGCAATAGGGAAGCCTGTAGCCTTTGAAGCAAGAGCGGAAGAACGTGATGTTCTGGGGTTTATTTCGATTACAACAATACGTCCTGTTTCGGGATTGCGGGCAAACTGACAGTTGCAGCCGCCGATAACCTCGATGGATTCGATAATACGGTAAGACATTTCCTGAAGCTCTTTCTGAACATCTTCGGGAATAGTCAGCATAGGAGCAGAGCAGAACGAGTCGCCCGTATGCACGCCGATGGGGTCGATGTTTTCAATAAAGCAAACGGTGATTTTATTGTTGTCGGCATCACGGACAACTTCAAGCTCGAGCTCTTCCCAGCCGAAGATACATTCCTCGACAAGAACCTGACCTACAAGAGATGCCTGCAAGCCTCTTTCGCATACAACCTTAAGTTCGTCTACATTATAAACCATTCCGCCGCCGGCACCGCCCATTGTATAGGCAGGACGAAGAACAACAGGGTACTTGAGTTCCTCGGCTATCTTGACAGCTTCATCAATCGTGTAAGCAACTTCACTTCTCGGCATACCGATACCGAGATCCTTCATTGCATTCTTGAACTCGATACGGTCTTCACCACGTTCGATAGCGTCAACCTGAACGCCGATTACCTGTACGTTGAACTTTTTCAGTACGCCTGCCTTGTCAAGCTCAGAGCAGAGATTAAGTCCTGACTGACCGCCGAGGTTGGGCAGAAGCGCATCGGGACGTTCCTGCTCGATAATCTGAGTAAGTCTGTCGAGGTTGAGCGGTTCAATATAAGTGATGTCCGCTACATCCGGGTCGGTCATAATAGTTGCGGGGTTTGAGTTTACAAGAACTATCTCGTAACCGAGCTTCTTGAGTGCTTTACAAGCCTGTGTGCCTGAATAGTCAAACTCACAAGCCTGACCTATGATGATAGGACCGGAGCCTATTATCATAATTTTGTTAATGTCCTGTCTTTTTGGCATATTTCTCTTCCTTACCGCACTTTTGCAGTGCGAAATTTTTATTTGCCGTATTGTTGGCATATTTTATTAGGATAATAATATCACAAAATCCGACAGAATGCAATAGAAAACTTCTTAATTAAGGAATTTCAGACGTCGATAAACTTAACATTCAATCAAAATTTCTTGATTGAATGTTAGGTTCACAATAAAATAAAGCCGACCCGCTGAAAGGTCGGCTGATGATATTAAATCATATTTTTTCAAATATAAGGATTTTCTGAGTTACTTTCTTGATTAAAGGTAGGTTTCTGAACGGTTTCAATATCGGCATGATTTCTGTCATACCACGGATGATATCGTCATTTTTTATACATCTGAAACCGTCTGCCGCTTTACCTAAATCATCAAAGGTATCAGCACCAAACATGAATTTTGCACCGGTGTCCTGAATTGATTTTTCGGTATGCTCCTTGTTTACCCACTTTTTAGCAATGCACTCCATAAGCACTGTCGCATTATCGAATTTATCTCTGATAATCGACAGCATCTGAGCGTTTTCATCAGAGGTCAGATACATTGAAAGACCTTCGATTATAAATAGCATTTTTCCTCTTTTTGTTACCTTGTCAGCCCAAGCGGGATCGGTTGCGGAAATGCCTATTGTAGACACCCTGCCTGATTCGTGATATATTGTGTCACGAACCTCTATAGTTTCCGGCAGATCGACATTGTACCATATTATTCTGCCGTTATCCATACGGTAAAATCTTGTGTCAAGTCCGCAGGCTATGTTTACAACTGTGCAATCGGGATTTTTGTTTATAAAGTCTTTGACCAATTCGTCAAATACGATGGTTCGTGCGATTACTCCGTTGCTCATCGTAGAATCATTTTCCGCTTTTGAAAAGTCATAATCGATTTTTCCGACAAGCTCTATTGCCTTTGCGTCATAAAATTTAGCATTCTTTTTTCTTGAATATTTGGCTCTTGCGTAAAAACTCTGTAGCATAGTTTCTGCTGAGCCTGTAAGCAGTGGATTGATTTTTTTGTCTTCCATAATATCTCCGTTAATACACAAATACATTTTGGTTAATCCCGACTAACCAAAATCATTTTACCACAAAAATGCGCCTCTGTCAATAAGAATCCAAGAGTATTGCGGCTGAAGAGCGGATTTAAGCAGGGTATAATCGGTTATAAATCAAAATTTCATAATATCGAAATAAAATGTAAAAAAAGACTTGACAAAGGAGTCAGGATTTGTTATAATAAATCACGTTGTGAAAACAACCCAAAAGTTTATAGCTTTTGAGCCACTAGCTCAGGCGGCAGAGCACCTGCCTTTTAAGCAGGGTGTCCCGGGTTCGATTCCCGGGTGGCTCACCAATCACAAACCCCTTTGTAATCGCAAATGCGTGTATTACAAAGGGTTTTCGTATTTTTATGCGCATAAAAACACGCTGTTATTTTGTATTACAACTGTAAAATAAACTGTTGATTTTCGATTCAATGCTTCGGAGTTGATTCAGTATAACACGCTTTTCGCGTATCTCTTTTTCAGTCTGATGTAACGTTACTTCGGCACGTTGAATACTAATCATCAGCGCAGGTAATTCTTCGGCATATCGGAAAACTAAATTCTGTAACTTGTCGGAAAAATTAGATCCGTTACAGCCGTCTATAATTTGATATACGTTTTCGTATATTCGTATTGACTTCTGAACACTTTTCATTTGTTTCAATCCTTTCATTTGTAATTAAACTATCTAAGTGACTTCTATGCTTACTTTGCAATAGCTGCTTATTTTGCGCTAAGTGCAGATACATTGATGTTACCTGTAGATCAGAATGACCGAGGATAAGCCGCAATGTTTCGAGATCTCCGCCGTCACATAAGTAATTTGTGGCGAAAGTGTGCCGCAAAAGATGCGGGTGCAGTCGATCTATCCCGGTGCGCTTCTTGATCTTCTGAAACACTTGTTTAATCGTGTTATCGTTGCAAGGCTTGCCAAATCGATCAACAAAAACCGGATCAGATCCGTCAGCTCCTGAGCGATAGCGAATGATATAATCGTATAATGCGATATGTGATAACTGACCAAGGGGAACAAAACGCTGCTTGCAGCCTTTTCCGGTGACAAGAAGAAAATCGTGATTTAGATCTACGTTTTTCATAATAAGCGATAATATCTCGCCACGGCGTAGGCCTGAATCACACATCAGAACTACCCAGCAGAAATTACGCCGTTCAAGAACCGTATCGCCGAAGCTCTGAAGCAAAAGATTGATTTCTTCATCATCAAGTGGAAGCTTCTCGGTCTTATGTACCTTTGTTGTTTTTAGCTTTCTGCTGAAGTCAGGAATCAGATCTTCCTGAATGCAGAAATTATAAAAAGCTTTTACACAACGAACGTGTGAATTGACACTTGAACTTTTCAGCGGCTTGCCGTTATGTTCATACTCATGTAACAAGTAAGAACAGTAAGCTTTATAATTGAAAATAGTCAAATCATCAAGCGTTGCATCAGCACCAAGCCAACGGAAAAATGCGCCGAGATTTTCTCGATACCATATTAACGTTTTAGGACTGTTATTGCGGAACAATTGTTCATCGACAAACATTTCAAATGCTTCTGTAACTTTCATGTCAACCCCTTTGTTACCCAATCGTCCCCGGCAGGAACATAATTTGTATTACAATTAACGTCACCGGGAATCGAAGCTGAAGCTCTGTTTGTATTACAATTAACGTCACCGGGAATCGAAGCTGAAGCTCTGTTTGTATTACAATTGCGCTCGAGCTCCGCTGCAGCTGCAGCTGTGTGTGTATTACAATTATTATTTTCGGCGGCTATGCGTGCTTTGTATTCGTTGATAATGCGCTTCTGATGTACATTTAACGATTGACCACGCAAGCGCAATTCTTCGAGAAATTGAATTAACCCCACACATTTTATATATGTGTCTACAGAGTTGCCAGCCTGATGAAAGACATAACGACCGATACGAGATAGATTATAGTCTACAGTCTTAGGAGTATAAAGTTTAACTTTGTTGCAGTTGCCTAAGAATTTATCCCAAAACTTTGACGTTTTCCAACGGCGTTTATTACTATCGGATTTGTTGGGTTCGACAAATCGCAAATAGTTCTTCAAAATGCCGCAGTATTTTTCACCCAAGGGAAGTTTATTTCTGATGAAATTCAGGGCATAATCATCTTTAAAAACCGTTTCGCAACGAATCCAATGCCTACCGTCTGTATATCCCCGCTCACGTGCCTTGTCATATACTCGGCAGTACATATCAGATTGACGAACGCCGAATTGTAATGACCATGAATCGACCTCACGAGTAATACTGTCAACTATCTGCGCTTTATGCGTTTTGCTGACGTATTCACGATTTAATGTCTTCATAACCATATTGCGTATATCAAATATGCCGTCATGATCATCAAACGCAACGTCTAAACGTGTAACGTGATAATTTTCAGTATCTAACGCCATTTCAAATAAACGCCACCAATTACCATCGGTATACGTTTCAAAATCTCTGCAACCTTGCCCGGTAAACTCAATCAAAGGATAATCAGCATTTTTCTGATTGTGATTGTAATGTATTGAAATACCATCAAACATAACACGATTTTTATAACCATAAAATCCGTATGTATCTTCAAATTTGACATCTGATGTAAAGCCGATTTTATCAATCAAACTTTCTACCGAATCAACTTTACTCGTCATGGCAAACCAGTCATATAAAATGATGTTTTTTCCACGCTTTTCAGAGCCGAAATAAGGATCTTCGTCTTTCCAGCCGGAAATGTTATCCGGATCCATGACTTCTAAAGAAAAACTACCTTTTAACTGTTCCATTATTAACTCCTCTTATGCGCTCGAATACGGCAAGCTTCGGAATAATCAGCTGTGCATTGTGCGAGATATTCATCAAACGCTGCTTCGGCAGCGTCGATCAGATCATCGTCATCTGTTTCATCATAAAGATTATCAAAATCAAGCACCTTGTTCACCTTCTTTCTTTCGCTGGGCGTTAAATTCCGCAGGCGATAATATGGTTTTCTGTTGCAACTGCTTAGGCTCAGAAGCATTAAACATTGCCATTGTATCATAACAGCGTGCTACACGCTTATTTATATTAAAAAATCGAGCGTCAATCTTCTCCTGAAGCGGATACCAATAACGAACGGCAACAAACTTCTTGCGAAGCAAAATCATTAAGAATTTGCCCTTACCGCCGAAGCACTTTAAATTGCGGTGTTTGTATTCAACCTCTATCAGACCTCGGACTTGACGATCTATAGATCTATCATTCTGTGTAATCAACAGAATATCATAATAGTAATGACGGTGCACACTCAAAAATTCAAGCCACTTAACACGCTCCTTGAGATCAAATCCTCGGGTATTAAATTTAATATGCGCTTCGTCTATAATGATTAACGTCTGAAACTTGTTAGGATCAGCAGTAAAATTATGATGTTGCAAAGCATAATTGATCAGAAAATCGACAGACAAATCAAAAATATTGATAAACAGAAATTCGCCAAAATGCTTATTATTGCACTTAAACGGATATGTGCAAATAACGTTTCGACCACGCTTTAAATAAAAATCTATCCATTCGGTAGCGTGATAGGATTTACCACTTCCGGGAGTACCCGAAAACAAAGAAAGCATATAATCACCTACTTAGTTTATTGCGCTGACTTTACGCAAAATCAGCTGATACATATAATAGACAGCAATACACGCAATCCAAGAACCGGCTATAATAACCATAGAATTGAACGGTACATAATAATTCAGAACGCCGAGCCAGTAATCAAACTCCTTTCCGAAAGATATATTCCGAAAAGGTGAATCAGGCAACAGCGCAAGAATAAATTGAAATATCTGATTTGCTACATCGTTAATACTCTTGATAATATCATTCATAAAAAACCTCGCTTGACGGCGCCGCAGGTCCCCCACTCACACCCACGCCCCCGCGGCGCCGTCCACTTGATTTTTAATGCTTGATAACGTGGGGTGTAATTTTAATCAAAAAAGCAATAAACGCAATATAAGTAACAGTACGGGTAAAAACCCGAATAATATCAACGCCATTCAGCTGAAATTGTGTCAGATCAAGAACGATTTTTTCATCGACCTTGTATTCTTCGCCTGCTATATCGAGCGTTGTCTGAATCGGTATTTCAAATATCGGCTTCTGTTCATCACGGACGAATATCGTTACAAGATTATATATGTCAAACGGCAACGAAAAAGGAAATTTATCGGTTATAGAATCAATATCAGGTGTATCAATATCACCTGCGTTGCCTTGCTCAATTACAAGCTCCGCTTCCTTGGTTGCCTCGTTCGTTACCGTTATATCTTTTGTTTTGCTGTCAACGCTAACTGTTCCTTTTGCTGTGCCCGAGCCGACCCCGGCAAGACCCATATTGCCGATGGTAGTTTCTACACCGGTGAGAGGGATTGTAACATTATCTCTATCACATGTAATGTCGCCGTTATTATATGATGTCACAAATCTGTTATATATATCGTAATCATTAGATACAAACGCCAATCCGCACTTTTGTACAGACGTGTAATCAATAGTCTTACCGGTGAAAGAATTACGATATTTAACGGGAATTGATATATCTTTTGTTACGGAATGCCCATTATTACACGAAGATGCAAAATGTAAAACAGAACAATCAGATGACAAGGAAAATGACGTTTGATAATTACCGTCATTATCATAAAAACAACCGCCATACTGACCACTAGCAACACAAGGACCGGAACTACCATCAATATAAGTAGTCCAACCTGTACCGGAATATATGCCAAACCCGGATGTGTTTACACTAAGACGTATATTAACTAACGAAAATCCACCGTCAGACGATATGACGAACGGAACAGCATAATATTGTTCATACTTGCTATAAGAATAATCCCAGCCGTATGAAACTTTAGATATATACGGCGATACAAGACTATACAATGTTGTACTACGCTTTAAACCGTTTTTAGACGTTACAACGCCTAAATTATCATAGATAGATGTAACCGCATTACAATATGATGTAGTAGGCATTGATATATTACCTTCTTCATCAAAATTGATTTCTATAGATCCATCTTCGAGACCAGAATTTATTGCTTTCTGCATTTCAACAATCATTTTATCCGCCGATGTTCCGCCGACACTGTTAAAATCTATATTGTCAGGTATATTAACTTTGCTTGTATCAATCTCAACTTTAGTTACCGGGTGGATCGGGTCTTTTGCAGATCCGTCAAAATTTTCTTCCCAGTCGGTATATAATTTAACGGCGTCCTGAAATGCGTTTGTGAAGTCATAGCCCTGACCACCGCACATTTGGTTGAAAAGCGTGCCAAGTAAAAGTGATCCTGCAACAGAAGCACCAACAACAGCAGCTGATATAACAGCAGAAGCAGATGTTATCATGTTTGTAATCAAAATTCCGACTATACACACGGCAGTCAGACCGCTGATAAAACGCTTGCGCATTTATTGTATTACACCCCCTATTAGAACTATAGCCCCATTATGAAAACGGGGCTACTTGTGTTACAGATTAGTTTGCGGCAGTGCCGAAAAGCTTCTTGCCAAGTCTGAACAGCTGAATTACTGCATACATACCGAGACCGGCAACAGCTACACCGATAACGACAGGAACAAGTGCCTGAACAAGAGCAACCATCTGTGTCTGAAGTGTAGAACCAGCCGAATTAACGATAGTTGAAATATCTAACGTTGTAGCACCACCGTCTGCGCCCTGAGCGCCCTCAGCGCAAGCGGCTATTGCCATAGCGGAAGCAGCTACTACACCGGTACCGACAGAAAGCATAATCTTCTTAGCTTTGCCGGAAAGATTCTTAATGAACTTGAACATTGTTAATACCTCCATATTAAAAATTATTTTTGAAAATGGTCGATAAAAGACCACTTACAGCTAAACCGATTGCCCATACTATAGCGGCTACTCCGAAGCCAACAATCGTATAGGCGACAAGCAGATACATCAATGATTCCATGATAACCTACTTTCTGAACTGGCGGAATAATGTTACGCCAAAAATCATAGACACAGCGCAGACAAGATACACAAGTATAATCTTTATATCTTCGAGCTGAGCCACAACATCAGTTATTTGCATTATTGCCACCGGGAAAACTTGTCTTTGTTGCAAGCCGTTTCTTGATCTGATTGCGTTCTATAATTTTAAGGACTATGAACGCCACGGCGAGAATACCGAAGAATATCAGAACGAACGGAACGGCAGAAATCAGAATATCCATTTCGTGCACCTTTCTTATACTGTTATGCCAACGATTTTCTGCTTAGGATTGAACTCGCAGTCAATGACTTCTCCGATGTGATCAACAAGCTCATCTAACTTGATACCGAAATCATTGAATACTTTACGATCAATGTACTTGCTTTCGGCTACATTGCCGTATGTGTTTTCGTCAGAATATGCGAGAAAAAGTTTAACGCCATCAACAGTTTTTCCGTCGTTCGTTTCAAATGCTTCGATATTCTTGACACCAACTAATGTTACTTTCATGGGTTTACCTTCCTTTCTGTAGAATTGTGTATATTAATACCCCAAATGGGGTTATTTATATAATACCCCGTTTGGGGTGATTTGTCAACCCCGTTTGGGGTATTTTGTATAATATAACTAAAAGGAGATGATAAAATTGTATACAAGATTAAAAGATTTGAGGGAAGATTCCGACCTAACACAAGTAGAGTGTGCTAAAATAGCATTTATCGGTAAAAACACATATATCAGATACGAAAACGGTGAACGTGTTCCGCCGTTGGATGTAGTAATAAAATATGCACAACATTATGATGTTTCAATAGACTATATTGCAGGGTTAACAAATTCTAAAAAAAAGGAATGGAATAAAAATGGGACTGTTTGAACGGTTATTAGGAGAAGAACCAAGCCTATTTGATCAATGGGGACATGATGATCCCGGAGAATTTGGAGAATACCTAATAACATACGCTCTTGAAAATAACAACATAGGTGGATATTTAAAGGTACTGAAGAATCTCTATATACCAATTGGATATGGAAAAACAACAGAAATCGATGTAATAATGATTCATCGAAAAGGTATATTTGTATTTGAAAGTAAAAATTACAGCGGCTGGATATTTGGAGGTAGAAACGATAGATACTGGACACAATCGTTAAAGGGCGGTCAAAAGAATAGATTTTATAATCCTATTTTACAGAATCAGACACATATAAATGCACTTTCGAGAATTTTAAAGATAGATAGTGATAAGTTTATATCTATGATAATTTTCAGCGAACGTTGTACACTAAAAAAAGTTCCCGAAGATGAGCAAAATTTAATGATAATGAAAAGGAAAGACGTAGTTGACAACACCAACGCAAAATTAATGTTTTCGGATAGGATATTCAGCGAAGAAGAAGTTGATGATTTGTATGAAAAATTGAAAATGTACTCAGATGTAAACGAAGAAATTAAACAAAAACACATAAATGACTTCAAAAAATAAAAACAGCGAAACCGCAGTGATAATCCACATTGTATTACAAGCACAGCTCCAGCTCGAGCGCAGCTGAGATCCAATTGTATTACAATCAACGCCGCTGTTTCCGTGTATATAAAAAAACAGCGCAACCGCAGTGATAGTGCAGTGTTAAACGCTGTTTAGCTGTACAGGCTACCCCCCTATTAGCATAGGGGGGTTATACCGCCATCATGGCGGCTTTTTTGTTTTTTAACGGTATTCTTTTAACGCCGACTGAACATCGGTGAATTGGGCGCAGGAAAAGTCAGAAATCAGAATAAGCTCAGGAAAATCAAAGATTTTCTCCGACCTTATTTCCGATTTTCCGGCTTTTCTCCGCTCTGATGGTGGGCGTGCGTAATTTAATTTCATTTCATTTAACGCAGATTTTTCTTTTTGGGATTCTTTTAAGCAGGGTGTCCCGGGTTCGATTCCCGGGTGGCTCACCAAAGTCCTTCGATTAAATTCGGGGGACTTTTTTATTTGTGTTTTGATAAGTACCGAATTGCACTGACTGAAGCTGTTTTTGCGGTAGCGGAAAAAATTTTGCGACAAAACTTGACATCGGGGCAGATATAGTATAATATATAGTTATATTTATCAGAAAAGAGAACTGTATGACCAAAAAGGAAAGAGCAGGGCTTGTTATAGACGGGCTTGCCGAGTGCTATCCGGACGTGAAATGCGCTCTTGTTTATAAAAAGCCGCATGAGCTTCTGATAGCGACAAGGCTTTCGGCACAGTGTACCGATAAGCGAGTAAATATGGTTACTCCCGCACTTTTTGAAAAATTTCCCGATATTGACAGCTTTGCGGCGGCAGAGCCTGACGAGGTTGCGGAATATATACATTCGTGCGGACTGTATAAGACAAAAGCTGTCGATATTGTTATGATGTGCAGAATGCTCCGTGATGATTTCGGCGGTGAAATTCCCGATACAATTGAACAGCTTGTAAAGTTGCCCGGGGTCGGAAGAAAGACAGCTAATCTTATAGTGGGCGACCTCTACGGTAAACCTGCTCTTGTATGCGATACACACGTTATAAGAGTGAGCGGAAGGCTGGGTCTTACCGACGGAACAAAGGATGCGCTGAAGGTTGAAAAACAGCTTGCCGCAATAATAAAGCCGGACGACAGATTGATGATGTGTCACAGGCTTGTGTGGCACGGTCGGCTTGTGTGCAGTGCGGCAAAACCGAATTGCAGCGAATGCAGGCTGAGCGGTTTTTGCAAGTTCTTTTCAGGGACAAAATAAAATAACGGCTTGGAGTGAGTATTATGAAAGGGAAGGTACGCAACGCAATAATAATTGCCGCAGGCGTGCTTATCCTTACCGTAATGCTCACTGTTGTTTTATATTACTATAACGACAAAGTAATGCGTGATAACGCATGGGTGTTCTCTGTGGATGAAACCTCATACGATGAAAGCTCGTATTCGTATGTGCAAAAACCGGATCTTAATTCAGCGGATCTTGAAACGCTGATGCAGATAAAAGGCGTCGGACGGAAAACGGCACACGATATTATAAACTATCGTGAAAAGCACGGGAAATTTACATCTATGTCACAGCTTAAAGAGATAAGTTCGGTAGATGATGAAGTATATATGATACTGTGCAGTCGGTTTACTGTTGCCTCGTCGGGATATTACACTAAAAACGAATCTTACGGCACTCGCAAGGTAAACCTCAATAAAGCTACCGTAGACGAGCTGATGAGCGTTGAGGGAATAACGGAGGAAATCGCAAAGAATATTATATTGCGCCGTAAAGACCACGGAGATTATACCTCTGTAAGAGAACTTCTTGATACCGAGGGCATAACTATAACTCTTTACAGCAAAATTTCCGATAAACTGACAGTTTGATTTTATATTATTTTAGTGAGAAATTGCCAAAAAACTATTGATTTTATTGCAGTGATTTGGTATACTTAATTAATAAAGCATAACGCTTTATATATTTACAGGAAATACAAGGCGTTACGGAGGTCATTATGGATTATAACATCAAAGACGTATCCGGCAGACTGAAAAGCACAAGAGAGTACCTTGATATATCTGTCGGCGAAATGGCAAACAAAACAAACGTCACTACAGACGAATATATTTCACTTGAAAACGGAGAAAAGGATTTTTCGCTTTCATTCCTGAATCAGGCGGCGGACGCACTCGGCATTGAGCTTATAGAGCTTCTTACAGGTGTTACGCCTAAGCTCAATACATATTCGATAGTCCGTAAGGATCAAGGCTTACCGATTGAGCGTCGGGAAAGATTTGCCTATCAGCACCTTGCCTATCTTTTTAAAAACAAGAAAATAGAGCCGTTGCTGGTAACAGCTCCTTATGATGAAGATGAGCAGAAAAAGCCTATACACCTGTCAGTACACGACGGTCAGGAAATGGACTATATAATATCTGGAACGTTGAAGTTCCAGATAGGCAGCCATATTGAAACGGTAAGTGAAGGCGACTGCATTTATTACGACAGCATGAATCCGCACGGAATGATAGCCGTTGACGGCAAGGACTGCAAGTTCTTGGCGATACTGATCTGATAAACAAAGGAACGGAAAGAAAAGTATATGGAACAGGTTAAAAATTACTACAAGAGATTTGTAAAAGAAGGCTTTGATGAGAACGGGATACTGAATAAGTTCGAGATAGACTGTCCCGATAACTATAACTTCGGTTACGATATTATAGATAAGTTCGGAGAAATTGACCCTGACAGGAGAGCGCTTATTCACATCGACCTTCAGGAAAACCGTCACGATTTTTCCTATTCACAGCTTTCGAAGCTGTCAACGCAGGCGGCAAATCTTTTTAAGTCATACGGTATAAAAAAAGGCGACAAGGTAATGCTGGTACTGAAAAGAAACTACCAGTTCTGGATTGCGATAATCGCTCTTATCAAGCTCGGTGCGGTTGCTATACCCGCAACGCATCTGCTGACAACACACGACTTTACCTATCGCTTTGAACGTGCAAGCGTAAAAGCTATAGTATGTACCGGTTATAATCCCGATATAGCCAAGTATGTCGATGAGGCGCAGGAAGAAATCCACGCTGACGGTCTTGTTAAATTTATAGCAAACGGTCACAGGGACGGCTGGATTCCGTTCGATGATGAAATTGCCGGAATGCCCGAAACTATGGAGCGTGTGCAGACGGATACAAGGGAGCATATGCTTTTATATTTCACATCGGGTACTACGGGCTATCCCAAGATGGTTGTCCATAATCACAGATATGCGCTCGCACATATTCAGACGGCGGCACATTGGCAGAATGTCGATTCTGACGGTGTTCATCTTACAATATCCGATACAGGCTGGGGAAAAGCCGCCTGGGGCAAGCTGTTCGGTCAGATGTCGCTCGGTGCGTGCGTGTTCGTGTATGATTTTGACAAGTTCATACCGACCGATATGCTGAAGATAATGCAGAACTATAAGATAACCTCATTCTGTGCGCCTCCCACCATGTTCCGTTTCTTTATAAAGGAAGGTCTTGAAAACTACGATCTTTCGAGTCTTAAATATTCCGCTATTGCAGGCGAGGCACTCAACCCTGAGGTGTATAACAAGTGGCTTGAGTTTACCGGCCTTAAGCTGATGGAGGCATTCGGTCAGACCGAATCGACAGCACTGCTTGCAAATCTTGTAGGCATGACGCCTAAGCCCGGCTCAATGGGCAAGCCTACTCCGCTCTATGATGTCGACATTGTCGATGATGACGGAAATCCGGTGCCTGTCGGAGAAGTCGGTGAAATAGTTGTCCGTGCCGAGCGTGGCAAGGATGGTCTTTTTGACGGCTATTACCGTGATGATGAGCTTACCGCTCAGGCATGGCACGACGGGCTGTATCATACAGGCGATACCGCTTGGAAGGACGAGGACGGCTACTTCTGGTATGTCGGAAGAAATGATGATGTTATCAAGGCGAGCGGTTACCGTATAGGACCTTTCGAGATCGAAAGCGTTCTGATAGCACACCCTTCTGTGCTTGAGTGTGCCGTTACGGGTGCACCCGATCCTATAAGAGGTCAGGTGGTAAAGGCGACAATCGTTCTTGCAAGAGGCTATGAACCGTCCGATGAGCTTAAAAAAGAGCTTCAGACCTACGTTAAGAAGAACACTGCGCCTTATAAATATCCGAGAATAGTGGAGTTCGTTGACGAGCTTCCCAAAACTATCAGCGGCAAGATAAGAAGGGTACAGATTCGTAACGAGGATAACAAGAAAAACAGTTAATGACAGAATTCGCCGCAGGTAATACTTGCGGCGATAGTTTTAGAGGGCTTTATGGAGTATTACATCTATCTGTTGCAGATATTCGGCGGCGGTAACCCGAAAATTCACGAGGTGATAAAGGCATACGGTAATGCAAGACTTGCGTATGAGCATATCAGCAGTGGCGATATGTCGCATATACCTTCTAACCGTCACGAGTATGTCCGCAGAGCGTCGCTCGAACGCTCGAAGGTAATAATGGATTATTGCGCCGGGAATAATATCGGCATTGTCACAATTGACGACAGGAATTATCCCGAACAGCTTAAGAATATATATAATCCGCCCGTTCTGCTGTTTACTGCGGGAAATATAAACTGCCTGCAAGGTAAGCTGGCAGTGTCGATAGTAGGACCCAGAAAGCCGTTTGGCAATGCGATAAGGCTTGCGGAAAACATCTGCTACAATCTTGCGAGAAGCGACATTGTTCTTGTAAGCGGCTTTGCACTGGGTATAGACAGGATAGCGCACAACAACAGCATCCGTCACCGCAAGCCGACCGTGGCTGTGCTTGCCTGCGGAATAACTATTGATTATCCGAATAATTCATTCGGGCTGAGAAAGAACATAATCGACAACGGCGGACTTATTTTGTCGGAACTTCTTCCGGACACGCCGTGCAATTCCGATTATTTCAAATTCAGAAACCGTATTATTTCAGGGCTTTCAAAGGGTACTGTCGTGATAGGCGGCTACAACGGAAGCGGAAGCCTTATCACTGCAAACCACGCATTTGAGCAGGACAGAGAGGTGTTCTTTACTATACCTGACGATACGCTGGATAAGAAATACAGCCGTGTTATCAGATTTCTGCGTGACGGGGCGCATTGCGTTTATGATTTCTATGATATTATCAATGAGTTTTATCCTACTTATCGTGACATAATCGACGATACATATCTTGATAAGGAACAGCTGACGAGCTTTGTGATGCACGAGGATGTCAGGGAAACGCCGCCTGCTGAGGATGAGCCGACGGTTTGCGAAGCAAAGGAACCGGAGCCGGCGAAAAAAGATGAGAAGAAGCCTCTCCCTAAGGTGAAGGCGGCAGACGCACCACGCTTTAAAATTACAGGTGTCAAGGATAAGGAAAAGGAAATAGATTATTTCCGAGTAACTCCCGAAAATGTGCTGAAAAAGCGGAAAAAAGCGGGAAAGCCTGCTACACTGAATGATACGGCAGTAAAAGAAAGAATTCCTATAATAGCGCCGATTGCCGAAACCGATAACACGGATGTGAGTGAGGCAGAGCCGGTAACGGATACGGAGGAAAAGCAGAGCGGACAAATTGCGGAAGCCGCCGGAAACGCATCGGAAACCGCAGAAAACGCATCGGGAGCCGTAGAAATTCTCGGCATCATTGCAAACAGTGACGGAGTAACGCTTGATACGTTGCTTTCTGCCTGCAGCTTATCATTCGGGGAACTCAGCGAGATACTCGCCGACCTTGAAATAAGCGGCGCTGTATCCTGCGGTGCGGGCGGAATATACACGGTAAAGAAGGAGCGGCAATGAATCGTTCACAGCTTGACAAATACATAACCGACTATTACGGCGTTAGAGCCGAAAGATTGTTTGAAAAAAATCCCGGGTTTCAGGCGTATCGTCATAATGATACGAAAAAGTGGTTCGCTATGATAATGGATTTGCCTGAAAGCAGGCTTGGGCTTGACGGGCAGAAAATTATAGATGTCGTCAATCTCAAGTGCGACCCTATCCTCATCGGATCGCTGAGGCTGGAGCAGGGCTTTTATCCTGCGTATCATATGAATAAGGAAAACTGGGTAACGGTCGCCCTTGATGAAAGAGTACCCGATGAAAAACTCAGGATGCTTGTCGATATGAGTTATGAGCTGACAAGGAAGAAGCTCAGAAGAAAAAATAAGTAAAGAATACCGCCTGTGAATGCAGTGAGCAAACACAGGCGGTAAAAGTTTTATTTACTTTCTCATAAGTCTTAATGAATTGAAGATGGCGATTATCGAAACGCCTACATCTGCGAAAACAGCCGCCCACATATTAGCAAGACCTAAAACGCCGAGTACCTGAATTATCAGCTTTACACCGAGTGCAAATATGATGTTCTGGAGAACTATGCGGTTTGTTTTTTTGCTGATTGCAAATGCGTCGGCAAGCTGCATAGGATCATCCTTCATAAGAACGCAGTCTGCGGTTTCTATGGCACTGTCTGCGCCCGAGCCGCCCATTGCAACGCCTATGTCGGCAGATGCTATTACGGGTGCGTCATTTATGCCGTCGCCTACAAACATTACCTTTTCATTGTCAGGAAGCTCCGATTTCATCTTAAGTGTAATTTCGCTCTTGTTTTCGGGGAGAAGCTCTGCGTAGTAATCTGTGATACCGAGCTTTTCAGCCGCCGTAGCCGCCGCAGATTTATTGTCGCCTGTGAGCATTACGACCTTCACACCGTGATTTTTAAGCATCTTTACGGCTTCGGCCGAGTGTTCCTTAGGCATATCTGCGATTTCGATAAGACCTGCATATTTATTGTCAACAGCCACATAAAGCACTGTGCCGTTTGCTTCGGGACAGTTTATGCTGTAATCAGCCATAAGTCTGCTGTTACCGCAGAGAACAGTCGCACCGGAAATCACAGCCTTGATGCCCTTGCCGGCTATTTCACTGCACTCGGTAATCTGCGACTGGTCAATATCCGCACCGTATGCCTTTCTTACCGAAACGGCTATAGGGTGGTTGGAGTTGCTCTCGGCATAAGCCGCATATCGTAACAGCTCATCCTTGCTCATTCCTGCAGGCTCTGTCCTTGTAACCTCAAACTGACCTTTTGTAAGCGTGCCTGTCTTATCAAACAGTACGACCTTAGACTTTGATATTGCTTCAAGGTAGTTACTGCCTTTTACGAGTATACCCTTTGACGATGCCTTGCCGATACCTGCAAAGTATCCGAGCGGTACGGAAATGACAAGTGCGCACGGGCAGGAGATTACGAGGAAGATAAGACCTCTTTGTACCCACGTTATGAAATCAAAGCCTGTGAACTCTGGGAAAATGAGTTTACCTTTAATTATTCCATTGATAAAGGGTTCGTAATTAAAACCAGTAAATAAGGGTGGGAAAATTGAAATTATCACCGCCGCAAGTACGACTATGGGGGTGTAGTATTTTGCAAATACCGAGATGAAGTTTTCTGTCTTTGTCTTTTTCTCAACGGCAGACTCGACCATCTGAAGCATTTTGTATACCGTGCTGTCGGTGAACTGACGTGTTGTTTTAAGTGTGATAACACCTGAAATGTTGATAGCGCCTGCCGGGACTTCATCACCTGCCGCAATATCTCTCGGTAAGCTCTCGCCTGTGAGGGCTGATGTATCTATTGATGTGTTACCGCTTTCGACAATGCCGTCAAGCGGTATCTTTTCGCCGGGCTTTACTCTTATTATACTGCCTGTTTCAACGTTTTCGGGATCGACTGTTATATATTCGCCGTCAATCAGAACATCGGCTGTTTCCGGCTTTGTCTTGATAAGAGAAGATATGCTTCTTCTTGACTTGTTCACGGCTATTGACTGGAAGAATTCGCCGACAGTGTAGAACAGCATAACGGCGACCGCTTCTTCGTATTCTCCGAGTACTATAGCGCCGATACTTGCGATAAGCATAAGCGTGTTTTCGTTGAAGAAATTCTTCTTTGCTATCGCCTTTATTGAAGTGATAGCTACTTCAAGCCCGCAGATAACGTAAGCCGCAAGATACATAGTAAGTATCGCTATCTGTGGCACAAACTGCTCTGTACCGATAGTTTTTTCAAGGATAAAAGCAATTATGAACAGAATGCCTGCGCTTATCATCTTGACTATATCTTTAGTATAGCTTACCTTTTTCTCAACGTGGTTTTCCTGTTCACTGACCGTTACATCGGGTTCAACGGCAGTTACCGTTGCTGTTACCTGTTTTAACAGCTCCTTGTCGGAAATTATCTTTGACGGTGTTACGGTAAGCTCCTTTTTGATGAAATTCATCTTTGCGCCGCTCGCATAGTCGGATTTTTCGACAGCTTCTCTTACTTCTTCCGCACACTGTGCGCAGTCAAGGCCGTCTATTATATATTTCTTTTCTTTAAAAGTCTGTCTTTCCCTGACGGTTACATCGGGTTCGAGCTTTGCGACAACTTCGGTGACCGTTGTCATAAGCTCATCGGGCGAACACGAATTTTCCGCTTCAACGGTAAGCTCCTGCTTCATGAAGTTCATTCCCGCCGATTTCACATGTTCGTCCTTTTCGACTTCCGCACGAATCTCCTCTGCACAGTTAGCGCAGTCAAGACCTTCTAAAATATAGATTCTTTTCATAAGCTACCACCTTTGATATGGTTGAAGTTTTGAACAATTGAGTAATTGTTCAAATGTATTACCCGAAAAAACAGGAGATGCTATCTCCTTTGATTTTTCCCGTTTTACTCCATAATATGTTCAAGCGCATTGCTGAACACCGTGTTTACATGGTTGTCGCTGAGCATATAGTAAACGACCTTGCCTTGCTTTTCACTGCGTACAAGCTCTGCCTGCCGTAATACTCTCAGCTGGTGAGAGATTGCCGATGCTGTCATTCCGAGCAGGGCGGCGAGGTCGCACACGCACATTTTAGAGCGTGACAGCGAGTAGAGGATTTTTATCCTTGTTTCATCGCTTATAGCCTTGAAGAACATTGACAGCTTTTCAAACTGCATCTGTTCAAGCATCCTCTCACGCACATAGTTTACTACGTCCTCGTGTATCACATTGCAGTTACAGAATTCATTTTCGTCTTTTATTGTGATATTTTCCGACTTTTCTGATTTGCTGACCGCCATTTTAACCTCATTTCATTTGAACGGTTGTTCAACTGTTTGTATTATAACACCGTCATACTGCATTGTCAATAGTTTCTTTATGATTTTTTGCTTTTTCCGCAAAATATTTTTCTGCGATACAGGAAAAGAATGTTGTCTTATCGTTTTCGGTGAAATCCTCATCGTCAAGCATAGCCGATACTTCGCTCAGAAGCACATCGGCCTTTTCTCTTGTTTCTATCGGAGAAGTGCCGTTGAAATACAGCTTTTCATCGCCTGACAGTATCAGATCCACGGTGTCGTCTGTCAGCAGCTCCTCGCTGACGCCGAGCAGTACGGCCATATCCGACAGTGTTTTTGCTCTCGGGGTCCTTGCACCGCTTATGTAGTTCGCAAGTGCTCTGTAGGTTATGGATACGGCAGACGCAAAGTCCGTCTTTTTATAGCCGTTTCTTTTAATAAGTATTTCCAGCTTGTCCTTAAGTTCCATAATTCCTCCGACTGAATTTCCTTTTACTATTATTATATCCTTACAATTACGGCTTGTCAATCAAAAAAATACATAAAAATTCGCTAAAATTCAACAAATATTCACTATATGCAGTATATTATGCAGTTTTGTGCATAAAAATACTTGACTTTGATGTGAAAAGGTGTATAATATTCAATGTAAGTTAAATCAGAAAGCAGAACGCCCGAAAGCGTCTGTGAGATAGAAAGGAAATAATAAAATGGCTAAAGAAATCAAAAAGATCGTACTTGCTTATTCAGGCGGACTTGATACGTCCATCATCATTCCGTGGTTACACGAGAATTATCCCGGCTGTGAAGTAATCTGCGTAGCAGGTAACGTAGGACAGGACTCTGAAATAGTAGGTCTTGAAGAAAGAGCTAAGAAGACAGGCGCATCCAAGCTCTACATAGAAGATATACAGGACGAATTCGTAAACGACTTCATATTCCCCACACTTAAGGCAGGCGCAAAGTACGAGGGTTATCTGCTCGGTACTTCGTTCGCTCGTCCTCCTATAGCTAAAAGACTTGTTGAGATAGCTAAGAAGGAAGGCGCTGACGCTATCTGCCACGGCTGCACAGGTAAGGGCAACGACCAGGTGCGTTTTGAGCTTACTATCAAGGCTCTCGCACCCGAGCTTGAGATTATCGCTCCCTGGAGAATATGGAATATAAAGTCAAGAGATCAGGAAATCGAGTATGCAGAGGCACACAATGTTCCGATAAAGATTACCCGTGAAACCAACTACTCAAAGGATATGAACCTCTGGCACTTATCACACGAAGGTCTTGACCTTGAAGACCCTGCAAACGAGCCTCAGTACAATAAGAAAGGCTTCCTTGAACTTGGCGTTTCACCCGAACAGGCTCCCGACAAGCCCACATATGTTACAATACACTTTGAAAAGGGTATCCCCACTTCACTTAACGGTGAAAAGATGGACGGCGTAAAGCTCATCAAGACTCTTAACAAGCTCGGCGGCGAGAACGGCATCGGTCTGTTCGACGTTGTTGAAAACAGACTTGTAGGTATGAAGTCGAGAGGCGTTTACGAAACTCCCGGCGGAACAATCCTTTATCACGCTCACGAAGTTCTCGAAACTATCTGTCTTGATAAGGAAACACAGCACTACAAGTACGGTCTTGCACAGAAGTATGCAGACATCGTATATAACGGTCAGTGGTACACACCTTTAAGAGAGGCTATGGATGCTTTCGTTGACAAGACACAGGAAACTGTTACAGGCGACGTTAAGCTCAAGCTCTACAAGGGTAACATCATCAACGCAGGCGTTACATCACCCTACACACTGTACAGCGAAGACTTTGCTTCATTCGGTGAGGACGATGTTTACGATCAGACAGATGCAAAGGGCTTTATCAACCTGTTCGGTCTGCCGATAAAGGTCAAGGCTCTGCTTGATGCTGAGAGAAACAATAAGTAAGCTTTAAAAGCGTTACGGTAAATCCCGCAAGGTGTAAAACTATGCCTTGCGGCTTTTACGGTTTTTAAGATGCAATTTAAAACACGGTCGTTTCGGCTGTGTTTTAAAAAGCGTTTTAATTACTTTTATATTTATAACGGAAAAAACAAAACGCTTTTTGCGTTATGAACATAAATCTGAAAGGAAATAACAGTATGTCTAAAATGATGTGGGCGGGAAGATTTTCAAAGGAGGTTGACTCAAAGGTCAACGATTTCAATTCTTCCATCTCATTTGATGCAAGAATGTACAAGCATGATATAAAAGGCTCTATAGCACACGCAACCATGCTCGGTGAGTGCGGCATTATCGACCCTGCGGACAGCAAGGTGATAATAGAAGGTCTTAACGGAATTTTAAGTGATATTGAAAACGGAACACTGCATTTCGATCCCAATGCGGAAGATATTCATATGTTCGTTGAGGCTGAGCTTACCGCACGAATAGGCGATGCGGGAAAACGTCTGCACACCGCAAGGAGCAGAAACGATCAGGTGGCTCTGGATATAAAGCTCTATCTCAAGGATGAAGTCGATGAAATTGCAAAGCTTGTCCGTGAGCTTATAAACACTGTTATAGATATTGCAAAGCAGCATACGGAAACGGTAATGCCGGGCTACACCCATTTACAGCGTGCACAGCCTGTTACATTCGCACATCATCTTATGGCATATGCTCAGATGCTGACAAGAGATCTGACAAGACTTGCAGACTGCAAGGAAAGAATGGATGTAATGCCGCTCGGTTCGTGTGCGCTTGCAGGCACTACATACCCTCTTAACAGAAAGAGAACAGCCGAGCTTCTCGGCTTCAAGGATATTACGATGAACAGCCTTGACGGCGTATCCGACAGGGATTTCTGCGTTGAGTTATGCTCTGATATTTCAATGCTTATGATGCACCTTTCGAGATTTTCGGAAGAAATAATCATGTGGTGCTCGTGGGAGTTCAAGTTTATCGAGCTTGACGACGCATATTCTACAGGAAGCTCGATAATGCCCCAGAAGAAGAACCCCGATGTTACGGAGCTTATAAGAGGCAAGACGGCAAGGGTATACGGCGATCTGCAGACGCTTCTCACAATGATGAAGGGACTTCCGCTTGCATACAACAAGGATATGCAGGAGGACAAGGAGGCAATATTTGACGCAGTAGACACAGTAAAGCTGTGTATCTCGACATTTACTCCTATGCTTGCGACTATGACGGTACTTAAAGACAATATGCGTACTGCCGCCGCAAAGGGCTTTATCAACGCTACAGACTGTGCAGACTATCTTGTAAAGAAGGGGCTTCCTTTCAGAACGGCATATAAGATAACCGGTACACTCGTTGCACTTTGCATAGAGAAGAATACAACGCTTGAACAGCTACCGATAGAAGAATACAAGAAGCTGTGCGAAACGTTTGATAATGACGTATATGACGCTATCAGCCTTGATACCTGCGTTATGCAAAGAGGCGTTGACGGCGGACCCGCTCCGGATGCGGTAAAGCGTCAGATAGCTGAGCTTGAAGACAGACTGGGCGGTATCAACATCTGATGATAACTTATGAATACAGATTGCCGCACGATATAAATTCGTTCAGACGAAGCGTAGGCTGGTATGAGCTTTCGCCAAGACAGCTTAACTGTGCGCTTAAAAGCTCGGTGTTTGCGATAACGGCACTTGACGGAGAAAAGGAAGTCGGCTCGGCAAGGGTAGTCGGCGACGGAGGATATCAGTTCTTTATCAGCGATGTTATTGTACGTCCCGAATATCAGGGACAGGGAATAGGCAGAGAGATGCTTTCAAGGCTTATGGATAAAGCGTTGTCGGTCGCTGACGAGGGCGAAACGATAATGATAAATCTTATGGCGGCAAAGGATAAAGAGCCGTTCTATGAAAAGCTCGGATTTATGCGCAGACCTAATGATGAACGTGGCTGCGGAATGACAAGATTTCTTAAAAAATAAGAGGTGCTTATATGAGCGTAAAGGTGTATATTGACGGTCAGGAAGGAACGACCGGACTTAAAATTCTCGAACGTTTCAAGGACAGGAACGATATTGAAATAATGAAGATAGATGAGGATAAGAGAAAGGATAACGATGAGCGTAAGAAGTTTATATGCTCGTCCGATTTCACGTTCCTTTGTCTGCCCGATGCCGCCGCAAGAGAGGCGGTAGAGCTTGCAAAGGGCAGTAACGTCCGTATTATAGATGCTTCTACGGCACATCGGACAAATCCCGACTGGGCATACGGTTTTCCCGAGCTTTCAAAGCAGCACAGAGAAAAGATTGCGGCTTCATTGAGAGTGGCTGTTCCCGGCTGTTATGCAAGCGGTTTTATTTCGCTTGTATATCCGCTTGTGAAGGCAGGCATAATGCCGAGCGATTATCCTGTTGTCGCTCATGCGGTATCCGGTTACAGCGGAGCGGGAAAGAAGGCTATCGCAGTGTACGAAAGCGATGAAAAGCCCGAAGAATTTTACAGCCCCAGACAGTATGCGCTTCCTCAGGAGCATAAGCATTTACCTGAAATGATGAAGATAAGCGGACTTGATTACAAGCCTGTGTTCAATCCTCTGATATGCGATTATTTCAGCGGTATGGTCGTAACTGTTCCCGTTCTCACAAGACTTCTGCCGAAGAAATATACGCTTGCCGATATTCATAAGGCTTTCACTGAGCATTATGCAGACGCAAATCTTGTAAAGGTGATGCCTGTTATGGGCGAGGGCGTTCTTGAAAACGGTTTCCTTGCCGCAAACACATTATCGGGTAAGAACAATATGGAGATATTCGTTTGCGGAAACGATGACCGTATAGTGCTTTGCTCAAGACTTGATAACTTAGGCAAGGGCGCAAGCGGTGCGGCTGTTCAGTGCCTTAACATAATGATGGGCATTGACGAAACGACCGGACTTGTATAATAAGTGAGGTAATAACAATGGTTGAATTTGATAATTATAAATTAGTGGATAAGGGTGTATGCGCCGCAAAAGGCTTTAAGGCGGGCGGTATCAATGTCGGCATAAAGCCCGGCTCGAAAAAGCGTGACCTTGCTGTGATAAGCTGTGACACAAAGTGTACTGCGGCGGCAATCTACACGCAGAACAAGGTAAAGGGCGCACCGATAATCGTTACAAAGGAACACCTCAAGAACGGCATTGCTCAGGCTGTTATCGTAAACAGCGGCAACGCAAACACCTGTAACTCAAACGGTATTGAGATTGCAGAGCAGATGTGCGAGCTTTGTGCGAACGAACTCGGTATTGATAAGAATGATATGATAGTAGGCTCTACAGGCGTTATCGGACAGAAGCTGTCAATCGACCCTGTGAAGAACAATATCAAGACACTTGTAGACAGCATAAGCGAGGACGGAAGCTCGCTTGCGTGCGAGGCGATAATGACGACCGATACACGCAAAAAGGAGCTTGCAGTAGAGTTTACGCTTGACGGAAAGACCTGTCATATCGGCGGTATCAGCAAGGGCAGTGGTATGATAAATCCCAATATGGCTACAATGCTTGCTTTTATCACGACCGATGTAAAGATAAATGCGGAGCTTCTGCATAAGGCGCTGAAAAGGACAGCCGACATTACTTACAATATGGTAAGCGTTGACGGTGATACATCCACAAATGATACGCTGTGCATAATGGCGTCGGGACTTGCAGGAAACAAGGAAATAACGGCAGAGGACAAGGATTATGAAGTGTTCATCAACGGTCTTTACGCTGTAATGATGAACCTTGCAAGAGAAACCGCCCGTGACGGCGAGGGTGCAACGAAGCTGATGGAATGCGTTGTTGACCACGCACCTACAGAAGCTGTTGCAAAGAGCGTTGCACTGTCTGTTATAAACAGCAGTCTTTTAAAGGCGGCTATATTTGCGGCGGACGCCAACTGGGGACGTATTCTCTGTGCGATAGGTTATGCCGAGGGCGATTTTGATATTTCGAAGGTCGAGGTCGTTCTGTCATCTTCAAAGGGTAGTGTAAAGGTCTGCGAGAACGGCGCAGGTGTTGACTTCTCAGAAGACGAAGCATTCAAGATACTGTCCGAAGATGAAATTGTTATCAGAATTGATATGCACGACGGTGCCGATAAATCGGTAGCGTGGGGCTGCGATCTGACTTATGAATATGTAAAGATAAACGCAGAATACAGAAGCTGACACCGAAAGGACAAAAGAAGATGGAACTTGAAAACGAAAAGAGAGCAAGTATACTCAGCGACGCACTTCCTTATATACAGCAGTATTCAAACAAGGTAGTAGTAGTCAAGTACGGCGGTAACGCAATGACAAACGATAAGCTGAAGCAGGCGGTTATGTCCGACCTTGTTCTTCTGTCGCTCTGCGGTATCAAGATAGTGCTTGTGCACGGCGGCGGACCCGAAATTAACGCAATGCTGAAAAAAGTCGGCAAGGAGAGCAAATTCGTAAACGGTCTTCGTTACACCGATGAAGAAACGATAAACATCGTTCAGATGGTGCTTTGCGGTAAGGTAAACAAGGATCTTGTCGATCTGCTTTACAGCCACAAGGGCAGAGCAGTAGGTCTTTGCGGTCTTGACGACCATATGATAGAGGCAGAACAGCTTGACCCGGATTTAGGTCTTGTAGGCGAGATTACTCAGGTAAACGTAAGCCTTATAAACGATGTTCTCGAAAAGGGCTATATCCCTGTAATTTCGACCGTTGCGGCAGGCAAGGACGGTACTGTTTACAATATAAACGCAGATACGGCGGCGGCAAGAATTGCGGCTGAGATGAAATCCGAAAACCTAATCCTTATGACAGATATAAAGGGACTTCTTGAGGATAAGGACGATGACAGCACGCTTATACATACTGTCGGAGTTTCAGAAGTGCCTTATCTCAAAAAGCAGGGCATAATCTCAGGCGGTATGATACCTAAGATAGATTGCTGTGTCGAGGCTGTCCGCAGAGGTGTAAAGAAAGCGAATATCATTGACGGCAGAATACCTCATTCAATACTTATAGAGCTGCTTACAAACGAGGGCGCAGGTACTATGATTATCTGACGGCAAACGATGCAGGCGGAAAGGACAGATATGAATACTATAGACAAATTCAATTCTCATATAATGGGATCATACGGCAGGCTGAATGTTGTTCTTGACAAGGGCGAGGATGACAAGGCAGTTGACGAAAACGGCAAGACGTATATAGATTTCGGAAGCGGTATCGGCACAAACTCGCTCGGTTACTGCAACAAGGAATGGGCTGACGCTGTGTGTGAACAGGTACGCAGTATACAGCATACCTCAAATTATTATTACACAAAGGTACAGGCTGAGTTTGCCGAGAGATTATCGGAAGCTGCCGGAATGAAGAATATGTTTCTTTGCAACAGCGGTGCTGAGGCAAACGAATGTGCTATCAAGATTGCAAGAAAGTACAGCTTCGACAAATACGGCAAGGGCAGACACAATATAATAACCCTTGTAAATTCATTTCACGGCAGAACGCTCTGCACGCTGTCGGCTACGGGACAGGACGTGTTCCACAACTACTTCTTCCCGTTTGTTGACGGATTTATAAACGTTGAAGCGAACAATATAGAGGATCTTAAGGCGAAGCTCGATGATACGGTATGCGCCGTAATGTTCGAATATATACAGGGCGAGGGCGGTGTTGTGCCGCTTGAGCAGAAGTTCGTTGACGCAATATTTGAGCTTTGCGCCGAGCGTGATGTGCTGACAATTTCGGATGAAGTACAGACAGGCGTCGGCAGAACGGGTAAATTCCTTGCAGGCGATAATTTCGGAAAGAAAGCCGATATAATTACGCTTGCAAAGGGCATAGCAGGCGGTATCCCGATGGGCGCGTGCCTCAGCGGTGACAAGTGTGCAGGTGTACTTACTCCGGGAACACACGGTTCGACATTCGGCGGAAATCCTATCGCTTGTGCAGGTGCAATTGAGGTGCTGAAGAAAGCGGCAGATCCGATTTTCTTGTCACAGGTTGCAGATAAGGGAAGATATATAGCTGAAAAGCTGAAAGAGATACCCGAGGTCGAATCGGTTACGGGTATGGGTCTTATGATTGGCATAAAGCTAAAGACAAAGAATGCAAAGGATATACTGAATGCCGCTCTTGAACACGGACTTCTTATCCTTACCGCAAAGGAAAAGTTAAGGCTTCTTCCTCCGCTCACTATCTCTTATGAGGATATTGACAGAGGTCTTGAAATACTCGCAGAACTTTTAAAATAAAATAAAAACTAAAACCGAAAGGAAAAAATTATGAAACATTTACTTAAGATGATGGATCTCAGCACAGAGGAAATCATTGAGATTCTCAATCTCGCAGATCAGCTCAAGTATGAGCTTAAGCACGGCATCCCTCACGATCATTTAAAGGGTAAGACGCTTGGTATGATTTTCCGCAAGGCTTCTACAAGAACAAGAGTTTCTTTTGAAACGGGTATGTATCAGCTTGGCGGCAATCCTCTTTACCTTTCAGCAAGCGATATGCAGATTGGCAGAGGTGAGCCTATACAGGATACTGCAAGAGTTTTATCACGCTACATTGACGGTATTATGATAAGAACATTCGATCAGGCTGAGGTTGAAAATCTTGCTGAATACGGCAATATCCCGATAATCAACGGTCTTACGGACCTTTCTCATCCTTGCCAGGTGCTTGCTGACCTTATGACAATCCGTGAGTACAAGGGTAAGCTCGACGGTCTTAAGATGTGCTACATAGGTGACGGCAACAATATGGCAAACTCACTTATTGTAGGCGGCTTAAAGACTGGTATGAGCGTATCTGTTGCCTGCCCTGAGAACTATCACCCTGCCGCTACAACACTTGCGTTTGCCAAGAAGTATGACTGCTTTGAACTGACAGACGATCCTATAAAGGCTGCAAAGGACGCAGACGTTATCTTTACAGACGTATGGGCATCTATGGGTCAGGAAGGCGAAGCCGAAATCAGAAAGAAAGCATTCAAGGGCTTCCAGATAAACGATGAGGTTATGGCTGTCGCTAAGCCCGACGCTATGGTACAGCACTGCCTGCCTGCACACAGAGAAGAAGAAATTACAGCCAAGGTATTCGAAGAACACGCAAACGAAATCTTTGACGAGGCTGAAAACAGACTCCACGCACAGAAGGCAGTAATGGTACTGCTTATGGGCAATAAGGATTAATCCGGATAAAACTTAAATATCCGATACGGAGCAACGCATTATGTTGCTCCGTATTCGTGTAATATGGAGGAATAGTCATGACTAATCTGCTTATAAAACTGTTCGTAAAGGACAGCAAAAACACATCCGATCCAGCTGTCAGAAAGCGCTACGGGTATCTTGGAGCATTTACCGGTATCGTGCTTAACATACTTTTGTTCCTCGGAAAGCTGATTGCAGGCATATTATCGGGCGGTATCTCCGTAATCGCAGACGCATTCAATAACCTTTCGGACGCAGGCTCATCAATAATGACCTTTGTCGGCTTTAAAATGGCAGGAATGCCTGCAGACAGCGAACATCCCTACGGTCACGGCAGAATGGAGTATGTTTCGGGCATAATAATTTCTTTTATCATAATGATGATGGGCTTTGAACTTGGTAAAAGCTCGGTCGAAAAAATCTTCTCGCCCGAAAAGTCGGAGTTCAGCATACTTGCCGTATCGGTGCTTGGAGCGTCGCTTCTTGTGAAACTGTGGATGGCACTGTTCAACACAAAGCTCGGTCGAAAAATAGACAGCGCCACAATGAAGGCCGCAGCGGCAGATTCGCTGTCCGACTGCATTTCTACATCGGTAGTAATCATCTGTATGTTCATACAGCTGTTCAGCGGCTTTGAACTTGATTCATACGCAGGTATCATTGTTGCGCTTTTTATCCTCTACACAGGCTTCAATACATTCAAGGAAAGTCTTACTCCGCTGCTTGGCGCTAAGCCTAAAAAGGAATTGGTGGAGGAAATTGAAAACACTGTAATGAACTATGACGGAATAGTCGGCGTACACGATCTTATGGTGCATGATTACGGTGTAGGCAGAATGGTAATATCGCTCCACGCCGAAATAAGCAGTAAAACAGATATAATGCTTGCACACGAGCTTATAGATCTTATAGAGGACGATCTCAGGGAAAAGTACAGATGCAGTGTTACGATACATATGGATCCTGTCGTTGTGGATGATCAGAAGGCGGACGAGGTGAAAAAGGTGGTTCTTGATATAATAAAAAATATCGACAGCAGCCTTACTATCCACGATTTCCGCATTACCGACGGTGTTTCAAGGATAAATGTAATTTTCGATCTGGTAACGCCTTTCGGCTTCAGATATAAGGACGGGGAGCTTGCTCTTATGATAAAGAACGCAATTGCGGAAAAGGACGGCAGGCTCAATGCCGTAATCACCGTTGAACGTTCAATGTGCTGAATAATGCTTTTTAACGCACAAAGTCACAAAAGACTTTGTGCGTTTATTTTAAGTTGACTTGACACGGATTTTGTGATAAAATAAAACTATACTATATTATGAGAGTGTGTATGTATGAACGGCAATAACGGAAAATGCGGAAAACTGTTTGTTATAGAAGGGCTTGACGGTTGCGGTAAAAGCACACAGCTTGAGATGCTGAAAGCAAGCGCAGACAGCAATATCCGTTTCATCAGCTTTCCGAATTACAACAGTGCAAGCGGTGAGATAATCAAGGACTATCTCAGCGGTAAATTCTGTGAGGAAAACGGCAGAACGGGCGCATATACGGCCGGCAGTTTCTATGCGATAGACCGTTATATCAGCTACAAGACTGACTGGGAAAAGGATTATAAAGCGGGCAAGACCATAATAGCCGCAAGATACACCTCCTCAAATGCGATATATCAGATGGCAAAGCTGGAAAAGTCCGAATGGGACGAGTACCTTGAGTGGCTTGAGGACTACGAGTACGATAAATTTGCAATTCCACGTCCCGAAAGAATCGTATTTCTGGATATGCCCGTAGAGGTGTCGCAAAAGCTCCTTTCCGCACGTTACGGCGGAGATGAGGCGAAGAAGGATATTCACGAAAGCAACGTTGCTTTTATGAAGGCCTGTCGGGAAACGGCGCTATACACAGCCGACAAGAAGGGCTGGTATATACTGCCGTGCTCGGACGGTGAAAATCCTTACACTCCCGAAAAGATAAATAAGGAATTATCGGCGCTGATTTACGGCTGATAACAGGCAAAAGCAAGGTAATATAAAGTGTTGGAATTAAAGAAAATTGAACTAAGCGACAAGCAGTGGATAGATCCGCTTCTAAAGCTGTCTGATTTCAGAGGTTGTGAGTATAACTTCACAAATAACTTTGTGTGGAGCGGTGTTTACAATATTACTGTAGGACGTTTTCAGGATTTTTATGTATCAAAGCACGGAAACTGTTTCGTGTTTCCCGCAGGAAAAGGCGATACGGACGCACTGCTTTCAGAACTAAAAAATTACTGTGACAGTACGGGAATACCGTTTGAATTCTGCAGTATGGATATAAAGGATAAGCAGATGCTCGAACAGCGTTATCCCGGTATGTTCACCTTCGATACAAGCGAAGATCTGTATGACTATGTGTATCAGTCGCAGTCGCTTGCAACGCTCGGCGGAAAGAAGCTGCATTCAAAGCGTAATTATATCAACCGTTTCAAACAGCTTAACTGGAGCTTTGAGGATATTACGCCGGACAATATTGACGAATGTAAGCAGATGAGCCTTGAATGGTGCATACGCAACGATTGCGATAAAAGCGAGGATAAATCGGAGGAAATGTGCGCTGTCGGAATAGGACTTGAGCATTTCTTCGACTTAGGTCTTGTCGGCGGGATTCTGAGAGTCGATGGCAGGATACAGGCGTTTTCTTACGGCGAACAGCAATGCAGTGACACGTTTGTGACCCACGTTGAAAAAGCGTTTACCGATTATGACGGAGCATATCCGATGATAAACTATATGATGGCAAACAGGTTCTGTAAAGGACTTGAATATATAAACAGGGAAGAGGATATGGGAGAGGAGAATCTCCGCAAGGCGAAGAAGTCTTATCACCCGTGTTTTATGGTTGAGAAGTTCAGTGCGGTTTATAGTGCCGGGAAAGGACAATCAGAATGATATATGTATTTTTAGCGGACGGATTTGAAGAAACCGAGGCAATTGCCCCGATTGACATTTTAAAGAGATTCGGAAAAGAGGTAGTTACCGTCGGAATAGGCGGCGGTAAGATTACAGGCGCACACGCAGTTACGGTTATTGCCGATATTACTGACAGCGATGTTATTATGACAGATAAGGTCGAGATGATAGTTCTTCCCGGCGGTATGCCCGGAACACTCAACCTTGAGAAAAGCCCCGTTGTACAGGCGGCTATAAAATTCTGCGCCGATAATAAGAAAGCGATAGGCGCTATCTGTGCTGCTCCCTCTATAATCGGAAAGCTGGGACTTCTGAAAGGCAAAAAGGCAACTTGCTTCCCCGGCTTTGAACAATTCCTTGAGGGTGCAATTTTCACGGGCGACCTTGTAAATATTGATGATAACATAGTTACCGCAAAGGGCGCAGGTGCGGCTGTAGAATTCGGACTGGCACTCGGAGCATTACTCTGCGGTGAAGGAAAAGCAGAAAAGACAGCTAAGTCTTTACAGTGCAGATGAGCGTAAACGAGCAGAAAAAACAACTGAGAAAAGCCTTGCTTCAGAAGCGAAAACTGCTTTGCGACAGTGAAATGGCTGTTAAAAATGCCGCTATAACCGAGAATCTTTTAAGCCTTGAAAAAGTGCGTACGGCGGATACTATACTACCGTTTGTTTCGACAGACGGCGAGGTGGATACGAGAGAATTCATAACGCAGTGCCTTAAGGCAGGAAAGAATGTCGCTGTACCGAGATGTATAGACGGCAGTAATATGGAGTTTTGCGTGATACATACGTTTGACGACCTCGAAAAAGGTATGTACGGAATCGACGAGCCGAAAAAGAGCTGTGCTGTGATTGATGCCGCCGGTGCGGAAAACAGCGTGCTGATAGTTCCTGCACTCTGCTTTAATGCGAAAGGCTTCAGACTCGGTTACGGCAAAGGCTATTATGACAGATTTATAAACGGTTATAAGGGCTATACTGTCGGAGTATGCTATGAAGAATTTCTGACGGAGGATATACCTGTCGATGATTACGACAGATGCGTTGATATAGTCATTACAGAAAAACGGAAAGGAAAAAAATATGGAGAATAATCCTATGGATTTAACTCATAAGGATGAAAATACCGAAAGCACCGAAGAACGCACAATTATGATGGATTCGATAAAAGCGCTTCATACAGGCGAAGTGCGGAACGAAGATTCATCTTATGGCAGCGGATACGAAAGCGTTCCCGGCAGTGAAGAATCGCATTCTGGGGACGGTGAGCCTGCGGAGGACGAGGTAACCGAAGAAGAATATCAGGAATATCTTGCGGCAAAAAAAGAACGCAACAAGAAAATCAAAGCAAAAAACCGCCACAGGAGAACATTTTCACATATTCTCACAGGCGTTCTGCTGTCTGTTTTCATCATATCGATTTCTGCGTTTCTTGCTACATACATTGTAAAGTCGGCGCTTGATTTTACGGGTATCGGAAAAACTTATTGCCAGGCTGAGATACATATAAACGAGGATTCGACAACAGATGAAATCGCTCAGGATCTTGCAAATCTCGGTATTATAAATATGCCGGATATGTTCAAGCTCTATACCAAAATGTTCGGCAAGGGCGATAAGTTCATAAAGGGTACTTTCACGGTTGACACAACTATGTCGTACAGTGCGCTTATTTCTGAGCTGCAGACAGTGTCTACTGTAAATCAGACGGTTTCAATACAGATAACCGAGGGCATGACTATTGATGAGATTGCTCAGATGATGGAGGATAACCGTGTCTGCCGTGCCGAAGATTTCATGGAGCAGTGCAAGACGCTCGGAGATACTTATAAATTCCAGAAACGTCTTGAGAATAAAAAGCTGAAGTATTATCAGATGGAAGGATATATATTCCCCGATACATACGAGTTCTACATTCTTCCTGCCCTTGAGGACAATAAGGAGCTTGATACAAGCGAGTATGCCGCAGATGCGCTGGATATTATATATCAGAACTTCAATAACAAGCTGACGGCACGTTACTATAACCGTATGAGCGAGCTTGGGCTTACGCTTGACGAAACCATAACGCTTGCTTCAATAGCACAGCGTGAGGCGGATAATACTACCAACATGGGCAATGTCGCATCGGTATTCTTCAACCGTATGGCTGATGCGGAAGCATTCCCGCATCTCGAATCAGACGTTACCGTGCATTATGTTGATGAGCATATAAAACCGCATCTCACTTCATCGCAGTACGATCAGAAAATGTTTGACGCATATAACACTTATAAGTGTGACGGTATACCGATAGGACCTATCTGTAACCCTGGTCTTGACGCTATAAAGGCTGTACTTTACGCGCCTGAAACAAGCTATTACTACTTCTGTGCAGATCCCGAAACGACAGAAATGTATTTTGCAGAAACTATTTCGGAGCATGAGGAAAATCTCCGCAAGTGCGGACTGGATCATGCGATAGCCGAATAATCAAACAATCAATATTCCGCCGCAGAGCTCTCTGCGGCGGAATGTCATAATAAGGTAAAAGAAAGGTTAAATTTATGTTAGAGCTTTTATCGCCTGCGGGCGATCTTGAATGTCTTATGTCAGCCGTTGATTACGGTTGTGACGCTGTATATCTCGGAAGTACAATGTTCGGTATGAGAGCCGGTGCGGCAAAATTCGATCCCGAAACGCTGAGGAATGGCGTTGAATACGCTCACGCAAAGGGTGTAAGAGTATATCTTACCTGCAATACCGTACCGTCAAACGATGAGATAGAGTTGCTTCCTGAATTTATAAAAACCGCATACGACTGTGGAATAGATGCCGCAATAGTAAGCGACATCGGCTGTATTGCTCTTATAAAGCGTACTGTTCCAGAGCTTGAAATCCATGTTTCTACACAGGCGGGAGTAGTAAACTATGTAACTGCAAACGAGCTGTACAAGATGGGTGCAAAGAGAGTAGTGCTTGCCCGTGAGGTAGATATTGAAAATATAAAGCGTATAAGGGATAACATACCTGAGGATATGGATATTGAAGTGTTCGTTCACGGGGCAATGTGCGTTTCATTTTCCGGAAGATGTCTGCTTTCCGCTTTTATGACAGGCAGAAATGCCAACAAGGGCGAATGCGCTCAGCCTTGTCGCTGGAAGTATCACTTAGTGGAAGAAAAACGGCCGGGCGACTACTATGAGCTGTCTGAGGGCGATGGCGGCTCTTATATCCTTAACGCTAAGGATATGTGTATGATAGAGCATCTTAAAGAACTTAAGGATGCAGGCGTTACCAGCTTCAAGATTGAAGGCAGAGCGAAATCCGCATATTATACGGCAACGGTTACTAATGCCTACAGAGCTGCGCTTGACGCAGTGAAAAACGGTGAACCGGTTCCGAAGTGGGCAGTTGATGAAGTTTATAAGGTAAGTCACAGACAGTATTGCACCGGCTTTTATTTCAACAAGGATGATGCAAACCAGTATTACGAGAACAGCGGCTACATCCGTGAGTGCGACTTTGTCGGCGTAATTGACAGCTGTGAGAACGGCAGGGTGAATATCACGCAGAGAAACTATTTTACCGTTCACGATGACCTTGAAGTGCTGTCGCCCGGAAAAACGCCGGTAAAGCTGGATATTCCTTATCTGATAAATTCAAAGGGCGAACAGACGGAGATAGCAAACCGTGCGACAGAAAAGATGTATTTTGACTATCCCGTTTCTTTCCTTCCTCATTCGATAATAAGAAAACCGTTGAGCAAAAAGTAAACTACGGAGGAAACTATCATGCTGAAAGCTCCGCAAAACCTGTTCGCTACCGCTTATGACGGATCGGTGCGATCCGACTGGCAGACGGTAGAGGGCGCAGACGGCTATATATTGCAGTTCTATAATGCAGATGAACCGGAAAAGTGCATTAAAACACGCTATGCACAGAATAATTCAAAGCTGATACTTGGGTTTCGCAACGGCAGAAAGTATCTTGTACGGGTAAAAGCGTTCAGCTATCGTGACGGGAAAGAGGTATACGGCGAACTGTCACAGTCGGCAGAATTTACGCCGATGTGCCATCACCTTAAAGCTCAGAATGTAATCACGATGAACAAGGGCAAAACGTCGCAGATAGTATGGGAATGCAGAAATAAAGTGCCTGCCGTTACTTTTGAGTGCGATGACAGCGATGTGGCGACCGTAACAAAGGGCGGACAGGTTACCGCCGTTTCGGACGGTACGGCTGAGATAAAGCTGACGGCTGATGACGGTCAGACTTTTACTGTTAAGATAATTGTAGGCAGGGATATGTCACGCTATCCGACTACGGCAAGGATCATGCTCTGCGGCGATATAATGTGTTCGCTTGAGCATCAGCGGAAAGCCGCTTTGCGTTCGCTTGATTTTACAGACACATTCGGAACGCTTAAAGATACGGTCAGTTCAGCCGATTATTCTGTAGCGGTGCTTGAAACCACCTGCTTTGACGGAGCACCGTTTGAATATGAAAAGATACGCACAGACAGCGGAAGCCCCAATTGCAATTCTCCGTCCACCTTCATAGACGCAGTGAAAAACTGCGGATTCAATGCACTGGTAACCGCTAATAATCATAACTGTGATACAGGGCTTGAAGGACTTCACGCTACCGTACAACGTATCAGAAACAGCGGTATGGCAAATATCGGTACGCTTGACGATGAAACTCATATTGCCGATATAAACGGCATAAATGTAGGATTTGTCGCAGTAAATTCAATATCAAACGGGCTTGAGAAAAATATACCGCCCGAAATTATCGGGAAATATGAGCCTGAGCATTTCAGACAGCTTGTTGAAACGCTAAAAAATGAAGGTGCAGAGTATATAATCGCATATCAGCACTGGGGTGTTATGAATTCCGTTACGGTTCGAAATTCTCAGATAAAGACGGCTGAATATATGGCGCAGTGCGGTGTGGATCTTATTATCGGTTCTCATCCGCACGTTATGCAGAGGGTCGGTAAAATACACACATCCGCCGGCAGAGATGTGACGTGCTTCTATTCTTTAGGCAATCTTTTGTCATCTATGAAAGAGCTTCGTGAAAACCGTGAGAGTGTAATTGTAAATCTGATTCTCACAAGGACCGAAAGCGGAGTAAAGTCTGATATATCGTGCATTCCGACGCTTTGCAAGGATACCTCCGACGGATATACGGTAAGCGTTCTTGACGGGTCGCTGACACAAACAGAACAGATTTCCGAAGATCGCATAAGAGATATACTCGGCAAGGAGGGCGTTATACGAAAATACCCTAAATTCTTGCTGCAAGGCTCAGCCGTGCTGAGAAATATTTTCCGTGACAGCGGTTTTTCTTATGATGATACCGCTCTTATTCTATCGCCCTTATCGCTTGTAAGCAAAAAAAGCAATCTTTCGGGAAAAGCCGGCAGCCAAAGAAATAAAATTGATATAAATAAAAATTTCAAATCGTTTTTAGACGGTTCAGACAGCGATTATATCGTAATCGACCTTTATACTGCGGCGGCTGTTTCGTGCTACAAGTACGGCGACAGCTTCTATACGGCATCGGGCAGTTTTATTTCTTCCGATTTTTACAATTCCTATAAAGACAGGCTTGAAAAAATTTCTCCGCCTTTTGACGAAAAAACAGTAAAATCCGCACTTAAAGAATATGCGAAAATTGTCTTGTCAAAATATGATAAGGATAAAATCATATTAGTGCGTTTAAAATTCAGCAATATCTGCGTAATAGAAAATCAGCTCAGAAACGGTAAAAGCAGAAATGTGCTGAATAAGCGGTTGAGGCAGTATGAGGATTATCTGATTTCGCTTTTACAGCCGGTGGTTATTGATGTTTCCGGCAATTATTTTATGGCATCAAAAAGTGACAATATGATGTCCTTTGAGCCGCTTTTCTACGATGATGTAAGAATCAAGTTGAACTCAGCCGTAAAACGTATCTGTAAGGATACATATTTTTCTGCACCGGAAATAAGACTGCAGCTTATGCGTGTCATAAAATATTATGATAATATGACGGCAAGAGCCTATCAGCCTGAACTGCTTGACAGAAATTATGTATCGGACAGAATGGCAGAGCTTACGTCAAAACAGTTTGTCGCTGAGAATTTCGAGTATTTTGTATATCTGCGTGAAAATGAGATCCGTACCTATGATGATGCAAAAATCCTGCTTTCCGCTAAAGCCGGTGCAGAAAGGCTTATCTCGGCAATAAAATCCGCTGAGTGTATTGACGGAGATATTTGCGATTGCAGTTACGATGATATAAAGATCGTTTTCGATGAGAACTTCCTTATGAAAAAACAATTATCCCGTAAACTTTCTGAGGTTTACAAATATACTGTTCCCGATAACTGTGAACATATTTTTCTTATCAGAAATGACCGCAAATTGCTTGAAGACTACGAAGCACAGCACAAACCTGTATTGGTTGACATCTGGGGCAGCTGTATTTCCCGTGAATCTGTTAACCGTAATTCCTCAGGTATCTATGTCGATAAGTACATTTTCAAGCAGCCGTTTTTGCTTGCGGACGAGCCTGAAATACCGTTTGACAACGATTTGTCGGCTGATAAATTCTGCGGCAGTAAGTGGCGAAGGCGCACTGTCAAAGAGGCGTTTTTGCACGAAGGAAAACGCATTCTATCTGACAGTAACGCTGAATGGCTGATTGTTGATATGTACGACCTTATCTGCAATATGCGTAAGTATGGCGATTCGCTTTTCGAGGTGGATGATTTCATACTTCGCACCGCTTTTTACAAGTCGATTTCCGATAAATGCGAAAGTACCTATTTATTTAACGAAAGAAGCCGTGAATATCTCGAAAGAGCGCTTGAAAACTTCTGCAAATTTGTCACTGAGCGCTATGGAAAAAACATTATTTTAATTAAAGCCGACCTTAAAGACCGTTATATTTCGCTTGACAATACATTAGAAATGTTACCTGACAGCGACAACACATTCAAAACCAAAAAAGCATTTATAAACGGATTTGAAGAAGAATTCGCACGTCTTACCGATTGTTGTGTAATTGATATTTCTAAAAGGTTTTATGCCGATGACCGCTTTGCACTTGGCGGTGCGCATATCGTCCATTATGAAGATGAGTTCTACAGTCAATGCTGTAAGCATATAACGGCTTTCCTCACCGGTGCTGACAGCCGCTATACCGATAAGGTCGATGAGGAGTATATCGCTCTGAGAGATATGAAAATTAGATAAAGATTAGCTATCCCCGTACAGTTTAATTCTGTACGGGGATAGTTTTGTATATGTCCGTTTTATCGGACAGGGGATATGGTAAAATTTATAATGGTAAGCTGAATGCACTTCTACACAACGAGAGCCGCACAGACTTTCGACTGTGCGGCTCAGGTTGGTGCCGAACTTAGATAAAACATAAAAATTATTTCAATCCACCGATATTATCTACCGGACCTTTATATTATACAGTTTATGCGAAAAAATTTCAAGATGATACCGAACTATATAACGAGATTGTCGTTACGCACAAATGCAATGATTAAAAATTGTTGATTTTCACGATTGACATAAGCGTATCATTACTATATAATGAAGAAAAGCAGCAAACGAACTACTTAGATAGTACATATAAATTGAAATTGTATTCAATAAATTCGACAAATTCTCTTATGAATTTGCAAAGAAATTACTTTTTATTTCAAAAAAGCATTGAAATTTACATTTGTTGCTAGTATACTGGAATAAGTGATATAATTTGACGGAGGATTGTTATGGATCATATTGCTCATATTAAAAATACAGGCGGCTTAGATAATGAAAGTGTTACCGAAGAAAAAGTCAGCGAGCATTGCAAGAAAGTTGCTTTGTTGACTCGTAGTTATTCAGCCCCGCTTAATTTGGAAAATACGGTTAACGTGTCTGCTTTATTACACGATATGGGAAAGTTAAATAACGATTTTGACGGATATATAAAGCACGAGAACGGCATTAAAAGAGGCGAAATCGATCACAGCTATGCAGGAGCTAAATATCTTTTGGAGCTGGTTTCAAACGATGATGATAAATATATAAAAGAAGTCGCAAGATTAATTGCGAGAATCATTATATCTCATCACGGGCTGAATGACTGGTATACACGGAATAATGATGACTATTTTGATTACAGATGCAGTAAAAATGAACGTTATGACGAAATCAAGAGCAACATTTGCGAACTTATCACCGATAGCGAACTTGATGAATTGCTTAATAAAGCGGCTGATGAATATCGCAGATTTTTTGAAAAGATGAAAGAAATCTGCTGTGCCAAAGACAGAAAACAATATTTCACAACATTAGCTTTTTATCACGGATTGTTGGAAAGACTGACCGAGTCCTGTCTCATTGACGCTGACAGGACGGCGACAGCCGAATTTATGGAAGGCATTGAAATTACCGAACCGTCTGAAGATGAAATACAACGTAATTGGCTTGATATGAAACAGCGTTTGGATAACAAGCTGAGTAAATTTTCCGGAAGTGACAGTGTAGTATCAAAACTGCGAATGAACATTTCGGACAGATGCTGTGCATTTGCCAAAAATGATGTAGGTATAGCTCAGCTTATTGTTCCTACAGGTGGCGGCAAAACGCTTTCGGCATTGCGTTTTGCAATTGAGTATGCTGTTGAGCATAAAAAGGAACGCATTTTTTACATTTCTCCGTTTATGTCTATACTTGAGCAGAATGGCGATGTGATCCGTGAGATAGCGGGAGATGATAACTACCTTGAGCATCACTCCGATATGTATAGTAAGATTATTGATAATAAGCATAAGAGTAAAGAAGAAGTCGCTGATGAACTTGAGGACTATGAGCTGCGTTGCAGGCATTGGGATAAACAGGTTATTTGCACTACTATGGTGCAGTTCTTTGATACATTATTCTCATCCAGGACCGAAGCTCTGAGAAGGATGCACAGATTTACTGATTCGGTTATTATAATTGATGAAGTGCAATCAATACCGATAAGGTGCGTATACTTGTTTAATCTTGCAATGAATTTTCTTTCCAACTTTATGGGATGCACGATAGTGTTATGTTCCGCAACACAACCTACATTTGAACAGTGCAAGTATCCTATAATGCTTGATAAAGATAGCTCGATGACAGGAGATTATACAAAGGATTTTGAAGATTTTAAAAGAACTGAAGTTGTATCGTTGCTGAATAATCAGGGAAACACTTATGAAGAAGCTGCGGTAATATGTATGGACAAGTACCGTGAGAACGGGAATCTTCTGTTTGTAGTCAACACTAAAACTGCGGCGGCAGAAATATTCAGGAACGTGACGCAACTTAATGACGAAGAAGAAATCAAGGCGAAAGTGGTTCACCTCAGCACAAATATGTGTCCGGCGCACAGACGCAAGGCGATTGATGATATACGCCGTATGCTTGATAACAATGAACGTGTGATATGTATAACGACACAGCTTATAGAGGCAGGGGTCGATATCAGCTTTAAATGTGTAATACGTTCAAGTGCAGGTCTTGATAACATAGCTCAGGCGGCAGGAAGATGTAACAGAAACGGTGAAGATGATTGCAGGAATGTATATATAATCAAACTGAAGGATGAATATATCGAAAAGCTCGGAAAACTTAAAGAGGCACAGCGCCAATGCGGTTTGATAGTACGAAAATACGGATGTGAGCAACTGTTGTCGGTTGATATTATGAAAAGATTTTTTCGTGATTACTATGAAGATTGTGCCCGTGACAGTAATGGCGATATGCTTGAATATCAGATTAGAAACTCAAATTACAGCCTTCTTGATCTGCTGTCTTGCAATATAATTTTCAGTAATGATAAAGGAGATTGGAAGTCAAGGCAGGCATTCAAAACGGCAGGCGATAACTTCAGAATGATAGATAATAACACTATTGATATAATAGTGCCGTATAATGAAGAGGCAAGCAGAATAATCGAAGCTCTTAACGGTGAAACAACTATATCGCAGGCTCTTGAGCTTCAGCGTAAAGCGCAGCAGTACATTGTAAGTGTATACGATTATACATTTAAAAAGCTTGCTGAAAACGATGCTTTAAACGTGATTAAGGTAAGGCGGGATGAAAAAGTGTGTATCTATGCGCTGAAAAAAGAGTTTTACAATAATGCTACAGGACTTAATACCGAGGGCGAACCTCAGGAAGCAATGTTCGTCTGAGTTTGCCTCAAATATCGGATATATACAACACGATGTGTGACCTGTCTGTTAGAACAGGCTGACATAAATATCAAAATGCAAAATACGGGTAAAAGCGAAAGCACAAACCCGAAAATAAAGGAGGTAAGAATTTTGAGCAAAACCGAACACGATAATATTGTCGAGTTCAAGGTGAGCGGAGATTTAGCACTGTTTGCAGACGTGCTGACACGTCCGGGCGGAGAAAAATTCAGCTATCCCATACCGACTTATGAGGCGCTGAAAGGCATACTCATGAGCGTATACTGGAAGCCGACTATCATATGGGTGATAGACGAGTGCAGGGTGATGAATAAGATCTCTATGGAACGTAAGGGCATCCGTCCGATCAAATACGGCGGAGGCAACGACCTTTCGTATTACACCTATCTTAAAGATGTGGAGTATAGGGTACGAGCTCACTTTGAATGGAATGACAACCGTCCCGAGCTTGAAAAAGACCGGAACGAAAATAAGCATCATAACATTGCAAAACGTATGATACAGCGTGGCGGAAGGCGTGATATTTTCCTCGGTACAAGAGAATGTATGGGGTATGTCGAGCCTTGCAGCTATGATGAAGGTGTAAGCTATTATCAGGGTACTGAAATTCCATATGGCTTTATGTATCATGGCATTACTTATGCAGACGAAGCTGAGAGGGAAGAAGACAAGGGCAAACTTACCGTCAGATTCTGGCGACCTGTTATGAAAGATGGGGTTATAAAGTTTGATCATCCGAATGATATTCCCGAATCTCAGAAAAGGCATATCCGTGATATGAAAATAAAGCCGTTTGGTAAAGATCTTGATAATTTCAGCGGACTTGAAGAATTCGACTTTATAGGCGGGGGTGATGATATTGAGCTGGACTGATGAATTGATGAGAGCATATGATATTCTGAACTCAACAAATGATCGGAATTTACTTCCGCTTTGTCATTCGACGCAGAATGCACAAATTACAATAGATATCAATTCAGACGGCACTATACCGTCAATAGGATTCGCAGAAAAAGTCGAAAAAGAAGATGCTGTTACAATAATTCCCGTAACAGAGGATTCATCGTCCAGAGGAGCGGGTATCAATCCGCATCCGCTTGCAGATAAACTGATATATATTGCAGGCGATTATCCTAAGTATGCAGATGTCAAAAAAAGCGATAACAGCGATTATTATAATGCGTATATCGAAAATCTGAAAAAATGGTGCGAGTCAGGCTTTGCACCGCAGGAAGTAAAGGCTGTATACACTTATCTTTCCAAAGGCACTATAATTGCCGATCTGATTGATGCGGGGATATTCACTTTGAATGAAAAAGGCAAATTATCCGATGAAAAGATAGCCAATACCAATCCCGCAGAATGCTTTGTGAGATTCAGCGTTGACGGAAAAAAGCTATGGAAAGACGAGAGCTTGTATCAGGCGTATATAGCGTATGCCTGCGGCGAATGTGCAACTTCGGATATTTGCTATGCTTCAGGCGAACGTGGCGGTATAACATATAAGCATCCGTCTAAAATACGAAATACCGGTGATATGGCAAAGCTGTTTTCCACAAACGATGTAAGCGGTTTTTCATATAGAGGAAGATTTGCGGATAAAACTCAGGCTACCGCAATCAGCTTTGACTACTCGCAGAAGTTACACAATGCGCTTAAATGCCTGATAAAAAAGCAAGGCTATATCGTAGACGGTCTGTGCATTCTGGTATGGGAAAATAATCTTGAAGAAATTCAAAAGCCTTTTGAGGGATGCAGCTTTGATGACGATGAAGATGGCTATATTCCTGAAAGCAACACCGGCGAAATAAACAAAACGCTTACGATAGCTTCTATTACGGGTACCAAAAACAAATACAAAAGCGATTCTAAAACTCTTTTGATTATGTTCGACAGTGCTACAACGGGAAGACTTTCAATGACGGAATATGCTGAGGTTGCAACCTCGGACTATCTTTCTAACCTTGAAAAATGGCATAGAGATACCTCGTGGATATGCTATGGTAAACGCCGCTCTTTTTCTGTATATGAAATTGCCGCCTGTGCTTATGGCAATGAAGAAGGAAGTGTGCTTAAGCCGGGCGAAAAAACAAAAAAAGATGTTTATCAGCGACTTATTCCATATATCGTATGCGGCGGAAGAATACCGCAGGATATAGTAAACCAACTGTTCATCAGAGCTTGCAGATACAATGCTTTTGATAATAAAAGCAACAACTGGCAAAGAGTTGTTAACTGTGCCTGCGGCATGATACGAAAAAGAATTATCGAAACAAAAGGAGAGTGTACAATGTCACTTGATAAAGAAAGCCGCAGCAGAGATTATCTTTATGGCAGACTGCTTGCGGTAGCTGACGTGGCGGAAGCATCTACATATACAAAAGAGGAGAGCCGTCCAACTAATGCCAAACGCTTTTTCGAGGCGTTTTCAAATCATCCTTATCAGACGTGGGATGTTATATATAAGAGTCTGCGACCTTATCTTGACAGAATGGGCAGAGGTGGAAGCGTTCGCTATGAACGTAAGATAAATGAAATAACTTCAATGTTTGAACACGACGAGTTCATGAACAATTCGCCGTTGTCCCCGGAATTCCTGCATGCTTACAGCTGTCAGGTAAACGAATTATACGGTAATAAAACAGACGACAATAACAAGGAGGAAGAATAATTATGAGTACATTAACAAACAAGATAGATTTTGAGGTTATTATCTCAGCTACAGACGCAAACCCCAACGGCGATCCTTTAAGCGGTAACCGTCCCAGAATAAATTCAAAGGGTCTGGGTGAGATTTCGGACGTATGCATCAAGCGTAAGATACGCAACAGACTTCAGGATATGGGCGAAAGAATATTCGTACAGAGTGATGACAAGTGTGATGACGGATGCGACAGCTTAAGAGCAAGAGCGGATTCTTGCGATGAACTCAAAAAAGCATCTTCAGGCAAGAATACCAACAAGGATGAATACGCAAGGATCGCTTGTGAACAGTGGATAGATGTCCGCAGCTTTGGTCAGGTGTTTGCTTATAAAGATGGCGTTTCAGTAGGTGTAAGAGGTCCTGTATCAATCAGCATCGCAAAGAGCGTATCTCCTATTGAAATAATCAGTATGCAGATAACAAAGAGCGTAAACGGAGAGAGCGGTAAGAACGGTAAAGCTTCTGATACTATGGGTACAAAAAACCGTGTTGGTTTTGGTCTGTATGTATTCAAGGGCAGTATCAACTGCCAGCTTGCTGAGAAAACAGGCTTCAGCGACGAAGATGCAGAAAAGATAAAAAAGGCACTTGTAACGCTGTTCGAAAACGATTGTTCTTCAGCGCGTCCCGAAGGCAGTATGCAGGTGTGCAGAGTTTACTGGTGGAAGCATGACGGTAAAACGCCGAAGGTATCTTCTGCAAAGATACATAATGCTGTTCAGATAAAGGAAAAGGCTGAGCTTAACGGAAATGAACCTAATTCTGTAGCCGATTATGATATTATACTCAACAATCCCGAGGGTGCAGTACAGCCTGAGATAATTGACAATATTTAATGAGCTACAGCGAAGATGAATATCTGATGATTTCCGGCATACAGCATTTTGTGTTTTGCAAACGACAATGGGCATTATTGCACATTGAACAACAATGGAACGAAAACTACCTCACGGTTGATGGCAACATTCTTCATCGTAATGCACACGACGGAGATTTTACCGAAACGCGTAGGGATGTTATTGTTACCAGAAGTATGCCGGTATCTTCATCAGAATACGGTATCAGCGGTGAATGCGATATAGTTGAATTTCACAAGTCAAAAGACGGAATATGTCTTTTTGGCAGAGAAGGAAAGTACAGCGTTATCCCCGTAGAATATAAAAGGGGAAGACCTATTGACAGCGACTGTAACGATCTTCAGCTTATCGCACAGGCTGTTTGCCTTGAGGAAATGCTGTGTTGCAGCATACCATACGGATATATGTATTACGGGCAGATAAGGCGCAGGGTGAAAGTTGAGTTCACCGATGAATTAAGAGTAAGACTTTCGTCTGTGTTGAACGAAATGCACAGGCTGTATAAGGCACACCATACACCCGTTGTAAAAAAGAGCAGGAGTTGTAATGCTTGTTCGATGAACAATTTGTGTTTACCGTCGGCAACATCTTCGTCAGCATCGGAATATATTAAAAATCGCTTGAAAGGGGACAGTATATGAGAAAGCTCAGAAATACGCTTTATGTGATCACGCCGGACAAATACCTGTCCCTTGACGGTGAAAATATAGTAATGCACAACAAAGACGATACGCAAACACGTCTTCCTTTGCATAATGTCGAGGATATTGTGATATTCGGTGGCAGGGGAGCCAGTCCTGCATTGATGAATAAATGCACTGAAGATAATATCGGGCTTACATTTATGAGCCGCAGCGGAAAATTTCTTGCAAGAGCAGAGGGAGCAATCAGCGGAAATGTGTATCTGCGACGGGAACAGTTCAGAATAGCGGATGATGAGGCGAGAAGTCTTTCTGTAGCAAAGAATTTCATTATAGGAAAACTGTTTAACAGCCGCTATGTTATCGAAAGAGCAGTAAGAGATCATTCTTTACAAGTTGATGTTGATAAACTGAAAAACCGTTCCGACCTTCTTTCACAGGCTATAATCAAGTGTCAGAGCGTTTCTGATATTGATACTTTGCGTGGAATCGAGGGAGAATCTGCACAGCTCTACTTTTCGGTTTTTGACGAATTTATACTTCAGCAGAAAGATGAGTTCCGTTTTGTAACAAGAAGTAAACGGCCGCCGCTTGATAACGTCAATGCTTTACTGTCTTTTTCGTATTCTGTTGCAACCGGTATGTGTACCTCTGCACTTGAAACTGTAGGACTTGATCCTTACGTCGGGTTTATGCACACAGACCGCCCCGGCAGACGGTCGCTTGCGCTTGATCTTGTAGAAGAATTCCGAGCGATAATGTGCGACAGATTTGTTATAAGTCTTATCAACAAGCGCATTATAAATAACGGCGATTTTGAGAAGAAGGAAGATGGTGCAGTATTATTAAGCGAAGACGGCAGAAAGGTCTTTTTGACGCATTGGCAGAACAGAAAACAGGATATTGTTATGCATCCGTTTTTAAAGGAAAAGGTTGAATGGGGTCTGCTTCCTTATATACAGGCACTTCTGCTTTCAAGATATATCCGAGGCGATCTTGATGAATATCCTATGTTGCTCTGGAGGTAGTTATGCTTCTGCTAATAACTTATGATGTCAACACCGAAACATCGGCCGGGAAAAGTCGACTTAGAAAAGTTGCAAAACAATGTATTAATTACGGTATCAGAGTTCAGAATTCGGTTTTCGAATGTGTTGTTGATGCAACTCAGGCACACGAACTGAAATTTAAACTCAAGGAACTTATTGATACAGAAAAAGACAGTCTTAGATTCTATAATCTTGGCGATAAATATACAAATCGTATTGAGCATTACGGAGCTAAGTCTGCAATCAAGGTTGAAGAACCTTTGATTTTTTGAATTTGTGCGAATGTGTAGTGCGCAGAATTTTCTGTAGACATTCGCACACGATAATTTACTTATAAAGGAAATTATCAAAACGCAAATTTAGTTTTTTATGATTTTATAGAGGAAAAATGTCCGAAATGTGATATTTAGCTTCAAAATATAGATAATCATTGTATAAATTTGCGGTCGCCCTCTTTGCGAGGGCGTGGATTGAAATATTAGTAGTCCTCCTTTGGAATAGATTTAAAGATAGTCGCCCTCTTTGCGAGGGCGTGGATTGAAATTGTTGTGATATAATAAAAATGGTAGATAAAATTAGTCGCCCTCTTTGCGAGGGCGTGGATTGAAATACAAAACTATCACACAGTTTTCACAAAGACACGGTGTCGCCCTCTTTGCGAGGGCGTGGATTGAAATTGCATAGCGTTCACCTAAAGCAACAGTATTAGATAGTCGCCCTCTTTGCGAGGGCGTGGATTGAAATGTCAAGTACATCGGAGGACTTTAACGGCGTTCGGCGTCGCCCTCTTTGCGAGGGCGTGGATTGAAATCAGTATATTACTATAATGGGGGTCATTTTGCACCCGTCGCCCTCTTTGCGAGGGCGTGGATTGAAATTTCAATTTCCGCCTTCGTTACCTCTTTCAGTGGGTCGCCCTCTTTGCGAGGGCGTGGATTGAAATTGCGTATTCATCTCCAATCACCACAGTATTAGTTGTCGCCCTCTTTGCGAGGGCGTGGATTGAAATACACCACTCTCTGCACTCCTCAAGTGTGCCATTGAGTCGCCCTCTTTGCGAGGGCGTGGATTGAAATACACTGGTTTGGTACAATATAAACAATGAAGGAGAGTCGCCCTCTTTGCGAGGGCGTGGATTGAAATAGATACCGAACCTATACACATGATGTCATGGTATACGTCGCCCTCTTTGCGAGGGCGTGGATTGAAATTTTGCATCTTTTGACATACCTGCACACTTGATAAGGTCGCCCTCTTTGCGAGGGCGTGGATTGAAATATACAAATAATTTTGGCGGTCTGCCTATCTGTGGTCGCCCTCTTTGCGAGGGCGTGGATTGAAATATAAAGAAATTTGAAGAATATGCTCAGGACTTTGAGTCGCCCTCTTTGCGAGGGCGTGGATTGAAATCGTATTCTTTAACGGAAAATCAAACGTTGCCCGAAGTCGCCCTCTTTGCGAGGGCGTGGATTGAAATGTAAAATTAATATTTAATTTAACCGATTGTTATAAGTCGCCCTCTTTGCGAGGGCGTGGATTGAAATCGGAAATATATGGTACGATAGAGCGTAAGGCCGACGGTCGCCCTCTTTGCGAGGGCGTGGATTGAAATATCGGTATTGTTTTACTTGGTCTTGTTTTAACCGTCGCCCTCTTTGCGAGGGCGTGGATTGAAATAGTACGTCCCTTGCCTCCTGCAGCTTCGCTTCGGTCGCCCTCTTTGCGAGGGCGTGGATTGAAATGGTATGCTGAGGTTCGGCAGGTGGGGTCGGGTGAGGTCGCCCTCTTTGCGAGGGCGTGGATTGAAATATATTTTTTACTCCTTTCTTTATTTGTTTCACGGGTCGCCCTCTTTGCGAGGGCGTGGATTGAAATAGAAGCAAGCTGACGACTTACGACACGGACAGCTAGTCGCCCTCTTTGCGAGGGCGTGGATTGAAATACATCACTACGGCTGTGCAAGCAATCCGTTATATCAGGTCGCCCTCTTTGCGAGGGCGTGGATTGAAATCGTTGAGGTTTGCTCTGACGATATAAAGCCAAGCGTCGCCCTCTTTGCGAGGGCGTGGATTGAAATTCACGGCAAATGTTCTCAAAATAGTCGGCATAATCGTCGCCCTCTTTGCGAGGGCGTGGATTGAAATGGCAAATCCGAACAGCAAAAAATGCATACCTTGTGTCGCCCTCTTTGCGAGGGCGTGGATTGAAATGGGAGCATCTACGCTCGTCAAATTATGATGCAACGTCGCCCTCTTTGCGAGGGCGTGGATTGAAATAACGGTTGCCTTGTCGGTGCTGTCGCCACACATCAGTCGCCCTCTTTGCGAGGGCGTGGATTGAAATCGTGATGAGCATAAAAGCAAGAATGCTCGGCGTATGTCGCCCTCTTTGCGAGGGCGTGGATTGAAATAGCTTTTTCCGCAAGAGCCATTGCCTTGCGTTCTGTCGCCCTCTTTGCGAGGGCGTGGATTGAAATTCTTGTATACTCGTTATCATCGCATTTTGTCCACGTCGCCCTCTTTGCGAGGGCGTGGATTGAAATACCCTCTGCTGTAACACATGCACTCTCAAGCTCGTCGCCCTCTTTGCGAGGGCGTGGATTGAAATACAGGAGAGGCATTCCTCGGTTCGAGCCGCTGTCTGTCGCCCTCTTTGCGAGGGCGTGGATTGAAATGAGTTGACCGTCAAAGGTAAATTGATCGCCGGTAGTCGCCCTCTTTGCGAGGGCGTGGATTGAAATAAACATGTAGAACTGCTCCGGGTCGCGGTTGATAGTCGCCCTCTTTGCGAGGGCGTGGATTGAAATACTATGCACTGTATAGTATTGACACGGAGAAAAAGTGTCGCCCTCTTTGCGAGGGCGTGGATTGAAATAACTGCCGCTTCTCCTGCCATTGCGAAACGATGTATAGTCGCCCTCTTTGCGAGGGCGTGGATTGAAATAAAATCCGCCATATATGTTGCTATCACTCATTATGTCGCCCTCTTTGCGAGGGCGTGGATTGAAATAGATTTCAAAAATCTTGCGATCTCTGAGCGCATTCGGTCGCCCTCTTTGCGAGGGCGTGGATTGAAATCACGTGGAACATGTTTATGCAAGCCGGAAAAGCTGTCGCCCTCTTTGCGAGGGCGTGGATTGAAATGGCATTGTATTAACATCTGCAACGGTTGACAGCTGTCGCCCTCTTTGCGAGGGCGTGGATTGAAATATCGACCTCGCTCACGTCAAGAACTACAGCCCTGGTCGCCCTCTTTGCGAGGGCGTGGATTGAAATAATTATGAAAATGTTATTGAGGGTATATGTGTTAGTCGCCCTCTTTGCGAGGGCGTGGATTGAAATAGGCGTTATACTGTCTCCGATTGCATCTGAGGCACTGTCGCCCTCTTTGCGAGGGCGTGGATTGAAATTTGACAAGGTTTATAAGGCTCACAAGGCAGTTAGGTCGCCCTCTTTGCGAGGGCGTGGATTGAAATCGATTACAACACCCCATATATTCCCGTTGATTTTGGTCGCCCTCTTTGCGAGGGCGTGGATTGAAATAGCGGGAACAGCGTGCAAGACGATTAAAAATACAGTCGCCCTCTTTGCGAGGGCGTGGATTGAAATAAGCTCAAATACATACTCAATATGTATACTATGTTGTCGCCCTCTTTGCGAGGGCGTGGATTGAAATTCCCGCTCATCTCAGCCGAGCGGGTAGCTGGTACTTGTCGCCCTCTTTGCGAGGGCGTGGATTGAAATTTTGTGCTTACCATAATATAAACTCTCTTTCTCCGTCGCCCTCTTTGCGAGGGCGTGGATTGAAATGATTAAACTTGACACCCCATTGATGTTTAAAAAAGCGTCGCCCTCTTTGCGAGGGCGTGGATTGAAATACGATAAGGGCGGCACAGCAAAATTATTACGGCGGTCGCCCTCTTTGCGAGGGCGTGGATTGAAATAGAGGCCTTAAAATATACTCGAACGTTGCGCCTGGTCGCCCTCTTTGCGAGGGCGTGGATTGAAATTTCCAGCCAAAAAAGCCACACTTTTATAACTTTGCGTCGCCCTCTTTGCGAGGGCGTGGATTGAAATTGAATTGCGGGAAAATCCATTATCACGTTGCCAAGTCGCCCTCTTTGCGAGGGCGTGGATTGAAATTCCCGCTCATCTCAGCCGAGCGGGTAGCTGGTACTGTCGCCCTCTTTGCGAGGGCGTGGATTGAAATCCGTCCGTATCGACACCATTAAGGCATGTCCAGGTCGCCCTCTTTGCGAGGGCGTGGATTGAAATAAAATATGTTGATTTAAAAAATCTTGCAACCTCAGGTCGCCCTCTTTGCGAGGGCGTGGATTGAAATAATCTGTTTTGGTAATTTTTTACCGGCTATCTCAAGTCGCCCTCTTTGCGAGGGCGTGGATTGAAATTGCCAGCGCACGAGACACACAAATTTCTCACCCTGTCGCCCTCTTTGCGAGGGCGTGGATTGAAATCGCTCTATCGGGCGAGTAATTTTTGGCGTGAGCGAGGTCGCCCTCTTTGCGAGGGCGTGGATTGAAATCACGTCCTTTTATTATCAAAAAGGCTTGATTTAAGTCGCCCTCTTTGCGAGGGCGTGGATTGAAATTGATAGCATAAGCGTTGCAGTAGCTGTTTGATTGGTCGCCCTCTTTGCGAGGGCGTGGATTGAAATTGTTCCGGGTATATCTGTATCTGCTCTTGAAGATGTCGCCCTCTTTGCGAGGGCGTGGATTGAAATTACACCGCACGGAATACATTTAATCATCGGATTAGTCGCCCTCTTTGCGAGGGCGTGGATTGAAATGCTACTAACTATCTTTTTGATGGTGGTGATTTGGGTCGCCCTCTTTGCGAGGGCGTGGATTGAAATAACGACTTCGGAATATCAGAGTCGTGTTATCTCAGTCGCCCTCTTTGCGAGGGCGTGGATTGAAATTTGTTGGTGACCGGCAAAGGTTGCAAGCAAAGAGTCGCCCTCTTTGCGAGGGCGTGGATTGAAATACCGTTAATAAAATTTGTTACTGTCAGCATACCGGTCGCCCTCTTTGCGAGGGCGTGGATTGAAATCTTTTGTCGTGGTCGTACTATCGGAAATATTTGCGTCGCCCTCTTTGCGAGGGCGTGGATTGAAATTTTATACACGCCGAGCGTTCTTGCTTTTATACTCATGTCGCCCTCTTTGCGAGGGCGTGGATTGAAATCACCATACGGCTGAGTTGTAACACGAGCATACATGTCGCCCTCTTTGCGAGGGCGTGGATTGAAATACTGTTTGACGTCCATGTCAGCCCTGAGGGAGCAGTCGCCCTCTTTGCGAGGGCGTGGATTGAAATCATAGCTCGCGGTGAAAATCAGCAAGTGCGTTATGTCGCCCTCTTTGCGAGGGCGTGGATTGAAATAAATCCGCGCTTTGCGGTGTATTTGTTAGTGTATTGTCGCCCTCTTTGCGAGGGCGTGGATTGAAATTGTAGAGCGATACTTGCGCTCTTTGCGTTAAAAAGGTCGCCCTCTTTGCGAGGGCGTGGATTGAAATTTTTTAAGTCTGTCAAGCACTACTTGACCGTTTAGTCGCCCTCTTTGCGAGGGCGTGGATTGAAATCGCTTGCGACACCTGACGCAAACACGATACGCAGGTCGCCCTCTTTGCGAGGGCGTGGATTGAAATACATCTGTCGGCACAGCGTCTGAGTTTACGCTAACAGTCGCCCTCTTTGCGAGGGCGTGGATTGAAATAAAATTTTGTGCAAATCGAGCTTGCGGGGGTGCGGTCGCCCTCTTTACGAGGGCGTGGATTGAAATAACCTTGCCTAAGGGGCGTGGGCAGTACGTTGCAGTCGCCCTCTTTACGAGGGCGTGGATTGAAATGCAAGTTACCAAATAACCAAGATTTACGCTACCTGTCGCCCTCTTTACGAGGGCGTGGATTGAAATATGTTACCGCCGATGCCATCATCGGCATTGCGAAGTCGCCCTCTTTACGAGGGCGTGGATTGAAATAGCTTTTGTTATTATATCATATTTTTTTTATTTTGTCGCCCTCTTTACGAGGGCGTGGATTGAAATATCCAGTCTATGTATTGGCTGACCGATAAGCCCAAGTCGCCCTCTTTACGAGGGCGTGGATTGAAATCTGCTTAAAGCGGCTTCCGAACATCAAGAAGAGTGTCGCCCTCTTTACGAGGGCGTGGATTGAAATAGCACCGCTTTCTTGATAACATATTTCTCGTTATGTTGCCCTCTTTACGAGGGCGTGGATTGAAATATTGACTACAGCGGAAAATGTCGCAGGATATGTCGTCGCCCTCTTTACGAGGGCGTGGATTGAAATTCTTACGGGTGCGGGCGTGGGCATGGTAACGGGTAGTCGCCCTCTTTACGAGGGCGTGGATTGAAATGACATGCTTATCGGTGGTAGCCCGTGTACATATTGGTCGCCCTCTTTACGAGGGCGTGGATTGAAATAGAGAGCTGAAGTCACGTTAAAGCAAACGGAACGGTCGCCCTCTTTACGAGGGCGTGGATTGAAATTGCGGTGACAAGAGTGCCGTCTGACTGTGGCGCAGTCGCCCTCTTTACGAGGGCGTGGATTGAAATATATCTTGCAAGGCTGTTTGCTGTGTAAAACAGTGCGTCGCCCTCTTTGCGAGGGCGTGGATTGAAATGATTTTTGCAACGGGTAATGATTTGTGTATGTTGTCGCCCTCTTTGCGAGGGCTTGGATTGAAATCATTTATTTTGATTGTATTGCCAACCTTAACAGGTCGCCCTCTTTGCGAGGGCGTGGATTGAAATCCTCAAAGCTAAGCAGGTGGAGCGGTATGTATCCGTGTCGCCCTCTTTGCGAGGGCGTGGATTGAAATATATCAACACCGTATCCGTTAAACGTGTTGTATATGTCGCCCTCTTTGCGAGGGCGTGGATTGAAATCGATAGACAGCAGAGGAAACGCATTTATCGACTGGTCGCCCTCTTTGCGAGGGCGTGGATTGAAATAGATGTGTTTTTCGCTGTTGCCTTTGGCAATATCGTCGCCCTCTTTACGAGGGCGTGGATTGAAATTAAATCAAATAAAGACATCTGATCAATATCATATGTCTGTCGCCCTCTTTACGAGGGCGTGGATTGAAATGCTTGCAGTCACGAGGGCGACCGATATTTACTTACGTCGCCCTCTTTACGAGGGCGTGGATTGAAATACTTACTATTTTTGTAGCCGAAGAAAAAAAGCCTGTCGCCCTCTTTACGAGGGCGTGGATTGAAATATCCATCCTGTCGGCTCTCCGTCAAGACCGATCAAGTCGCCCTCTTTACGAGGGCGTGGATTGAAATAAATGAATGCACAGTGCTGTAAATGCGTTTAGCCTGGTCGCCCTCTTTACGAGGGCGTGGATTGAAATATCCATCCTGTCGGCTCTCCGTCAAGACCGATCAAGTCGCCCTCTTTACGAGGGCGTGGATTGAAATTTAGCCATCTTGAAGAGATAAATGACTGCGTATAAGTCGCCCTCTTTGCGAGGGCGTGGATTGAAATTCTCGCCGTTCCATATCGTGAATACATCATCAATGGTCGCCCTCTTTGCGAGGGCGTGGATTGAAATTTTCTGCCATGTCCGATGCGACTGTCACCGCAATTTTATTCAAAAGCAAGGCTTGAAGTTGATGATATTCTGTTTCACAATCCGTAATTCATGCCGTTAGGAGATGAACAACATGGATGAATTAAAAGAGCCTGTGAAAAATTCAGAATTGCATATAAACGCTAAGAACTGCCCTGAAGGTTGTTATGAAGAATTAGAAAAGTTAAAAAAAGAATATCAGTCACAATACGCCGATATTGAATCTAAGAATAAAGATTTTCACGGACGAGATGACAGATCGGTAAAAGAGCTTATGTATGGAAGCCTAACTATTCACGGAAAGGTTAAAATATAGGTGTGTTTATGGCTAAAGCAATTGAAGAGTATACCGAGTTTCAGAAATACATTAAAGCAAAGTTCAATATTCCAAGTACAGATAAGGCTGATTATTTGTTTCTTTTTAATGCACCTGAGCAGTATGAGGTAGAGCCTTTAATGCTGGAGTATGTTAAAAGCCACAAAGACACAACTGTGGAAGAATTGCTGTCTTACTTTGACAATATCGCTCCTCCCGGCTTACCTCCCTGCGCTTCTGAGTGGGAAGATGACGAGGACGAAGAATGAAACTGAATTATGATTGCGTTCGCAGTGTACTGCTTACCGTTGAGAAAAGCAAGACGATTGACGAGGAGCTTAATTTAAATCCGCTGACGGTTGAAACAATATTTGAACAGCTCACGAAGTATGAAGATAATGAAATTCTTTATACGATAGAGAAGCTGAAAGAAGCCGGCTATATAAATGCTACCGTAAGTTTTGCGGCAGGACATTTCATAGACGGCACTGTAAGCAGTATCACATATAGCGGGCATGAGTATCTTGACAATATCCGTGAGCCTGAGGTGTGGAGAAAGGTAAAGGCAATGCTGAAAAATGCAGGAGCTATCACACTGCCGTTTATTTCACAGGCGGCGCAAATGCTTATCGGCAGTCAGCTGACTGTAAATTAAATATGACGACCGCTCTTTAAGAGCGGTTTTCTTATACCCGTGTGCAATTGATTGTACTTGACTTGAACACCAACTTCACAAATCAGAATTAAACTTAATAATTTTACCGCCCCTTTTGGAGCGGTATTTTTATACCCAAAAACAATTTATTCCGAACGTTGTGGGCAATGAACACGGTGGGCGGAGAAAGGACATAAGCATGAAAGTATCAATCGAAGGACTTGAAAGTTTAATGGCAAAGCTCAGACGTCTCGGCGGAAGCGTAGATGCGGCAATAGACAAGGGCATAGGTAAGGGCGTTCAGAAGATAAAGCGTGACGCAAAGGTAAACTGCCCGTATGATACAGGAAGGCTGAAAGGCAGTATCTCTACAGAACACCTTGAGCCTAAGGTCTGGGCGGTCGGTACAAACGTTGAATATGCCATGTTTGTAGAGTTCGGCACAGGTCAGCACGGCGCACCGGGTGTACCTCACACGATGCAACCGTGGAGATACAAGGACGCTAAAGGCAACTGGCATATAACGAACGGTGCACCGCCGAAACCGTATCTTTATCCTGCTTTGCTTGGCAACAGGGAGTATGTTTTCAAGTCCTGCAAGGTTGAGCTTGCAAGAGCAATAAGGAGTGCAATGGCATGATAGATATTATACCCACAATTGCTGATATGCTTGCCGATATAGGCACGGTGGAATTACAGTTCCCCGACACCACAGCCGATTTTCCCGTCATTACGTTAAGTGAGATAGCAAATCAGAGCGATACCGTACTTCACGGTGCGGAGCGGCTGTCGGTTATCACGGTACAGATTGATGTATGGGATAAGGCGGACACGCCTGCTGTTGTAGCCGATATGTCGGCACGGATAAGCGCTGTAATGGTATCGAAAGGCTTTCGCCGTATATTCGGACAGATGATGCCTGACGGTGAATTACAGCGTAAATGTATGCGGTTTTCCGCAAAAATAGATGAACTGAATCACAGGGTTTATAACCCTTGATAAGAAAGGAAAATTATTATGGAACTTTTATCAAAAGGCACGAAATTACAGTATGCCGACACAAAGGCAGGCACATATAAGACGCTTTACGGCTTACAGTCAACTCCCGATATGGGCGGCGATCCCGAAAAGGTCGATGTAACGAACCTTGCGGACGGTGCGAAGCGTTACATACCCGGTGTCAAGGACTACGGCGATCTGGACTTCACGTTCTTTTATAACGATGAAGATGAAAATCCTGCCGTGTCAGAAGCGGACGTAGCGGCGGCGTATTCCACGCTGAGAGCGTTACAGACATCGAACGCAACAGTGTGGTTCAAGCTGATTTATCCGGATAATACGGGCTATCAGTGGAGCTCGAAGGTATCGGTAAAGCGTTCTGCGGCAGAGGTCAATGCGGCACTGAAATTCACGCTCAGAAGCACACCGCTTACAGAGCTTGAGGACGTAACTGCTGCGGCATAACTTGACATTTATAACCCTTCGTGGTATTATAGATATAAATATAGTATCACGGAGGGAATATTTATGGTATTAGCTGTTGTTTGTTTTATACCCGGAGCAATACTTTTAATCGCTTCTTTTTTCGCTTTTTTCAGCAATCAAGGAGCCATCGGTGCGGTAATGCTTGTTATGGCTTTGATATTTCTGTTTTACGGCTTATTCAGAATGAAAAAAGTTAAAAAAGCAAAGAAAAGAGGTACATCAATCCGTGCTCTTATAAAATGCTACGGTATAGCGCTTTACGGATTACCGCAAGGAGAGAGCGAATGTTTATTATCTGTGTTTAAAGATAAATTGGTTTTCACTGTCAATAAAAACGATTCTATTCTTAATGCGGATAAAATAACGTCTGCACTTTTGAAATCAAACTCTGAGCTCAAAGGAGCGTCTGTGGGGTCTACTGTTGCGGGCGCGCTGTTGTTCGGTATTCCGGGTGCAATTATCGCATCACGACCTAAGAATGTGATTGAATATATTATCATAATAAATTATACAAGCGACGGTGAGCTAAAAACGGTAGCTGTGGCTGTAAATAAAGATAAGAAGTATGAAGCAGACAAGATAGTCAATTATATAAACAAGCATATGTCGGGCGGAAGCGACACAGTGCTGTAATTGCGTTGAAAAATAAAATTTATTAAGCACATCTGAGAGGGTGTGCTTTTCTTATGCTTAAAATTAAACGGAGGATATTAAAATGGAAGAAAACAGATTACCCTATGAAACACTGAAAATCGGTGATACCGAGTACAAGCTTAAAATCTCGGCTTCATCGGCAATCGAGATCGAGAAGAAAACAGGCAAGTCGCTTGTTGCGGGTATGGCAGATTTTGACAAGCTCGAAACAGTAACGCTGTATCTGTGGGGCGCATTAAATCGCTTTCAGGCGAATATTGACGTCAGGAAGGCGCAGGAGATCTATGACGATTACATAGACGCAGGCGGCGACCTTTCGGATATGGCGGAGATACTCTTCAAGACGCTTACGGTGTCGGGTTTTTTCAAGCGTCAGCAGGCAGAAAAACTGCTGGCGCTCGCAGAAAAGGCAGAGAGTGGAGCAGTGCAGGAGAGCTGATAACTAATCTTTACCGCCCGGCACTGACGGCAGGAATAACACATAAAGATTTCTGGGACTTATCGGTACGGGAAATAACGCAGGCGATACAGGCAAAAAATGAATACGACAAGGCACACACCGAGATTAACGAACGCTTGATGTGTGCCTTTGCTTATAGCATCGGTCAGTTTGTTGCCATCGGTGTCAACGCTCCAAGGCAATATCCGCACAGCATAGAAAAGGCATTTCCTAAGCTGTACGGACGTGATAAGTCGGAGGGAATACCTGTGTCGGACTGGGAGGTATCAAAGCAGAATATGGCTGAATATGCGGAAGCTACGAAAGGCAGGTACAGTAAGTGACAGTAGAAGAACTGAACGTTATAGTCAGTGCAAACAAGGATGATTTTGATCGTAAGATAAGGCAGATAAATACGCAGCTTAATCAAATTAAAAAGCAATCGGAGAAAACTTCTGACAGCGTTATGGACACGTTCAGAAAACTCGCTTCGGGACTATCGGCGCTCGGTATAGGTGCAATGATAAAGAATGCTATCAGCCTTGCGGGTGACCTCCAGCAGAACATAGGCGGTTCGGAGTCGGTTTTCAAAAATTATGCCGGCACGATTCAGAAAACCGCAGAAACTGCCGCTTCATCGCTTGGACTTTCACAGAGCAAATACCTTGCGACCGCCACAAAAATGGGCGCACTCTTTCAGGGCTCGGGCTTTTCTGTGGCACAGTCTGCCGATATGGTACCGCAGTCTATGCAACGAGCGTCTGATGTAGCAAGTATTATGGGTATATCAGTTGACAGTGCTATGGAAGCGGTCGCAGGTATGGCAAAGGGCAACTTCACAATGATGGATAATCTCGGTGTTGCCATAAACGACACGAATCTGCAGATATACGCACAGGAAAAAGGACTTGGAAAGCTTGAAACCACACAGCAGAAGGTCAATGCCGCTATGCAGATGTTCCTTGATAAGTCGGACTATGCGGCAGGAAACTACGCAAAGGAAAACGATACCTATTCGGGTGCGCTTACGACATTCAAGGCAGAACTTGAGGATTTTGCCGCAGAAGCAGGTACAGCACTCCTGCCGCTTGCTCAGAGCGTCCTCCCTGTGCTGTCAAGCTCACTTAATGCATTAAAGCCGGTTATAATGACGGTAGCAGAAGCTGTCGGAGGGCTTGGTGGTATTGTAGCGGATATACAGGCAAAGGTCGAAGCTGCAACACCTGCACAGCAGACAATGCTGAAAATTGCTATCGGTATGGCTGTGGCAATACCGGCTGTAACAGCGGCAACATGGCTTATGAGTGCCGCTAAACTTGCATATACCGGCGTGCTGAACATACTTATACCAAAGCAGTTGACGTATGCGAGTGCATTAAAAGCAACTATGGGCTGGATAGGAATAAAGTCGGTGCGCTGGCACTGCTTGGCATAGCCACGAATAATGGCACTGAGGGCATAGACGACAATTCCGAAAAGCTTGAGAAAGAAAATGAAGCGGCAAACAAGGCGGCGAAAGGTGTTGATGATGTTGCAGAAAGCACAGATAATCTTACAGACAGCGTAAAACGCAGTCTTGCAGGCTTTGACGAGCTTAACAGACTGTCGGGAAATTCCGGTACGCTTGCTTCAAGCGTGGTGTCAAGCGATGATGTGGAGAATGCGGAGAGCCTTGCTGATGTGCTGAGTGATGTGCAGGAGAAGACTAAAAATATAGATTTAGGTTCGTTATCATTTGATATTGATTTTTCTAATATCTGGGGCGAATTAAACAAGCTCTTGGGAAAATTGAAAAGCGGTGAAATAGGTAATTCTATTAAATCATTATTTAACAATCTTAGCACTACGTTAAAGCCTTTCTTTGACGGAATAGATGAAATGTTTGGTTTTAATCTTGATAAATGGCTCAAGGATTTAGGCAATTTTATCGGTGACATAGTTACGGACATCAGCAATGGAGATATAGACAAGGCGATTGATGATGTATTTGCATTTGTAAAAAATTCATTTATTAATATAGCACCCAGTATAACTACAATTTGTAGCAAAATCATCGGTGAAGTTGACAAACTGCTTGGCACATCATTCCAAAAGTCTTTTGACAAATGTGCTGAGTTATGCTATCAGGCAGGTGTAATGCTAAATAATGTTATAAATGATACTGTCGGTAAGACGGAACGTAGTCAGAAATATAACACCACATATAGCGAAATGCTGACGTATATGCGGGATTGGATGGTGAAAAACGACAGCACAAGTGCAGACAAAGCATACGGCGAAACAGTCAGTCATTTTAATATTAACAATGACGAAGAACTGAAAAAATGGTTTGATGAAGGCAATTACGGTGCTTCGCTTTATGAGTTTGCAAAAACAACGGCTATGCGGATAAAAAATGACGAGGTTGACCCTGTTCTTAAGCGTCGTCTAAAAGGGCAGTCTACATGGGCAGATATAAGTTCACTCGGCATTCTCGGTTACGCCGACGGCGGTTTCCCCGATTACGGCGATCTGTTCATAGCAAATGAAAGAGGACCTGAGCTTGTCGGCACTATCGGCAACCGTACCGCAGTTGCAAACTCGTCAAGCATAGAAACAGCGATATATAACGCTGTACGCTCTGCTATGTCAGACAGCGCAGGCGGTCAATCCGCAGATATACACGTCACTGTCGACATAGACGGAGACACGGTCTGTGAAACCGTAGCACGCTATAATGCCGTCAGAAACCGCAGACTTAACGGAAGGAGTTAATATGCAGACACTTATAAAATTCGGCAGCTTCACACCGATTTCGCCCAAATCATACGGCGTACAGCGTTCTGACCTTGACAGCGAGGACAGCGGCAGAAGTGAAACAGGCGTGATGTTTCGCAACCGTATCAGAGCGGGCGTGTACAAGATACAGGTAACTTGGAGGGTGAACAGGTCGCAGCTTTCCGCTATAGCAAATGCGATTTCTCCCGATTCGTTTTCTGCAACATTTTTCGACCCGACCACAGCAAGCACAAAGACCTGCACGATGTATGCCGGCGACAGAAGCGCAACTATGGTACTTAACGCCGACACTGCCGCAGAAACACTGTGGGATTTAAGCGTAAACTTTATCGAATATTAAGAGGTGATTCTATGCTTGATGTATCAGCCGCTTACACGGCGGCTATTAAGGATAAAAACCGCACAGACCGCATTACAGGTACAATTAAACTCTGTGACGGCGAAACGATAAACATAACCGATGATATTATCGTGAGCAACAGCGTCACGCTGAAAGAACAGCTTGTATCGGGTGATACCTTTGAAATAGGTACGTTCTACACAAATCAGCTTGATATAACGGTGTATGACAATAACTTTTTGTCAAGGACTTATGCGAATGCAAGGATAACGCCGAAATACGAAATACAGCTTGCCGATGGGACTTGGGAAAGTGTTCCGCTCGGAATATTTACGGTAGATAACAGCCTTACAAAGCGTAAGGGCAGTATTCACAAGCTGACCGCTTTTGATGACAGCACAAAGTTTGACGTTGATATATCGGTGTATTCGGGTGGAAAAAAGACGGTGCAGCAGCACATAAAGGATCTTGCCGCAGATGTCGGAATAACGCTTGTTACTACAGATTTCAGTTCATATCCGAACTATGATTTGACAGTGGATTCAACGGTTTCTTCGTCCGTGCAGACGTACCGAGATCTTATCGAGTGGTGCTGTGCACTTATGGCGTCATCGGCAAGAATCAACAGGTACGGCAAGCTCGAAATTGTTAAACTCAAGGAAAAGAAAAAAATCGTTGACGGTGCGCTTGTATACGATGCAGACTACACTGTCGAGGGCTATGAGCGTACCGGCACGGAGTTTTTCGACCTCAGAGCGCTGACGAAGTATTTTTCTACTGCTTTTGATGGGGAACCGTATGTTTACAAAAATCATGCGGTGCTTACATTACCGGATGCCGCTGCCCGAAACGCCACAATGTTTATACCGGAAAATCCGCTTTTGCAGTCTGTATCAGACGCCGAGCGTAAGACAGCTTTTGAAACGTGTGTGAACACGATTTATATCGCACTGCGCCGTGTGGAATTTTCTTTCAACGGAAATCCTGCTATTGAGTGCTTTGATACGCTGTTCGGTAATGGCGGAAAGATAGATATAAACGGCACAATAGCTTTCTTCCCGACTTTGCTTGTATGGAAATACAGAGGGGCACATAAGGTAAGCTGTGCGTTTGCGGAACTGACGGATGAGGCAACAGAGAGTGCATCTGAGGCGGCAATATCAGTGGTGAATGCGAGCACAATAAACAAGATGCCTGTGCAAGTAAAAAGCAAGACGGAAAAACGTCTTGATGGGGTGGGTAAAACAGCTTTTGATGCCAGCAGTGTCGGCAAGTTCACCGCTACCGGCATCGGCTGTGAGATATTCAACGACTATGAAAATAATATCGCAAGCAG
>OLRY01000263.1_pt1 | contig 74723 bp, 65 predicted proteins | sample 1672541 | NCBI WGS metagenome assembly OLRY01 (sample SAMEA3136697, study PRJEB25190) | human gut metagenome | biome: human gut; feature: human-associated habitat; material: faeces | place: Austria | collected 2013 | reverse complement strand
ATCAGATAAATGCTGCCATTGATCACCGCAGCTTTGCAGATCAGGGAATCACCGAACAGCCAACCATCCATGAAGGCTACATTGCCCAGAATATGGAAAAGAAAGGCATGATAGCAGACCGCTGTGAAATCAACCGTCAGATTCGTGCAGATAACAAAATGCTCCGGGAATTAAAAGCCCAGGTAGCAAAACTGGCACAGGCTGTAGAAAAATCTATTCCAATAATAGCAGAAACATTGGAAGCAATCCGCAATCACATGATTTTTACACAATATCATTTGCTCCACAATGAGATGCAAAAAGAAGTGATCCATGACTGGATGCAGCATTTTCGTCCTATCCTAAATAAATATGATACCATTAAGAAAAAGCTCAAAGCGAAAGTTACTGAAAAGAAAGAACTAAATGTGCAAAAAAGTAAAACCAGTATTCTAAATCCTTTCCAGCATATAAAGTTAAACCAGCAGCTTACAACCGTAACAGAAGAAATCGAGGAACTGAAATCTGCCAAAGAACAGCTGCTGTTTCAGGCTGAATGCTCCACAGAGAAAGATATGGCGAGCCTTTCCAGAAAATACGACCAGATGGATAAGAATCTGGATATTCTCGATTCTCAGGATATGGCTCTCAAAGAGCAGCTTGAAAAAGATGCTGTCGCTTTCCAAGAGGAAAAACTCCGGCCTAAACCAGAGCAATATACAGAATTACTGGATGCCAGAATCCAGATACGACCTACTTTCCGAGAGAAACTGATTGAGCAGCTCAAAGGTACTTTTGGTGAATATTATGACTATCACTATCGTGATATCGCAACCCATGAAGTGGATGATCTCAATATGGAAGATCCCTATAGCTTCTCTCATCGTACCTGGGAACTTGAATATCAGAGGAAACAGGAATTGCAAAAAAAACATCCTGTTCAATCCAGGCAAAAATCGCACAACACAGAACTATAATGTTTAAACTACTAATATAAAAAATATCCCGTTTTCTCAAAACAGTTATATTGCTTCATCCCAATAATTCACAAACTGCTAACCACCGAGCAAAAGTGAGGCACAAAGTGCGTAAGCATAATTTGATTTCTTTCCGCTTACGCACTCTCTTTTTATCTTGAGCAAAAAATTCCTACTTTGTAAAGCCAACAAATGGGGTTTGGGGGGCTCCCAAAGTGCGTTTGGATATCCAAACGCTATGCTTGCAAAACCAGTTCCACTAATTTCCCTCGATACTCCCTTCTTCTAAAATCAATGATAATTATAACATTGCCAATTTTGTAAAGTAATAATCAACTTAAAATATAGACGACAAACAATAAAACCATGATACTGTTACAAAAAGCAGTAGCATGGTTTCTTTATATTTCATTATAGATTTTCTCTATCTATCATATTTTCTATTGTTTCTGAGAAACAACACTCTTTCAAATCAATACTTTTGTCCATCTTCACAAGATTTGTATATTTCTCATCTGTATAGTGTTTTGATATTACAGCAAATACTTTATATGTAGGCTGTGCTGTTACATCTCTGATGTCCTTTTTCAGCAATGTGTTCGGTACATTTAATTTCGTATTTTTATCTTTTACGAAGCCAATACAACCACATATATTCCCGGCAGCTTTTTCTGTATATAATTTCGGTCCTCGATCTGTAAATTCTCCTATCATTGTTACGTTTTTCTTAATAAGCATCATACGTTCCAATATATCCAATTTTTGCCCCGTAGAGCCATCTTTTGCAAAAACAAAATCATTTTCTGTTAATCGCTTATCCAGGCATTTCTGGTAAAAATGAATTGCAGAAGCTGTCTCTTTTTTATTCAATCGAACTCCTGTCAAATGTAAAAAATTGTATCTATGGAAAACAACTTCATATCCCTGTACAGATGACAAAATCTTATTACTTTCCTGTAATTGCTTATTCACCTCTTTCGGTAAGCCATATAGGAACAAAACCTTCTGATCCTCAAGATGTTCTTTATATAGTTGTGCCGCTTTTGTCATAATCTGAATTGCACGTCTTTTGTCCATAACTTAATCCTTATCCCATAAAATTTAGAGAAGGGAATGTTCACGCCGCAGCACTAAACATTCCCTTCTCATGGTTGATTTTTCCGTTGTCTGCCAACCTCCAGCACCTTCGTCTGGAAAATATCAGGTTTTTCCGTTGCCTGCCAACCTCCGACACCTTCGTTCGGAAAACGTATCAGATTTTAGGTGTCAACCCACCGCTGATGCACAGCTTTTCTAATTACATTTTACACGAACTATGTGGAAAATGCAATTACAATTTTATCTTATGATGCCCTGCTACATTTTATACACTATTTATCTTACATTTCATTCTTGATAAATTATCTCTTTATCCACAATCTCCCTCGCACATACTTGTATATTGTTCATTCTTCCTATCCATTCCAAGACATTTTCCACCTTTAGCTGTTCTGTAATGCCTTGTGCCTGTTTCATCTGTTCTACAAGTCTTTCAAAGCGTTCCTGTGCCTGTTCTTCTATATCAGCCAAATAACCATTCAGCCTGCCGCTTGTAAGCATATTCAGATATAGCAATCTGCGGTATTCCTTCAAATACCGCAAATGTCTTTGTCCCCATACACCGACAACCCTTTGTTCTTCTTCCTTCGGTAAGGTAAGAGCAGGGATAAGATAATCCCCATGTCTGATATAAGTACCGCCCATCTCTTCAAAAATTGTTTTCTTCATTGTCTGTTCTACCTTTCTTATCGTTCTCTATTCATAGATTTTCTTTACGACCGTTCCAATTTTACAGTAACAATAATTCTTCAATTTTCAGTTCACATTGCCCCTCCCGAAGAAGTATGATAGAATAATTCTATTAAATTGAATCGGAGGTGCCACATGGCTATCAGTTCCAACAATATTCAGGTCTATACTACTTTGTCCAAAGAACTGGTTGCTGAGATTGATAAGGATGCAAAAGCGAACTATCGTACACGTTCCCAGCAGATTAACATGATCCTGACCGAGTATTATAAGACTCAAACAACAACCAAACATGAATCCGAGTAAAACACTGAATTGCCTGAAAACACAGGAAATATCAGTGTTTTCTTATGTTTTCCCTTAATTATAAGGTTCATGGGAACCATAATTATTCCCAAAGCTGATGTTTATGACGATCGGTTTTCTCATCTTCACTGACTGCCGTATCAGGTAATCAATCCCCTCCATCAGCTCCGTTGTCCGCGGAAATGAATTTTCCCGTGGATTTCCCATCTTTACCACCAGAAGATCACTTCTATACGCAACGCCTCGATTCACTCCATCCGATGCTCTTCCATTTCCTGCTGCTATTCCAAGAACTGCCGTCCCATGTCCACTGAAATCCCCCGACGGAACAAGGCGCCTGCCTTCGGTTTCCCCGAGTGCAAGCGCCTCATCAATTTCTTCTTTCGTATATTCAGTTCCTGATACATAGTTTTCCGGTGGATTTCCAGCTACACTCTGATCCCACAGTCGCAGGATCCGGGTACTGCCATCCTCGTTTCTGAAATCTGGATGGAAATAGTCCACTCCGGAATCCACAATGCCCACCAAAATACCTTCGCCGGTTAAGCCATCAGCTCCATTCTGCACCGGTAAAATGCAGCTTGCCTCCCGCTCTTCAAAGGTCTCAAAATAAAGTCTCTTGGGCTTTTCTATAAACTCGATTTGCTCTCTGACTGAGTATGCAGCAATTTCTGATTCCGGCAGTGTCACTACTGCATAACCACCAAGCAGCGGGACCACCTGGATCCGCTCACCACCAAGTCCGCTTTCCGGGCCACTGTACTTCACGATCACATCCCACAGCCTGGTGGTGGGATCATACCCCACATTCAGATTTTCCGATTTCGCCCGCTCATGCGGCAGGGCATTCATGGCAAGATTAAGAAGATTCTCTATTTTCTGGTCTGGCATAAGGCTTTCATTTCCATTGATACATTTTTTTTATTATATGCAAAGCCTTCAGGTGACATGCTCCCACCACTTAAATCTTACGATTTTGAAGTGGGGGCTTCCTGCTCGATTGCCTTTTAAGGCAAAGCTAAAACAGGCTATCCCCGCGTGTCCCGCGGTTTTGTTTTTATGTTTATCCAGTTACGGATTTTTTTCTTGTGCCGTCAGGCACATTCTTTATAAATCCTTTTTCCTTCTTCCCGAATATTGACTGCTGCATTTACATCCCGGTCCATCCGGTTTCCACATTCACAGACATACACCCGTTCCGATAGCGCCAGTTCCTTTTTCTTATTGCCGCATACACTGCAGATCCTGCTGGATGCAAAATAACGGTCTACTTTTATAAGATATTTTCCGCGCTCTTCCAGTTTGTATCCCAGCATGGACAGAAACTGCCCGTACCCGTTATCCTGTACGCCTTTCCCAAGATGCAGCCCTCTGGACATTCCCTTCAGGTTCAGATCTTCCACGCATACTGCATCATATCTTTCAGCAAGTTCCCTGCTGAGCTTATGCTGGAAATCTTTTCTCTGGTTCTTTATCTTTTCATGACATAAAGCTACCCTTTTCTTCTGTTTCTGATAGTTCCGGCTTCCTTTTTCGCAGTGGGAGAGTCTCTTCTGTTCCCTTGCAAGTTTTTTCTCTGCTTTTCTGTAAAACATAGGATACCCGGCTCTTTCCCCTGTAGAAAATACACACATTCCCCGCATGGCAAAATCAATCCCAAGGAATTTTTCTGCCGGACTTTTTTCCACTGTTTGGTTCTCACAGCAGAACAAAAGACTGGCAAAATATTTCCCGGATGGCTCACGGCTCACAGTTACAGACTTCAGTTTCCAGTCTGATGGGATCTGGCGGTGAAGTTTTATTTTTATGGCGGACATCTTTGGAAGTTTCAGATGGGTATCCTGTAAAAGGATATTCCCGTTTACTGCATTGGTCGTATAAGAATTTCCTGCATGTTTTTTTGATTTATAGCGGGGGAATCCGCAGGATGGTTCCCGGAAAAACTTCCGGAACGCACTTTCCAGATGCAACTGCACATTCGCCAGGGCAAGGGAGTCCACCTCCTTCAGCCAGGGATATTCCTTCTTATATCCGGCAGGTGTGTTCCGGAGCATCTTTTTTTCTTTCTGGTAATAACTGATCTTGTCCGCAAGCATCTGGTTATAGATAAAACGGCCGCAGCCGATTGTCTTCTCTATCTGAACTCTCTGCTCTTTATTTGGATAGATCCTTATTTTTACGGCGCGGTTCATTCTTATCACCCTGGCTTCTCTATATCGCCTGATACATGGTTACAAACTAATTGTTCTTTTTTATTATACTACATTAGAGCTATAAGAACAAGTGTTCTTTCTGTATCATAAGATTTTCTTGAGCAGACATGCTCAGATGTGCAATTCATCTCACCACCTGAAGAGGTGGGAGAATTCTTGCTACATTTGTTAAAGAACCATCATGATCCGCTTACGGTAGGTGATGTTGCAGCCTATGTCGGATTCAGCAAATCCTATTTTTCTGCTTATTTAAAAAAAACACTCGTTTTTTCTGTCAGTGCATTTATTTTGCGCTGTAAGCTGGAGGAAGATAAAGAATTGCTGCAATACACAAACAAATCTATCAGCACAATCAGTACATTTTTATGCTTCTCCAGCCAGAGCCACTTTCAGACTGCTTTTAAAAAGCAATTCGGAATGATTCCAAATGAATGCAAGCGCAAGGGGGCATAAATCGTTCAATTTCAATATCCTAATGTTCCATTGATACCAAAAGGCATGAGCCTTTTATATGACTCATGCCTCTTCATCCAAACAGATATCCGTAATCTTATCCGATAATATTATGCTGTTGCTTTTTTATCATCTGTCTTCTCAAGCAGCTTCTTCACGCCCTGTATCGCTACCAGCACACCAAGGATCAGCAGTAATACTGCAAATACAAGCTGTAAGGTGTTTCCAAGATCCAGCCCTGTTGTTACCAGTGCCTTTGAAAGCTTTGTGATGGTCATGCCAAGTGCTGTGAAGGTAACAGCCATCATGAATACCATCGGGATCCAGAGCATGCAGCCCTGACGTTTTGTTTTCTTTAAGAATACTGCACAGGCTACAAGAGCGAGTACAGATAACAGCTGGTTTGCGGAACCGAACAGCGGCCAGATCTCAGCATAGCCGACCTTTGTAAGCATATAGGCAAGTACCAGTGTAATGACTGTTGCAAAGTATTTATTTGTTACTACCTTCAGGAACGGGCTCATGTTTTCCTCATCTGTATCAGAATCAAGGAAAAATTCCTGGAATGACAGACGTCCAACTCTGGCTACAGAATCAAGAGAGGTCAGTGCAAATGCGGATACAGCAAGGTTGATCAGGGTAAATACCAGTGAATGCGGAAGCCCAACTACAGAAAGGAAGTTTGCGATAGCACCTGCAAAAATCTGCGGCTGTGTTGTAAGTCCCTGTGCTGCTGCTTCACCGTCTGCAAAGGATGCAACTGCGATCAGTGCGATGATGGCAAGCATACTTTCCATCAGCATTGCTCCAAAGGAAACAGGAAGCATGTTTTTCTCATTTTTGATCTGCTTGGATGCAGTACCGGAAGATACCAGTGAATGGAAGCCGGAAACAGCACCGCAGGCGATGGTTACAAACAGAATCGGGAACATATACTGTCCGTCTACGTTAAAGCTTGTAAATGCCTTCAGGTTACAGGACGGATTGGCTACAAATACACCGATAACCGCACCGACGATCATAAAAATGAGCAGATAGCTGTTCAGATAATCACGTGGCTGAAGCAGTGCCCATACAGGAGCGACACTTGCTATCAGAATGTATACAAAAATGATGATATGCCAAGTTCCAAGGCTTACATACATAGGGAAATTAAGTCCCAGCACAATTGCTGCTACCAGAAGTAAAATTGCAGCTGCAGTGTTGATCCATTTATTGAACCTTGTATATTTAAGGAAAAATCCAAGTGCAACAGCCTCAAATATAAATAACATGGAAGTAGTTGCAACAGCTCCGTTTGCCGCTACCTTTGTAACAGCTCCTGCATCATTTGCGACAAATCCGTTAAAGGTTCCTGCTACAACATCTGCAAATGCGGCAACAACCAGAATACAGAACAGCCAGCAGAATAAAAGAAATAATTTTTTTCCAAGCTTTCCGATATACGCTTCGATGATATATCCGATGGTACGTCCTTTATTCTTTACAGATGCGTACATGGATGCAAAATCCTGAACAGCTCCGAAAAACACACCACCGATGAGGATCCAGAGCAGAACCGGCAGCCAGCCGAAAATTGCGGCCTGGATCGGTCCGTTGATGGGACCTGCACCTGCTATGGATGCAAACTGATGGCCAAATACTACATTTGTATCAGCCGGTACATAATCAACTCCATCCTCCATTTCGTATGCCGGAGTTTTTGCTTTCGGATCAATGCCCCATTTGTTCTGGAGATAACGGCCATACAGAAGATATGCACCTCCGAGAACTACGATGGCTATGATCATCATTGTTATTCCGTTCATAATATCAACTCTCTTTCCTTTGTGTTATTTTACTTTTATATATAAAAAAGCCCCTGCTATCCTTTCGGATAACAAAGGCGGAATGTTCCGTGGTACCACTTTGTATTATCATATTTATCACTAAATACAACCACTTAGTGCTGTCTCTTCAAACAGCCTCTTCTGTAACGTGAAGACTACGTCCCGGCTTACTTGACCTTTCTATTCAGCGGGATGCTCCCAGGTGATATCACAAAATAACTTCTGCCGCTTCTCACCAGCTGCGGCTCTCTGTGATCCAGTCTGCTTCTTGTGATCTGTCCTGTTCCATGCATTTCTCTTTTTTATTTACCTAATGTTTTACTCCTTTTTTTATAAAAATTCAATAAATAATTTATATACATTTTACAAATTTACATATGTTTTTTTGTGTATTTTTTAGGTCAAAAATAAAATATGGCGTATGTAACGAATCCAGATCCCAGCTTTGCTTTACGGTCCGTTTTCCGTCACATACGCCACATTACCCATTATTCAGAAAATGTATATCTTACCATGTATCCTTTTCCGTCACCGGTTACGATCACGACTCCGCCATCGGGATTCTCAATCTTATCAATGATCGGAAATCTTCCTTTTTCTTTTACAAAAGCTTCCGGGCTCTCGATCTTTGCTTCAACGATCTCCTGCTGAGAATGACGATCGCCGCCACAGGGATTAATGGTTTCAATAATGATCTCATATTCCTTCATACCCTTCACCTCTTTCATTTAGTTCAGTTTTCTGGTTCTTATACTTACATTTTATCGTAAAAATCCCGGTTATGCAAAATGCGTTCTGCACAAATTTCCAGAGGATTTATTGGTATTTTTTACTATGTTCAGAATTTTTTCATTCTACAAAGTGGATCCTGCTCTCATCAAAACGGTCCTGCTGCTTTCTGCTCTCTGCCGGGTATCCCAGAGCAAAAAGAGAAAATACCTCCACATTCTCCGGAAGCTTCAGAATATCATGGACCAGCGCCATGCGATCCTCAAACGGTGCAATTCCGATCCACACTCCGCCAAGCCCCAGTGCATCCGTTTCCAGCCAGATATTCTCCTGTGCGATAGACATGTCGATCTGTGCCATCTCCTGAACAGGCAGTCCCTCTTTCCGATATACCGGAACGATCACAACCGGAGCCCCTGCCGCACATCCTGAATAGGGAGTGGCTTTGGAAAGCTCCAGGATCTTCTCCTTATCTGTTACAACATAAAATTCCCATGGCTGCTGATTACATGCGCTTGGCGCCTGCATACCTGCTTTCAGGATCTGAAGGATCTTTTCCTTCTCTACGGGTTTATCTTCATATTTACGGATACTTACTCTGTGAAAAATATTCTCCATGCTATTTTCTCCTCGTCTATATAATCTGCATTACGTTTCCGGTTTAATTTTGTCAGTCGGACTCCGCATCTTTCTCTGACAAATTCCTCCGATTATTTTAACACAATTTTTTACAGACGGACAGACTTCATTTCTGTAAACGTTTATATGACATCATATTCATTCTTTTTCCTGCACATTGATGATAACCTTCATAGTTGTCTCGCGGTTTTCATCAATATACTGATAAGCCTTCAGATAATCTTTGAACTTAAATGTCTTTGAGATCAGTGGCTTTAAATGAACCTTTCCGGCATTTACAAGATCAATGGCATCTACATAATCATCATGGCGGTACATCATGGTGCTCTTGATATCCAGCTCATGGTCATTGGCAACAGCAAGGTCAACGGTTGCCATATCCGCAAATACTGCTACCAGTACGATCACGCTGCCCTTTCGCGCATACTGGATGGCCTGTCCCATAGTGATGTTGTTTCCGGCACAGTCGTAGATCACATCTGCCTTATCCGGACCAAACGCATCTACCAGTGCCTCTCCGAAATTTTTCTCCTTTGTGTTTACACAGATATCAATGCCGCACTCTTTTGCTTTTGCAAGACGGAGGTCACTGACATCTGTGATCATAACCTTGGCTGCGCCCATTCCTTTGGCTGTCTGTGCAACAAGGTTTCCGATCGGACCTGCACCGATCACTGTGATATTCATTCCCTTTACATCGCCCATTTGCTTCACTGCATGAACTGCAACTGCCAGCGGTTCGATCATGGCCCCTTCCTCGTAGGACATCTCTTCCGGGATCGGTGTTACCTTGGAAGCATCCACTGCAAAAAATTCAGATGCTGTTCCAGTTGTCTGGAAGCCCATAACCTTCAGTTCTTCGCAGAGATTGTATTTGCCATGACGGCACGGATAACAGTGTCCGCAGTATACCTGAGGCTCGATGGTTACTTTCTGGCCAACTTTAAAACCTGTCACATTCTTTCCAAGTTCTGTGATCTCACCGGAAACCTCATGTCCCTGTGTCACCGGATATTTGGTAAACGGGTGCTTACCGTGGTATACATGGATATCTGATCCGCAGATACCAATGTTCATGATCTTAACGAGAACCTGGTCATCTCCCACTTTCGGAACATCTACCTCTCTGAAAATAATCTCTCCTGGATTTGTCATTACCTGCTGAATCATATCTTATTTCCTCCTCGTCTATTTTTTGTGATTTATTTCGCTTTTATCTTTTATTAATTATTTTATTAAAGTAACTATATTATCATTCCTGTAAACTCATTTGTCAATAGTGTTTCCTGTGTTTCTACTTATTGTACAAATTATCGTTTTTATTTTTATGCACATTGTAAAGCGGACATTCGCAATCCGCTTCGCTACTTGCTCATGAACGCAGTCGCTTCGCGATCTGTCAGTGGGAGCTTTCAACTCCCACTGACATAAGCATCCCCCCTCACCCGCCGCTTAATGCTCCGCGCACTTGAAGCGGGGGAATGCTTATCTGCGTTCAAGCAAACAATACAGTAAAACAGCGATAGAAAAAGCTCGCAGATCCGACACGACCATTTCTGATACATGACAGATATGCGAGCTCAATTCTCATAAATCCATATAACTCTGTATTCTTATATATTCCTGATCAATTCATAAAAAAAGTGCTTCGCCGCACCGACTGCTGACGCTTCCTTTCTGTAAGTACAGTTCTTCAGATATCGGATATCACAGTCAAAGCCGTTGTATTCCATAACCTTTTCCCCGAGAGGAATCATATGATCGGCAAGATATCCACCAACTTCTCCACCAAGGATGATATCCATATCATAAGCCATTCTGAGATTGGAGATCAGCACAGCCAAATGATCCAGATATTCTGCCCACTTCTTCTCTGCTTCGCTGTTTCCGTGGGAAAGTGCCTCCATAAACTGCTCCAGAGTTTCATACCTTCCAGCTGTCAGTGCACTGGCAGCACAGTAGGCATCTGCACAGCCTTTCTTGCCGCAGTAGCACTTCCGTCCGCCCGGAACCAGGATCATATGGCCGAACTCTCCTGCTTTCCGGTTCTGCCCTGCAAACAATTTCCTGTCAATACAGAAAGCTCCTCCCAGAGTATTATTCAGTGAAAGATATATGGCATCCTGATACTGGTTAATGTCCTCTGCCAGCATAGCTGCATTGGCATCATTTTCAAAACAGACAGGGCAGGAAAAAGCCTGTTCCAGAAAATTCAAGCTGTAATTTTCGATCTGCAAAGCATGAGACTTCACAACAAGATGCTGCTCCTGATTGATGATTCCCGGAATGGATATCCCGATTCCCAGCAGTTTGTCCGGTTCATCCATATCCCCGAGAAATTTTTTTGCCAGAGAAGCAAGCTCCACACAGTAGGATATCTCCTGTGAAAATTTCATTCTCACACGTTCTGTCTTCTCGATCTCAGACCGCATATTCACCAGCGTCATCCCTACATGATTGGCAGTGATACGAATACCCATTGCATAGCGGTAACCGGGATTGATCCCGATACTCTTGGCTTTTCTGCCTCCTGTAGAAGCATATTCCCCGGTCTCCATAAGCACTCCGCCTGCCATAAGCTCGTTTACATTGGAAAGCACAGTAGGCATACTCATATTCAGATTTTTGGAAATCTCCACCTTTGAGGTGTCCGCATTATTCATCACATAACTGACGATCCTGGATCTTGTATTATTTTTTTTCTCTGTTTTTGATGCCATATCAAACCTCTTTTATAAACTGTTTTACAAAAGATATGATAGCCTTTCCCTTTGAATTTGTAAAGTATTTTCTGTTGTTGTTCAGCTACATATTCTCCAGAATCTGTTTCACCAGCTGCCGTGATTCCATAGGCTTTGCGATATGACCGTTCATACCTGATCTGCTGCATTCATCCACACATTCCTGTGCAGTCTGGGCAGTCATTGCCAGAATGATGACCTTCTGCGCATCCGGACGGTTCATGGCACGGATAGTCTTTGCCGCCTGAATTCCATCCATCACCGGCATCATCACATCCATAAGGATCACAGCGAACTCACCTTTGGCAGATGCCTGGAATTTTTCCACGGCTTCCTTTCCGTTCCATGCTTTCTCAACAGCTGCTCCATGCTCTGTAAGATAAAATTCTGCAATCTCCATATTGATCTCGTTATCCTCGACCAGGAGAATCTTTTTCCCGGAAAGTGCTTTTCCATCGGGAAGAATATCTTTTTTCATGATCTGGTTTTTCTCTTTATCGATCAGGAAAGGAAGGCGGAATGTAAAAGTTGTTCCGACACCAAGAGTACTCTCCACTTCAATAGTTCCCTGCATCTGTTCAATAAGCTTCTTCACAATAGACATTCCAAGACCGGTTCCGCGATACTGTGTCCTTGCACCGTTCTCTTCCTGATTAAACGGCATGAACAGCTTATTCTTTACAAATTCCTCACTCATACCGATTCCGGTGTCTGTAATCCTGAATTCATATACAGCATTTATCCCGTCACTGGAGATCTCTTCGATATAAGTTTCTACTGTACCGCCCGGCTTATTATACTTAACAGAATTGCTCAGAAAATTCAGCATGATCCTCTGAAGCTGAAGAGCATCTCCCACAAGCGCAGTATGTTTCACATATCCTCTGCGTCTGCGGTGAATCATTCCTGTTTCCACCATCTGTGCATCGATCAGTAATGCCACTTCATTAGCCAGTGTTTCCAGATCAAACGGCTCCTGTTTCAGCTTACAGTTGCCTGATTCCAGCTTGCTCATATCCAGCACATCATTCACAAGTGCCAGAAGATGACTGGCAGAAAGCTCCAGCTTTCGGAGACTGTCATCCATTTTTTCTGCATCATTCCTGTTCTTCTGTATGATATTCAGCATTCCCATAATGCCGTTGATCGGTGTACGGATATCATGGCTCATACGGTTCATGAATTCTGTTTTCGCCTTACTTGCAGAATCTGCTTTTTCAAAAGCCTCCTGCAGACGTTCATTCTCCTGCAGTTCCTGTTCATGAAAAGCCGATGTGTTCTTGAACAGTATAATGCCATGTACAACTATCTGTTCTCTGCCCGTGCAGCTGTCATAAAGCGTATCCCTTGACATGAGCACAGTCTTCTGCAGCCATACAAAGCTTCCATCCGCGCTTTTCTTCCGAAATTCCACTATAATCTGCTTTGCGCCTGTCTCAAAACGTTCAAGAAGTTTCTCCGCAGAATCCACAATACGGTAATTCTCCAGTGTTTCATCGGCAATCTGACTGCGTTTTTCTTCGCAGTATTCATTATAGGAGCACGGAAGCTCCAGCTCATCCAGAAATTCCAGTATCCCTTTCTGATAAAAAACCTGCTCCATCCTGTCCTCAGTGAGATTTACCATGTAACCCGCCTCTGCAGTTTCCAGGAGAGCGTCCGCATAATTGCCATTCTCCACAATAGACTGACGAAGCTGCTCATAATATCGGGTAAGCCTCACCTTCTCACTGACTGCTTTCTCCTCACAATTCTGGAAATCTTCAAATCCCAGTGCAAAATGGTGGAGCCGTCCATCCTCTGCGCCATTAATAAAAAGTATGGTCATTTTTCCATATTGTACTTTATCCTGTTTATGGTACTGATACGGAATCTCGATCTTTCCGGCTGACTCTGTAAGATTCTCATCCAGATAAGATATCTGCAGCTTTTCCCTGAGTGATCTTCTTGTTTCCCCTGAAGAAAATTCCTCCACGATCTGCTCTACAGCGCCGGAATAGCTGCCGTCCTCTGCAAGGATAAAATCTGCTCCCGCCCGGAGGGTTCTGTATTCATCCAGTCTGGCATTGCAGTACAGGCATGCGGAAAAATCATAGCCCTGAAATTTCAGGCGGTCACGGATCTCCTGATCAACCTTCTGCCGGTCTGCTGCCTCCTGCAGCTTCGCCCGGTTCTTGTCAATGTACATATTTTTGTCCGCATAGCGGAAAAGATCTCTCAGCGTACTTCCCTCAAAATCCACCATACTGGCGTATCCGGCTGCATAGCTGATTGGCATCTCCGGATGTCTTCTGGAATATTCATCTGTATGCTTCCGGATCCCCTGCAGACAATCCCGGATTCCCTGATCATCCAGGCCTTTCAGCACGGCAATAAACTCATCGCCTCCGTCGCGTCCCACAAAATGTTCTCTCGGGACAGCTTCACGAAGAAGGATGGCAAAAGACCGGATGTACTCATCACCTTTCTCATGTCCCAGGTTATTGTTAATGGTTCTGAGATTATTAAGGTCAAAAACGCAGACCGCAATGTTTTGTTGTCCTTCGGCATCTGATGTTTCCGTACCATCCAGGATCTCTTCACATTTATTCTTGTTTGGAAGTCCCGTTGCTTCATCCAGATAGACTTTCTTCTGAAGAATCCTGTTCTGAGCTGCAAAACGGAGAGCCCGGATCAGTTCCCCTGCGATCAGGATGATCAGTCCCACGATATCCACGATAACGATCTTCTCCAGCCGATCCAGCGAGGTGGCTTTTTTCTGGGAATAGTCTTCTGCCAGGCCGGTAGCCTCGTCACAGATATGGAAAAACTTCTCGCTCATAGATATGATATCTGTATTCTCATATCCCTTCTCACGGACAAGATCTATCTCCTGTGTCAGTTTCTGGAAATACTCATCCAGTTCAACCATCTTGTTCTGGAATGCATTGTCATCCAGACGCACAAAATTCAGTTCATCACTGCCGTTTTGAAGTCCGTTTATATAAGAAGCAATGGTACCGCGCATCTTATCCTGCGGCTGTCCTGCGTTCTCCAGCTTTACCATTCTCTGAGTTCCGCCGCGTACAAATCCTGCATAATTGACAATACGTGCAGTTCCCTGGATCTGTCCAACCATGATCATGATACTGAAAAACAGCACGATCAGTATCACCGTCAGAACTGTCATACCGAAACGCATGATATATGACAGATTTTTGTTTGAACCTTTCTTTGCGTGTTTCATTGAAATTTTCGCTCCGTTATATAATTTTCTTCTTTTTCTGATGTTCCCATTTTAGCTGTAACCCGAACTGTTTTCAACCATTTTGCCTGTTTTGTTTTGGATGTTTTTTTAAACATTCATGACTTTCCGCCCGGTCAGTTTCCGGAATTCTCCATTACCAGAAATGATACTGTCAGATATTCTCTTTCATAAGCATTGTCCAGATTAAGGTCAAATATCTCCACTATCCTTTTCAGGCGGTACACAAGAGTATTTTTGTGCACAAAAAGCCTCTTCGCCGTAAGAACCCTGTCACGCTCGCACTGAAGATATACACGCAGGATATGATAAAAATCCGTGGATTTCAGGCTGTCATACTCTCTGAGTCTGTCAAGTGCCGGATGGATGGCAAGTCTTCTTAAAAGAGGATCCCGATACAGGGCGGTCATATCTTCCAGTGCACAGTTATAGTAATCCTTCACTCCTTTTTCCAGTGCTTTCCTGGCCTGCTTGTACTGAATACTCATGTTCCTGATTCCTGCAAAAGGATAACTGCAGTGTATTCGAAAGCCCAGTCTTTTCAGCATATCTGAAAAACGTTCCGGGAACTCTGTGCCATATCGATTACCGGATTCTTCAAACCTCCGTTGCTTTACCGGAACTCCACAGACAATATTCCCATTCCCGCTCTCCCCATCCTGACAAAATACGATCTCAGGAAAATAACTGCACAGGGCCCACATCTGATATCCGTAATTCCGGCCACCGGCATCATCTTTTTCCAGGATTGCCACAACACCTGGCTGTGACGGCTCCCAGCCCTGCATCTGATAAAATGTCCGGAAACCGTTCTCATCCAGATGTCTTCCCTGAAGAAAATCCCGAAAAAGGCTCTGTACCACCGTTCCCTGCTGTTTCCCTGAATCATGGCCTGCCACAAGGCAGAGAGCCTTCTTCAAAATCTGTGCCAGATGTTTCTGATACTTTCGGAATTTTTCCTGACTGACGATCGTCAGCTGACCTGTCAGCTGATGTTCACTGTTCTCCTGACTGATCATCATAGACCATGGATAGCTGTCTGTATATTCTTCATAAAAAATCTCACAGTCCCATTTCTGAGGAAGCATTTCCATATACTTTCCCTTCTGCATCTGCACAAGTGAATCTACAGATAATGTACCGATATCCCAGAAATCATCCCAGTTCCGGTTGACACTGCCCTTAGGATACTGTCTGGAAAACGCAGTTACCTGAAGACTGGTATCAGTAAAAAATACAGGCCCGAAAATATCCCTGCACGCATCTATGATCACCTGCTCCGGGTTCTCCTGCTGAAAGGCTGCAAGCATGGTCTGCTCCCATTTCTGATAATAAACAAAAGCATCCATCACCATATCAAAAACATCCTCCAGTTCTTCTGTCCGAAGGCTGATAACATCCTTCCTGTGCACCAGCAGAACTTCTTTATCCTGCGAACGCTGAAAAAAATCTCCGGTACGACCAATATAAAGATAATCCGGATCCGGTGTCTTCTCATAGGAAAAAAGCCGGATTCCTGCAATGGTAAGTTCATCGGAAACAATGGTGGATACAGGATCATATTTTTGTATCCACTGCTCGATAATATCCATGCTCAGCTTCATACTCTATCTTTTCGTCTGTACAGACGAATTTCCTCCTTTTTTTCTTCGTATCTGTGTTTCCCCTGGATATATACGAAAAATAATTGTCTGATATAATCAAAGTATAGTTGAAATATACAAAAAAAGTCAAGAAAGAGGTGTTTATTGTTATGGAAGATAGAAAGAATTTTGATGCAAGTTCCTCATGGTTCGCAACCAATGTCCGTGCAGCCGAAAAGGATGCCCCTGCTGCCGAAAAATTTGCCAAACGTATCCAGCTGGTAGAGGATGCCACCGCTCTGAAAGAGCCGGAACGTATTCCGATGTGTCCGATGCTTGGTGCTCTTCCCTACAATCTGGAAGGCTCCTCTTATAAGGCTGCCATGTATGATTTTCCTGCCGCATCGGAAGCTCTGGTGAAATTCTATCAGGAATTCCAGCCGGACGCAGCCACACATACAGGTTTCACCAGCGGAAAGGCCAATGAGCTTGCCGGATCGACCATGATCGACTGGCCGGGACGCCCCGGCACCAGTGTTCCTGATTTTTCCACTCATCAGGTTATTGAGAATGAATATATGGATGACAGCGAATATCCGGAACTGCTGAAGGATTTTACAGGCTTTATGCTCCGCAAGTATATCCCGAGAGCTTTTCCTGCACTAAAGGGACTGTCTGATATCCGCTTCGTTCCGTCTATTGTGCTGAATACCACCCCGCTGGCTTCCCTTTATTCCAGACAGGCACAGGAGGCTTTTTCTCTGCTTGCAAAGATCGGTGAGGAGGATGCGAAAGCAGCTGACGCTTCCAACGCAGTTTCCAACCGTCTTGCTGACCTTGGATTCCCGCCTATGTTTACAGGTGCAGGTGAAGCTCCTTTTGATATCATCGGTGATTACTACCGTGGAACTCTGGCTACCCTTACTGACCAGCTGGAATATCCGGATGAACTGGAAGCGGCCTGTGATCTGATGGCTGATATCCAGATTGAGTCCTGGCAATATTTCCGCAGTGTCCCGCTTCCTGTGAAACGTGTTTTCTTCCCGCTTCATAAAGGTATGGATGGTTTCATGAGTCCGGAACAGTATCAGCGTATCTACTGGAAACCTCTCAAAAAATGTATGCTTGCCCTGATCGATATGGGTGTTACTCCGTATATTTACACAGAAGGCCGCTACAATACCCGTCTGGAACAGCTGGCTGATATACCTAAAGGCAAGGTCATCTACCATTTTGAGACTGCAGATATGGAGCGTGCCAAAAAAATCCTCGGCGGTACTGCTGCAATCTCAGGCAATCTTCCGATCTATATTCTGGAGCATGGCACAAAACAGCAGGTTATTGATGAAACAAAGAAGCTGATCGATATCTGTGCACCTGGCGGCGGATATATTTTTGACACAAATGGTTGTATTGATAATGCCAAATGTGAAAACCTGGAAGCAATGTTTGAAACCTTGTATACATATGGACATAAATAAAGGAGGCGTTTCTTATGCTTACAATTCGTGAAAATTTTATGGAAACTATCAGGGGCGGTCATCCGGATCGTTTTGTGAAACAGTATGAATACCAGGAATGGATCAATGACCCTCTGTTTCCGATCTATTTCGGAAATATCATTCCCGGCGGTGAATGGGTGAATGGCTGGGGTGTGAAGAATAAATTCCCGGCTGGTGTTCCCGGACCCTTCCCATGCTGTGAGGGTGATGATAAGGTCTGCAAGGATGTTGCCAACTGGCGTGAGTATGTGAAGGCTCCCAATCTTGTTCTCCCACCGGAAGCATGGAAGGACTGTATTGAACAGGTTTCCCATATTGACCGGAAAGAGAAATTCGTCACTGCCAAGGTTTTCTGCGGTATTTTTGAGAAGCTCCATTATCTGATGGGTATGGAAGATGCCATGATCAATTTCTATGATGAGCCGGAGGCTATGCATGAGCTGATCGATTATCTTACTGACTGGGAGATCACTCTTGCAGAAGAGACTATCAAGTATGTTCACCCGGATGCTCTTTTCCACCATGATGACTGGGGCAGCCAGAGAAGTCTGTTTATCTCCAGGGAAATGTTCGATGAATTTCTTCTTCCTGCATACAAGAAGATCTACGGTTACTGGAAGGCTCATGGTGTTGAGGTCATCATCCATCATTCAGATTCTTATGCTGCGGATCTTGTTCCTGAGATGATCGAGATGGGTATTGATGTTTTCCAGGGTGCTGTTGGAACTAATAACATTCCTGAACTTATCAGGAAATACGGCGGCCAGATTACTATCATGGGCGGTCTTGACAATGGCATTTATGATCGAGCAGACTGGACCCGCGAGAAAGTGCGTGCAGGCCTGAAAGAGCTTCTGGAAGCTTCCGGCCCGCGCTACATCATCCCCGGCCTGACCATGGGCGGCCCCGAGACAACATATCCAGGACTTTATGAGGCTGTTTCCGAGGTTGTTGGGGAGTTTGATGAGGTTTATTTTCCGTTGAAATAAAAATCTTAAAACAACTAAACAAAGTGTTTGTCTATTTCCAAACATATTTGTTAATTTTGTGTTATTTTCGTGAATAATATTGTCATTTTATATGTTTTTTATTGATTTATGTATAATCCAGATTTATAATAAAAGATACAAAAAAGTACGAAAAATCCTACATGGAAATAAAATTCTGGAGGGAATATTATGAACGAAGAACTTTTTAATGAAGCGTCAAGATCCAATGTCCTTTCTAAGAAGCTGGTAGATCAGCTGCAGGAGAGCATGAGCTACAGCAGCATTTCCTTTATCAACTGGACGATCGAAGTTCTGAAACTGTTGAAAGCCCGTATTGAACGCGGAGATAAACTCACAGATGAAACCACAGGTGTTACCTATGATCTTCAGTCCTTCCGTAAATTTGTGGAGGATAATTTCTCTGATTACATTACAGGCCAGGTATTTGCAGTATCCTTCAGAGCGCAGAAGATCTACTTCTCCCTGGAGTCCTGTCCGGGCGGCTACAACCTTATCATGGCAGATGATGGCAACCAGAAGACCTACCGCTGGATCTCCAGCCTCAGTAAACGTTTCTCACTGGTAGAAATGATCGCTACAGGAATCGTATATGTCAAAGATAACCGCACAGATACCTATCAGCCTTTCATCTCTGAGAATGGTAAATACTGTAAATATAATAAAGACACAGGAATGATCGTGGAACTGTAAGTAACAGACAGGGGAATCTGCACATGGCAGATTCCCCTGAAATTTTTCTCAGATCTCCTTCAGAAAATCAAACGGCTCTTCATCTTTCAAAAAGTGCATAAGCATATATGCACACATAATAGCCACTCTTTCTTCCTTCAGGATTCTTCGTACTTCATCTCTGTCGGCGATGATAACTTCGATTTCTTCGCTGTCTTCCTGGGCTGCTGCGCTAATCTCACCACTGGCGTAGCCATAGACGGTTGCGCAGGATTCATCTGTCATTCCGATGGTTGTGAAATACGGCTTCTCAAAAGCTTCTGCAACCTTGATCGGCTCAAGCTTCAGGCCTGTCTCCTCGTAAAGCTCTCTGGCTGCGCCCTCATGAAAATCTTCCCCAGGTTCCACCAGACCTGCCGGAAACTCATAAATATACCCGCCGATAGTATAACGATACTGACGGATCAGAACTACCTTGTCATGCTTCTCTCCATAAACACTGTAAATAATCACACCATCCGGATTATTTTCCCCTGTGGAAAGCTTCATATCTTCCACATCCTTCGCTCTGGAAGCCACAAAATACGAAACCGGTGTATTGTGAACACTGGTTGCATCCACTCCGTAAAGATTCACGAATTTATTATCTGTAAGTTTTTTTACACTGTTGATCTTACCCATCTCAGAAAAACTCCTTCCAAAATATTCTCTTTTACAGCATAGCCTCATAAACACATTGTAGTCCATCCCACACAAAAGGTCAATTTTTATACTTTCACCCAATCGCAAAAAATGCTATAATCAATCATTAATCAGAAAGAAGGAAAAACATTGAACAATCAAACAACTGTCTCCCAGGATGAAAATCCTCTGGGAGCTGCACCAGTAGACAGCCTGATCGCCAAATTCGCCATTCCTGCAGTGATCAGTATGCTGGTCAGTGCATTTTACAACATAGTTGACCAGATCTTTATCGGTCAGGGCGTTGGAATGCTTGGAAATGCAGCCACCAACATTGCATTTCCGGTAACCATCATTTCCACTGCAGCTGCTCTTCTCCTGGGAATCGGAAGTGCGTCCAACTATAACCTGGAAATGGGTGCAGGCCGGGAAAAAAAGGCCAGCTCCATCGCAGGAACCGGACTTTCTTCCCTTGCAATCTTCGGCACTGTGATCGCAGTGATCGTACTTTTGTTTCTGAAACCGCTGCTTCACCTCTTCGGCGGAACACCGGACGTTATGCCATACGCCATTGACTACATGGGAATCACTGCCATCGGACTTCCTTTTTATGTGCTTTCCATTGGCGGCAATCACCTGATCCGCGCAGACAGAAGCCCGACTTATTCCATGACCTGCACATTGATCGGAGCCATTATCAACACTATCCTGGATCCGCTTTTTATCTTCGGATTCGGCTGGGGGATCAAAGGCGCAGCCTGGGCAACAGTCACGGGGCAGGTCGTTTCCGGAATTCTGGTGATCTTTTATTTCGCCAGACTCCGAAAAATGTATCTTGACCGTTCCATGCTGATCCCGCGGTTTCCCAACCTGTCTGCGATCTTTTCCCTTGGAATGGCCTCCTGCATCAACCAGATTGCCATTGCTGTGGTACAGATCGTTATGAACAATATTCTCCGCCACTACGGAGCAGAATCTGTTTACGGAAGTGATATCCCTATTGCCTGCGCAGGCATCATCTCAAAAGTTAACCAGGTATTTATGGCTATCTGCATCGGAATCTCCCAGGGTTCCCAGCCCATCTGGGGCTTTAATTACGGAGCCGAGAAATACAGCCGTGTGCGTCAGACTTACCGCTGTTCCGTAACACTTTGCACTATTATCGCTATGATATTTTTTATCTGCTTCCAGTTCTTCCCACATCAGATCGTGGGCATATTCGGAAACGGAAACGATCTGTATTTTCAGTTTGCGGAAAAATATCTCCGCATCTTTATGCTGATGACTTTTGCCAATGGGATACAGCCTATGTCTGCCGGATTTTTCACCTCTATCGGCAAGGCAAAGCTTGGTATCATCATGTCCCTTACAAGACAGGTACTTTTCCTGCTGCCGCTGATCGTGATCTTCCCGCTCTTTCTTGGAATTGACGGTGTCATGTATGCAGGACCGATTGCAGATACTTCTGCTTTCGTGCTTGCAGTTGTTTTTGCAAGAAAGGAACTTGGAATTATGAAATCCATGGAATCCGACCAGGAAATTTAGAAATTCAAACAAAAAATACCTGCTGACCAAAACAGAAATGCCATGTACCGGCCGCTGCCTCAAACAGCTGCACGTTACATGGCATTTCTATGTTAAAATCCGTAATATGTCTTTTGCGCTTAAATCAGTCACCTTTCAGCACAACACGGATTTTCTTATAAATTACAAACACGATCAGGGATGTCACTGCATATTTAAAAATATTAAACGGTGCAATGATCAGCAGTGCAAATGTAAGCAGTCCGTTTACTGAGCTGTGTACTGCACTTCCCATCTGGATAAAAGTCTCGATCGGCATTCCAAAAGCTTTACCGTAAGCCGGGAGCAGTACGAACGCATTGATGAAACATGCAAGGATCGCTGTCAGAACAGTTCCAACTGCCATACCTGCAACTGCATGTACTCTGCTCTTCTTATGATGAAAACGGTAAATCAGTCCTGCCGGTACCACATAGGCACATCCAAACAGAAAGTTGGCAACATCACCGACACCGGCTGTCATAGTTCCCTTGGTCACAAGATGCACGAGGATCTTCACAAGCTCGATCAGAATACCTGCTACAGGACCCATGGCAAAAGTTCCTACCATAACCGGAACCTCGGAAAAGTCAAGCTGATAAAAAGACGGTGCAAGAAACGGGATCGGAAATTCCAGATTCATCAGCACACCTGCAACAGCACCAAGCATGGCTACCTGCGCGATTGTCCTTGTCCTGCTCCTTTCCATGGCGTTTCCTCTCTGCAATACCTGTTCACTCATAATTCTCTCTCCTTCTTTCGAAATATTCCAAAGAAAATTTCTGCCAAAATCATGTCGCGAGAATTTCCTGAATAATTCTCCCAAACATAGAAAACCCCGGGAACTTCTTCCCGGGGCACTGAGCACGTTTATAAAATACTGCGCGTTCTTCTCTCATCCAGACTTTACTGTCGGTTCCGGAATCTCACCAGATCAGCCGCCGAAGCGGGTCGCGGACTATACCGCCGGTAGGGAATTACACCCTGCCCCGAAGAAATTTTCTTTTGTGAATTTATTATAACTCACACTTTCTGTAATTACAACCTTTAATTTTGCTGTCTTCGCGTCTTACCGCTCCATAAGTACCGGTGCTTTCAGAAGTCCGGTTGGCTTTATCTGATATTCATATGCCCACAGATCACCTGTTGTTCTCCAGGCATTCGGTCCGTACCAGTCTTCTTTCCGGTCACAGTTATGCAGAGTGCCGAAGGTGTTTACCCTGTTTCCGAATACAGTCAGTTCAAGCATATGTTCTCCCGCCGGCAGTTTGCCAAGAGATATCTCATATGGGGAAAATGCGATATAACCTGCCTCTTTTCCGTCAACAGATGCTTTTATTACAGGTGCACGGAATAAGTTTTCACGGACACTTACTTCGCCGCCGTTGCTTACAAACGGAATCTGATAGGTCACATTTCCACCGTAGAACGGATAGCCCTGGTTGGTAAGATCACTGAAAGCTGCTTTGTGGCTCACTTCGCCAAGTATCTGATCTCTTCCCACAACTTTTACTGAGAATTCTCCAAGAAGGAACATGGCCTCGATATTTACTTTGGAATTATACGGAATCTCCACGATCAGCTCATGCTCTCCTGCTTCCATATCCGGCATCAGTATCTTGCGGATGCAGTGATCCACATACCATCCGTCAGCCTTGTTTTCCACTGGCTTTGCATCCAGGAATATCTTTGTCTTCTCATCATTTTCCATTGCAAGGAATGTTCCCTTTAATACTGTTTCGGTATTGATATGGAACCGTAAAGCCAGAGTGTGTTCAAAGCCTTCCACCTTATCGTTGGTCCATGGCTGCGCAAAAGCCTCCATACGGAGCGGATATCCCAGTTTTTCACGGAAACGGTTATCAATACGGAGGATTTCATCCTCATCCTGCCACTCACCGCCGTCAAAAGCATACTCAGCAAGATCCAGGATGCTTACATTCGGCTCACTGCGGACAATCTCCACCTGGTCGGAAATATCCAGTGCACAGCTGCACTTCTTTGCCTCACACGCCGAACCAAACTCACTATTCTCTTCTCCTGTACCAGCAGGCTCCAGCCAGAGAAGAATACTGTCATGGTCAAACATACTCCGTTTCAGAACAGTGTCCCCTTTATGGTACTCTGCATTTACCGGATAGATCTCACCGGTCATGGCATCGTACGCCGTTACCTTCCATGCTCCGCGGATACGGATACGAAGCTTTTCTTCTCTTGGAAGATCCTGGTTTTTCTTGCGCTCCTGCAGTTCATTGATCACGATGCAGGCATCGGAAATCTTCTCTGTGCGGTTTACATGGCACAGGAACAGCCAGCGGTTTTCTCCCTCTTCTCGCATCTGGTAGATCAGGTTTGTGGAAGGTTTACCATCATCCTCAAGTACCTCGATATCTCTTGCACCTTTCACAGCTTCCAGCAGGCGGTACTTGCTGAATGCCACAGTCTCACACTTATCTGCCAGCTTCGCACCTCTGTCTGACGGATAGGCATCTGCATATTTCGGAAGCTGGCCTGCGAAGATCACACGACCGCCTCGTTCTTTGAACTTCTCAAGAATCTCCAAAGTAGAGTTTCGAAGTGTCAGGCAGTTTGGTACAAGAACAGTATCGTATTTCATTGCTCCGACCTTCAGAAGTTTTTCCTCTTCCTGTCCCATATTCAGGTCCGGAAGCAATGATTCAGAAATAAAATCAAAATCAACGGTACCGTAAAGCAGCCACTCGATCATATGGATAAAGTTATCATCCATCTCCTCACGGATCGGTGCTGTCTGCTCCTTCGGACCCCAGAAAAGCCAGTAAGACTCTACCGGATGGATCACAGCCAGCTTCACATGTGGCACACCTCTTGTCAGTGCTGTATTTACTCTTGCAAAATAATTCTCTACAAGCGGATATTCTTTATACCACGGTGACTGATAGCTGATAGAAGCCGGATAATCACGTTTCGCCTCGCCGGCCATGGAAGTCCAGGTCAGATGAGGTACACGGACAGTTACACCAAGAGCAGCCTGCCAGTCGCCCTGAAGCTTATGTCCCCTGAAATCAAAATCCCAGTTTGTAACGCCGTAAAGCTCACTTGTCATACCTTCTCTTCCGAACTGATGCACTGCACTCTCTGCCTGCTTCGCAGTGGAAAGCTCTCTTCTGTCACAGAGCATATCAATTCCCGGAATTTCGAAAGAACGATAAGAACGCATTGCCTCACCAAGTGCTGCTGTCTGTGTTTCCAGAGTAGGCTCTTCCATCATATGGCCTGTCAGTGCGATCCCATGCTCCCTGCACCAGCCTCCAATAGTATCTGCAAAAGCATCTGCAAAACGCTCTGCGATATGGTCATGATACTCATAACGGATTCTGGAAACAGCCTCTCCCGGAAGCTCCCAGAACAGCTCCGGAAGATGTTCAAGAAGGCTGTGTCCATATGCAGCCTTGAAAGTATCCTCCAGATCATCGGTGTAAGGAATGGTCACATCCATCCTCTCATCTGCAAAATCCAGGCACTGTTTATGGGAAAACTGTGGCTCATCTGTGAAGATCGCGGGAATCGTTTTTCCAAACTCCTGTCCCAGATTTTCATAATATTTCTCGTGTGTTACCTCAACGAAACGCTTTACGGCCTCTTTATCAAGGGTATTCAGATAGGCTTCGTTATTGAACCATGGATTATCGCCGGATACCTCAAGATAAGCAAACCATTCCTGAAATCCCTCTTTCAGCTCCTGATCCTCACTGATCTTCTCATACTCTGTCAGATAACCGTTCTCCAAGTGCACCTGATATCTTCCCAGAAAAGTCCTCTCATTGCTTCGGACAGCCTGTCCAGATGACCTGAGATCACTGTTCCCGATTTCTTTTCCATCCTGACATTCCGGTGTGAAAAGCAGAAATCTGATTCTGTATTTATGGTCTCTTGTGACCAGTCCGCCACCTGCACCTGACGGCCAGCGATCCTCATCATAAAGCCATGTGAGCATGTCTTTTTCCAGGCTTTTTTTCCAGGAATATTTTACCAGCTCCAGGAATTCCTCACCCATGTACGGATTGTCCATTCCTGTACGACAGTGGATATGTCCTCCTCCCATTCCCATAGCCTTCAGCGCATCCAGAGTGTTGTCGATCTCTGCTTTTGTCATGCGGCAGTTCCAGGCCCAGAACGGTGCTGCCCTGTACTCGCTGCCCGGATTCTGAAATTTCTCTTTTGTAAGTTTTTCCCCATTATGATACAGCATACCTTAACCCTCCATTTTGGTTTTATATTATTTTTGTTATATCATCCCAACTTTTTTATTTCTCAACATATTCTGACGGCCGCACTCCTGTATAGGAATAAAAAATACGGCTGAAATAAAACTGATCCTTATACCCGACTTTCTCCGCAACATCCTTCACATACATCTTATCTTCCCGAAGAAGAAGCTTCTTGGCTTTTTCCATTCGAAGTGCAGTCAGATACGTATTAAATGACGCATCCTCATATTTACGGAAAAGTCTGCTTAAATAAGTCTGTGAAACGCCTACCGCTTTGCTTACACTATGAAGTGACAGCTGTTCTGCCATATGCTTACGTATGTATTCTTTTACACTGTCAAAATATTCTTCTGTGTCTGCTTTCTGTGTGGGAGCACTTTCCTCACGGACATCCTTGAAGAAAATATCTGAAATTCCGCAGCAAAGCTGATCCACATTCTCTGCACCAGAAAAAATGTCATCCATAAGAAATTCTGCTTCCCGGTAATCCCTGTTTCCTGCATTGTAACGCTGAAGCAGATAACTGATCTGCCGTACACGCCCTTCGATCCAGAGCTGAGTATGTTCTTCTTTTACCCACTTACGGATCAGCGTTTCCGTGCCCTTCTGAAGCCGGTCATACTTCTGTTTTTCTGCCAGATATTCCAGCTCTTCCAGATATTCATAATCCCGTCCGGATGATCCGGGTGTCTGAAAATTTCCGGCATCCTCTATAATAATAGTCTGGCTCTTTCCCAGAATAATGGAAGCATCCAATGCCCGGTAAAGTTCACGAACCATCTCTCCGATCTGTCCTGCCGGAACTGATTTTCTTCGGATAATAGTAGTCACATAAGCCGCTTCCGGCTGTTCTTTTTCAATACGGCGGCGGATCATCTGTTCATAATCTTCATCGCTGACAAGCACACCCGGGCAGAGATAAAGCGTCTCCTGGGTGTCACGGCCATATGCTAACATCATCTCATTGATATCCGAAAAAATCTCCTTTTTTCCCCGCTCCCCATAGCGGCTTGGAAGTCCGTTCAGCCTGACGATCGCCCCGTAATAATTTTCCGACTGAAAGTATCTTCTGAGAGCTTTTTCATCTACAGGAAGCTCATTTACCATCCTGTGCATAAGAACGTTCCGTTCCTTATAATATTTCTGTCTCAGCTTCTCTTCAATCTTTGTGATCAGCTTGGCAAACTCTGACGGCACGATCGGTTTCAGGATATAATCACACACACCAAATGCGATAGCCTGCTTCGCATATTCAAATTCCTGATATCCGCTGACTATCACACTAAGCACTTCCGGATAACGTTTCTTTGTCTCTTCTACAAGCTTCAATCCATTCATCACCGGCATCTGGATATCTGTGATCAGAACATCCGGTTCTCCTTTTTTCTCCATCAGTTCCAGTGCTTCCTCACCGTCATAGGCAGTTCCCATGATATCAAAATTACTGTATTTTCGTTTTATAATGTTGACGATCAGACTGGCTGCCATCGGCTCATCATCAACAACCATCACCTGATACATCGGCTTCATCCTCCTTTTCCGATACCCCTATGATGACACTTAATCCCTCTTCAAGGTTTCGTATCCGGAATACTGCTCTTCCATTGTACACAAGGAACATTCTTGCATAGGTATTCGCCAGCCCCATACCTCCGATTTCCAATTCTATACTGCTTCCTCTGGACATGATCTTTTTCCGGATTTTTCTCATTTTTTTGTTTAACTCTTCACGCACTTCTTCCGTGGTACCCTGTCCGTTATCCCGGACTTCAAAGTACCAGCCTGTTTCATCTCTCCAGCCATGTACGTAAATTTTCATGATATTTTTGCTGTTATTATATCCGTGCTGTATGCTGTTCTCTACCAGCTGCTGCAGCACAATTTTGGGAAGCTGCTCCTGTTTTACGGATTCCTCACAATCCACTTCCACTTCCAACCGATGTTCATATCTGGATTTCAGCAGAAAAATATAACGTTCAAGATACTCCAGCTCCTTTTCTACTGTTGCATATCTCTCCTTTGTGTTCGTGGAATACCTGAGCATAGCTGCCAGACAGCCGCAGATCTCGCAGATTTCCTCATCACCATCCATAATGCCTCTGCTTGATATTACATTGAGCACATTGTAAAGAAAATGTGGATTGACCTGCGCCTGCAGGGTATCGAACTGTGCCTGAAGCTGAAGCAATGACATTCGTCTTTCTTTTACAATGGATTCGTTCAGTCTGTGCATCAGATTCTGGTATGCGATTCCTACTGCCTGAACCTCATCATCTGTATTCGGTACCACAAGCTCTGCATCCATATTCTCGATTCCTGTATTTTCCATCTGATCCTTTAACACAGTCAACGGCCTGGAAAGCTTGCTGGCAATAAAGATTACCACTCCCATGGAGATCACAAAGCAGCCTATAGCCATTCCCAGAGCGATCATCACAGCCTCTTTCATCCCCGCAATGATCTCTGTTTTTTCCTCCAGGGCAACCACACGAATCCCATAATTATCGGATATCTCTGATGCTGATGCCCACATGCTTGTGTCTGAAGAAACGGTAATAGAATCCATTTTTGTTACTTCCGGATGTTTTTTTATATAACTTACCAGATCATCGGTCAGGCCCTCGGACTGATACAGGATTTCTCCTCCCGGAAGAAATGCCACAACTTTAATATCGGAATCCGGAATCTCAAATATATCCTTCAGTTCATCCGTAGCATACTGAACTTCAATATATCCGAAATCTCCACCCTGAACTTTTCTTGCCAGGGAAAAAACTTCCTCGCTTTCCCTGATTCCCCAGCCATCCATATGTGGTGCTATCAGGATCGGTTTACCATGCATTCTGGTTGCTGAATTCAGCCATTTGATGTCGGATGTATTCCTTGCCTTATTGGTAAGCTTGGAACCGGTATTTGTACTGGATGCCACATCTCCGAACTCATTAAAAATGATCACCCTGTAAAAATTACTGTTGATATAGTACATGGCGAGTCCTGCATTTAAGGTATCCAAAAGATCATTGTGTTTTATCGTTTTCCCAAGTCCGTAATTGTCTTTTTCATAATATTTCGGCAATGTTTTCATTGCATCGAGCATATCCTGTTCTGACAGGATATAATCTGTCACATGCTTCATGGAATCTACTGTAAAATCAACATTAGCAGCTGTCTGCCTGGAATAGAATTTCAGGCTTTGAGCTGCTTTTTCAGATAGCCTTTTTGAATTATAGTTATAGCAGACTATACCCAGGATTGCCGATATAAAAAATATTACAATGGAAAAACCCAAAATCAGTTTTGTGCGAAATTTCATAAACACACCTCATATATTTTTATTTGCCAAAACAGATACCCTGCCGTCACAGCAGAGTATCTGTTTTCTTTTATCTGCATGGCATGTCAGGCGGATAAAACCATCCTTATCCACTGCTTGCTTATCATAACCGAATAACTGCTTCGCAGTTGATTCAATTATGATAATACCACACAAATCCGATTTTGCATATTTGGCATCAGCCTTTGACAGCTCCGGCTACCATACCGTCTACGATCTTCTTGTTGAAAAACAGGAAGAGAATCAGCATCGGGATAGTGATTATCAGTACATCTGCAAACAGCAGGTTATAAGAACTGGAGTATCTGCCCATAAAGTTATAAAGAGTAAGCTGAACTGTTACATTATCATTTCCCGGAAGGAAGTACAGCGGGTTAGTAAAATCGTTGAAAATTGTTACCGCATTCAGGATGATAATTGTGGATGTAACCGGTTTCAGAAGAGGGAAAATAATCTTTACAAACAGATTGCTTTTTGTACATCCGTCGATGTATCCTGCCTCCTCAAGCTCTACAGGAATTGTATTCATAAAACCTTTGTAAAGCATGATGGTAAACGGAATCTGAAGTGCTGTCTCAACCATGATCATACCAAACATGGTTTTGTAAATGTGAAGTCCCTGCATAATCCAGATTGTAGGAAGGATTGCAGGAGGAATCATAAGACCTGTCATAACAAGTGTATCCACGATCTTTACAGGTCTGTCAGATCTTCTCTGAAGAACATAGCCTGCCATGGATCCTACAATGATAAGCACGATCAGGGATCCTATCGTAAGGATAATACTGTTCTTAAATGCTGTGATGATCTGATAATTATTTGCGGAAAATACTTCTTTGAAGTTGCTCCACATCCACTCAGTCGGAAGGGAAAGTCTCAGAAGGTTTGCTTCTTTTCTGTCCTTCAGTGCATTGATCAGCATGAAGAGAAACGGTACTGCAAAAATGAGAATACCGAAAACACATCCAAGGATGTCTCCTAATAATGTAAGTCTTTTCTGTTTTTTCATTTTAGTTGTACACCTCCCTGCTGTTGAGGAATTTCTGAAGCGGGAATGCGATGATTGCAATTACCGCAAACATGATAACGTTTCCTGCTGTAGACAGACCGAAGAATCCTGCTGCGTACTGTTTGTAAACAACGGATGCAAGTACGTCTGTTACAAATCCAGGACCACCCTTTGTCATAGCCCAGATCAGGTCAAAGCAGCGAAGTCCGCCGATCAGGGAAAGTGTGATAATGGTATTTGTTGAAGAACGAACCAGTGGCATTACGATGTTTCGAATAGTCTGCCAACGGGTTGCACCGTCGATAGAAGCAGCTTCATAATAGCTGGAATCAATAGATGTGATACCGGCAATAAAGATTACTGTGGAAATACTGACACCTTTCCATACATCAACCGCAATTACGGAAAACAGGGCAAGATGTGTATCACCCAGCCAGTTCGGTCCGGAAATTCCAATAGCTGCAAGAACTGTGTTGAAAAGTCCCTTGCTCGGATGCATCAGTGCCTTAAAAATAATACCGATTGCTACTGCACTGACAAGGTTTGGGAAAAACACAAGAGATCTTAAGAAATCTTTTGTCTTGATCTTACTTGTCAGGAACAATGCGATAAAGAATGCAATGATTACTTTCAGTCCACTTGTAAGGACTGCATAGATCAACGTATTTTTTACAGATATACTTAAGGAGTTTTCACTGAAGAATGTTTTATAGTTATCAAGGCCGCAGAATGTAAATGATTTCAGATCCCATACAGTTAAGCTGAAAAACAGTGATGTCACCATCGGGATGATGAAGAAGATCACAAAAATCAGTACTGCCGGAAGAAGAAACCATAAACTGTATATTTTCTTTTTGTTCATGCTTCATTTCCTTTCCGATTTTCAGATGTCTGGCTGACATTAAAGCCGGCCGCCTGAAACACAGGCGGCCGACATACATTTACTTATTTCCAGTCAAGTCCAAGCTGTGTTGCCTGTTTCTTGCAGTCCTCATCGTAAGCCTTTGCAGCTTCCTCTGCTGTAGACTGTCCTGTTGCAACCTCAGAGCAGATATACTCGCAGTTTGTTCCTTTTACAGATGTCTGGAACTCCATTGCAACATTTGTTTTTCCTGTGTCAAAGTATTTCTCCTGAGCCTCTTTAACTCCGTCATATGCGTCATCCGGAAGCTCATATCCTTTGATACAATATGGGCCGTCTGGTTTCTGTGCTTCTGTGAAAGCGTCAAGTGCCTCATCAGATGTATAGAACTCCATAAATCTTAAGATATCATCTTTTTTGTCGCTGTTAGCGTTTCCGTAAATAGCTGTTGGCTCCCAAACTGTAAGGCCATGGTTGTCAGCGTCATCTCCCGGAACACCCATAACACCGATTTTGTTTACATCGTCTCCGTAGAGCTCATAGATGCTGGAAAGTGCCTGGGAAAGGATGAACCAGTGAGCACCCTCGCCGTTTACAAGCTTATCGCAGGCATCTGCGTATGTAGTTGCTGTGTAATCCTCGTTAAAGTATGGCTGAAGGTCAGCGAGTTTCTGGAAGCTCTTAAGACCAGCCTCTGTTGTAGCATATTTAGCTTCACCAGCTTCAAATTTCTCTGAGAAATCCGGCTCTGCTGCAAGTACATTATAGTGATCTCCAAGGTATGGAACCTGAATTGTCCAGGAATCTCCAAGAGATCCGATAACTGCTGTCTCACCAGCATCTTTCAGTGTATCACAGTTTTTAAGGAAATCTTCCCATGTATCCGGAACCTCAAGATCATATTTCTCATAGAGGTCTTTATTATAAAGGATACATCCGAGGTTTGTAGCTGTAAGCGGAACACCGTATACTGCGGAATCAGAACCTGCGCTTACTGCAGATGCAAATGTATCATCAAGACGGCTTGCCCACTCTTCGCCGGAAATGTCGATAAAGTTGCTCTCCGGATCAAGCTCGTTGAGCTTAGCTCCTGAATTGTATCCGCAAAGATCTGTCATCTCGCCGGAAGCAAGTCTTGTTTTTACCTGGTTGTCTCCGTCACCGCCTGATGCACGAAGCTCTGTCTCAATGTGGATACCTGTCTCTTTCTCGCAGAGATCAAATACTGCCTGATATCCGGATGACGCTGTATCCGGATCGATCAGAAATGTAAGAGTAGCCTCCTTGTACTCCCATTTGCTGTCTGAATCTTTGTCGTCAGCTGCAAGCACGCTTGTTGCGCCTGCGAGTGTTGTTCCCATCATTGCTGCACAGAGCAGAACACTGAGCATCTTTCTTTTCATGTTTCGTCCTCCTTTATTTTGACGTTCTCCGTTATTTGATGATGCTATTTTAACAATTTGGACACAAAAAATACATGGATTATCCAAGCCTGTGGCATGGATTATTGAGCACTTTGTATATAGAACATGTACTTTTTTCGTCATATAGACAATATTTTGCATATAATATTTTATTTTCTCCATGCAAAAAGAGCCGCCCTGTTGTGATATTTTACCACAGACAGGTACGGCCCTTGTATGCCAGTTTCTTCCATATTAATATGTATGGCAGTTTAATTCTCTTACAGGATGTCGATATGCTCTCCTGCAAGTGCCTTGTTCATGCTTCGTACTGCACAGAATTTACCACACATGGAGCAGGTGTCATCATACTCCGGCTTGCGCTCATTCCACATACGTTTCGCTGTTTCCGGATCCATTGCACACTCCCACTGTGCCTCCCAGTCAAGCTTTCTTCTGGCATCAGCCATCTTGTCGTCGATCTCACGTGCACCGCGCACACCTTTGGCGATATCTGCTGCATGAGCTGCGATCTTGGATGCCATAATTCCCTGTTTTACATCCTCAAGGTTCGGAAGGGCAAGGTGCTCGGCCGGTGTTACATAGCAGAGGAATGCTGCTCCGGACATAGCTGCTACTGCACCGCCGATTGCAGATGTAATGTGATCATATCCCGGTGCAACGTCAGTTACGATAGGTCCTAATACATAGAACGGTGCACCCTGGCAGATGGACTGCTGTACTTTCATGTTTGCCTCTACCTGATCAAGCGGAACGTGTCCCGGTCCCTCAACCATAACCTGGACATCTTTTTCCCATGCACGCTTGGTCAGCTCGCCAAGGCGTACAAGCTCCTCGATCTGGCATACATCAGTTGCATCTGCAAGACATCCCGGACGGCAGGCATCACCCAGGGAGATGGTCACATCATACTCACGGCAGATATCCAGGATCTCGTCGTAGTATTCATAGAACGGATTCTCCTCGCCGGTCATGCACATCCATGCAAATACAAGAGAACCTCCTCTGGAAACAATGTTCATTTTTCTCTTGTGGTTACGGATCTGATCGATAGTCTTTCTTGTGATTCCGCAGTGAAGAGTTACAAAATCTACTCCATCCTGTGCGTGAAGTCTTACCACATCAATGAAATCCTTAGCTGTCAGTGTGTCAAGGTCTCTCTGATAGTGGATAACTGAATCATAAACAGGAACTGTTCCGATCATAGCCGGACACTCACTTGTCAGCTTACGGCGAAACGGAATGGTATTTCCATGAGAAGAAAGATCCATGATAGCGTGTGCTCCCATGTTGACAGCTTCCATTACCTTCTGCATCTCTACATCATAGTCCTTGCAATCTCTGGATACACCAAGATTTACGTTGATCTTAGTGCGGAGCATGGAGCCTACACCCTCCGGATCGATGCATTTGTGATTTTTATTTGCACAGATTGCCACCTTACCGGAGGCTACCAGTGGAAGCAGCTCCTCTGTTGTCATGCGTTCTTTCTTAGCTACGATCTCAAGCTCAGGTGTGATGATGCCTTTACGGGCAGCCTCCATCTGTGTACTGTAATTTCTCATGTAAAAAAATCTCCTTTCATTTCGTATCCGAATCTGGAAAATCTGTCACTGCTGTCGGAATTCCGGTCTGCTGTACAAGCTCTGTTCCCGTCAGATATAGGGTATCCTTCTGTAAATTCTTTATGTTTATACAACAAAAAGCCGGTCGCTGCAACGCATACGCATCACGGCAACCGGCTCTTAATCTTACGTACTTAATAAAAATCTTCTGTACTTCTGATATCTTCTGTACTCTCTGATCTTCTGTGTCTTTAAGAATCCTTCGTGCATATGTCCCTACGTTGGCATTATCCAAATCAGGTTATGGGTCAAGACATTTACAGTCTACTCTCAGCTCGCTTCAGCGGGCCCCCCTGTTTTCATATGTTGGGGACTTTTGTCGTCCATGGTCTTATTATAGTATAAGAGAAAAAATTTGTAAACCGCATTTCTGCATTTTATGACTTTTTCTTTCGACAGAATGTGACTTGTGTCGATTTGTTGTAACAGATTATCACACTCTGTCTCCACAATCGACAGCACATACACATATCGTATGTGCGTCACATCTACATTTACCGGCACTGCTGGACATATTCTCTGTAATATTTCCCGAACTCTTCTTTAACCGGGATATCATGACAATCAATTTCCGTAAAAATCTGCGACGTTTTTCTTTTTTCTCCCGTTCTTTCTTAAACTCAACTTCAAATCCCAGGTTAAGCATAGCTCCGATCATGGAATAAGTATCATTATATTTCATACTGGCTTCCTCCTTTTTATTCTGCATTGATGTTTTTTATTTGCTTACATCATAGCGGAATGTCGGAATTGCTTCCATGGTTTGAAATAATCAATTTAATTGACTTTATTTATTCTTTCTTCTGTATTGGCTTGGTGTATCATTGTATAAGCGGCGAAATGCACGGATAAAACTTTCCGGATTTTTATACCCTACCCTGTCACTGATATCTTCTACACTGAGCTGGCTGCAGAGAAGAAGCTGTTCGCCATGCTGCAGGCGGATCTCTGTGAGAAGATTGGAGAAAGTTTTTCCTGAGATAGATTTGATCAGTTTCGAACAGTATGGTACAGAGAAATGAAATTCCTCTGCAAGTTCATTTAATGTTACTGTACTGCAGTTTCCCATCATATAAGCAAGCATTTCGGGTGTTTTACCAGACTCACATTATATCCCTGCGGGATAAACGCATCCTCTCTGGAATGCGCATTTACTTTTTTCGGATTCTGTACCCACTCAACTTCTTTTTTATGGTCCAAATGTCTTGCTGCAAATCCCGAAATATTCTCCGGAGTTTTTTTCATAAAATAATATTCCCGGAAAATCTTCTCATCATACTCCCATGTATTCAGTTCCTGGATCAGATCATCATATTTCATTGCAGTGTCCTCTTTTACAATGTTTAATGTTCACAGGCTTCTTTCCTGAACCTGTCTTATATCTGTGTTTTATGTTTCCAGTTTAACATGCGATTTCCAAATCCACAACGCAAAACCCGACCGCATACAGATCATTCCATACGCTGTCGGGTTTCTTTATAAAAACGATATTCCGAACTCCCCTCAGTGTTCTTCTGTCTTTTTAGCTTTCTTCCGCCAACTTACCGCTCCCTGATTCTGTCTGGTGTTCTGCTCCTGCACGGCGGATTCCGGCGAATATGGAACCTGCGATATTGTGCCATACGCTGAAGATTGCTCCTGGCAGTGTTGCCAGAGGGTTGGCTGCAAAATTAGCTGCTGCCAGCGAAACTGCAAGACCGCTGTTCTGCATGCCTACTTCTATAGCTATAGCTGTTGTTCTGGAATAGTCCACGTGGAAGATTTTTGCTGCAAGGAGACCTAACATCATACCGCAGAAGTTATGGATAGCCACCACTCCAAGCACCAGAACTCCACAGTTTAAGATCTTGTCTGCATTTACTGCCACGATTCCTCCGATGATCATAGCGATAGCGATCACTGAGATCAGCGGCATCACGTCGGATACTTTGTCTACGTGTTCTCCTGCAAGACTCCGCAAAATGATTCCCAGAAGTACCGGAACCAGGATCACTTTTATCACAGAGAGCACCATAGCCCAGAATGATACTTCCACCCAGGCTCCTGCCAGAACATATACAAGAAACGGTGTGGCAAGAGGTGCTGCCAATGTGGATACGATAGTCATTCCCACAGATAATGCCACGTCGCCGCCTGCAATATAGGTGATCACATTGCTGGCTGTTCCTCCCGGGCAGCAGCCTACCAGGATCACTCCCAGGGCCAGGTCAGCCGGAAGATTCATCACCTTGCACAGTATCCAGGCCACTACAGGCATGATAGTATACTGTGCCACTGCTCCGATCACCACTTCTTTAGGTCTGGAAAAAACAATCCGGAAGTCTTCCATCTTTATGGTCAGTCCCATTCCGAACATGATAACCCCAAGGAATACAGAAGTATAATTGGTCATCCAGGCAAAACCGTCCCGCCAGAAAAAAGCCACGCAGGAAAAAGCGATGATAATGATCCCGATATATCTGGATGCAAGGCTGCTGATCTTTGCGATTTTATTTAAGATTTTTTCCATATATTATACCTCGTAGCTGAAGTTGTCGATCAGTCTTGTTTTTCCGATGTAAACAGCCATTGCTACGAGAACGCTGCGGTCAGCTTTTTCCACCGGCTGCATGGTAAGTGCGTCTACCATGGATACATAATCGATCTTTGCCAGAGGTTCTGCTTCGATCACTGCGCGCATTTTTCCAAGGAGCTCTTCTGCCGAAATTCCTGTACGGATAGCTTCCTGTCCGGCTTTTACTGCTTTTGACAGGCAGAGAGCTGCTTTTCTTTCTTCAGGGCTTAAATATGTATTTCTGGAGGATTTTGCAAGTCCGTCCTCCTCACGGACGATGGGGCAGCCAATGATCTCAATATCAAAATTCAGATCCTGCACCATCTTGCGGATGATAGCCAGCTGCTGTGCGTCTTTCTGTCCGAAATATGCTCTGTCCGGTGCTACGATGTGGAACAGTTTGGACACTACTGTGCATACACCCTTAAAATGAATAGGGCGTGTTTTTCCGCAGAGTGTTTCGGATAAGGTATCTATGCTTACAAATGCGTGGGGATCATGATACATCTCGGAAGGCTCCGGGCAGAAGATCAGGTCTGCTCCCAGGCTTTCGCAGAGTTTGCTGTCACGTTCAAAATCTCTTGGGTATGCTTCCAGGTCTTCGGTCGGTCCGAACTGTGTCGGATTGACGAAATCAGATACTACTACGATGTCGTTCTGCTCTCTGCATTTTTTTATCAGGCTTGCGTGTCCTTCATGGAGAAATCCCATGGTCGGGACAAGTCCTACTGTTTTGCCTTCTTTTTTCCACGCTTTGATCTGTTTTCTTGTTTCTTCTACTGTTTTTGTTACCTGCATTGTTCTCTCCTCTTTCTCAGTCACGGGAACTGGGATTTTTTATAGATTTCGAGATAGCCTCTTTTCTGAATTCACTTTCCTCTTATTTTATAAGGCGTTATGTCCACCTTGGACACATACCTAATCTGTAATCTGAGTTTCCTCTATTACGGATTTTTTCAGGCCATATCTTTCAGCAGTCCGTGTTTCTCATAATTGGTCACTCTGCTGATCTTGTTTTCTTCATCTACAAATACTACTGCAGGCTTATGTGTACGGGCTTCTTCCTGCTCGTACTGTGCGTAAGCCATGATGATGATCTTGTCACCTGTGCTCACGCATCTTGCTGCTGCTCCGTTCAGGCAGATCATACCGCTCCCGCGTTCTCCGCAAATGGTGTATGTCTCGAAACGGCTGCCGTTGTTCACATCTACGATCTGAACTTTTTCATATTCCAGTATTCCGGCAGCTTCCAGCAGTTCCTCATCCACAGTGATACTTCCCACATAATCCAGTTCTGCCTGGACAACAGTTGCTCTGTGGATCTTTCCTTTTAACATTTCTATTGTCATCTTATATAAGTCCTTTCCTGCAGGGAAGTGCATAAAAAAGCGCCTCAGGGTATACTTCGACCCTGAAACGCTTCTGATTGATCCCCTGTATGCTGAGTCCTGTTTTTTGTACATGAAAAGGTATTCACAGAATTTTCTGCTATAATACTTTCCCTGCCATCAATACAAGCTCTTATCTTTTATAATTTCATATATCCGTCCGTTCCCATTTCCCGGGTTCCGGCTGGTTATTTATATAAGATTCCAGTGATTTCAGCCAGAGTATAGTTTTGAGTCCAAATACTATCTCTGTGGGGTATTATGACATTGTGATAGTTATTTGTCAATAACTGAAACTTAATCCGAGTTTTTACTTATGCAAATGCACATCCAGCTGATTATAAGGAATCTCAATTCCATAATAATCAAAGTCTTCTTTGATCCGCTGGTTCAGTCTCCATCTGGTGTCCCAGTAGCGGTCTGTATCTACCCAGACACGGAAGCCCATGATCACAGCACTTTCTGCCAGCTCGTCTACAAAAACTACCATCTCTTCGTCTTCTCTTGTGTCCGGATCGTCTGTCAGGATGTCTTCCAGGATTTCCTTGGCTTTCTGGATGTCTGCGTTATAGGAAATCCCTACTTTGATCTCCAGTCTTCGCTGATCCCTTGCCGTAACGTTGGTGATAGTTGAATTGGAAAGCGTACCGTTGGGGATCACGATATGCTTGTTGTCAATGGAAAGAAGTGTTGTATAACAGATTTCTACCTTGGATACTGTTCCTTCGCTTCCGTTCTGTCCGTTGACAACAATGTAATCTCCTACCTGGAATGGCTTGAATAAAAGAAGCATCATTCCTCCTGCCAGGTTGGAAAGTCCACCCTGCAGGGCAAGACCCAAAGTAACACCGGCAGTTCCAAGAAGTGCTGCCAGAGATGATTCCTTCACTCCGAAGCTTATGGATATGTTAAAAATCAGAAGTATATAAAGCACGATCTTGACCAGGGATGACATAAACTGAGCAACACCTGTGTCCAGTCTGGATTTTGTCAGTGATTTTCTGACAAACTTTACGATCCCTTTAATAACGGTGCTTCCTACCCAGAAAGCCACGATGGCCAGGACAACCTTGATTCCGAATTTGGTAATATCCGGAATATAATTTTCAAACATCTGCTTGTACTGGTTTACCTGATTTCCTACCTCCTGAACGGTCTGTACTGTACTGTCCAAATTAATTTTCCTCCCGTCTGATATAATCAAACTCTATTGTCCGCCTCCTGTAATATAATAATACAGCAGCGATTTTTTCCTGTAAAACCGATTTCTCCGGATCTGTAAGGAATAAGTTATAATCGCTGCTGTAACTGTATCATAATTCTGTTGTATTTCTATCCGGTAATGTAATGTAAAACATTCCCGTCTGCTTCACTTTACTGAATATTTCTTTTTATTTACTGATTCCCTTCATGGAAAGGCTGATCCGCTTCTTCTTCATATCCACACCAAGAACACGCACATCCACAATATCACCAACACTGACTGCTTCCAGCGGATGTTTGATGAATTTCTCGCTCATCTCTGAAATATGAACCAGTCCGTCCTGATGTACACCGATATCTACAAAAGCTCCGAAATCAATTACATTGCGGACAGTTCCTTTAAGAACCATGCCTTCTTTCAGATCCTTCATATCAAGGACATCTGTGCGGAGGATCGGCTTCGGCATCTCATCACGTGGATCTCTTGCCGGTTTCTCCAGCTCTTTTACGATATCCCGAAGTGTCGGCTCACCGATTTCCAGTTCTTTGGCCAGTTTTCCGTAATCGCGGATCTGTCTGGAAATGCCGGTAAGTTTACGCTCTGCCACATCTTGTGGTGTATAGCCGAGTTTTTCCAGGAGTTTTTTTGCTGCGTCGTAGCTCTCAGGATGAACACTGGTTGCATCCAAAGGATTTTTGCCCCCCGTGATCCGTGTGAAACCTGCACACTGCTCAAAGGCTTTCGGACCAAGTTTCGCAACTTTGAGAAGTTCCCGTCTTGTCTGGAAGCGGCCGTTCTCCTCACGGTAAGCTACGATATTCTTTGCGATAGCTTTGCTGATTCCGGAAATATATTCCAGAAGGGAAGCAGATGCTGTATTGAGATCTACGCCGACTTTGTTCACGCAGTCCTCAACAACTCCGTTCAGTGCCTCGCCCAGTTTCTTCTGGTTCATGTCATGCTGGTACTGACCGACACCGATGGATTTCGGGTCGATCTTTACAAGCTCTGCCAGCGGGTCCTGGACACGTCTTGCGATAGATGTGGCACTACGCTGTCCCACATCAAAATTCGGGAATTCTTCCGTTGCAAGCTTGCTTGCGGAATATACGGAAGCACCTGCCTCGTTGGTGATCACGTACTGAACTTTTTCCGGGATTTCCTTAAGGAGTTCCACAATGATCTGCTCTGACTCTCTGGATGCGGTTCCGTTTCCTACGGAGATCAGAGTTACGTGATATTTGCTGATGAGTTTTTTGAGGGTTTCTTTGGCTGCACGGATCTTGGTCTCATTGGTAGGCGCTGTCGGATAGATCACAGTGGTATCCAGAACTTTTCCGGTCGGGTCTATCACTGCCAGCTTACATCCTGTACGAAATGCCGGATCCCAGCCAAGAACTACCTGTCCTGCAATTGGAGGCTGCATAAGAAGCTGCTCCAGATTTTTGCCAAATACGTGAATGGCTCCATCCTCTGCTCCTTCCGTTAATGCACTTCTGATCTCACGCTCAATGGCCGGGCCGATCAGACGCTTGTAGCTGTCCTCCACCACTTCCTTCAGAACCGGGGTTGTATTCGGATTGTCACGGACGATCACCTGTTTCTCAAGATAGCGGATGATATCTTCCTCCGGTGCCACGATCTTCACTGTGAGGAATTTCTCCTTCTCACCACGGTTCAGTGCAAGGACACGATGGCCTGCCAGTTTCTTCACAGGCTCCTCGAAATCATAGTACATTTCGTAAACAGACTGCTCTTTCTCATCTCTTGCAGTAGAACAGATAGTTCCTTTATCCATTGTTTTCTTACGGATATAAATACGATAGTCTGCCTCATCGGAAATATGCTCTGCGATAATATCTTTGGCTCCATTGATAGCATCTGCCGTTGTTTTAACCTCTTTTTCCTCTGAAAGAAAAGCCTTCGCCTCTTCTTCCAGCGGTTTCTTTGTCATCTGAAGAAGAATGATATCTGCCAGCGGCCCGAGACCCTTCTCCTTGGCAATAATAGCACGCGTGCGACGTTTCGGACGGTATGGGCGGTAAAGATCCTCCACTACTACAAGAGTCTGTGCCGCTTCGATCTGCTTTTTCAGTTCCGGTGTCAGCTTGCCCTGCTCCTCAATACTGCCAAGGACCTGAGCTTTTTTATCCTCAAGGTTTCTTAAATAGGTAAGTCTCTCATTAAGATTACGAAGCTGTTCATCGTTTAATGTACCGGTTGCTTCTTTACGGTATCTGGAAATAAAAGGAATGGTGCAGCCTTCGTCGATCAGCCTGACTGCTGCTTCTACCTGCCATTTCTCAACGTTCAATTCTCTGGTAATTACCTGAATAATATCCATTTTTATCTTTCTCCCGTTGTTACAGATTTGTCTTGGGCTGCATTCCCCTTTTTACACAGCTTCAGACATTTATTAAAGGTCAATCTGTGCGATCACGTTTTTCAGTGCATTGGCACTTGCATGAAGTTTCTCAGTCTCCTCTTCAGTAAGAGGAACGCGTACGATACTCTTCACACCTTCCGGTCCGATAGATGCCATTGTACTAAGACATACATCCTCAATGCCGTACTCTCCGTGAAGCATAGTTGACACACTGACAATTGTATCAGATGCTGCAAGAAGAAGCGAGCAAAGTCTGCACACAGATACTGCTACTGCATAAAAAGTTGCACCTTTTTTGGCAATAACAGTTGACCCTGAAGTATGAACATACTCCAGAACCTCTTCCTTGTCAAGTGGCGGCATATCCTTCTGATCCTCATGAGCGATCTTATCAAATTCATCCAGAGTTGCACCTGCCACAAATGCTCTTGACCATGGTACAAAAGAAGTATCTCCATGCTCGCCAAATACATAAGCGTGGATATTTTTCTCAGAAACTCCATAATGCCTGGAAAGTCTGCAGCGGAGACGTGCAGTATCCAGAGCTGTACCGGAGCCTAAGATCTGGCTCTCCGGAAGTCCGGAAAGCTTCGCAAAAGCGTATGTCATAATATCACACGGATTGCTTACGATAATATAAAGTGCTTTAGGAGCCACTTTTACGATCTCCGGAGTTATGCTCTTCATAATATTAACGTTAGTCTGTGTCAGTTCAATTCGTGTCTGTCCTGGTTTTCTGGCAATACCGGAAGTGATGATTACAATATCTGAGTCCGCAGCATCCGGATAATCTCCTGCCACAATGGAGATTGGTTCACGGAAACTGGTTCCCTGTTCAATATCCATGACCTCTCCTTCTGCCTTCTGCTTGTTGATATCGATCAGTACGATTTCTGAGGCAATGCTCCTCTGTGATAATGTGTAAGCGATGGTTGCTCCTACACTTCCTGCTCCGATGATCGTAATTTTACTACTCATGTTATTCTCCTTTCAGCGTTGTTTGTCATATAAATAACAATTATAAGTGCATCCACTAAAACATATCATAAAATCAAGATCCGTGCAATAAAATTATAACTATACTTCTTAAGTTACACGCCATTAATTCGCGATATTTTCCAATTATTTTCAATGTATATTCTGACGTTTTTTATATTATTCTGTATATTTCCATGTTATTTTTTTATCGAAATAACCTCTTGAACGGATATTTGCAATCCTGCTGAAAACTTCCCTGATTCGGTTAAATTTTTTCTAATACGGAAAAACCCCTGAATTCCAGAATATTTTTTTCTGGAATTCAGGGGTTTCTTTTAGTCAATCGGATATTCGCAATCCGCTTTCGCTACTTGCTCATAACCGAATAACTGCTCCGCAGTTTATCAGGAGGGGCTTGTACCCCTCCTGATACAAGTAAGTCCCACCCACTGCTTATTGCTCCTCGCAATTGAAGCAGGGGACTTACTTGATTCGGTTAAAATCAGTTTTTCGCCTGGTTTAATGCTTTCTGTGCTGCTCCGATGATTCCCTCTGAGGAGAAGGTTGCGCCGCTGACTGTATCAATTCCGTCTGCTGACTGATTCGCCATGATCTGGGCATAGATAGTTTCCCATGCCGGATCAAAAAATTCCGGCGTATCGTTGTTGGTCTGTGTGATGGACACGATCTGACCTCCGCTGATAGTCACTGTCAGTCTTGTTTTTCCGCCATATCCGAAAGCAGCTGCTTCATATGTTCCGTCTCTGTACAGGCCTGCAGGGGTTGGCTCAGGTGCTTCGGTCGGCTCCGGCGTTACATTGGGATCATCCGGAACAGGTGTTGTGTTCGGATCATCCGGTGTCGGTGTTACATTTGGATCATCAGGCACTGCCGTTGGTTCCGGTGTGGCAGTTGGCTCAGGCGTTGCTGTCGGTTTCGGTGTGGCAGTTGGTTTCGGAGTTGGCTTCTTCGTTGGAGTCGGGGTCACTTTTTTTCCATATTCTGGATTTTTCGCTTCCTTCAGGGCTTTTTTTACAGCTTCCAGAATTCCCTTTGAAGAATAAGTTGCTCCGCTGACTGTGTCAATATCATCCACGGAATCTGAGCCTGCGATCTGCTCTTTCAGAGCACTCCACGCTTTTTCAAAAAACATCGGAGTATCTGTATTCTCCTGTTTTACAGATGTGATCACGTCATTTTTGATAGTGATAGTTACTTTTACATCTCCGCTGTAACCTTTTGCAGACGCTTTATAGGTTCCGTTCAGGTACTGGCTCGGACTATTCGGATCAGGTTTTTTGGTCGGCTTCGGCTTTTTTGTCGGAGTTGGCGTTGGTGTGGAAGTCGATGTCGGTGAAGGGGTTGGCTGACTTGTGCTTCCATCTGCTGCTGCCTGGGATAAAGCATTCTGGACTGCCTGGATGATTCCGTTGGAAGAATAGGTTGCTCCGCTGACCGCATCTACATTCGGTGTGTTTCCGGCGATCATTTTGCTGATAACACCTTTCGCTGACGCAAAATACGATCCGGTTTCTCCGGAAGCGTCCAAAATATCAATAGCTGCGATCTTTCCGCCGCTTATTGTCACGCGTACAGTGATCGTACCGCCGAATCCGGTTCCGGATCCTTCGTATGTTCCGTCTTTATAGCCGCCTACCGGAACATTGGCCACTGGTGTCTGAGTGGAACCCTGTCCTGCTGCGCCGGCATTGCTTTTTGCAGATTCAGATACAGTTCTTTTTCCGGAGCTCTTTTTTGCAGCTGTTTTTTTTGCAGATTTTTTTGAAGTCTTTTTTGAAATACTTTTATTGGATGTGCTTTTCTTATCTGCTGCTGTACCGGTTTCGGAAACTGAATTATCTTCTTCCTCATAGCCAAGATATTTTTCCAGCTCAGAAGCAGACATTACGGTCGTATCTGACTTCTGAAGAGTTTCTGTGTTTTCATCAGAGCCCTGAGCCTTGATACCTGAAAATGCAAGTGCCGCGATCACAGCTGCTGCAGGGATCAGTTTTGGCCAGGGTATCTTCGAGTCATTATTTTCAGATGGCTTTTTTTCTTTCAGATCTTTTTCCATGAATGCTTTCTCCCCTCTTTATGCGGCTTCTGCCAGGCATTTATTTCCGTGCCGATAGGCAGACTTCTGCCGCAGATACATAAAATGCTCTGCGGCAGAGGTACTTACCAGGTATTTACTTAACAGTTACCACAAATTTCTTTGTAATGCCGTTGCATTTAACTGTGATTGTAGCTTTACCTTTTTTGATTCCTTTAACAACGCCTTTGCTTGTTACAGTTGCAACTTTCCTGTTGCTGCTTGTGTATGTAACTTTTCCGGCTGGTGCTGCCTTGGATTTGATTGTTGTTGTTTTACCTTTTTTGATTGTTGCGGAAGATTTTGTAAGGCTGAATGTCGGGTTCTTAACTGTCAGCTTGTATGTTGCTTTCAGTTTTCCGCTTGTTGCTGTGATTGTTACTGTTCCGGCTTTCAAACCTTTTACAGCACCTGTCTTGCTGTTTACTGTTGCTACTTTCTTATTGCTGCTTGTGTATTTTACAGAAGAAACGCCTGCCAGTGTTGCTTTTACTGTTGCTGTTTTTCCTTTGTAAACAGTTGCTGTCTTCTTTGCAAATTTAACAGATGGAGCTTTTACTGTTACCTTGCATGTAGCTTTTGCATTTCCATAAGAAGCTGTGATTGTTGCTGTTCCGGCTTTCACACCTTTTACAACACCTGTGCTGCTTACTGTTGCTACTTTTGTATTGCTGCTTGTAAATGTTGCTTTTGCATCTTTATCGTTGCTTGTTGCTTTCAGGGTTACAGTCTTTCCTGTGTATACAGCTGCTGTCTTTTTATCCAAAGCTGCAGTTACTTTGACAAGTTCTTTCTCTGCTGCCTGAAGATGTGAAAGTGCTTCGTTAACCTCTGCCTGGCTTGCATCTGTCTTTGCAATAACTTCCTCTGCCTCAGCAAGCTCACCTGCAAAAGATTTCCATGTTGCAACAGTGTAATCTGCCTGTTTCAGTGCTTTTGCAGTCTCAACCTCAGCTTTAAGATCTGTAAAGTCTGTCGGCTCTACCTGCGGCTCTACAATATTCTCTGCTGTTGCCTGGAATTTATATGTATAATCATTGTATCCAAGTGCGTATACAGTCAGTTTCCAGTAACCTGTTCCGTCTGTTCCTCCCGGAAGTTTGCAACGTGCAGATTTTGTAAGGCCAAGCTGGATTCCCATTTTTTTGTGCATCCAGTTATCTGCTGCAAACTTAGTTCCGTAAGAAGCAAGAGGTTTTGTTGTGTATGTGGAATCATCTCCATAGTAATCCCAGCGTACAGCCTGCATGTTTGCACCAAGATCTCCATAATTTCCGTTGATATCTACACGAAGAAATTCACCATAGCTTCCATCTGCGGTCTTTACTGTCGGCTCAACATCTGTAGCTGTTTTCAGAGCCTGACCTTTGATACCAGATGTTGTTCCATTGGATTTTCTTGCTGTAAATGTAAAACTGTCACCGTTCTTCTCAGCATATTTCAGACCATTGGTATCAGCAGTTACATCAGCTGCAAGACCAACATAGGACTGAAGATTCATCTCACCGTATCCACCGGAAATTGTCTCACCAGCGTTTACAACATTATACTTCTTGCAGAAATCTGCATAATCTGCAGTTTTAACTGCTACCGGAACATATTTCAGACCATATACTTCATAATGATCCATCTCATATTCTTTTCCGTCTTTTGTGAGAAATCCTCTGTTCCATGTAGCCTCAGAACCATCTGTGAGAACGATAGTCTGATTATCTTTCCAGTAGGAAACAGCAAATTTTGTTCCGTCTGTTGCAATAATAGTTGCCTCTGTCTGATAACTTCCTCTGTGAAGTCCGTGATTAGCAGTTGCTCTTGTTACTGTATCAAAAGCACCTTTATCAGCCTCACCTTTAAGGTCAAGCTCATCACTGGAGCTTGTGTTTCCTGCATTATAAACGCCTTCAGCAGCCCAGTACTCACCCCATGTAAGTCCTGCATATACATACTGATACTCACCTTTCAGCTGGCTCTCATCAGAGAAAGCTTCCTCTGTATCATCGCCTGCTGAAAACTCATCTTCTCCATCGGAAACAGGATCTGCTTCTTCAGCTACAGCATCTTCCTGGATTTCAAGATCATCAGCTGCTTCGTCCTGCTGAATATCCTCTGTCATCTCTTCTGTTGTATCCTCAACAGCTTCAACCTCTTCTGCGCCAAAGTCCTCGACATCTGCTTCCTGAGCTTCTGCTTCGGAAACGACTGCCGTATCAAAATCTGTTGCCATTACAGCTGTCGGGAAACTTGTTGCTGCCACTGCAAGACTCAGGATGCATGGAGCTGTTTTTTTCAGTAGATTCCACTTCTGCATTACTTATTCCTCCTAAAAATATGAAATATTTATAGAAAACCTTCCATAACAATCCCGCCTCGCCCTGTTTTCGGTCCGGAATCTGATTCCGAAATTTCGGAAATCGTTACAGGCTTTACTATCTCTTTTATTCTGTGATATCCTCCACGCTGTAGATATCCTGAAGAAGGCTGAATCGCTCCTTCATTCCATCGGTGAGGTACACATGATGGTCTTCATCCACAAAAAGTCCGTCTGCGCTGTACTTTTTCAACAATTCGGAGCCTTTTTCCACACCTAATACAAAGCATGCTGTGGAAAGTGCATCTGCTTCCAGTCCTGTATCGCATACAACGGTCACTCCGGTTACTCCGCTTTTTGCCGGATATCCGGTGGACGGATCCATAATGTGATGATATCTCACACCATCTTCGATAAAATATTTTTCATAATCTCCTGATGTGGAAAGAAACTCTGTGCCGTTTAAGGCAACCACCCCAAGATACTCATCGTCATTTTCAGCCCGCGGATCTGTCACTGCCACATTCCAGGAAGAACCGTCCGGTTTGCTTCCGTAAGTCATGACACTGCTTCCGCCAAGATTCATAAGTGCTGCTGTTACATCCTTCTGACTTTTCAGATATTCCAGAACAGAGTCACATCCGATACCTTTTCCGGCTGCGCCAAGATCAAGGGAACATCCTTCATCCATACTGATGTTATTTCCTGCCAGCGAAACTTTTTCGTAGCCGGAATCCTCCAGAACATTCCTGATCTCATCCTCACCCGGAATCCTCTGATCTTCCCCGCCAATATCCCACATCCGGATCAGCTTCCCGATCGTCGGATCAAAAGCTCCGTCAGAGTCTCTGGAAATTTTGAGTATCCTCTCCAGATAACCTGAAAGTTTCCCTGAGATCTCCGTATCTTTTCCGTCAGATGCGTTCACCTTGTAGATCTGTGAGTCCTCATTCGTCCAGGAAAGAAGGTTCGTTTCCACATCCGTTAGCACGGAGGTCAGCTTACTGTTTATATCGTCTCCTGTGGTATAAAGTGTTTCAGATACCACAGTATCCATGGCAAAATCTGTATCTGTATATGTCTGTATATCTTTATCTGATGCAGCCAGGCACATGGATGGAATCACCATTGTTGTTCCCGTAAATACTGCTGCTGCCAGAAAAGCTTTCTTTTTCAGAGCATGATATTTCATAGATTATTTTTCCTCTGTTGTTGTTCCAATGTGAATGTTTTTTCTGGGGCATGTTGCGGCACAGGCATGACAGCAAAGACATTCGCCGGACATTGCTGTGTCACCGTCAATGTCCAGATGCACAGGGCATCTTTTTTTACAAAGTCCGCATTTCGGAGGGCATTTCTCGCGATTTCTCTTAAAAAGTGCTCCGGGCAGGATCGGCATCAGTGCAAAAGCCGCTCCCATCGGACAGAGAAACTGGCAGAAAAAACGCTCCTGTGTGCACATTCCCACCATGATCAGAAGCAAAAGGATGATTCCCACCAGATATGTACTGTTTGGAAGCCTTCCGGCTGTAAGCATGGAAAAAACATCCCAGGGGCTGGTTCCTGTAAGCTTTCCGTATACGCCTGTGAGGCAGGAAAGCAGGATCAGGGCCAGTACGATATATTTCACTTTCTGAAGTCTGTGAACCATTTTTTCAGAAAGGGCTGGTTTCTTTTTTTTATGAAAACATTTCGTCCAGATCCAGGAAAAGCCTTCATACATGACATCGCCAAAAGATCCGAATGCACAGGCATATCCGCAGAAATGTCTTCCGAAAAAGCATGTAAAGATCAGAAGTACTGCTGTTACGGTCAGAAAAGAATTCCACTCCACCGGCTGTCCGGCTGCAATGGCAAGAAAAATCGATTTGATTCCTGCAAAAGCTGTGGAAAACAGAGACGGAGCCGCTATGAAAAATGCCAGCTGAATCCCTGCACGTATCAGCCTTATATCCCGCTGTCTTTTTTTCATTCGTTTTCCGCCTTTCCAAGTGCTTCATCAACAGCATTCAGGATTCCTGTTGAACTGAAAGTTGCACCGGATACAGTGTCCACATCTGTGCTCTGGGCACTGATAACGGAATTGATCACGCTTTCTGCCTGTGAAAGATATGCGCTGTCCTCGCCGGGTGCGCTGACTACATTGATGGATGTGATCTCATCACCGGCCAGTGTCACCTCAACCTGGATCGTTCCGCCGTATCCCTCAGCTTCACCTGTGTAGGTACCATCTTTATATACGTAATCAGAATCTGTTGTTATGTCGTCTGTTGTATTGTCATCTGCTTCACTGCTGTCTGCTGATGCACTGTCTGTTGTATCACTGTCTGCCGCAGTATCTGCTGCGGATGCTGTCTGATTCTGAACCCGGCTGGTGTAGATTGTCTCCAGTGCACTTAAAAGCTCACTCTGCTGATTCTGAAGAGTGTCCACTTTATCGGTCAGAGCTGTGATCTCTTTCTCATTCTCCTTAGCCTTCATACTGCTGTTGTAAAAAAGCACAGCCATGATCACCAGAAGAACGGAGATTACTCTCATGTAAAAATTCTGGTTTTTCATCTCTTTTCTCCCTTGTTTTTATTTATAACGTTTCAAGTAAAATAATCCGTCAAGCAAATATCCTTTATTTCAATCACATTATAAATGCCAGATATGGCACTCTCGGAAATGACTATAGATTCCTTAGTTTCGGGGGAGCCCGAAAAGTTATATATTATTCACTTACATATTTAACTTAGTTCTATTTAATCTTATTTTATAAATTAGGCGTTTCTAACTTATAGGTAGGTATTATAGCATCTATTTTTTTCCTTGTCCATATTTTTTGTTAGTTCATTATAACTTTTTTTATTTTGGATTCTATCTGCCTGAATGAATGATTTCAATTTTTCTGGTTATGAAGCGAATAAGATTTTTATAGTTAGATATATTTAACTTATGTTTGCCTTTTGAATGGGAGTATGATATTATTTTTACGAATCTGTGATAGAAATGGAGATTTATTTTGAAGAAAAAAGAAACGATTTTTATTGCGTCCATACTGGTAATCGCCGGGATTCTGTGGCTTGGTTTCCGGATTTCGGGACAGCGTTCCCATAATACGATCCGCATTACTGTTGATGGAAAAGAATTCGGGACATACTCACTGAGCAAGGATCAGGTGATCCATATCGGAGATACCAATGTTTGTGAGATCAAAGATGGAAAAGTCACCATGATCGAAGCCACCTGCCCGGATCATTACTGTATGAAACAGAAGGCAGTTGACGAACACGGCGGTTCTATTATCTGCCTGCCGAATAAAGTTGTAATAGAAGGAAAGGATTCTGCTGAGCCTTCGGAATCTGATGATTCACCGAAGATTGATGCAGTGACATAAGATTATGAAACGAAAAACAGCTTATCTTGGATTGTTTGCTGCGGTTGCCATTATATTTGGATATGTGGAATCACTGATCCCCGTCTTCGCCGGAATTCCCGGTGTAAAAATAGGACTGGCTAACCTGGCGGTACTTTTTATACTGGATCGGTATTCCTGGCGGGAAGCTGCACTTGTATCGGTTGTCCGCATACTTGTAATTGGGTTTATGTTTGGAAACCTGTTCAGTATTGTATATAGTCTTGCCGGAGCAGCACTCAGCCTGACTGTGATGAATTTTCTGAAAAAGCATTCGGAGTTCAGCCTGATCGGAATCAGTGTTGCCGGAGGCGTTACCCATAATATTGGGCAGCTGATCGTTGCTATGATCGTGGTCAGCAACACCAGTCTGATGGTGTATGCACCGGCACTGCTTGTTGCAGGTGTGCTCGCCGGGGTTGCCATAGGTGTGTTGGTAAAGGAAGTTCTGGGGAGAGTTCCTTTGAATCCTTAGTTTTGTATGTTTTACTTTGTGAAAGTGGGGAAAACCGTGGGGAGGAAAGGCTCTCATAGTTGCGAAGGCCGTTTTCCCTCCCCACACCCCTCCCTTCTGGCCACGCCGCTCTTCTGTATTCTGACTGTGTTAATTTTGCTGACAGGGCGATGGATTCTATTCCTCCTTACCCAGAATATACCCTTTCAAAAACTCATAAATATCCTTTTCCAACGGCGGACATCCCTCCACATGATGTCTGAATTTACACGTACAATGTCCTACCCCCAGTTCACCGTTTTGTCCACGATATCCCTGGCCTATACATATTTTCTCATGTAGTTTTTCAAAAAGTCCTTCTTCTTTCAGCATTTCCAGTGCAGGAATCAGGTAGCCGTAGCAGGCACTGCAAGATTCTACTTCTTCTACGGCATCGGCCAGTTCTACAACCTTGCGGGATTTGGGCAGAATCTTTTCTGCTTCTTCCTGGCAGAAAAGGATCTCTGCTTTGCTGATATCCGAACAGCCAACCCCCAGTTCACCAGCCAGCTTTACATAAGGGACATCCTCCACCTGATAATGCATCATCTGGCACACATAGGCATCCACAAGAACAGGATCGCAGGCAGCAAGAACACGGTTCATCACAACAGGATTGCCGCCATCCTCAAAATCCAGATCCCCGCAGATATTATCCACAACAATAAAATCCTGCCGGATCCCCATATTCAGATGAGCGATTGGCTTATGAAGACCAAGAGAATGAAAACGCCTCTTCTCTTTATTGGGGATCAATCCCTTCATATTCTTTAAAGCACAGGTAATCTTAGTCTGGCAATGCCCTTTCAGCACCGGTACATTGATCAGAAAATCTATCTCCTTCACCCGTTCGCAGATATTCAGTTCCATACCGCCGCAGTCCACAGGAATACCCTTATCCTTCTGCATATCCCAGAACGGAACCTGATACTCCTCTTCAAGCCGGTCATATCCACACACTTCAAAAGCTTCCCTTGTCTTATCACCGACCCAGGAACTCTCCATCATCACAAGATTCCGGAAACCATGCTCTTTCAGATATTCAATAATACCTGCAACCACCTCCGGATGTGTCGTTGCACCCCAGGAAGCCTCAGACGGCGAAACCAGATTCGGCTTGATTCCAATTTTTTTATCTCTGTCCTTTATATGGGACTTAAGATCCGTTCTCTCCAGAAGTTCCTTTGTCATTCGTTTATAATCTGTTCCAGATGTAATTAAAATCTGATTTTTTTCCATAATATCAGAATTCCTTTCTTCTCATAATCCGGATGCTGATAAAGCATGATATGCAGGATGCAATACCAACCAATACAAAAAACACAGCTGCAGTCACAGCATTCTGCCATTATCTGCCCCGAATTTCAATTGAACAGGAACAATAATGATTCCTAGAAATTATACAGTCGCTCCACCCCACCACGGAAATTCGCGGTTCAGCCATTTTCCTGCCAGCTCGCTCCACGGCTCACAGGCTCTCACAATACCGCATCCGTTTTCATTGGCTGTCAGCTCACTTGCAAGTCCGAGACCATGAGATCCTTGCGGAAAAATATGATACTCCACAGGAATCCCTCTCTTATAAAGTGCCTGTACAAACCGTAAAGTATTGTCAAGAAGCACTGTCTCATCTTCAAACGTATGCCAGATAAAAGTCTTCGGTGTATCCTCTGTAACCTGATATTCTAAAGACATTTTATCTTTCAGCTCTTCATATTTTTCTCCAAGAAGATTATGAAAGCTTTCCTGATGGCCGAACTCTCCGGACGTAATTACAGGATAATTGAGAATCATTCCATCAGGACGGATCATTTCATTATCAAAACCTGTGATTTCTTTTAACTCAGGAGTATTCCAGAACACCCCAAGAGATGCTGCCAGGTGTCCGCCTGCTGAAAATCCTGACACAATGATCTTATCTGTCTCAATATGCCATTTTTCACTGTTTTCCCTAAGAAGGGCCACTGTTTTTGCAAGCTGACGAAGAGCAGCTGGATATCTGGCAGGTGCCACACTATAACGAAGCACCACTGCATGATAGCCCATGCTCATAAAACGAAGGGCAACGGCCTCCGCCTCCCTGTCAGAAGTCATTGCATAAGCCCCTCCCGGACAGATTACTATGGCCGGACGTTTCTGTCCTGGATACAATTCCACAGATTCCTGCCAAAAGTAAGTCTCGATCCATGCTTCATCGTAATCTTTTGTTTTCTCCTCAATGATGATTCTCTCATTTATCATTTTTTTCCATCCTTTCTGTTAGATCTCATATAAATATCGTAGCTTCAGTTTTCCCGGAAAGCATTTTCCACTTCCCTACAGAGAGCTTTCGGGTCTGTTAATTCACCTTTTACTCCGCTCCACCTGCTGTCCCTGACCAGTTGTGTCCGTGCCTCCATTATTACATGTATCGTTAACACTGTAGGAAGGTTTTCCCTGCATCAGATAATCTGTTCAGCTTTCTCAAAGCAAACTCATTTTGTCTAATTATACTCTTCTCTATAATAAAAAGCAAAAAAAACAGACAGAAAACCAACATATTTATATTGTTTGTTGATCATCTGCCCGTTTTGGTACTGTTTTAATATTCTGAAATTGTTATTTCATGGCTTTTTTAATCGCAGCAAGTAATTCATCATACTCTTCGTATGCCGGGATATCCGGATTATCTGCCTTGATCTGTTCTGTACTTCGGAAAAGGAATCCTGCCTTGCTTGCTTTGATCATTCCCAGATCATTATAGGAATCTCCGCTTGCAATAGTCTCAAATCCCATGGACTGCAGTGCTTTCACAGTGGTAAGTTTGGACTGCTCACATCTCATCCTGAATCCTGTGATCTCACCGTCCTCTGCTACTTCAAGGGTGTTGCAGAAAAGTGTCGGCCAGCCCAGCTTCTCCATCAAAGGAGTTGCAAACTGCGTAAATGTATCACTGATGAGGATCACCTGAGAAAAAGTTCTCAGCTCATCCAGAAATTTCTTTGCTCCCGGAAGAGGATCGATCTTTGCAATAGTCTCCTGGATCTCTTTCAGTCCAAGTCCGTGCTCTTTGAGAACACTAAGCCGCCAGTTCATCAGTTTATCATAATCCGGCTCATCACGGGTCGTTTTCTTCAGCTCCGGAATCCCGCTTGCCTCAGCAAAAGCGATCCAGATCTCCGGTACCAGTACACCTTCTACATCCAGACATGTAATATACATTTTTTATCCTCCTCGTAAAAACGCGCCGCCTGCATTTGTATATTTCCGTACACCCCAGTGGCACTTTATTCTTTTATTGCTTTACCTTGATATATTACCATATGTTTTCCTGTTCTGCAAACAGTTTTCAGGCGAACTACGACGTTTTTTACTGTCACAGTCCACCAGAAAATCTCAGACTTTTTTAATTTTTTTCTCTTCTTCGTAGTTCTTCAGTTCCCTGATGGCTTTTCCCCCAAGAGGGTATAACATGAAGATATTAAAGATGGTCATAAGGCCGATTCCCACATCTCCAAGATCCCATACAAACGTATAGGCTGCGATTCCCCCGATAAATAACATCACAAGGGCAATGATCTTATATCCGGTCTGGGATGCCCAGTTGTCACCAAACAGATAGGCCACATTGCTTCTGGCATAGAACAGGATTCCCAGAAAGGTGGAAAAACTGAACATAAAGAGCGTAGCTGCAATAAAAATCACACCAAATTCGCCAAGATGATAGCGCATGGCTGTCTGGAGAAGTTCCATTCCGGAAAGTCCGCTTACCAGATCTTCCGGTGCCAGAAGCATGATCATGGCTGTGCAGCTGCAGATTACGATGGTATCCACAAAAACTCCAAGTGCCTGGACAAATCCCGCTTTCACCGGCTGATCACACTCTGCTGCCGCTGCTGCGCATGGCGCAGATCCACTTCCTGCCTCATTGGAAAACAGACCTCTTTTTACTCCGTTCATCAGTACTGCTCCAAAGCCTCCGGCTGCCACCTGGCGGATTCCGAATGCTTCCTCAAAAATCCTTTTAAATACTCCCGGCATACTTCCAAGGTTCGTTGCAATGATAAACAAAGTGATCGCAAAATAACAGACAGCCATTACCGGGACAAGAAAATCCAGCACTTTAACTGTTGCATTCTTCCGAAGAACGATCACTGCTGCCACTGCTACCAATACGATAGTTGTATATAATGGTGGAATATTAAAGGCATTCTCAAAGGATGCAGTGACGGAATTACTGATCACCTGGCTGATTCCGCACCAGCAGATCAGGCCTGAAATTGCAAACAATACGGAAAGCAGTACTTTTTTTCGTTTTCTGCCCTGTTTTTCTTCCCAGTAATGGTGGATATAGTAGGCAGGACCGCCTCTGTAGCCACCGTAAAGAGGATCTTTTTCCTTATAGATCTGTGCAAGGGTTGCCTCAATAAATGCTGTGGATGATCCGATCAATGCCAGAACCCACATCCAGAATATGGCTCCTGCGCCGCCCGCTGAAATAGCTGCCACTACACCCACCAGGTTGCCCATTCCCACACGGGTTGCCGTTGATACGATCAGTGTCTGAAATGCGGAAAGATTGTTCTTGTCACTTTTTTTCTCCACAAGTGCGTGTACCATATCCGGGAACATCCGGACAGGCAGAAATCTTGTCCGGATGGTAAAATAAATTCCGGCCGGAACCAGCAGTATGATAATCAGAGATATTCCCAGACTGCTTCCTCCGGGAAGAGGGATCTTAACCAGGTCTCCCCACAGAAAAGAATATATCTTTTCGATCAGTGTTACTATCATGTTTTATTTTTCCTTTCCCCAATCACCCCATTGTGATTGTTAATTTGTTTTTTGACGTTTTATTCTGTCTTATTATTTTACCCGTTAAACAGGCATTTCTGCAACAGTTTAAACAGGCAAAGCATGTGTTCTATTATAGTTGTTTTTTCACTTTATGTAAAGAAAAATTCCGAATCTTTCGACCCGGAATTTTCTTTTTATATATAAATTCTCTGTTACTGAACAAACAGCCTTGATCTGTCGGTTATCGCTGATGTCAAAACAGTAGCTTTCCAGCAGACACTTCATAATTCTGCTTCATCCTGCAAGATGGAACATCTCGATCAGGAAAATCCAGCTCATTCCATAATATGTTACAACTGCTACAAGATCGTTTACTGTTGTGATCAGCGGACCGGATGCTACCGCAGGGTCTACACCGATCTTTTTGAAAAACAGCGGAATACAGGTTCCTACTGCACTGGATACCAGCATAGCCACCAGCAGAGATAATCCGATACATCCGGATACTGCATAGGCAAAAACGAGTGTTTTTCCTTTAAATAAGAAGATATACAATCCGATCAGTACAAAAGACAGAATACCGAGTAAACCACCGTTGCAAAGACCGATCCGCATTTCCTTCAGCACAAGCTCTGCTTTCTGTCTGCCCGTCAGCGTCTCATCCATCAGTACACGGATGGTTACAGCCAGGGACTGGGTTCCCACATTTCCTGCCATATCCAAGATCAGAGACTGAAAGCACATGATAATCGGAAGACAGGTAACTACTTTTTCGAATATTCCCACAACAGAAGATACCACCATACCAAGGCCCAGAAGAACGATCAACCAGGGCATTCTTTTTTTCATACTCTCAAAAAGCGGTTCTTTCAGATCTTCCTCTGCAGTCAGACCAGCCAGCTTCGCATAATCCTCTCCCATCTCATCGTCTACCAGATCGATGATTCCTGCGGATGTGATCACTCCCAGAAAGCGGTTATCATCATCCAGTACAGGAATGGAATCTTCAGAATAATCCTTCAGCCGTTCCATACAGTCGTCGATCTGCTCGGTACCATATACATAGGGGTAGGAAGTTACGATCAGCTCTTCCATAGGGTGGTCCTGTCTTGCTGTGATCAGGTCCTTCAGATCCAGGGCTCCATAAAACTCTCCTCTGTCCGTCACTGCAAAAATCGTAGAAATATTATCATTATCTGCCGCCTGGGAAACCAGCTCACTCATGGCCTGCTTTACGGTCAGGTTTTCACGGATCACAATGCAGTTCGTTGTCATTCTGCTTCCGATCTCATCCTCATCAAAGGAACGGATCATTTCGATATCCTTCCGCACCTGTTCATCCAGAAGCTGAATCAGAAGCTTGCGTTTTTCTTTATCGATCTGCTTTAAAACATCTGCCAGGGCATCGGTTTCCATTTTGGAAAGAATGGCTGCCGCTTTTTTTACATCCATCTCTTCCAGATATTTTACGGTTTCTTCTTCCTCCAGATATTCAAAAACATCTGCCAGCATACTGCTTTCCAGGATACGGTATAGTCTGCTGCGCTCCGCAGTGCTTAATTCTCTTAATACTTCCGCCAGATCGTTTTCGTGGAAATCCTGCAGCCTTTCACTTAAAACTGCCGGAGAAACACTGCTTCGGATCAGACTCAGAATATCTTTTGAAAAGTCCTGATTTCTTTTTATCATTTTCTCATCCTCCTCACATAGTTTCGCACAAAACACGCACACCAAAAACAGACATGTTAAAGCGCATGTCTATGTGCTGTTTGATTTTCGATTGTGTTTCCTTGGGATTTGAGTATAAAGCGAAATGAATTTATACATGATCGCCTTACTGTAAGATTCTCAGAATGAGAAGAATGAAAAAGAGATATATTATAATCCTGCTGAAATTATAATGTAATAATACCGTACAGATTCTGATGACACCGATACATCCTGTCAAATATATCCTTCTGATATATAGATATAATATTCCCACAGATATTCCGTACACTTAAAACAGAATGGAACAGTCTCATCTCGCTCTGTTCTTTCCATCTTTCACTCTGAGAGCTATAACTTCGCCCATGAGAATCACAACTGTCCATTCTGTTCACCTGCCTTTTTTTCTTAAATTTTATTATCAACCCGGCCATTATAACGTTCCCGGCCGGGTTTTGTCAACCGGATTTATGGTTAAATTTATTGTAAATCCGGGTAAAATTTTATGCTTCACAGAGGTGGATGTTTATGCAGCAGCATTTGCGTTGATCGTATCAATGATATTTTTTCAAAAAGGCTCAGATTAAAAAGTCCAACAACAAATGCTTCTGCACGGATCTTCAGCATTTACTGTCGGACTTTTATCCTTTTTATTCCTTTTTGAAATATATCACAATATCATATTGTAGAGCAAAAGATTATTCTGCGTGGTCTTTCAGATACTCTGCACGTCCCTCTTCGTAGAGGTTATTTCCCTCGCTGTCAATGATGACTACAAGCGGCATGTCTTCCACATAAAGCTTGCGGAGTGCTTCTGCGCCCAGGTCTTCGTAAGCGATAAGCTCTGCTTTTTTGATGCATTTTGCAAGAAGTGCTCCTGCTCCGCCGATGGCTCCGAAATATACGCCGTCATATTTTTTCATTGCATCTACGACTTCCGGAAGGCGGGCACCTTTTCCGATCATTCCTCTGGCGCCTACGGACATCATGGTCGGTGCATAGGCATCCATACGACCGCTGGTTGTAGGGCCTGCGGAGCCGATGACTTCGCCTGGTTTTGCCGGAGTCGGACCTACATAGTAAATGGTAGCATCTGTAGGGTCAAAAGGAATTTTTTCTCCTTTTGCAAGGGCCTCACACATTCTCTTGTGACCTGCATCACGGGATGTATAGATTGTTCCTGTCAGTAAAACCTGGTCGCCTGCATGGAGAGTTTTGGCCAGCTCTCTTGTCAGAGGCAGTGTGATCTTTCTTCTTTCCATATTAAAGCACCTCCGTTTTATGACGTGTTACATGGCAGTTGATATTAACTGCACATGGCATACCTGCGATATGAGTAGGCATAGTCTCGATGTTCAGTCCGATGGCTGTGGTCTTTCCGCCAAAGCCCTGAGGTCCGATACCAAGCTTGTTGATCTTCTCCAGCATCTCTTTCTCAAGGTCTGCATAGTAAGGATCCGGATTCTCTGTATTCAGAGGACGCATCAGCGCTTTCTTTGCAAGAAGTGCACATTTGTCAAAAGTTCCTCCGATACCAACACCAACTACCATAGGTGGACATGGGTTCGGACCTGCTGTTTCTACAACCTCAAGAATGAAATCCTTGATTCCCTGAAGGCCTGCAGATGGCTTGAACATACGGATCTGGCTCATATTCTCGCTTCCGAAGCCTTTTGGTCCTACAGTTACTTTCACCTGATCTCCAGGAACGATCTCTGTATAGATCATAGCCGGTGTATTGTCACCTGTGTTTCCACGGCGTACCGGATCCTTGACAACGGATTTTCTCAGGTAACCTTTATCGTATCCGCGGCGTACACCTTCATTGATGGCATCATTTAAATCTCCGCCTGTAAAGTGGACATCCTGGCCAATTTCAAGGAATACGCATGCCATTCCGGTATCCTGACAGATCGGAACATTCTCACTGTCTGCGATATCAAAATTCTCGATAATGTTATCAAGGACACCTTTTGCGATCTCGCCGTCCTCGCAGGCACGGCAGGTTTTGATAGCATCCTTCACATCTTCCGGGAGATGTTCATTGGCTTCGATACAGAGTTTTTCGATAACCTCTGTAAGTCTGGTTACTTCGATTTCTCTCATAATAGACTCCTTTCGCTTATCTCATATGTTTTTATTATCATAACATATTGTTAACGTTCGTGGCGGGCATATTTCGGCAGAAGCATAGGAGATACGTCTCCTGTATCAACTCCTGCATTTTTCAGTTCCTCTTCATATTTTCTGATATGATCCAGATTCATGGTGCCAAGCTCTACCTCTTTGCATTTGGCAGCTGCTTTTTTACCTGCATTTCGTCCGAATACAATTACATCAAGAAGAGAGTTGCCCATCAGTCGGTTTCTTCCGTGGATTCCGCCTGCTGCCTCTCCTGCAACCAGAAGGTTCGGGATTTCTTTTGTAAAGCCGTCCCCGTTAATCTCAAGACCACCGTTCTGATAATGAAGGGTCGGATAGATCACGATCGGAACTTTTCTCATATCAATGCCGTAGTTCATGTACATACGGAACATGGCAGGGATCCTCTTTTCGATAGTTCCCTCACCGCCCAGGATCTCGATCATCGGAGTATCCAGCCATACACCCTTTCGTCCACCTGGAACTTCCACGCCACGGCCTTCCTCACACTCGCGGATAACACCGGAAGCATTTACGTCACGGGTTTCCAGCGGATGGATATAAGCTTCTCCGTTTGCATTTACAAGCTGTGCACCAACGGAACGAACCTTCTCTGTTACCAGGGCACCAAGGATCTGTGACGGATAGATCGCACCTGTTGGATGATACTGGATAGAATCCTGGTAAAGAAGGGAAGCGCCTGCTCTGTATCCAAGCACGAGTCCGTCAGCAGTTGCTCCGTAGTGGTTGGAGGTCGGGAATCCCTGATAATGCATTCTTCCTGCACCACCGGTTGCAATTACAACTGTTTTTGCTCTTGCAACGGAATAGTCTCCGGTTTCCATGTTGAGAAGGACTGCACCGGCAGTCTGACCTTTTTCATCCTTCAGAAGTTCTACAGCGGAGGTAAATTCCACTACCGGGATCTTAAGATTTAAGACCTCATCACGGATAGTACGCATGATCTCTGATCCGGAATAATCCTTTGCAGCATGCATTCTCTTTCTGGAGGTACCGCCGCCATGTGTAGTGACCATGGTTCCGTCTTCTGCTTTATCAAACTCAACACCAAGGTCGTTGAGCCATTTGATCGCATCCGGCGCTTCCATTACCAGTCTTTTTACAAGCTCCGGTTTTGCGGCAAAATGTCCGCCTCCAAAGCAGTCCAGATAATGCTGTACCGGGGAATCATTTTCTTTATCTGCTGCCTGGATCCCGCCTTCTGCCATCATGGTGTTGGCATCACCGATACGGAGTTTTGTAACGATCATAACGTTGGCACCTGCGTTGTGAGCCTCGATGGCACAGGAAGAGCCTGCTCCGCCACCGCCAATGATCAGTACATCTACATCATAATCGATTTTTGTAAGATCGATTTTTTCGTTGAGCAGACGGCTTTCCGAATGGAGCATTTTTGTCAGTTCCAGTGGTGCTTTCTGTCCCTTGTTCGGTCCTACCTTGATCTCTGCAAATGCATCCGGGTTATAGTCCGGATGAAATTTTTTGAGAAGAGCATCTTTCTCATCTGCACTCAGACGTCTTGGCTCTGTTGCCATACGCTCCGCTCTTGTAGCCTCTACCTTTTTGATGGATTCCATCATATTTTCTGGATATGGTGCATACATGTTTTACGCCCTCCTACTTCTCGATTTCTCTGCTGTTGTAAAGTTCCTGCATCTCTGTGATCGGCTTCTGCATGATCTTCTCGATCATATCGTCAAATTTGCCCTCGTGGATCTCTTCCACACGTTTCTCCAGATGCTCGCTTTTCGGCGCAATATATTTTCCGGTGAGACGTCTTGCCAGAAGGCCTACCATCGGATGGGAAATTCCTGCCGGACATCTTACGGAACAGCAGCCGCAGCTTACACAGTCAAAGGATTCCTCTGCACATTTTTCAAGCTCGCCTCTCTGAGCATATGCAATATACTGCATGACATTTAAGTCCTGTGTACAGGCCTTTGTGCAGGCATTGCATCCGATGCAGCTGTAGATCTCCGGATAAAGCTCCATCATTACCTGCTGGTTCGGTTTAAGATCTTCTATATTATAAAGTCTCTTGTCTGTAGGGAAGAACGGGATGCTTGCCACATACATGCCTTCCTGCACCTGTGTCTGACAGGCGAGACAGGTTTTCAGCTCATTCTGTCCCTTGATCCTGTAGATGGTCGCGCAGGCACCGCAGAATCCGTGTCTGCAGCCGCATCCTCTTTTTAATGTATAACCGGCATATTCCATAGCTGTCATAATGGTCAGATCACCGGGAACGCTGTATTTTTTACCGAAAAAATATACGTTTACCATATTATTTTCCATGTTGGTGTCCTTTCTTTTATCCAAATCGTACGCCATGTGGAACAGCCATCTCACACGTGCCCGTCGCAACGCTCTGCTGAAACCGCTCCTAAAATGGGCATCTTAGCGAGATGGCTTTTCCACATGGCTGTGTACTGGCTATAACCAGCGCATATATTTGAAAGTTTCTTAAGGTGCAATCTATAACTTAGTACTCATTAGGTAATTCATCCACCTCATCACATCGGAATACCGGGCCGTCTTTGCAGACGTATTTGTCTCCGATGTTGCAGCGGCCGCATTTTCCGATGCCGCATTTCATGCGGAGCTCCAGTGTGGTGTATACCTGATCTCTGGAGAAGCCTAGTTCTTCCAGTCCTGCCAGAACGAATTTGATCATGATCGGCGGGCCGCAGACCAGAGCGGTCTTATTAGTATCAAAGCCAATCTCCTTCAGATAATTCGGAACAAATCCCACATGGCCGTCCCAGCCTTCCTGCTCGCGGTCAATGGTAAGATATACATTTACACCTTCTGTTTTCATCCATACTTCCTGGATTTCCTTAAGCTGCACCAGATCATCTGCGGAACGGGAACCATAGAGAATATCTACTGTTCCGTAATCCTCACGGTTATCCAGCACATAATTGATCACGGAGCGAAGAGGTGCCAGACCGATTCCACCTGCGATAAACAGGAGATTTTTTCCCTTTAACTTATCTTCCACAGGAAAATGATTTCCGTATGGACCCCTAACCGCGATCTCATCTCCAACCTGAAGGCTATGGAGATAGTCGGTAAGGGATCCGCATTTTTTGATACTGAATTCCTGATAATCCTTTACAGTCGGAGAAGAAGTAATGGAAAACATACCTTCACTGACGCCTGGTGCACAGACCATGGCACACTGTCCTGGCATATGCTCGAAAAGCTTTCCACCCTCCGGAGCTTCCACACGGAAGGTTTTTACATCCGGTGTCTCCTGACGGATATCTGTGATCACGCCAACCTTGGGGATCAGCGTATCCAGTGTATAATTTTTATGACAGGTACATTCACTCATTCTTTTCACCTCCCTGTTTTTCAAAGGCCTTGATGACTTTTACGATATTTAAAGATTCCGGACATTTCTCCACGCAGCGGCCACAGCCAACACAGGAGAACATGCCGTCATTATTTAACGGATAATAAACAAGCTTATGCATAAATCTCTGACGGAATCTCTGCATCTGGCTGGTACGGTTGTTTCCGTGAGCCATCATGGTAAAATCAGAATACATGCAGGAATCCCAGCAGCGGTAACGGTGAACACCGTGTCCTGTGTCGTAATCCTTGATATCATAGCACTGACAGGTCGGACATACGAAGGTACAGGTTCCGCAGGCAAGACAAGGCTTGTACAGCTTCTCCCATACAGGAGAATTGAAACGGTCCATGTATTCTTCCTGTGCCCATCCTTCCAGTGAAAGATGTGTATATGGAAGAAGCTCGATAATGTCACGGATCGCCTTCTTTTCCTCTTCTACCTTTGTCTCATCAGCGTCTGCCAAAAGCTCCTTCACAGCTTCTGTCAGAGCATTTCCCTTTTCTGTAAGTGGTTTCCAGAAAAGCTCTCCCTCGATGATCCAGGCTGCAACATCTGCTTCCGGATCTGCAGCGTCAATGCCAAATACTTTACAGAAGCAGCTTTCCTCTGGTTCATGACAAGCAAGAGCTACGATGGTTCCGTGTTCTCTTCTTGCCTGGTAAAAAGTATCCACCGGATCTCCAAGGAACACATTGTCAAGAACCTTCACGCCCTGTACATCACAGGCCCTCATTCCGAATACAACAAAATTCTGTTCTTTCAGTGCCTGAGGCTCAATGTTGATATTCTTTCCATCTTTTTTACAGGTATAGAGATTTTCACTCTGCGGAAAGAAAGCATCCTTCGGTGATTTCACGGTTTTCAGTGTTTCAAGGGAAACTTCTGCATCTTCACTCCATGCCTTGAAGTTCACCTGCTCACTTACCTTTACCGGTAAATATAATTCCTGGTCTGCGGCAATTTTCCGGAATAATGCCGGCAGATTTTCTACTGCGATCTTATACATACATTATCCCCTTTCTGCCACGATCCCTGGCTCTACATCATCAAAGGTAAAGCTGGTAAGCGGACCCTTTGACTCCGCATCCTCACCTGCCTGGTACTCACCGTAAAACTCATCAATATCCTTGATAAACTTACGGTTAAACAGATGAAGGGGAATTCCCTGCGGGCAGACTCTGCTGCACTCGCCACAGTCCGTACATCTTCCGGCTACATGGAAGGCACGGATCACATGGAACATTTTTTCCTCAAAGGAATCCACATTTGCCTTCTGGGCGCTGTCGAACTTGTTGCTGTCAAAAACGCATTTGCGGCAGCTACAGGCCGGACATACATTACGGCAGGCATTACAACGGATACATTTACTCAGCTCGCTCTGCCAGAATGCGAATTTTTCTTCCGGACTCATTGCCTCGATCCGTTCAACTTCTGCAAAACGGTCAGCGTCCTTTGTCTCCTTTGACTCACCGATCAGTTCATCGTAAATTTTATGCTCTTTTCCTTTACATACATGGCAGCGTTCCAGCATGGCATCTTTGTATGCACAGGTTTTTTCTCCGTAAACAGTATCCACAGTCAATGTCTCTGCATCTCCGGTAATCTCTGCTCCGGAAATTCCCCGGATACCCTTGATCCCCATTTTGCGGATCTTTTCAATATCCAGCTTTCCTTTGCAGCCAACACCTACGATATAGGCTTTTTCTCTGTCCACACGATGCTCTTTCAAAAGCTGGTTAAAGCTGTATGTATCGCAGGGCTTCAGACAGACCATGGTTTTTCCTTCCAGCCTGGAAGCTTCGATCATATATTTGCTTAAATTGGCACCGCAGAATCCATCATAGACAAAATCCTCCAGAGATTCCGGTGTTTCAAAATAGGCCGGTTCCGGATTAAAGGCAAGATCTCCGGCTTTCCACCCAAGAACCCGGGCTACCGTGCCATCTGCAAGCAGTTCCTTTGCACGTTTTATCAGCTCCTGCATCTTATATCCTCCAATCTCACGTTTTTACCAAGTGAATGAATCTTCTCAACAAACTCATTCATAGTCTGTGAAAATTTCACGCCCTCTGCGGCAGATACCCATTCCACACGTGTTCTTCCGTTTTCCACACCAATGTAATCCAGCATTGAAAACAGAAGTGTCATACGTCTTCTTGCATAATAATTTCCGGTACTGTAATGGCAGTCTCCCGGATGGCATCCGCACATGATCACACCGTCGGCTCCTTTTTCAAAGGCACGGAGGATGAACATGGGATTGACACGGCAGGAACATGGAACACGGATGATCTTTACATCCGCCGGATAGCTTAAACGGCTGCTTCCTGCAAGGTCTGCTCCGGCGTAGCTGCACCAGTTACAGCAGAATGCCACGATCTTTGGTCTGAATTCTTCCTTTGTTTCTATCGACATATTGCATCCACCTCCGCGATAATCTGTCTGTTGGAGAAGCCCTGAAGGTCCATGGCTCCTGACGGGCAGGCTACTGTACAGGCACCGCAGCCCTGGCAAAGTGCTGTATTAACAACCGCAACTCTTCTTGTCTCACGGATACCGTGATCGTTGACCTGTTTCTCCTCATAGGAAATCGCTCCGTAAGGACATACATTTGCACAGGTAGAGCATCCGTTACAGAGAAGCTCGTCGGATTTTGCCGTACATGGATTGGTTGTCAGCTTGTCCTTTGCAAGAAGTCCTATGGCCTTAACAGCCGCAGCTCCTGCCTGGGCAACTGTCTCCGGGATATCCTTTGGCCCCTGGCATACACCGGAAAGGAAAATTCCTGCTGTCGGTGATTCTACAGGACGAAGCTTTGCATGGGCTTCTGTAAGGAAATTGTTGGTGTCAATACTTGCAGTAAGCATGGTAGCGATCTTACGTACATCCGGATTCGGTTCAATGGCTGTTGCAAGAACTACCATATCTGCTTTCTTAAAGATCTGCTTATTATCAAGAAGATCCGAGCCCTGAACAAGAAGTGTTCCATCTGGCTGCGGGATTACTTTTCCTACCTGACCTTTGATGTAGTTTACGTTATACTGCTCAACTGCTCTTCTGTAAAACTCATCGAAGTTTTTACCAGGTGTACGGACATCAATATAAAATACCGTCACATTGGTATCCGGATATTTATCACGGATCAGCATGGCATGCTTAGCTGTGTACATACAGCAGATCTTGGAACAGTATGGCTTTCCACGGTCATCGGAGCAACGGCTTCCAACACACTGGATAAATACGATCTCCTTCGGTGCTTTTCCATCGGAGAGGCGCTCAAGATGTCCTTTTGTAGGTCCTGCAGCATTCATGATACGCTCCAGCTCCAGAGATGTGATCACATCCTTGCTCTGGCTGTATGCGTATTCATCATATTTGTCAAGCTTGATGGTATCAAATCCGGTTGCCACAACGATCGCTCCGTATTTCTGTGTTACGATCTCATCCTGCTGATCGTAATCAATGGCTCCTGCCTGACATACTTTGGAGCAGACACCACATTTGCCTGTCTTAAATTTCAGGCAATGCTCTCTGTCGATCACAGGAACATTTGGAATCGCCTGTGCAAACGGAGTATAAATAGCTGACCGGTTGTTCAGCCCTCTGTTGAACTCATTGGGAATCTTTTTGGAAGGACATTTTTCCTGGCAGACTCCACAACCTGTACATTTGTCCATGTTGACACTTCGCGCTTTTTTGCGGATATCAACGTTGAAATCTCCTACGAAACCAGAAACCTTTTCTACTTCACTGTATGTATAGATATTGATCTTTTCATGAGCTGCAGCCTCTACCATTTTGGGAGTAAGGATACATGCGGAGCAGTCCAGAGTAGGGAAGGTTTTGTCAAGCTGTGACATTCTTCCGCCGATACTTGGTGTTTTTTCCACAATATCAACTTCATAGCCTGCATCGGCAATATCAAGAGCTGTCTGGATTCCGGCGATACCGCCTCCGATGATCAGTGCTCTCTTTGTAACCTGGCTTTCTCCCGGCTGAAGAGGAGCGTTTAAATTTACCTTTGCTACTGCTGCTCTTGCAAGGATCACTGCCTTCTCCGTAGCCTCCTGCATATCCTTGTGGATCCAGGAACAGTGCTCACGGATGTTTGCGATCTCCACCATATATGGATTCAGGCCGGCCTTTTCCGCTGCTTTACGGAAAGTTGCCTCATGCATACGTGGAGAACAGGAACAGACAACCACTCCTGTGAGATTTTTTTCACGGATGGCTTCCTGGATCCTGGACTGGCCTGCCTCGGAACACATATACTGATAATCTTCTGCATGAACAACTCCAGGCTCTTTTGCAATGATCTCCACAACCTTTTTCACGTCTACCGTAGCGGCAATATTACTTCCGCAATGACAGACAAATACACCGATTCTCTGCACTTTCTCACCTCCTGTATCTTCTGAATGCACTTACAAGCAGCTGCTGAGGAAGCTCCGGATCAAGAAGCTCCGGAATTTCATTTGGTGAAAGATAGTCGCCGCCTTTTTCCCGGACAACCAGCTGTCTTGCCCCGTCAATGATCTTTCCGGGTTTTACGTCTCTCGGACAGCGCTCCACACAGGCAAAACAGGAAAGACATTTCCACAGAGATGCTGAATTTACAAGTGCTTCGATATTTTCATTGATCACGTAGGACACAAACTGATGAGGCTTGATATCCATCTCGTCAAAGGATGGGCAGGTAGCAGAACATTTGCCACACTTCATACATTTCAGAGGATTAGTCCCGCTGATCTCCTTTATTTTTTCCGCAGCAGAATGGTTATCTCTCATTTTGCCACCTCCTCTTTGACGCCAAGGGCTTCTGCCAGAAGCTCTGTAAAATAGTAAACCGGCATTTTATTTCCGGAATTTTTATTCAGATTGTATTTGCAGAGCGGACAGGCAGTGATCAGCATATCTGCGCCAAAGCCTGCTGCGCTTTCTTCAATCTTTTCACACATATTCTGTGACATTTCTTTTTCTTTCAGGGATATATATCCTCCACAGCATTCATTTCTGTAAGGATAGATCACAGGCTCAGCGCCAAGGGCACGGATAAAATCTTCCATGATCCTTGGATTTTCCGGATCATCAAATGCCATGATCTTTCCAGGTCTTAGAAGCAGACAACCGTAATAGGCTCCGATCTTTTTTCCGGTAAGAGGATTTACTACTTTTTCTTTCAGTTTATCAAAACCGACTCTGTCCCGGAGAACCTCCAGATAATGGAGAACGGTTGTCTCTCCTTCATAGGGAGCTTCCAGCTGCATGTAATTGTTGGCTCTGGTCCGGATATCTTCCACATTTTTCATATCATCATTGACACGCTTGATCACATGATGACAGGCAGAACAGATCGTTACCAGATCCTGGCCTTTTTCTTTTGCCTGGTTCAGCGCACGGACAGAGGAAAGCTTTGTAGCGATCTCATCTGTGCCAAGTGGATAAACACCACCGCAGCACTGCCAGTTTTCGATTTCCTCAAGCTCAAACCCAAGGGCTGTGGCACTGGCTCTGGCATACTCATCCAGATCCCTGGCCTTTGTTCTCAGGGTGCAACCCGGATAATAACTGTACTTCATACCTTTCATTATCCTTTCTTAATCTAAAAATCTGACGGTTAAAATGGATCTAATTCTTGTTTTATATTGTTTATTTTTTAACAATACAAACGTAAAAAAAGGAAATCCCACTAACACTTACTTGAGAATATTTCTTAAAAGCACTCAAATAAAAGAGGTAAAACACCCTTCCTCCGCAAATAAGAAGTGTATTAGCTCGATTTCTTGTACATCATAACATGATATTCTTATTTTCACAATAGATTTTCCGTAATTTTTTGTGTTTTTTTTAACACACTTTTGAAAAATCTTCTCATTTCTGATGATACTGTATAATTTCCTGCAGCATAAAAAGCTCCGGATTTCTCCGAAGCTTTTTCCATAAAATCATCTCACTCTACATTCCATATTCTGCAGATCATTGCCTTTACACCAGACATCTATCAATCTTATACAATTAGTAAATAATGATCGGATACCCAGCATCGATCGTTTCATAGATCAGTTTCGCCTGATCTTTTGGCAGGTTAATACATCCATGACTTCCGTTTGTCTTATACCGGTTTCCGCCAAAGGAAGGCTGCCAGGAAGCATCGTGAAGTCCCTGTCCGTAAACAAAAGGCATCCAGTAATTAACTTTTACATTATATCCATACTCTGCACTTGTCAGATTATAAGGGCTTGCCTTGTAGGCGATCGGCCATGCACCCCTGTATGTCTCCCTGCCCTTTACCGGTTTACCGCTGACAATATCTGTTTCTGTTACAAGGTTTCCATCTTTATAGAGCCACAGATGCTGCGCATCCAGGCTGACTTCTATGTAACTGCCTGCCAGATCATCAGTACCGTTTCTCTGATAACCGGAACTGCTGTAGATTGGATCACGTGTTACTGCTGTTCCGCTTTTTAAGTCTTCCAGAAGCTGTGTCACTTCTGCATCCTGGTCAATACGATATCCGTACTCATTCCCTTCGATCGTTACATTGTTTCCGGCTGAAGTGCGAAAAGTACGTGGCACATAGATCGTATTATACTTGTTGGCAAGATCACTGACATATGTCTTAACAGCATCCTCATCAACACTGAGTGTCTCTCCCTCAGCTTTAACCCAGGAACTGATGGTATCTGAATCCAGCACAACTGTCTCACTTCCAAATGTATATGTAACTGTAGTACTTCGATACTTGCTCAGCTGGTCATTCAGGTTTGTAACCTTTACCTCCATGTCATCTGTAGCTATCACAGACGGGCTTATATATACATGTTTATTCACCGGTACTGTAATAACATCTCCCAGAATTGCAGTGTCAAAAGCAGCATTCAGTGTGGTTTCCACCATTGTCTGGAGTTTATCTTCATCAATCTCAGTTCCCTGTTTCTGCTTTACAAGGATAAATTCTTTTTTGTCCTGATCATACCGGATTTCTGCATCTGTGGAAGCCTTTCGCTTTTTATCTCCGAAATTTGAAATATCCAGAGCCTGTTTCTCCTGCTCTTCATTCTGCTCAATCTGATATTCCAGATCCACATTCTCTTCTTTTGTAAAAATCTTCCTGTTCTCTTCCCTCTGTTTCTGAATATCTGTCAGTTTTGAAAGAAGATCTTCTTTGTTCAGGCTATATCCCAGATCTTTCAATGTGGTTCTGTAAACTTCCTGGTCATCTTCCTGAAAAGTTACCTCTCTGTTCTCAAAGGAAGCAACAATCTTGTCTTCTGCCTCCTGAGCATTTAATCTGGAAACATCCAGCCCGTTCACGGAAATTTTCCTGCCCAGTGTATTGTGATCTGCCATATAAGTATAGCCAAAAAGCCCGGCCACAGCTGCGATCACTGCCACAATACAGATTCCAAGTACGATCTTAAGTGTCTTTCTGCTCATGATAGATTTTTTATCCATACTCTTATCCCTCGAGTCTTATGTATTATATGTTATGTTTCCATACTGATTGTTATTATAATATATGCTATTCCTGTCTTCTGTAAAGAGCATTTGTCCTTCCGGACAAAAAGAGACAGACTCCACCTTACGAAATCTGTCTCTTTCATACCTTCTTCTATATTTCCACTATCAAACAGAACTAACTATCTGTTTTTAGGTCTGATTCTGCATTCCTTATTCAGGCAGCACGATTTTACCTGCAACTGCGCAGGCTGCTGCTGTTTTCGGAGATGCCAGATAAATCTGAACCTTGGAAGTACCCATACGCCCCAGGAAGTTACGGTTGTTAGTTGCCACAACCTTTTCACCATCTGTCAGGATTCCGCCGGTTCTTCCGCAGCAAAGCCCGCAGCCTGGATGTGTGATGATCGCGCCTGCCTCAGCAAGAGTATCCAGAATACCAAGTTCAATGGCCTGACGGTAGATTTTGCGGCTTGCAGGAGTTACGATCAGTTTCACAAAATCTGCTACTTTTTTGCCCTTAAGAACTTCAGCTGCTGCCATCAGATCCTCAAGCCGTCCGTTTGTACAGGAACCGATAAATACCTGATCAATGGTCTCGCCCTGAAGCTCGCTGACATCACGAATCTTGTCCACCTGTGACGGGCAAGCCATAACCGGCACAAAATCCTCAGCCTTGTAAGTCATAGTTTTCATATAAACAGCATCTTCATCACCGATAAGATTTTTCTGATAGTCGTCAAGCTCAACATCACAGTAAGCAGCTGTCTTTTCATCTGGTGTGAAAAGAGCACATTTTGCGCCGGCTTCGATTGCCATATTTGACATCGTCATACGGCTTGCAACAGACATGTTCTCAATAGTGCTTCCGGAAAATTCCAGTGCACGGTATGTCGCACCATCTGCACGCAGATCACCGATGATGCGGAGAATAATATCCTTGGACATGACATTCTCCGGAAGTTCTCCGTTGATCACGATCTTAATTGTCTCCGGAACTTTGATCCACATGGTTCCTGTTCCCAGGATGCTGGCCATCTCTGTATATCCGATACCGGAAGAAAATGCGCCGACACATCCATAAGTTGTGGTATGGCTATCTGTGCCGAATACGACGTTGCCAGGTTTTACATATCCTGCCTCTGTCATCAGCTGATGGCAGATACCGTCACTTCTATGTACATTTTTCATTCCATATTTCGCTGCAAAAGCATCTCCAATATGGAAATGTCTGGTATCGTCCTGCTGGCTCGCAGGTACAAGATGGTCGTAGATCAGAACAACTTTGTCCGGATCCCACAGTTTCTGAAATCCCATCTCCTCAAATTTCTCCGCTACAAACGGAATAAAGATATCATGGATCATTACTCTGTCAACATTGACAGTCACGATATCGCCAGGCTTTACTGCCTTGCCTGTATTATGTCTGATAATTTTTTCAATGATCGTCTCGCCCATTTCTTCTCTCCTCTCCGTTTGTTAATCCAGACCGTTCAGTTTTCGCATGGCTTTTACAAGTCCGCCAACCTGAATAATATCCATCAGATTCTCCGGAAGAGAAGCTATCGGGTACTGTTTTCCATTGTGGTCTACATGCTCGTTCATCACAACTGTAACTTCGTCTCCCTCTTTCACATCGTCGTGAAGATCCGGCTGCTCAATAAGGAGAAGGCCGTTGTTGATGGAGTTGCGGAAAAAAATCCGGGCAAAAGATTTCGCAATGACACACTGGATTCCCAGTGCTTTGATGATCTCCGGTGCCTGCTCTCTGGATGAACCGCAGCCGAAGTTCTTTCCTGCCACAATAATGTCACCTTTCTGGATCTGTCCTGCCAACTCCGGGCGAAGAGGACTAAATCCATACTGCTTCATATCGTCAATGGTTTTCAGTGCAAGATACTCTGTCGGGATAATGATATCGGTGTCGATATCATCTCCTAATACCCACACTTTTCCTGTAAATGCTTCCATATGTTTATCTCCTGTTTATTCCGTTCCGTATCATCAGGCAAAAGTTTTCTGTCTGCCCTGTTATAAGAACCCACGCCGAAACGGATCATCCTCTGATAATTTCTGAATATATTGTTTAAATCTTTTCTAAAACTCTTATACTCTGTCAGCAGTTGCGATCTCGCCTGCAATGGCAGATGCAGTAACAGTTGCCGCAGATCCCAGGTAAACCTTGGAACTTGGATGTCCGGCGCGTCCCTTGAAGTTACGTGTTCCTGTGCTGATCAGAACTTCATTTTCACCGATAACCCCCTGGCAGCTTCCCCAGCATACACTGCAGTTCGGATTCATAACAATAGCTCCTGCTTCCATAAAGATGTCAATCAGGCCTTCTTTTAATGCCTGGCGATAAATCGTCTGGCTTGCAGGAACAACCAGAAAACGAACGCCCTCTGCAACTTTTTTGCCCCTGATCACCTCTGCACCTACACGGAGATCTTCAATACGTCCATTGTTGCAGGAACCAAGGAATGCTTCGTTGATCTTAATTCCGCATGTCTCTTCCGCCGGAACTACGTTATCAACAAAATCCGGTTTCGCTACAACAGGACGAACTTTGGAAAGATCAAAGGTGTACTCTCCTGCATAAACTGCATCCGCATCACTGTGGTATACAGCTTTTGGCTCACGACCATGCTCTTTCAGATATTCCAGAGCCTTGTCATCTGCTTCAAAAATACCAGTCTTCGCACCAGCCTCAACAGCCATGTTGCAAAGAGCCATACGGTCACTGATGCTTAATGTCCTGGCACCCTCACCTGTAAACTCCATAGCCTGATAATTACATCCGTTTGCTCCGATCTCGCCGATAATGGTAAGGATCAGATCTCTTGCGTAAACACCTTCCGGCAGTTTCCCTGTCAGATTAAATTTTACAGTTTCCGGAACCATGACCCAGGAAGTTCCTGTTACCATTCCGTAAAGAAAATCTGTACATCCCACACCGGTACCGAACGCACCAAGTGCACCATAAGAACAAGTATGGCTGTCAGCACCGAAGATCAGCTGTCCCGGACGGACATAATTTTCGATCATGATCTGGTGGCATACACCTTTACCTTCCCAGAAATCAATATTGTTCTCCTTTGCAAAATCTCTCATTTTTTTCTGGGATGCTGCTGTTTTCGGGCTGTCAGACGGTACATTGTGGTCTACGATAAACACAAGCTTCCTGGTATCTGCAATGTGCGGATTTTTTAATTTATTATTGTACATATCAACAGTCAGATGTGTGGTTCCGTCATTACTCATCAGATGATCCAGCTGTACCGTATAGATATCTCCAGGTTTTACACTGTCCACACCTGCTGCCGCTGCAATAATTTTTTCTGCGATCGTCATTCCCATCTCTTATTCCTCCTCTCTGTTCAAAGAAGCGATAAGGCCGCCCTGATTCAGTATATTCTGCATGTATTCCGGCAGTTTTGTGCAGGAATAAGTTTTTCCGTTGGCAACTGCTGTTCCCTCGGACATATGAAGCTCCATAGTATCTCCTGTCTTCACATCATCCGGAAGATCCTTACAGACAATAGCTGGAAGTCCGATATTGATCGCATTACGGAAGAAAATACGGGCAAAAGATTTCGCAATAACGGCTTTTACTCCAAGTGCTTTAAGTACACCTGGTGCCTGCTCTCTGGAAGATCCGCATCCAAAATTCTCTCCTCCGACTACGAAATCTCCCGGTTTTACCTTCTTGGAAAAATCCGGATCCAGTGATTCAAAAGTATGGCTCTTCATCTCATCCAGATTCGGCAGAAGCAGATACTGGGATGCAATGATCTGATCTGTGTCAAGGTCATTATGAAATTTAAAAATAGTTCCCTTATCCATAAAACAAGTTCCTTTCTGATCATTATCCGATTTTAGGGTCACTATTCATCTGTGCCCCATTTCGTTTTCTATTCTAACACAAAACATCATATAATTAAAATGTATATTTTTAATACTTATTATAACTTCAGGTTATATAATTATGATTTTTCTATTTTCCCGTAATAAGTGCAAAATATCCCCAGTCCCAGAGCAGTTCCTC
>OLRY01000254.1_pt1 | contig 76694 bp, 65 predicted proteins | sample 1672541 | NCBI WGS metagenome assembly OLRY01 (sample SAMEA3136697, study PRJEB25190) | human gut metagenome | biome: human gut; feature: human-associated habitat; material: faeces | place: Austria | collected 2013 | reverse complement strand
CGCAAATCCATTTAAAATTCGCTTCGCGAATGGGATTTGCTCACACTTGAATCACATTCTCACGCCTCAAACAGCAAGTGTTTGAGGCTGACGTGAGCAGTAACAATTCCCTACGGAACCGGTCACCGGCAGCTCCCTTCGGATACACAGTAACGGAAAAACACCGCACGACAGGTTTCTCTGCCGTGCGGCGCACGCAATATTCCCGGCGCCCTGCTACGGAATCAGATTTCTCTTCTCCCCGTGCAGAAATGCCTGGATATTCAAATATACCTCATCCATCAGACGGCTTCTTGCCTCGCGCGTTGCCCATGCAATATGCGGCGTTACGATCAGCTTTGTGCTGTCCTGTATCTCCAGAAGTGGATTTCCCGCTTTCATAGGCTCCGCCGAGATAACATCCAGCCCGGCTCCTGCAATAAGGTTTTCATTCAGTGCCGTGACAAGATCCCGCTCATTTACAATTGGTCCTCTCGCCACATTAATCAGAATCGCTTCCGGCTTCATTTTGCGGAACCGTTCGATATTCATCATATTTTCCGTTGCTGCGTTCAGCGGCGCGTGGATGGACACCACATCCGCCCGTGCAAGCAGCTCGTCCAAGGATACCGATTCATAGACGCTGTCCCTGTTCTTCCCGGAAGTAGAATAGTATATGATGTTGCAGCCAAACACCTGCGCGATCTGCGCCACACGCTTTCCGATCGCACCAAGCCCGATAATGCCCCAGGTCTTTCCCGCCAGCTCGGAAATTCTCCTGTCCATATGACAGAAAATATCACATTTTACATATTCGCCGGACTTTACATACTTATCATAATAATCCAGCTGTTCCAGCAGATACAGCGCCAGCGCAAAGGTATGCTGTGCAACGGAATCGGTCGAATACCCGCCCACGTTGGCTACCGCGATTCCCCTGCTGTCCGTATAAGCTTTGTCGATGATGTTGTATCCGGTGGCTGTAATGGCAATCATCTTCAGATTGGCAGCGCCCTCCAGCGTTTCCCGGTTCATCGGGACCTTGTTGACAATAATGATATCCGCATCCTTTACCTTTTCCGGCGTGTCTGCTGCGGTTGACTGGTCATACATCACCAGTTCTCCCAGATTCTCAAACTGCGTTAAATCAATATCCTCTCCAAGGGAGCTGCGTTCCAGCATAACGATTTTCATGTTCCTGCGCTCCTTACAGGCGTTTCAGAAGTTCTTCACGCTCTTTTTCGTATCCCGGCTTGCCAAGCAGCGCGAACATGTTCTTCTTGTAGCTCTCTACACCCGGCTGATTGAACGGATTTACGCCGAGGATGTAGCCGCTGACGCCGCAGGCAAACTCAAAGAAATAGAATAATTCGCCAAGTGTGTATTCATCCTGCCGCGGGATGTTTACCATCAGATTCGGCACGTTGCCGTCTGTATGCGCAAGGATCGTTCCGTTCATTGCGCTCTTGTTTACAAAATCTACGGTCTTGCCCGCCAGATAATTCAGACCGTCCAGGTCCACCGGCTCCTCGCCGATCGTAATCTCGCACTGCGATTCCTCCACATTCAGAACCGTCTCAAACATGATGCGCGCGCCATCCTGGATGAACTGTCCCATGGAGTGAAGGTCGGTCGTCAGATCGACGGAAGCAGGGAAGATACCCTTCTGATCTTTTCCTTCGCTCTCGCCGTAGAGCTGTTTCCACCACTCGGAAACATAGTGCAGGCTCGGCTCATAGTTTGCAAGGATTTCCACCGATTTTCCTTTTCTGAGCAGGATGTTGCGTACCGCCGCATATTTCAGCGCGTCATTATCTGCAAAATCAGCCTCCAGCGCATGCTTTCTTCCTGCAGCCGCGCCCTCCATCAATTTATCAATATCCGCTCCGCTCACCGCAATCGGAAGCAGACCAACTGCAGTAAGAACAGAGAAACGTCCTCCTACATCGTCCGGAACCACAAAGCTCTCGTATCCCTCTTCTGTTGCAAGTCCTTTTAACGCTCCTCTGGCTTTATCGGTCGTTGCATAGATACGCTTTGCAGCCTCTGCCTTGCCATATTTCTTTTCCAGCATTTCCTTGAATACACGGAAAGCAATCGCCGGCTCCGTGGTGGTTCCCGATTTTGAAATAATATTTACAGAGAAATCTCTGTCTCCGATCACGTCGATCAGATGCTTCAGATACGTGCTGCTGATGCTGTTGCCCGCGAAATAAATTTCCGGTGTTTTGCGGATTTCCTTCGAAACCGTGTTGTAGAAGCTGTGACGCAAAAATTCGATCGCCGCTCTCGCACCCAGATAAGAACCGCCAATACCGATAACGACCAGCACCTCGCTGTCGCTCTTGATTTTCTCGGCTGCCGCTTTAATTCTGGCAAATTCCTCTTTGTCATAGTCTACCGGAAGGTCGATCCATCCCAGGAAATCGTTGCCCGCGCCGGACTTAGACACCAGTGTCTCCTTCGCAAGCGCAACTGTTTTTTCCATACATGTCATCTCAGCATCGCTGATAAACTTCCCTGCTTTTGAATAATCGAACGTTACTCTGTTTCCCATTGTTATTCGCTCCTTTTCCTCATTTGGGCTTTGCCCTTCAATACGTTTATTTTATCAGACTGTACAAGAAATGTAAAGTGCATACCCATAAAGCCGTGCGCTGCTTTTTCAAACAGACGGTGCAAGTTTACTTGCACACCGGCTGTTTTGAAACAAGCAGCATACTTTCAGGCAAGAAATTCCGCCAGCACATCCCGTATGATCCGCTCCTGCTCTTTGGAATCCATCTGCCGCAGGAGCTCCCTGTTCCGTTCCCGGTCGCTGTCCGAGACTGCCGTTTCCCGCGCACCATCCTTTAATTTTGCCAGATTCGTTTTCAGCTCCCGTTTTTCCCGCTGCGCCTTCGTCTCCACCTGTTCTCCCTTCTTTTTGCGGATGCCGATCACAGACGGCACTTTTGCTTTAACAGGCGCTACAGCAGTTGCAGCCGCCACCTCTGCTTCCGCCTCCTGGTACTCGACCGCCGCTCCGCTGTGGAAGAAATAATCTTCCAGCTCCATCTGCAGGTAGGACGCCTTATACGGAAGGTCTGTCCACAAGCCAAATGCCACGGTCGCCGCCGTTACGCCGCCTGCTGTCCACAGGACGTTCTGTATATATGTATCGGATAATCCCGTCCGGAAACAATAAATAAGCCCCGCCGCGGCTGCCGCCATGCTAATGATATAAAGCCCGCCGGCCAGCCGCTTCCATTGATGGAAGGTCATGCGCATGAAACGGTAATCGCACATGCTCCGCCGTACAAAGACAGGAATGTTTACATTTTCATTGCTCCGCTTTTTGTCCATCCGGAATTTGTACCGCAATTGTTTCATAAAATCCCGCTTTTCCAGTTGTGTGTCCGACGCCTCCCGTATCAGCAGCTTATAGCGCCTGCTAATAATGAGCTGACAAAGTATCCCCAGCATCCCGACTGCCGCCATCGCGTAAAGTAATGTGCCTGTTTCTATGATTGTGCGTATCATAGTGATCCCCCTTTTTAATTTTTATGAAATTTGGTTTCTGACGGTCGTCCCACGCATCATCCCCGGGTAACTGCATGTCCGCCGTCACTTGCAGAGTATAAAGCACAAATCCAGTTTTGAAAAGCATTTCCGCTCGACAAAAAAAGCCTGCAGGCGCCGATTTTACCGGTACATGAACCTGCAGGAATTTTATGTAAAGCTTCATCCATTTGTGTGCTTAAAGCACTTCGAGTAATGCGGTTTTTCATGGAATTTAGGGGGATAACAGCCCTTTCTAAAACATGCCCCGCCGCATGACAGGGCAGCGAAAGCTGTCGAAAAGTTCTTTCCTCACATCCTGCGGAACCGCTGATAGCGCGCCCGCGCGATTTCTTCCCCGGACGTCTCTCGGTACCTCTTTAAGAACCTCAGAATCTCCCTGCGCAGGTCAGCCGCCAACGCTTCCATGTCGTCCTTGTCCGCCGGAACCGGTTCGGGAATCACTTTCTCTATAATACCTGCTCCGGCAAGCTCCGCCGCCGTCATTTTCATGACTGCCGCCGCTTCCCGGGCGCGCTTCCCGTCCTTCCATAGGATCGCCGCAAATCCCTCCGGCGACAAAACAGAGTATACGGCGTTTTCCAGCATCCATACCTCGTTTGCCACGGCAAACGCCAGCGCCCCGCCGGAGCCGCCCTCCCCTGTTATAATAGAAAGCACCGGCACACGCAGATCAGATAACTCACAGAGATTACGCGCGATCGCCTCACCCTGCCCGCGCTCCTCCGCCTCTATGCCGCAGAACGCGCCCGGCGTATCCACCAGAAAGATCACCGGTCTGCCAAACTTCTCCGCCTGCTTTGCCAGACGGAGCGCCTTGCGGTAGCCCTCCGGATTCGGCATTCCAAAATTCCGACGCTTGTTTTCCTTTGCCCCGCGCCCTTTCTGCTGACCGATCACGGTAACGTACTGCCCCTCTATCGAAGCAATACCTCCAATAACCGCGCGGTCGTCTCCAAATACACGGTCACCGTGAAGTTCCATAAAACCGTCGAAAACCTTCGCAATATATTCTCTGGTATGTGGTCGATCCGCACTGCGCGCCCGCTGCACGCGCTCCCATGCATCGCAGTCATTCTCAGACGCGCCGCGCCCGAAGAGTCCTTCTCCGTCTGTCGCAGCGTACATGAAGGTTCCTTCTCCGCATTCTCCACCTGACGTACCGCGCACAGCAGCTTCTTCTCCGCATTCTCCATCTGACGCGTCTCGCACAGCTGCTCCTTCTCCGTCAGATACAACGCACCCGGAAGCTCCCGTCTTTGCAGCAGCCTCCTTCCCGCCGGAGATGTCCTGCCGACGCTCCGTGCTCCGCAGCAGCACCGCGAGCGTTTTCCGCATCTGCTCACGCCCTGCTACCCGATCCACAAATCCGTGTTTCTGCAAAAACTCCGCGCTCTGGAAGCCCGCCGGCAGCTTCTGCCCGATCGTCTGACGTATCACGCGCGATCCGGCAAAACCGATCAGTGCCTCCGGCTCTGCAAGGATCACATCTCCCAACATCGCAAAGCTTGCCGTCACGCCTCCGGTCGTCGGATCTGTCAGTACCGGAACATACAAAAGTCCCGCCTCATCATGCTTTTTCAGGGCCTGCGATGTTTTCGCCATCTGCATCAGCGAAAAAATCCCCTCCTGCATACGCGCCCCGCCGGAGCAGCAGAAGAGAACTACCGGCAACCGTTCCTTCGTCGCGCGCTCGATCATGCGCGTGATTTTTTCCCCGACCGCCGTCCCCATGCTTCCCATCAGAAAATCCGCCGACATCACTCCAATTGCTGTGCGGATACCGCCGATCAGTGCCTCTCCTGTCAACACAGCCTCTTTGATGCCCGTGCTTTCCCGAAGCTGCTGCAGCTTTTCCTCATATCCGTCGAACGCAAGCGGATCATTTCCAACAAGCTCTGCGTCCCACTCCCGGAAGCTCCCGGCGTCCGCCGTAAGACTTATCCTCACGGACGGTTCTATCCGGAAATGTTTTCCACATTCCGGGCAGCAATACCAGTTTTTCTGCACATCTTCCTCATAAAGGATCCTCCGGCAGCCGCTGCATTTGCGGAACATCCCGTCCGGCACCTGCCCTTTCCTGACCGACTGCATTTTCGTTATCTCTGATTGGGATATCTCGTCTGTCTTCCTTTTAAAACGTTCTCTCAGCATCGCAATCTCTGTCCTCCTGTCACCTCAGCCGCGCATTAATCGCTTCCGCATCCCCGGCGGCAAACTCCGCGCTTCCAATCAGCTCATATTGAAAATCCAGGTTTGTCGTCACGCCCTCGATCACAAGCTCGCCAAGCGCGCTTCGCATTCTGCTGATCGCCTCCGCCCGGTCTCTGCCGCGGACGATCACCTTTGCAAGCATCGAATCGTAATAGGGCAATATCTCGCAGCCCCGATACAGCATCGTATCCACGCGGACTCCATTTCCGCCCGGAATATGCAGCTCCGTGACTGTTCCTGTACATGGAAGAAACCCGCGCTTCGGATCCTCCGCCGTGATGCGGCACTCGATCGCATGTCCGCGCGCGCAGATATCACTCTGACAATAAGAGAGCTTTTCGCCCGCCGAAATGCGGATCATTTCTTTGATCAGATCTGTCCCTGTTACCATCTCTGTGACAGGATGCTCTACCTGGATACGCGTATTCATTTCCATAAAATAAAAGTGATTTTCGGCATCTACAAGAAATTCCACCGTTCCCGCACTGTAATACCCGGCAGCTTTTGCAGCGGCAACGGCAGCCTTCCCCGTCCTGGTCCGCAGCTCTTCTGATAAAAGCATTGCCGGGGTTTCCTCTATAAGCTTCTGATGCCTTCGCTGAATGGAGCAGTCGCGCTCCCCAAGATGAATGGTGTTACCCTCCCGGTCGGCAAGTATCTGAAACTCTATGTGACGTACCGGGTGAAGATACTTTTCAATATACATATGATTATCGCCGAAAGCCAGTTCCGTCTCCCGCTGCGCAACCCGAAAGGCTTCCTCAAACTGCTCCGGTTTTTCCACCACGCGCATTCCTTTTCCGCCGCCTCCGGCGGACGCCTTGACGATCACCGGATAGCCGATCCCATCTGCAAAACGGCGGGCGTCCCCGACATCCGTCACTGCAGCTTCCGTTCCCGGAATCACCGGAATACCCGCCTGCATCATCATTCTGCGCGCCTCCGCTTTATCGCCCATGCGTGCAATGCATTCCGGCGACGGACCGATAAAAGCAATTCCACAGCGCGCGCACATTCCGGCAAATCGGGTATTTTCTGACAGAAACCCAAATCCCGGATGCACAGCCTCCGCGCCGGATGCAACCGCGGCGCTTAAAATACTTTCCATATTTAAATAGCTGTCCGCCGGTCTTGCCCCGCCGATGCAGATGCACTCGTCCGCAAGCTGCGCATGCAGCGCCTCCCTGTCCGCCTCTGAGCAGACTGCCACGGTGCAGATTCCCATTTCTCTGCACGCACGTATAATGCGCACAGCGATTTCACCTCTGTTTGCAACTAAAATTTTCTGATACATATGCTTTTCCCTTACTTTTCGCTGTCCTGCTGGATCACAAAGGTCAGCTCCGCCTCCGTGCAGACCTTGCCATCCACATACGCCGTCGCCTTCGCCACGCCGATCATACCGCGCAGCTTTATCAGCTCTGTCTCCAGACGCAGCACATCTCCCGGAATCACCTTCCGGCGGAAACGCGCGTTCCGGATTCCTCCAAAGAGCGCCAGCTTTCCGCGGTGCTCCTCGCAGGACAGCAGCGCGACAGCCCCGACCTGCGCCAGCGCTTCACATATTAAAACGCCAGGCATCACCGGTTCCTGTGGAAAATGTCCGGCAAAAAACGGTTCATTATATGTTACCGCCTTGCAGCCGACCGCCCGCTTTCCCGGCTCCAGTTCGTCAATGCGGTCCACCAGCAGAAACGGCGACCGGTGCGGTAAAATCTCCATAATCTGATTTACATTTAACATATTACTCTCCTCATCCGTGCAGACCACACGCTATTTACTCTCCCCGTCCGCAGCGCGCAAACGGAAAAGCGGCTGTCCAAACTCCACGAGCTGCTCGTTCCTGGCGAGAATTTCCTCTACGATGCCCCCACGCTCCGCTTCCACCTCATTCATCAGCTTCATCGCTTCTATGATTGCAACAACCTGCCCTTTTCTGACGGTATCACCAACGGAAACAAACGGCGCTTTATCTGCTGACGGAGCGGCATAGAAGGTTCCCACCATCGGGGACTCGATGTATACCATATTCTCCGCGCGGTCCACACCTACTTTATCTGCCGCATTGCTGTCCGTACCTTTGGCACCTGTCGCATTGTTGTCCGTACCTGCTTTGTCCGTTGCATCGCTGTCCGCACCTTTGGCGCCTACCGCATCTCCGTCCATACCTTTGATGCCTGCCGCACCCGCTCTGTCTGTCGTATTTTGCATTTTAATATGTAACTTTGTGTCCGCATCCCGGTACGAAAACGAGGCAAGCCCCGCCTGCTGCACCTTATCGATCACATGAAATATCTCATTTAAAGTTAATTCCATATCCTTCACCCCGCAAATTTCTATATCAAAAGGCTGCTCCTGTGCCGTGCCAGCCTGCCGTCCTGTCTGGCATCATTCTGTATACTTCTTCACCAGCAGACTGCCGTTGTGACCGCCGAAGCCAAGTGAATTGCTGATAGCGGCTGTCACCTCGCGTTCCACCGGTTCCTTCGTATAATTCAGATCCATCTCTGCCTCCGCTTCCCGGAAACCAGCCGTGGCATGGATGTAGTTTTCCATCACGCTCTTCACGCAGACAATAAACTCCGCCGCTCCTGCCGCCCCGAGCATATGCCCGGTCATGGATTTCGTGGAATTGACATTCAGCGCATATGCATCCTTCCCGAACGCTTTTTTAATCGCGCGTGTCTCATATAAATCATTGTGATGCGTTCCTGTTCCGTGTGCGTTGATGTACTGCACCTCCCCGGGCGTCAGCCCTGCCTCCTGCATAGCAAGCTGCATCGCGCGCGCCGCACCCTCCCCGTTTTCCTCCGGCGAGGTCATATGAAACGCATCGCAGGTAGCGCCGTATCCGCCGATTTCCGCATAAATCTTCGCGCCGCGCTTCTGAGCATGCTCAAGGGATTCGGCGTCAAATGCCTCCGCGCTCATGCGCACCGCCAGTCCATCTCTGGTAATCCCGGCATTGTTTACCAGAATATCAATTCTTCCAAGCTTCTCTGCTATCTCATGGAACATTGCGGCGCATTCTTCCTCCTTTGTGACATCCGCCCGGATCGCCAGAGCGCGCCTTCCCATCGCTTCTATCTCCGCAGCCGTTTCCTGCGCTGCATCGCGCGAGCCGCTGTAGTTTACCGCCACATCCGCGCCATATCCTGCAAGCGTGAGCGCCGTCTCTCTGCCGATTCCGCGCCCGCCGCCTGTCACCAGTGCAATTTTTCCTTTCAGCATAGCTTCCTCCTGGTTTTTCACTTTTTATCCCGGCTGCATCTGCACAGCCTTCTCCTGCTTCCTTCCGCTCATTTCGTCTGCGCCAGCACAGCGCGCAGATCCTCCGGCTTTTCAATATGATACATTTTCACAGAGCCGTCGATTTTTTTCATAAAATTGCTGAGCGTCTTTCCCGGTCCGATCTCAATGAACGTGTCAACGCCCTCCCCGATCAGACAGCGCATACTCTGCTGCCAGAGTACGGGCGAAAACACCTGCCGCCCCAGCAGCTTTCTTAGCGCCCGCGGGTCATTCTCCGCCTTTGCCGTCACATTGGATACAAAAAGCAGCTCCGGTCTGCGGATATCGACCGTCTCCAGAAATGACTCCAGCTTCTCTCCGGCGCCTTTGAGCATCGGCGAGTGGAACGGTCCGCTGACCTTTAACATCACCGTGCGCGCCGCACCCGCTGCCAGCAGCCGCTCTGCCGCTTCCCGGACAGCCTCTTTTTCGCCGGTAATGACCTGCTGTCCAGGACAGTTATCGTTTGCCAGGCTGACTATGCCCGCCGTTTCCGCGCAGATTTCTTCGATCGGCAGCGGTTTTCTGGAAAGCACTGCGCACATGCAGCCTTCTCCCTCCGGCACTGCGGTGTGCATATAAACGCCGCGTTTGCATACAATTTTCACAGCGTCCGTGAAAGAAAAGCTGCCGGCAGCCGTCAGAGCACAGTATTCGCCAAGGCTCAATCCCGCCGCGGCATCCGCGCGGATTCCTTCCTTTTCCGCCGCGCCCAATATTGCGCAGCACGCTGTCAAAAGCGCCGGCTGCGTGAACGGTGTCTCGTTAATTCTGTCGTTTTCCGTGAAGCAGAGCTGCTCCAGCGAAAAGCCTGCCGCCTGGGACGCCAGCGCAAACACCCGGCGGCTCTCCTCATATTCCTCATAAAACTCCCGCGCCATTCCCACATACTGCGCTCCCTGGCCCGGAAATAAAAATGCTGTCTTCGCCATTATTTCTCCTTTGCCTGTAGCTTCCACTGTTTCCGGGTACCAAAAACCCGTGCATCTTTACCCATGCAGCAGCTCCTCCGCCTGCGCCATGACCTCCTCAAGGATTTCCCGGCAGGTCTGTTCCTTTTTCACCAGCCCGGCAATCTGACCGGACATCATGGAGCCCTGATCGGCGTCGCCCTCCAGCACCGCCCGGCGCAGTCCGCCGATCGTCAGCGCCTCCAGCTCATCAAAGCTGCAGCCCTCCTTCTCCATCCGGAGATATTCCCGTGTCATCTTATTGCGAAGCGTGCGCACCGGATGCCCGGTACTGCGTCCCGTCACAACGGTGTCGATATCCTTCGCCCGCAGAACGCGATCCTTATAATTCTGATGTATCACACATTCCTTTGCAGCCAGAAAGCGCGTGCCCATCTGGACGCCCTGCGCGCCAAGCATCATCGCCGCCGCAAAGCCGCGTCCGTCGCCGATCCCGCCCGCTGCGATCACCGGAATCTCCACAGCATCCGCCACCTGCGGCACCAGCGCCATAGTAGTCGTCTCGCCGACATGACCGCCAGACTCGCAGCCCTCCGCGATCACGGCGTCCGCACCGCTGCGCTGCATCATCTTCGCCATCGCCACCGATGCAACTACCGGGATCACGCGAATGCCCGCATCCTTCCATATCGCCATGTACGGTCCCGGATTACCCGCTCCTGTAGTCACCACCGGAACCCGCTCCTGTACAGCAAGATGCGCAATATCTTCCGCATAGGGGCTGAGCAGCATAATATTTAACCCGAACGGTTTATCCGTCTGCTCCTTTACCTTCTTAATCTGCTCCTTCACATATTCATACGGCGCATTCGCCGCCGCAAGAATCCCAAGACCCTCTGCATTAGAAACGGCGGCCGCAAGGGTGCTTTCCGCTACCCATGCCATGCCGCCCTGGAGAATTGGATACTGTATACCAAGCAATTCCGTGATTGCCGTCTTTCTCATTTCCAGCTCCCCTTTTCCTCCAGATAATCCACAACTGCCTGTACCGTGTTCAGCTTTTCCAGCTCCTCAGACGGTATCTCCACGTCGTATTCTTCCTCAAGCGCGGACACCAGTTCAAAAAGGTCCAGAGAATCCGCTCCGAGGTCTTTTCGAAAATCCGTTTCAGGTCTTACCTCTTCTTCCTCCACATTTAACTGCTCTGCTACGATTGAAATTAATTTTTCTAACATTTTCCTCTCCTTATCTGCACGCTTTTTTATGCCGCGTGCCTGAATAAATCATGCTTTCTGCATACAAACACTGCCACTGCGGTCAGTGCAACGGAAGCGGCAACCCCGGATACGATCACTGTTTTCCGTTTATTCCAGCTATTTTTGTGTTCCGCTGGAAATTCCACCTTTTCAAGATCCCCCTCCGGGATTTCCTCCGCCGCAAGCTCCATATCTATCTGGCTCATAATATCTATCAGACGTGCCTGACTCCACAAGCTCATCCCGCCACCTCCTTTTCATAACGCTTCCGGATTTTTTTCTTTAATCTGGACAGTCTGCTGTCCACCGCATTCTCCGACATCCCCATCGCCTGGGCGATCTGCCGGGTGCTCTGAAGATAGTAGAAACGGCGCAGCACCATTTCCTTATCCTTCTGCTTCATTCCCGCAAGAACCCGGCGCAGCGCGTCCACTTCCTCGCGCATAATTATTTTCTGCTCCGGTCCCTGGCTGTAATCTATGTACTCAGACTGCAGAGTATCCGACTCATCCATTCCTTCCAGCTCCTCCAGCCTGCGCAGCTTTCGCAGATGATTCAGCGCCGTGTTGCGCGTGACCGCCTTCAGGTACGTTTTGAATGAAGCCTTCTGATAATCATAATTCGCCGCATGGTTCCAGAGCTTTAAGTAAACATCGTTAATACACTCCTCCACAACCGTCTCCCTGCTGCGCAGGATCGTCACGGCAATATAGCGGATCAGCTTCTCATAGCGCTACGCGATCAGCTCGACGCCCTGCTGGTCTTTTCGGAGAAGCAGCTCCAGAATATCCTCGTCCATCCGTTTCCTCCCTTCCGCCGCAGCTTCCTTTGCACTCTCATATACTTATACACCGGATTCCGGAAAACCTTGCAAAAAAATATATAAAAAAACTGCCGCCGGGCAGTTTATACTTCATCTGCCCGGCAGCGGTCCTGTTCGGTAGGTTTTTCTTTTTCCACATTAATCGTTTCCCGCACCACATACTGCGGCGTTTTATTGATATTCAGTATCAGCTTTCCGATATACTCCCCGATGATCCCCAGCATCAGGAACGCAAATCCAAACAGGATCATCATGACGCACATCGTCGACGACCAGCCGACCGTGATGGTCGGATCAAGAATCTTGCGCACAAACACGACGATCGCTCCGATGAAGCCCGCAAGCGAAAAGAGCGTACCAGTAATTGTGGCGATCCGCAGCGGGATAACGGTGTAGTTCATAAATGACATGAACAGCTTAAAAGACTTGCGGAAATTGTAGTTTGACTGCCCTTCCTCCCGCGCAAAATGCTCGATCTCAATATTGGCGATATTTCCGGTCGTGCGGTAAAAGAGGATCTGGAGGTACAGATTGTAGCCGTCATACTGAATCAGCTCGTCGCGCACATATTTGCGGCAGCACCAGTAATTGCTCGCCTCCAGCCCCTTCGGGCGCTCCACCATATGCCACATAATAAAGGAGGCGATCCGGCTTGTGAGGTTCTTCATAAAGCCGAACTTGCGCTTCTTAAAGATGCCGAACACCAGATCATAGCCTTCATTCATTTTCTCAATGAACGCCGGGATCTGCGACGGATGCGTCTGCATATCATCGTCCATCCCCATGACGTAATCGCCCTCGGCAGCGTGAAGCCCCGCCATAATCGCGTTGTGCTGACCGAAGTTTTTCGCAAGCGAAATGCCCTTTACATTCGGATATTTTTTTGCAAGTTCCCAGATTGCCCGGCAGGTTTCATCGCGTGAGAAATCATTCACAAGCACAAATTCACACTCCAGACCTTCTATTTTTTCAATCACTTCCATGCTCGTCTCCACCACCTTCCCGATGGTATGCGCCGAATTATAGCACGGAATTACAATCGACAGGAGCATCGTTTTTCCTCCTTCTTATCACAATAAACCTTTATGTGGCTCAACGCCTTCTTTTCTCATAGTAAAAATATAATAATCCCGGCGAAGATCACCAGAAGCCCGAGGATTTTCCGCCTGGAGATTTTTTCCTTCAATATAAAATGTCCCATTACGAACACGAAAAAATATCCGCTGGATTCAATGACCGTCTGCCACGACAGCGGCATTTTTTTCAGCGCCAGCATCGTCAGAATCGTCGACAAAAAAAGCAGCGCATAGCCGGTAATGACGTAGCCGTTCAGATATTCTTTTATTTTTGACGGGTAGGTCTTATTTGCCGATATTTTCAGCAAAATCTGCGACACAGACGCCACAAATACCGAGCAGACCATGATCCCCACATGCATCCATACACTGTTATCCATCTGCCGTCACCACCAAATAAATTCCAATAAAGATCACCAACGAGCCAAGAATCATGTTCCAGGTAATCTCCTCCTGAAAGAAAAGCGCGCCCCAGATCATGCCCCACGCCAATCCGACCGGCTTGTTTGCATAAGCCACCGAGAGCGGCAGATACCGCAAAATTTGCTGCCATACGATCGCATAGAGAAACATGATCAGCAGCATCCCAAAATAAAAAGCGAACCACTCCGGCGAAAAAAAGTCTGCATAGGCTGCCTTTTTGGAAAGCAGACCGCTGATAGAGCTGAACATCAGGCTGATATGCAAAATCACATAAATCCACAGTGATGTTTTTTTCTTTGTGTCCTTACTCATCGCTCACCTTTACCTGTATCCTTTCCAGCACCTCGCCGAGAAATTTTCGGCAAGTCTGCGGAGTATTCCCCTTTACGATCACCTGCCCAATGCGGTCCCTGCCGTTCTCCATCCGCCGAACCGTATCGCCCGCCGATATGTTGAACGACAGATCCACCAGATTGCCTCCGACCTTTGTGCCGGGAATGATCTCCTGCACAATGCCCTGCTTCGATGCCTCTAAAAGACGCACCTCGCTGGGAACGCGCGCGCTTTTTTCCTTCTGAAAAAGCTCTGCCACCGGCTCTCCGATGCAGAGCCGTGCAATCGCCTCGTAATAATCCAGCCCGAAGTGAATGCCGACCTGCTCGGCAATGCAGGTGGCGCCCGCGCGCGCCGTCGCCTCAATCACATATATTTCCCCATCTCGCAGCATCATATCAAAATCCATCGGGCAGTTGTCCGCCCCAAGCGCACGCACCGCGCGCTCGATCTGCGTCCGGATTTTTTCTTCAAACGGCTGACCTTCCGTCCACGGCACGTAATGTCCGATCGGAAACGGCGGATTCGCCTGATGCAGGACATTCCCAAGCGGCAGGAAATAGGCAAGCTTTCCATGCTGTATCATCGCCTCCACGCCGAACATGGTGCCGATCAGAAATTCCTCCAGAATGCAGTAATCCTTTTCGGTAGCCGCCATCGTCTGCGGATAGCGCGCAAACACTTCCTCCCTGGTATCACAGCGGAAAATTCCGCGGCTTCCCATCAGATCCACCGCCTTGATGATCACCGGAAACGAAAGACGGTCGCAGGCATCCTTAAGCTCGTCCTCATTATGTATCTGAAAGAACGCCGCCGTCTGCACGCCCGCCTGCATAAATGCCTGCTTCATTTTATATTTGTCGGTACATTTCTGCACCGTCTCCCAGGACGGTCCCGGCAGACCAAGCTTTGTTGCCGCATAGCCAAGGCTGCGCAGCCCCACATCCATACAGCAGGTAGCGATTCCATCCACCTGTAGCCGCTCTGCCGCCTGCAGCACCTCTTCCGGCTTTGTGATATCGCAGTAACAGCTCTCATCGGCAGCCGTAAAGCCCGGATAATTCCCGGGAATGCTCGCCGCTATCGTATAGCATCCAAGCCGCTGCGCCGCATGAATCAGCGGAATCAGCGAGTAGGATGCCCCTAAAATCATAATTTTTTTCATCGTATGTCACCCTTAATAAACCTGTATCCGGCTTCACTGCCGCCGCTTCCCCTGTTCCCGCTTTCGTCACCTTCCACTTTCCGACGGCAGCGGTCTGCCTTCACAGAACGAGTTCCGCGGTTTGCATGACCGGATAGCTACAATTATAGCATTGCCCTCTTAAAATCTCAATCTCTTTCTATTGTACGGCATAGGGATTTTGTGGTATAATGCTCATTGTTCACGCCGTGAGCAGATCCCATTCGCGATGCGAATTTTAACCGGATCTGCACAGGCAGCATTCCATGATTATTTGGTTCAGGGAGGTCTTTTTCGTGAAGAAGGTTGCTATTTTACAGTCAAATTATATTCCATGGAAGGGTTATTTCGATATGATCCGCATGGTGGACGAATTTATTTTATACGATGATATGCAGTACACGCGCCGCGACTGGCGCAACCGCAACAAGATCAAAACAGCGAACGGACTGCAGTGGCTCACGATCCCGGTGGAAAGCAAAGGAAATTTTTATCAGAAAATCAACGAGACAAAGGTTTCCGGTCACGACTGGATAGACAAGCACTGGCACGCCATCACGCTGAATTATGCACACGCTCCCGCCTTTAAGGAATATGGACCGCAGATTCAGGAAATCTATGAAAAGTGCCGCAATGAAGAATATTTAAGCCGTATCAACTACCTGTTTCTGACGGAAATCTGCCGAATGCTCGGCATTGCCACAAAAATCACCTGGTCGTCCGATTATCAGCTCGTGGACGGCAAGACGGAGCGTCTGGTCGGTCTGGTAAGGGACAGCGGCGGCACGGAATATCTCTCCGGTCCGGCGGCGCAGGATTACATTGCAGAAGATTGCTTTAGGGACGCGGGAATTAAGCTGACCTGGATGGATTACAGCGACTATCCGGAATATCCGCAGCTTTTCGGAGAATTTGAGCACAATGTCTCCATTCTCGATTTACTGTTCAATATGGGGGACCAGGCGATTCAGTACATGAAGCCGCTCTGATTGCCGCCGATTACAATATGCGAATTAAACATCACTCATTATAAGGAATGCACCAGCCTGCTGCCGGTGCATTCCTGCTAAATCAAAGAATACCTTATGTATAATCCGCGTATCGCCTGTTTCCTCTCACAAAAGCTGCGGTACCAGCTCATTTAAGCTGCCGTGAATCACGTAATCCGCATTTGCATCGCCGTAGGTTTCCCGGTTCGTCAGGAGAATAACCTTATTGCCCTTATAATAAGAAAGATTGTGATCGCAAAATTCCGGATCGAGACGTGCGCCAAGCACCAGCAGCACGTCCTCTCTTGAAATTTCATTTGCCATCTTTGTCATCTGGCTGTTATCCACCATTTCCCCAAAAAGGCGGATGCCCGGACGGATCGGAAGCATACAGTCCTCGCAGAGCGGCACCTTTTTGGCATCCTTCAGATATTGCTTCGAGTAGGTTCTGCCGCAGCGCGGACAATGATTATTTCCCACATTTCCTTGCAGCTCCAGTACATTTTTGCAGCCCGCCTCACGGCTCAGTCCGTAAATTTCTCTTGTGATGATCGTCTTTAAAATTCCTTTTCGCTCCAGCTTCGCAAGCGCCTTATAAGCCGGTCCCGGCTTCAGGTCCTGCGAAAGGATCTCCTTTTTGTAGAAATTGTAGAAAGGCTCTGTGCGGGTATTGTAAAACGCGCTGCTGAACATCTCTTCCGGAGAATAACCATATTCCGCCTCAATATTGTACGCACGCTCCTGATCCCTGAGGCTTTGGTGTCCGTCGCATTCCCGCTGCAGGCCGCTCCCCGTAATGACAACCAGATACTTGCTGTCCTGCACCATTCTTCTTACCACACTCATATTCGCTTCTGCCATTCAAATCACCCCTTTGCCGCTATCATGGGGTCAGATTGCTTTTCCCATGACAGTAATGATATATATTAAATTTACCATTACGCACAGGATTCGTCAATCATTTTGCAGGAATTTCCACTCAATTTTGTATTTGCTTTCATCTAATCGAAAAAGACTGACATACTCTTCTTCCGTCAGACAATTTTCCTGTTTTTCCGACACAACCGCTCTGATACAATCGCCAAAAAGCATCTGCGGGAACAACAGGGAACAGGCCGTCGTAGCCGCCAGCAAAGCCAGTGCACGCCTCCATTTGTTTTTCTGGTTTTTTATCCGCATAGTGTCCTCCTGTCAATCAAGGTATTCCAAGTATTGACAGTTTGCAGGAAATTATGCATGAAAATGTATGCCTTTTTACAAACTAACAGTCTCCAAAAAATCCTGAATCATCTTAAATGCAGCTTCCACATCAATTTGTAACCAGTTTCTATCTCCGGCATGCTCTAAATTATTTCTAAACCGCCGATTTGAAAATGTAGCAGATACTCTCTTCCGTATCCCCTTCATATCCTTTTCTCTCATGGATGGTTCATCAATAATATAGGTCTTTATACATTCTGAAAGTCTTAACATGTTTACATGGTCTTTTAAATAACAAAAATCAAATATATCTTTGTATCTTGTTGAAAGGGGACCAAAGCGTAATAACGACCTCAGTTTCTCCGCAAAAATCTGTTCACAGGAATTAATCAGTAGACTTGCTCCCTCTTCGTCCATACAAACATCGAAGCAATATGTATCCTGCTCTATTTCCATATTGGCATGAACGCCAAGGTCAATCTTACTTTCAATGGAATTCCCCTCCTCATCTTCAATGGTAATATATACACGTCTTCCACTATACTCCTGCTGGGAAAGCTGCTCAATTTTGTTTCCTTTAATTTGTATTCTGATTCCATCAAGACAGTTTAATTTTGAAATAAAGTACCTAATAGAATCATCTTCCAATGAATACCTTATGAAATCCAGATCAAGGTCTTCCGTAGCACGTCTCACATTTCCCGTAATACTGCGCATAACAACGCCGCCCTTAATTGTTACATTTCTTCCCAAATCACTTTTCTCAATTGCTTTTAACACTATATCCTGACACACACGTGCCTCCGCATTTCGTTCTGAATAGCCAGCGGCTCTGTATCTTTCTGCCATTTTCTCCAGATTTATCATCAGAACACCTCCAACTGTAAAGTTTCAAGCACCTTATTACTCTTCGGCGCTATCAAAGCATAGTCCTGAATCTTTTGTATATCCAATCGCGGAAGTATTTTCCGATAATTCAGAACAATCTCTTTATAATAATCAAACGGCAGCTTACTTTTATATCGCGCAAGTTCAATAAGCATACGCTCTTTATTGTAGACCCGTATGTCATAACCTTTATAATTAGTAGTTTCAATGCCTTCCTCAAAAAAATCATCCGGAACAAAATATTGCTTTACTCTTTTGTCCTTGATTTTTGTCGCGTCACGTGTTGTCGCAAGGTCACATTCATCTGGTATTACGTCAGTTAAACCGTGAAAGAAAAAAGCACTCTTCATCGTTACAACTGCATTCGGATATTTATATACAAACATCGCAATTTCCGGAACATATTTCTTTTCCGAATATATTCCTTTTCCAACCCTGAATAATACGCCCTCTTCTATTTTTTTCTCAATAAAATAATCCGACCCATATTTTTCAAGACATTCCGCCCGTGTTTTCATCATTTCATTCCTCCTTATTTAAAAATAGCTCCGCATTTTCAAATATTTTGTGGATACTTTTTCAAATTATACTATGAACAAAGTTTTTCGTCAATATTTCTTCTTCAAAAAAACATCCGCATTTTTATTTGTTTTGCGGATGTTTTTCACACACATATTTTTGAAAAATGCTATAAATTCTCAGAATGACATCAGATGTTTTTGCAGTCCTCCCGAAAATAATACAAAATCATGCCCCCGTTATCATCATTCACAGTGTCCCACAGTCCATCAAAGGGGAGCCATGTACTGTTCCCGTAGGTAATCGTTTTTACAAAAAGTCTGTCCTCCTCCCAGCGATAGCCCGCAATCAGGAACCAGTGCCACTTATAATCGCGCCATTCTCCGGAAACCGGATTCAGCAGCAGAAACGGCACAATGTACTTCCGGTCAATCTGACCTGTCAGCACAGCCTGCGCGTCCGCAAGGGGCTGCCCCGCTGGAAAAAGTCTCATTCCCAGCCGTTCGTTTTTCATATCTTTCAGATACGCATTCATTCCATCCTCATAGAGAGAAAGCTTCGACACTCCGCTGTATCTTGGTCTGAGGTACGGCTTCATAATCCCCGCGAAACGCCGGTACAGTGCCTTTGTCAGATGATGCACGTCAAAGGGGCACAGCCTCTTTTCTCCACAAAAAAGCGTAAAATAAATACAACTGTCCACAGCAGCCAGCGCCGCACAGCCGCACAGCCTCATCCAGGGGTCTGTCATCCACTCCTGCGAGCCGCCGATGGCATTCCCGATATGAAAATAAGAAAGTTCTGCATAGGTATTGATACGTCCCACCTCCGGTCTATATTATGAGCCGCATGACAGATTCGACTGTTCTCATCGATTCCGAAAGTGCGCGGCCCAAAAAAATCGATGCAGATTCCCCAGCCCTTGCAAAAAGTCATTGTTCAGTATGCCCCGGTGCTTCCTCCGCGATTTTCTTTCGCGTCCAAGCGTCGATCGTCTGCCTGAATGCGCGCAGATATTCCGAAAACTGCACATTTTCCTGCCCATAGGTGAGCTGCAGGTCGTACTCCAGCGGAAGCCAGGTGGCGATATCCGATTCGTTGTGCGAGATCAGCGCCTCCAGCTTATCCAGCGCCTTGTAGGTTTTCGCCTCCCGCGTCTCCAAACGTTCCATTTCCGCCAGCAGTGACTGCCACTCCTTCCGCTGCGCTTCCGGGAAGCTCTGCACCCAATTTAAAAACAGCTCATCCTCCGTCTGCGTGTCCGCATCCGATTTTTCAAAAGTGGGGATGTCTCCTGTGAAGGATTCCCCAAGATCGTGAATCAGGCACATACGGATTACGCGATCCATATTCACATCCTGAAATTCCTCCTCCCCGGACAGCAGCATCGCCATCAGCGCAATCCTCCAGCTATGATCGGCGACGCTCTCCGCCCGGTCTTTTTCTGTGTAGCAGTGCCGCGGCGTCACCTTCAGCTTCGCCGCCTGTTTTAATATCTCTAAAAATTTCTGTGACGTCATTTGTCTGTACCTCCTCTGATCCGCTTGCCCCAAACACGCAGCCCTTCTTTTTTTCTGCTTGAAAATACTGCGTGAAGCAGGAAAAATCCCGCTGAATACAGTATAGCAATCACCCGCAAAAAAAGAAATACCTCTTCCGAAAAAGAACGCAAAAGAGACTTCCCGTCTCTGTTTTTTTATGATATCATGTTACTGCTCCGCCCATATATGGTGTTTCCTTTGAGATGCCTGGGTGAGTATATTATTCAGGAGGAATCAACATGAAAGAACTTGTGAATTTATTTATGGTTTTCTTTCGGATCGGTGCATTCACCTTCGGGGGAGGCTACGCCATGCTGCCCATGCTCCAGCGGGAGGTCGTGGAAAAACATCACTGGGCAACCGAGGATGAGCTGATGGATTATTTTGCGATCGGGCAGTGTACTCCCGGCATCATTGCCATCAACACAGCTACCTTCGTGGGCTATAAAAATCGTGGCGTTATCGGCGCTGTCGCAGCTACGCTCGGCATGATCACGCCGTCCATCATCATCATCACACTGATCGCCGCATTTTTGACTAACTTTGCCGACCTTGCGGTCGTAAAGCATGCCTTCAACGGCATCCGCGCCTGCGTCTGCATTTTGATCTTTAATGCGGTTGTCAAGCTGGCAAAAAAGTCTGTCGTCGACAAAATCTGTCTTGGCATTTGTATCGCGGTTTTGCTTTTATCACTGTTCACACCGTTATCTCCGGCGCTCATCGTTGTTCTCGCCGGCGCGGCAGGCGTGCTCTTTAAACGTACAGGAATCGCAGGAGGTGCAAAGAAATGACAGGATTGATCCGTTTAGCATATGAATTTTTTAAGACAGGGCTTTTTGCAATCGGCGGCGGTCTGGCTACTCTCCCCTTCCTCTATGAGATGGGAGCTGCTACCGGCTGGTTCAACGCGCAGGACGTCGCAGATATGATCGCGATTTCCGAGTCCACTCCGGGACCTATGGGAGTAAATATGGCAACCTATGTCGGATTTACCTCCTTCGGGCTGCCGGGCGCTATCATCGGACCGCTCTTTCTCGCACTGCCGTCCGTGATCATTATTATTCTGATTTCAAAAATATTAAACAAATTCAAGGAATCTCAGCTTGTGCAGGATATTTTTTACGGACTGCGCCCGGCGTCAACCGGACTGATCATTGCAGCCGGACTTGGCGTTGCCAAAATCGCCCTGCTCTGTCTCGACCAGTTTGAGGTTACAAAAAATATTGCAGATTTGTTTAACTACAAGGCAATTATTCTGGCGGTGGTCATTTATCTTGTTTTAAAGAAAAAAGATTTCCATCCCATCCTCGTGGTAATTGCTTCCGCAATTATCGGAATCATTTTTCAGTTCTGATGGTATTAAAAAATCAGGCAGTATACTGCCTGATTTTTTCGTTCCGGTAAAAACATATACCATGAATTATTCCAGGTTTTCCACATGATAAGGCTTCCCATCCAGCGTTTTCCATACTGCCTCTGTGTTTTCCAGAATCATATACCCATGCGGACTTTCCGCCTTTGGAATGGATACAGAACCCGGATTGAGATACAGATTGTTATCCCCAAAGCGCTCCCACGCCGGAATGTGCGTGTGTCCGTGCAGCAGAATATCGCCCGGCTGCAGCGGCGGAAGTGAACTGATATTATAACGGTGTCCGTGTGTGACATAAATCAGCCGCTCTCCAACCGGCAGGATCCCGTAGTCTGCCATGATCGGAAATTGCAGAACCATCTGATCTACCTCGGTATCGCAGTTTCCCCGCACGCAATATATCTGATTTTTCCTGGCGTTCAGCATTGCAATCACTTCTTTGGGCGCATACTCCTCCGGCAGATCGTTGCGCGGTCCATGGTACAAAATATCACCCAGCAAAAGCAGCCTGTCCGCCTGCTCCCGTTCAAAAGCCGTCAGCATCTCCCGGCAGTAACGCGCCGAGCCGTGAATATCTGAAGCGATCATCAGTTTCATGCTATTTCCTCCCAAGCTTGACTTTGTTTCCGTTTTACCGGCGCTCTGCCGGCAATTATAATTTAAAGCGATATCCCACGCCCCATATCGTCTCGATATACTGCGGTTTTGAGGTATCCTGCTCCACTTTTTCACGGATTTTCTTGATGTGTACCGTCACGGTAGCGATGTCGCCGATGGATTCCATATCCCAGATTTCCCGGAACAGCTCTTCCTTCGTGAATACATGGTTGGGGTTTTCCGCAAGGAAGGTGAGCAGGTCGAATTCCTTCGTCGTAAAATTGCGCTCTTCTCCGTTCACCCATACACGGCGCGCCGTCTTATCAATCTTAATGCCGCGGATTTCCACAATATCGTTTTCTTTCATATTAGAGTGGATCAAACGCTCATAGCGCGCCAGATGCGCCTTCACGCGCGCCACAAGCTCGCTCGGACTGAATGGCTTCGTCATATAGTCGTCCGCGCCAAGCCCAAGACCGCGGATCTTGTCGATATCATCTTTCTTTGCTGAAACCATCAGCACCGTAATATCCTTGCGCTCGCGCACGCGGCGGCAGATCTCAAAACCGTCCACCTCCGGGAGCATCAGGTCGAGAATTAACAGATTAATATCTTCCTCCAGCGCTTTTTTCATGCCGACATCGCCGCGCCGTTCCGTCTCCACCTCAAATCCGCTCAGCTCCAGATAGTCCTTCTCCAGCTCGGCAATGCTCTCTTCATCCTCAATAATAAGAATTTTGCTCATAACTGTTTCCTCCTGCTATTTTAAACGGTTACTCAACCGTTACTTTTCTCAGAACAAAATACATCACGGTTCCGGTGCCAAGCTTGCTGGTCGCCCAGATCTTTCCTCCGTGATCCTCGACAATCTTGCGCACAATGGAAAGACCGATTCCGCTGCCCCCCATCGACGAATTGCGCGATGCGTCCGTGCGGTAAAAGCGGTCAAAAATATACGGCAGCTCCTTTGGTCCGATGCCTTTTCCATTGTCCTCGATCTCAATCTGCACAAAATCCCCGACATCCTTCACGCGGATATTGATGCGTCCCTTCGGCTTATCCATATATTTCACGGAATTGCCGATGATGTTGTTAATCACGCGCTTCATCTGCTCGGCGTCCGCGATGACCTCAACATTTTCATCTACATAATTAAAGTAGGAGAAGTCGATATTCTTGGATTCCAGATCCAGTCCGACCTCCTCGCAGCAGTCCTCAAAATAACTGCTCACATTGATTTTGTTGAAGGTATACGGGATGCGGTTTGTGTCGATCTTCGAATAAAACGTCAGCTCGTTGATGAGCCTGTCCATATCGTTTGCCTTATTGTAAATGGTGCGGATATAGTGATCCATTTTCTCCGGCGTATCCGCGACGCCGTCCATAATTCCCTCTACGTAGCCCTTGATCGCCGTGATCGGCGTCTTCAGGTCATGAGAAATATTACTGATCAGCTCCTTGCTCTCCCGGTCGTACTGGATCTTTTCTTCGTTCGACTCGCATAGTCTGCGGCGCATCTCCTCAAAGTCACGGCAGAGATCGCTGATTTCATCGTTTCCATCCACCTCCAGCGTAAAATCCAGATTCCCCTCGGCAATATTGTGCGTGGCCTTTCGCAGCTTCATAAGCGGTACATTTATCCCGGTGTATATCCATCCGATCAGCAGACAGGCAGTGATGAGCAGTACCAGAATAGCTACGATCGCAATATTTTTCAAAAAGTTGCGAATCTCCGGCACCATCCTTGCTGCTGCCGGAAGTGTCGTGTTTGTCCCCTGCAGCTCCTGTTCCTCTTCCAGATTTATCCCTTCCTCCTGCTGCAGGCGGTTGCCGTACTCCTCCAGATATTGAAGCTGACGGTTTCCTGTCGTCATCATAAAAATCAGCAGCAGCAAAACGGGCACCAGAAGAATCGTGCAGAAAGAAATAACCAGTCTTGTCTTTAGTTTCATACAAACGGCTCCTTCATGGCAAAATATCATATCTAATGAAAGTATACCATAAAGGAGCCGTAATTGCACCTAAACAAACGTCTGCTTTTCTAAACTTTTTATAAATAGTTACTGTTCGCTCCATGCACAGCAGATGTTTGAGGCTGGCGTAAACTTGTAACTATAAATATGCTTTCAGCGCTTCCACCTTGTCAAGCTTTTCCCACGGAAGATCGAGGTCTGATCTCCCGAAATGCCCATAGGAGGACGTCTGCTTGTAGATCGGACGACGCAAATCAAGCATTTTAATGATGCCTGCCGGGCGGAAATCAAAGAGTTCACGTAAAATTTCTGTGATCTTTTCATCTGCAAGCTTTCCGGTGCCGAACGTATCTACCATGATAGAGGTTGGCTTTGCCACGCCGATCGCGTAGGAAAGCTGAATCTCACACTTGTCTGCAAGTCCCGCCGCCACCACATTCTTTGCCGCATAGCGCGCCGCATAAGCCGCTGAGCGGTCTACCTTCGTGCAGTCCTTTCCGGAGAAAGCGCCGCCGCCGTGGCGCGCATAGCCGCCGTAGGTATCCACGATGATTTTTCTGCCGGTAAGTCCGCTGTCCCCGTGCGGTCCGCCGATCACAAAACGTCCGGTCGGGTTTACAAAGAATTTTGTATCATCGTCCACCATCTCCTGCGGAAGAACGGCGTCAAATACATATTTCTTAATGTCCGCATGGATCTGCTCCTGCGTCGCCTCCGGATCGTGCTGTGTGGAAAGCACTACCGCATCCAGACGAACCGGCTTGTCATTCTCATCATACTCCACCGTCACCTGCGTCTTTCCATCCGGTCGGAGATACGGAAGCGTTCCATTTTTGCGTACCTCCGTAAGCTTCAGCGCCAGCTTGTGCGCCAGCCAGATCGGGTACGGCATATATTCCTCCGTCTCGTTTGTCGCATAACCAAACATCATGCCCTGGTCGCCTGCGCCGATCGCCTCGATCTCATCCTCGGACATGGTATTTTCCTTGGCCTCCAGCGCCTTGTCCACGCCGAGAGCGATATCCTGGGACTGCTCGTCGATCGCTGTGATTACACCGCAGGTGTCTGCGTCAAAACCATATTTTCCTCTGGTGTAGCCGATCTCGCGCACTGTGTCGCGCACAATCTTCTGAATATCCACATATGCCTTTGTGGTGATCTCACCCATCACCAGCACCATGCCGGTCGTTGTGGCAGTCTCGCACGCCACGCGGCTCATCGGGTCCTGCTTTAATAACTCGTCTAAGATCGCGTCTGATATCGCATCGCACATTTTATCCGGATGTCCTTCAGTTACTGATTCAGATGTAAACAATCTTCTCTCCATCTTATGTCCTCCTTTAATTTATGAGTGTAAAAAAAGAGGTCCGAAGCGGACCCCTATCTTTCTGATAGCAAATCCTCTTATTGTTCGAATAAATCGCTCAGGTTGGCACCTTCCGCCTTCGCGGGGTTGCCGTGGCTTCACAGATCCTTTGTATCTCCACCACTCTGAATAAGAGTATTATATTTTTAACCTACGCGCAGCCGGAATTTCTGGATTTCCTTTTCCGTCGAAACTCGCTCGATCTCTGCGCCGAGACCGCGCAGCTTTTCTTCAAAATGTTCGTAACCGCGCTGAATATAAACGATATCATCTACAATCGTGATACCCTCCGCTGCCAGCCCTGCGATTACCAGCGCTGCGCCAGCCCGCAGATCCGGCGCACTCACGCGCGCTCCTGTCAGCTTCTCTGTTCCGTAGATGACGGCAGTGTTTCCTTCCACCTTGATGTCTGCGCCCATGCGCATCAACTCATCCACGTATTTGAAACGATTTTCAAAAATGCTCTCCGTCACCAGGCTTGTCCCTCTCGCCAGCGCCAGCGCCACACCGATCTGCGGCTGCATGTCTGTGGGATATCCCGGATACGGCAATGTCTTTACATTGGTATTGGTAAGTCTCTTTGTGGCAACCACGCGGACTGCGTCGTCAAATTCCTCCACCTGGCATCCGATCTCCACCAGCTTTGCGGTGGTCGCCTCCAGATGCTTCGGGATCACATTCTTTACAATAACGTCGCCCTTTGTGACTGCCGCGGCAAACATAAAGGTGCCTGCCTCGATCTGATCCGGAATAATGGAATACTCCGTCGCATGGAGCCGTTCCACGCCGCGGATACGGATAACGTCCGTACCTGCGCCCTTAATATTGGCCCCCATGCTGTTTAAGAAGTTCGCCACATCTACAACATGTGGTTCCTTCGCAGCATTTTCAATAATGGTGCGTCCCTCTGCCATCGAGGCAGCCATCATGATGTTAATAGTAGCTCCTACGGAAACCGTATCGAGGTAAATATGATTTCCTCTCAGATGCTCCGCCTCTGCAATAATAGAACCGTGCGAAATCTTTGTCTTCGCACCGAGTGCCTTAAAGCCCTTTAAATGAAGATCGATCGGCCGGCTCCCGATGTTGCATCCGCCCGGAAGCGGAACCTCTGCCCTCTTGTACTTTCCAAGCAGCGCTCCTAACAGATAATAGGATGCTCTGATCTTCTTAATATATTCATAATCTACACTAACGCTGCCGATGCCGGAGCCATTTATCTGCCAGGCCATTCTGCCGACCTTTTCCACCTTCGCGCCAATACCTCTGATCGCTCCAAGCAAAGCATGTATATCCTGCACATCCGGCAGATTATCAATTACAACTGTGTCATCTGTCATAATAGCCGCAGCAAGAATGCCCAGTGCCGCATTCTTGGCGCCGCCAATTTCTACCTCGCCGACGAGAGGATTCCCGCCTTTGATAATATATTGTTCCATTGGACACCTCTGATATTTTATTTACACTCTTCCCCTGTGTATAAAATCTTTTCCCCTTAAAATGAGCAAGAAGCTCGTCAAATGCCCACAAACACAGAATCTTTCGCAAGCTCGTTCTCTGTGTTTCTGTGCATTTTCCTCTGCCCTTAACGAACATTATATCACATTCTTTGGATTTGTAAACAAAAATTAATTTATCGACATAATTCTATCAAAATTCGACACGGTTTTGAAACAATATCATGTACCGTTTTTTCTGTTTTTTTCAGACCTGGTACCACATCTTGTTTTTATTTTTTTCTGTTTTCCAGAGGTTTCTTTTTTTCTGACAGAATAGCCGAAGGTGCCAAGCAGCTCTCCGACCGCATGGTATTCGCCGTGGGAGTATACCAGAAGCCCGGCCTCGTTCAGATGAAATTTGCCGTTTTTATCAAGATAAGCTTCATCAACATGAACGGCAAGCACCTCCGCAAGAAACATATGGTGGGAGCCAAGCTCCAGCACCTGTTTGACGCGACACTCGATATTGACCGGACATTCCCTGATCCCCGGCGCTGCTATATGCTGCGAGGGTTCTTCCGTAAGATGAAGCTGCGCGAATTTATCCATATCACGCCCGGAACGTACCCCGCACATATCTGTTGCGCGCGCAAGCTTTTCCGTCGTCAGATTCACCACAAATTCCCCGGTCTCCCGGAGAATGGAATAGGAGTGTCTCTCCGGGCGTACGGAAATATAAAGCATGGCAGGATTGGTGCACACCGTTCCTGTCCATGCTACCGTGATAATATTTGCTTTTTCTCCCGGCCGTCTGCAGCTCACCATGACCGCCGGAAGCGGGTAGAGCATATTGCCGGCTTTCCAAATCTGTTTTCCCAAAGCTTCTCCTTCTCCTTGATGATCTTATGGAGTCAAACAGATGTGCAGGCACATCCGCCTGGCTCGTTGCTTGCAGGAATAAAACACTTTTGCAGACAGCAATAACGTCTGCTTACTGCTGAAGTGCGGAGAACAGCGTCGGTATGAGCTGTTTTTTGCGGGATACGATGCCCGGCAGAATGACAGAACCATTCTCCACAGTTTTGCCGAAGGCTTCCTTGACCAGGTTTTCCGAACCTTTTCCGAAGCACAGCAGCTCGGTAGACTCATTTAAGATATCCGTTAGCATGAAAAACAGCATAGTGAGACGCTGATTCTCAAATGCAGTCTCCATATAAGCGAGCAGTTTTTCCTTTGCGCCCGCAAGCTCTCCCTCTGTCATGGAAGTGATCTGCGCCACGCCAAAGGTCGTCTCGTCCTGCTCAAATTTTTTGAAATCCTGATAAAATATTTCTTCCGCTGTCTTGCTCTTTAAATTGCTGCCTGCCGCAAACATTTCTGCTGCAAACTCCTTGCAGTCAATTTCGGCGATCTGAGCAAGCGCCTGCGCCGCCGCCTTATCCATCGGCGTACAGGTAGGAGAACGGAACAGCAGCGTATCGGAAATAATCGCCGCGCACATAAGTCCCGCAATCTTCTTCGGAATCGCTATCCCCTGCTCCTGGTAAAGCTGGTAAATAATCGTTGAGGTACAGCCAACCGGCTGATTGCGGAAGTACACAGGCATCATTGTCTCCAGCGAGCCAAGACGATGATGGTCGATGATCTCCAGAATCTCGGCGCTCTCGATGTTGTCGACCGCCTGGGACGGCTCATTGTGGTCGACCAGGATCAGACGACGTTTCTTGATACCGAGCAAATTCCGGCGGGAAATGGTTCCCACATAATGACCATTTCTATCAAGGATCGGGAAATCACGATGACGCTTGCTCGCCATGATTTCTTTGATGTCATCCGTGAAATCATCCTCTGAAAAAGCAATAATTTCGTTGTCTTTCATGAAAAACCGTACCGGCATACTCTGGTTGATCAGATGTGCAACCGTGTAGGTGTCATACGGCGTCGCAATGATCGTACAGCCCTTTTCCTTGGCAAGGATCTGGATCGTCTTGGTGACGACTGCATCTCCGCAGATGATCAGGCAGCCGGCCTTCATCTCAATTGCGCAGAGCTGCGTCTCATAACGATTGCCGAGGATGACCATGTCGTGTTCCTCGATATAGGATTCCATGACCTCCGGACTGGAAGCTGCCACAACTACCTTGCCCTGGTCAAAAAAAGCATTCGGATCGCCCACATAGAGCGTACCGTCCAATGTCTCCAGAATATTGCAATACTGGGTCTGCGCCTTGGAAAGAATAGCATTGTCCACGACTGCCATATAGGACCGGGCAATATCGCCGATGCTGATAAGTCCCTCCAGAACATTGTCCTCTTTGATGATCGGCAGCGTCGTGCCCTTTGTTTCATTCAAAAGCGTCCATGCCTTTTTCAGAGAAATATCGCTGGACACCCCCTGCGTCCGGCGAATCTCCATATCCTTCACCCGCGTTTTTACATTTGGCACATAGCCCGGCGCTTCCATATTGAATTTTTCCAGCACGTACTGCGTTTCCGTGCTCACATGCCCGGCGCGCTTCGCTATGTATTCTCCGGTGCCCGACTGATTTTTCAGATAGGCGTAGGCAATTGCTGAGCAGATGGAATCCGTATCGGGATTTTTATGCCCGATCACATATATTTGGTGTTTATCGTAATGTTCCATAAATACCCCCAATATTTTCGTCTTCTGTTAAATCATAGCAGAAAATGCCGGATTAGTAAAGCAGACATTCCAAAGAGATGCCCTAAAATGAGGAGTGCCCCCGGCGTCTGGTACACCGGAGGCAATTATGAAAAAATTTATCTATTAATCGGAGTGGTTTTTTAACTGTCTATATTGTAGCAAGCATATATGAACAAATTATGAACGTATCATAAATTTATTGTAATTTCCTCCAATTTTTTTCTTTATATCTCCTGCTTTTTGTTATTTTTTACAGTTATTATTTTTCACAAATGTACAACTTGCGCATACAAGTGTCTTTGTCCGGCGAACATTCCTGCGTTTTTTACAATTTCAGCTTTGCAAATAAGGAACCGAGATTTGTGGAAACAGACTCAGACTGCGGCAGCTCGATGGTTTCCTCCTGGATTTCCTCTGCTGCAACATCCTGCAGCGCTTTCATGCTGAGGCTCAGCTTGCCGTCCTTCACTGCAATGACCTTTACTTTTACCGTATCGCCCACCTTCAGCACTGCCGCCGGAGACTTGATGCGCTTTTCAGAAATCTGTGATACATGCACCAGACCGCTCAGCCCGTTGCCGAGATTGATAAACGCACCGTAAGGCTGGAGGGATTCTACCGTCCCCTCTGTCACAAGACCTACCTCGACGTTGGAGATTCTCGCCTTTTTCTCCTCAGCCTCGCGTTCGCGAAGGATTTCCCTTGCGGAAAGCACCAGCTTTTTGTCCTCCTCGTCCACATTGATGACGCGCAGCTCAACATCCTTTCCAAGCCATTCTTCCAGATTCTCCACATAGTTCAGCGACAGCTTCGATGCCGGAACAAATCCGCGGATTCCTTCCACATACACAACTACGCCTGCTTTTACCACGCCTGCTACCTTTGTCTTGATGATCGTCTGCTTTTCCATGAGCGTCTGCAGCCTGTCCCATGCAAGCACATCGTTCGCTTCCTTGCGCGACAGCATGATCTGTCCCTGTCCGCCATCTCTTCGTACAACCGTCGCGGAAATTTCGTCTCCGATATGAACCTCTTCCTTTACGTTGAAATTGGGATCGTCGGTAAAGTCCTCAATGCGGATCACGCCCTCTGTGTAGTATTTCAGATCCAGAGTGACCTCCGTGTCTGTCACGCCGATTACCGTACCGGTAAGCACATCGCCCTCATGAATCTGTTTGAGAGAAGCGTTCAGCTCCGCCTCGTAATCCGCCATGCTCTCCACAGGCGCTTCCGGCGCTGCTTCTGCCTCCGCTGCCGGCCCTTCCGTCGCCTGTACAGCTTCCGTTTCCGCTTTTTCCGCTGCCGGCTCTTCCACCGTCTGCACGGTTTCCGCTGCCGCTTCCTCAGCCGCCTGCGCCTGTGTGAGTGTTTCTGTTATTTTTGTTTCTTCTGTCATTGTGTTGACCTCCCTGCCTTTTTATCTGGAGTATAACACTTTTTCACCTCCATTTTCAATACCTTTGCACACTTTAGAATTCCAGTTTCGCTTTCTGTTCGAACGATTCTGTTATATCAAACGCGCGAATGATATCTGACGCGGCAAGGTAGAAGCTGTCATTGATATAAAGTCCGCGCACGTCGTCGTATGCGTACCAGTAAGATTGCTGGCGTTCCCCCTGGGAGAGATTGTAAGTGAGAAGGTTCTCAAAGCCCTTTTCCTCATCATAGGAAAATACTAGGTAATTATCGTCGCATACAAAGCCAAGCAGATTTTTTTCCGGGTTGACCAGAATCGCTTTATAGTTGTCAAGCCCCGCGCAGTAGCTGGCGCCCTTGATCACATAGCGGCTGATCTCCGTCACATTGGAAGGATCTGAGATGTCAAACATGGACAGCTTAATCCCTGTCGTCGCTCCGGTGTCTTCATCCGCCTCGTACCCAATGCCGAGAAGCCTGTCCTCCCCGTAAAAGTGCAGGTAGGACGAAAAGCCCGTCACTTTCAGCGCTCCAATGATCTGCGGGTTTTCGGGATCCGACAAATCTACCGAAAACAGCGGGTCAGTCTGCTTAAAGGTCACAAAGTATCCGGTATCTCCAAAAAATCTTGCGGAACGGATTGTTTCTCCCGGAGCGATGTCAGCAATTTTCCCCACCAGCTCCATCTGTGCATTGTAGATGTACAGGGCGTTAATTTCATCGCCGCTGTTCCAGTCGGTCGCCACCACGCGCAGATAATTGTCATACTCATCGAGAGAAAATGTATCGTTCAGATAGCCCTGCAGCTCGGCAACACCGATCCCGCGTATATTCCCGTTTTCATAGGAAAACTTCATGATCTTTGTGACATCTCCGGTGCCTTCTCTCCACTCCTGGCAGCAGATGTAGATGCTCTGCCCGCTCACATAAAACTGCTCTGCACCGGACACCACCGCCTTATGCGCCGTCATTTCCGACGGCTGATTCACATTCACGGAACCGATCACCAGGTAGCTTGTACTGCGCAGCTCTTCCGGCACATAAATGTCCGCCGCTTCCATGCGCGCGCCATCTACCAGCGGCATGATACCGCTGTCCTCCTGCGTGTCACCGATCACCGGCTGGAACTGCGTGAAAAGATATACATAATCCCCCACCTTCCTGCTGCTGTGATAATAGCCCTCCTGCTCCACGCTTCCTGTCAATATTGGGTTTTCCGGGTTTGAAATATCATAGGTGACTACTTTTGCGTAATCGTAATACTCTGTGTAATAGACATCTGATGCATCTTCCTTCATGCTGCTTTTCGTGCCGCTCGTCACAAGATTCAGAATATTTCCGCTGATATACATATCGCGCACAGATTCATCAAGAGATTCCGGTTCGATCGTCTGAATCAGCTCCATCTGCTCCCCATTGGCGCTGATGATCTTCACCGAACTGTTTCGTTTCATTATATAAATATACTTCCCGTCTGTCTTTACAATGTCGCCCTCGTCGACGCCCAGCTCCCGCAGATTCGTCTGTGAAAAGTCCGCGCCCGCCCCCGTATCCGCGGCGGATGCTATGCTGTTCATAGCCACCGAATCCTCCACTGCCATTTCCTGCGTCGCATATGCAATATCCATCTTCGCATAGGAAGCATTTCCCGTACTCTGGTATTCTCTGAGCCGCTTATAGAGGACTTCCTCGCTCTCAACCGGGGCGATGCCCTCCTGCAGAGCGATGTCTCCGGCGGAGTCTTTCTGTACTGCAGCGCTTTCGTTTTCTGCGCTTTTCTTCTGTACTGCGTCTGCTCCGGCATCCTGAGCATCTGCATTTTCTGCGACTGCTCCGGCATCCTGTGCGGCTGCGTTTTCTGCGGCGGCTCCGGCGTCACTTTCTGTCGACCGCGCCGCTTCCGCACCTGTTTCCGACTCCTGCAGAGATGAGGCGGTCATCCCCGGCTGCCCGCTGTCCGTCAGCCGTCCCTCCGTGACGCCGACATTGCGACCGGCAAAAAATACCAGCGCGATAACTACCGCCTCCGCAAGTGCGATCTGACATTTCTGCGAAAAAGTAAGCAGCTTCCTTCTGTCTGGCCCTTTCTTTCCTCCGTCCTCCAGCTTTTTCTGCATGTTTTCCGGGCGGAGCGTCTCCGGCACATCGACCTTCTCCGCCGACCGTCTGATCTGTTCCATTAAATTTTTTTCATCCATCATGTTCCCCTCCTCGTTATGCTAACCAGGCTTCCATTTTTTCCAGCGCCCGCTTCTGTCTGGAGCGCACGGTACTGTCATTCATCTGCAGCGCCTCGCCGATCTCCCGGCTGCTGTAGCCGCCAAAAATATGCATGGACAAAATCAATCGCTCCTCGTCTGCAAGGCGCGCAAACGCCGCCCTTACATCCAGCTGCTCATCTGCGTCCCCTTTTTCTTCACACAGATCCTCCGGCAGCTCTTCTGTCTTTTCCGTATACAGCTTCAGACAGCGGCGGCATTTGTTGGAAAGGATTTTAAAAATCCACGCCTTAAATGATTCTTCTTTCTTCAAAGAACCGATCTGCGCCCATGCATCCGCTACCGTATCACTGACCGCATCCTCCGCATCGTGACTGTTTTTCAGCGTGTAGAGCGCAAAACGAAACAGCTCCTGGTACACGCCGCGGTACAGCTCCGCAAATGCGTGCGTATCCCCTCTTTTTGCCTGTTTTACTAATTTTATCTGTTGATCCATAAGCTTTCCTCTTTTTGTGTGGTATCCCTTTTCGAATTCGAAATATTAACCCATGTGAAGCATCTGAGCTACGGGATGCCCAATGGATTACCTTTACGTATATATAGTGTCTGATTTGCGGTGTTTTGTTGCACAGAAAATAAATTAATTTTATATCGGATCTCACCATCTATCGTTTATCGCCGCAAACAACCTTCATTTAAAAAATGATACCAGTACCCCTCCGGTTCCATGCTTCCGGTGCCTGCCGCCCACAGGCTCTCTTCCGCCGCCTCAAGGTGATCTGCTGCCTCCAGGCGATCCGCTGCCCCCATCCATGCCGCCTCTTTATAATAAGGAAAGCCGGACATCCTCGCAAGATGCTTCTCCTGCATATTCCGGAAGCTTCCCGGCACCGCAAGTACAAAACGTCCGCTCGCGTGACAGCCCAGCATCAGATGATGATACTGCGCGAATGCCTGCCTCAAAAAAGGATTTTTTCCAAACTGCCATTCCTCGCGCGGCAGAAAGGAAAGATCCTTGGGCGCGATGCTGATGCACTGCGTGATTTCCTCATCTGCAAACGGCCGGATCTGCGGATAATGCTGCAAAAAATTGTTCCAGCGCCCGGCAAGGCTTCCCGGCCAGGCCGCCCGCTCCGGCACTGTTCCCGCTACGCTCTGCGCATGTATGCCCTCGCCGCTTTCCTGCCGCCGCGCGTCCCCGCCCGCCGGAGTATCATTTCCCTGCGCCTCCTCATCAATGAAAGCTTCACCCGCCTGGGCCTTCTCCACGTCCGTCAATGCGCCATCCGCCTGGGCTTTTTCCACATTCGCCAAAGCACCCTCCGTCTTCGTTTTTTCCACATTCGCCAAAGCACCCTCCGTCTTCGTTTTTTCCATATTCACCAAAGCACCATCCGCCTGTGTTCTTTCCGCGCTCTCTTCAAGCTCCCGGTCGGTAAACTGATCCACCTCCACCGGCTCGTCATCCCAGATGGTTATGTAATTTTCCCCATTGCCCCTCAGCCAGATTCCCCGAAGCTCCCCGACAGGGTACGCCGAACCGCCAATACCTGCCGCCTGGCTGACTGCCTGAAAATCGTATGCATGATTTTTCATTTCCACGCTGCCAAGCAGAATGCCGTAAATATGCCCCGGCTTTCTCACAAAGCCATAAACCTGCAGCTCCCCTTTGTCCGTTCCGACCGGCTGAAGATGCAGGCGCAGCCGGAACACGCCGCTGCGGATCTCCACCTTCGCGTAACCACAGTTATTCCGTTTTCTTCCCCTCTGATATTCATAAATATACGATATAAAACGACGATATTCTGACACGTACTTACTCCACGTTTCCGTTTTCATAAGTATATGCCAGAATATCGTTTTCATGTCATATGTCTGCCACAGACAGCAGGCAGATTTTTCGTTACTGTTCAGCTCAGGACTTTGCATTCACTGCAAAGTCCGTAAGAAAGTGATACAGGTGTGAGCAAATCCCATTCGCGGAGCGAATTTTAAATGGATTTGCGAATATTACTGTGAACGACGTGAACAGTAACGATTTTTCCAGATTTACTTTTCCTTCTTCACGCGCGGCTTACGTCCCGCCGTCTTTTTTTCCGCCGGTTTGCTTTCTGCGGTTTTCTTCGCCGTTGTTTTCTTTTCCGCCGGTTTACTTTCTGCAGTTTTCTCTGCCGTCGCATTCTTTGCTGCCGGTTTGCGCTCCGCATATTTAAATACCGCAACGCCGTAAGGCGGCAACTTGTACTCCAGATGATACGGCTGTCCGTCGCTCTCGCCCTTCACTGCCTTAAAGGTCGCAGGCTGCTCCTGCCCGGTTCCGCCGAAGCGCTCCTCGTCGCTGTTCAGGACAAGCTTATAATTTCCGGACTGCGGAACCCCCACCTGGTAATCGTCTCTTGCCACCGGTGTAAAGTTGATCACAAACAGCAGGTTGCTCTTTCTGTCCGCCGAGTGACGGATAAAGCTGAAAATACTTCTGCTGGAATCGTTCGCGTTGATCCATTCAAAGCCATCCCACGACTGATCCAGCGTATACATTGCCGGATCGCCTTTGTACAGATGAAGAAGCTCTTTTACGTACTCCTTCAACTGGCAGTGCTTTTCCTCGCCGAGCAGGTACCAGTCAAGCTCCCGCGCCTCGCTCCACTCCTGGAACTGTGCGAACTCCTGCCCCATAAAGAGCAGCTTTTTGCCCGGATGCGCAAACATATACGCATAGCCTGCCCGCAGGTTTGCAAATTTGTCGTCGTAAAGACCAGGCATCTTATTGATCATGGAACATTTCAGATGCACAACCTCATCATGAGACAATACCAGAATGAACTTCTCCGAGAACGCATAAGTCATGGAGAATGTCATCTTGTTGTGGTTATAGCTTCTGAAATACGGATCGAGCTTCATATAATCAAGAAAATCATGCATCCAGCCCATATTCCATTTCAGGCTGAAGCCAAGACCGCCGTCCTTCGGCTCGCCCGTCACCTGCGGCCACGCCGTCGATTCCTCAGCGATCATCATCACGCCCGGATTTCTTCTGCGGACAATGCTGTTCAGATGACGGAAAAACTCGATCGCCTCCAGATTTTTGTTTTCTCCGTATTTGTTCGGCACCCACTGTCCATCAGAGCGTCCATAATCCAGATACAGCATAGAAGCCACGGCGTCTACGCGCAGACCGTCGATGTGGAAATGCTCCACCCAGTAAAGCGCGTTTGCAATTAAGAAATTGCGCACCTCATTTTTCCCAAAATCAAATACTTTGGTGCCCCAGTCCGGGTGATCGCCCTTTCTCGGATCCGCATATTCAAACAGCGGCTGCCCGTCGAACTCGGCAAGACCGCACGCATCCTTCGGGAAGTGCGCCGGTACCCAATCCAGAATAATGCCAATTCCGTTTTTATGCAAATAATCTACCATGTACGCAAAGTCCTCCGGGGTGCCGTAACGCGCCGTCGGCGCATAGTAGCCCGTCACCTGGTAGCCCCAGGAACCGTCAAACGGATGCTCGGCAATGCCCATCAGCTCCACATGCGTGTAGCCCATATCCTTCACATAGTCTGTGATATGATGCGCAAACTCACGGTAGTTGTAAAACCCCTCCGGGTTTTCATCCGTCGGCGCATGCTTCATCCAGGAGCCCGGATGCACCTCGTAGATCGACATCGGCATCGCATCAATATCCTGCTTCCCGCGCTTCTCCACCCATGTGTTATCGCTCCACTTTATATTGAAGATATCCACCACCTTCGACGCCGTACCCGGACGCAGCTCCGCATGATTTCCAAACGGATCTGCCTTGTAAAGTCTCCGTCCGTCGTGCGTGCAGATCAGGTATTTGTACTGCGCTCCCACCTGTATGCCTTCCACAAATAATTCATAGATTCCAAGAGGCTCCAGGCGCTTCATTTCGTACGCCGGATCCTCAACCCAGTCGCAGAATTCTCCGGTCAGATGAACCTTCGCTGCATGCGGCGCCCACACTGCAAAATGTACGCCTTTTTTTCCGTCGATCACCGTCGGATGCGCGCCGAGTTTTTTGTAGATATCGTAATGCGTTCCCTGCCCGAACAGATACTGGTCAAGCTCGCCAATACGGATATCGAACTGATTTTCTTCTTTTTCTTTCGCTGTTCCCATAATATTCTCCCTGCCCTTTTATATAATAGTGACTATTTCGTCACATAGATCACTGCTCTGCCCGGCTGCACTTCCGTGCGTATCCTTCCGTTTTCCACCGCTTTTTCTTCCCCGGTAAGGAAATCCGTCACCTTATCCGCTCCGACCGGTATCGAAACCTCCATCCATGCAGGCGCGTCGTCGTTGTTTGCGGCAACGATCACCGCCCGCTCGCCAAGGATCCTCGCATACGCGTACTGGCGTGTGGTCAGATACAGCTCGCGATATTTTCCATCCGCAAGGACCTCATTGTCCTTTCTGAGCTTTCCAAGCATCCGTATATATTCGGTCAGCTCCGGGTGCCGGTTGTTTTCCAGGCATTCCCCTACCAGCAGCCGCGGACGCATCGGGTCGTCGTTTGGACCTTCCTTTCTTCCCTCGACGCCAAATTCACTTCCATAATAAATGGAAGGAATCCCCGGAAGCGTATACAGCAAGGTGTATACGGAAAAAATATGCTCTTTATTATTCAGCTTCGACATAATGCGGTCCACGTCGTGATTATCCACAAAGGAATACAGCTTTCTCCCGCGGTAAATGCCGCCGTTCTCGTCAAACTCACGCCGGATGGTGTGCGCGATCTCAAAATAATTGTGGTCGTTGTGCCCGGAATACAGCCCCTTGTGAAGCTCGTAATTCGTGACGGAGTGCAGCACGTCATCGTTCGCCCAGCGCGCATAATCGCCGTGGATGACCTCTCCCATCAGCCAGAAATCTTCCTTCTCCTGCGCCGTCATCCAGCGCATTTCCTTCATAAAATCAAAGTCCAGGCAGTCCGCGCAGTCCAGCCGGATACCGTCGATGTCAAACTCATGGATCCAGAAACGGATAACGTCAAAAAGATAGTCCTTCACCGCCCGCTCGTAAAGATTCAGATTGACAAGCTCAAAGCAGTTTCGCCAGGCCTCGTAGCCAAAGCCGTCGTTGTAGTGCGTATTCCAGCCAAAGTTGATGCCTTTGTACCAACTGCAGTACGGAGAACGCTCGCGGTTCTGCTGGATATCCTTAAATGCAAAAAACTCTCTTCCCGTATGGTTGAACACGCCGTCCACCACAACGTGGATGCCAAGGTCGTGTGCCTTCTGAACAAACTGCTTAAAATCCTCATTATCTCCGAGGCGTCTGTCCACCAGCCGGTAATCCCTGGTATCATATCCATGGGACGTCGATTCGAACAGCGGACCGATATAGATTGCCGTACAGCCGATATCCTGCAGATGCGGCAGCCAGTCCTCCAGCTCGTCAAAGCGGTGCGTTACCTCCTCCTGTGTGTTGTATTTGGGCGCGCCCGTCATTCCAAGCGGATACATATGATAAAAAACTGCCTCTTCATACCATTTACTCATTTCAGTCATAACCTCCAGGTGATGTTTACTGTTTATAATGTCATTTTATGACTTTTCGATACCTTACATCATGAATTAATGCCGTGCATAAACTGGTGGATCAGACTGCGCTTCGTCTCCTCGGTCACTGTTATGCCGAGCTCCGGAGCCTTCTGATTTCCCATGAACAAAATGTAGTGATTAAAAAGTCCGAGAAATCCAAGCGCAAACTGCTCCTGTCTGCCGTTCATGTTTCCAAGAACCGGTGCCGCCTCATCAAAAAGCTGCACAGCAAGCTGGTGGATACGGTTGATATATGGCTTCACCGCCTGATAGGTTTCATTCTCCCGTGCGGAGTAGGAGAGGGACATCATCAGCAGATATGCCCGGTAATTTGCACCGGCGCAGTCTAAAATCACCGACGCAAAATCGTAAAGCGACTGCTCCACGCTCACGCGGTAATGCGCTGCATGGGAAAGCATCTCCAAAAAACCGCCAAGCTTCTGCGCAAGCAGCGTTTCCAGCAGCCCATATTTACTTCCAAAATAATGATACATCGTCGGCTTCGTCACACCTGCCCGCTGACAGATTTCCTGGATGCCGACTGCATCGTACCCCCTCTGATAAAACAGGTCAAGAGCGCACGCTAAAATCCGTTCTCTGTTCTCCATATCATACCTTCCATTTTATACCGTCACTCAGATGCTGCTCATACACGGACATTTCGTCCGAAAAGGTATGTCCTTTTCTGTCATATATATATGACTTCTGCCTACAGTATACCGAACGGTATACTCTTTGTCAAGCATAAAAAATCCATGTACCACAGCGCTGCGATACATGGATCTTCTCTGCCTTTTTATTTGATTTTTTTGAAATTCTTTCCCTTCAGAATGACGCGGTCGTTCTCGTCATAGCGCTTGCCGGAAATGCTGGAGGTCAGCTTGCCGACGCCGAAACGGTTGGCATTTTTGATCGCCTTGTCCATGATCTCCTTGACGTCCAGAACCGCCACCGGCTGTTCCGGCGACTGCATCGCGCCAATGCACTCATACAGCGCATCCACAGCGGACCCATCCAGAGAGCATCCGTTTTCCAGCGCATAAAACTCGCCGAAATCTACCAGCTCGTCGTTCGTCAGCATCGGAACATTTATCGTCACGTTGAATTTTTCTGCAAATGCCGCATTGCGCGCCAGCAGATCCTGCAGGTAGCGCTGCTCATCCTCCAGAACAACCACCAGGCTGTCTGTCTTAAAGTCCATCGCCATGGTCATCTGAGACACTGCCTCATCACTTAAATCTCCCGCTTCCTCAATGATCAGAACGCCGCCCGCCATTTTATTGACGGTTGCCGCGATATCCTTCTTATTGAGGTCTTCCGCGTAGATCTTGGCAACCTTCACGCTTGTCTGCCCTTTGCAGCGGCTGATGATCTTTGCAAGAGAAATTGCCAGCGTTGTTCTGCCGTTTCCGGCATCGCCCACCAGCACAACATTTCCGCTGGAAGAGGTTTTATTTGCGATCACACCGCGTATGATCTGCGTCACTGCGTCGTTGATCTGCTCATTCATGCCGCTGATCTGCGACCAGAAACCGAGCATAGCTTTTTCTTTCTCGTCAAGCCCCTCTCTTGTATAATCTTCCGGAGAAACCGCCGGCTGCTCAAATGTTTCTGGTTTCTGCGGCTCCGGTGCAGAAACAGCCTGCGGCTCCGCGCTCTTTATCTCCATTGCAGGTGCCGCCTGGCGCTCCGAAGTCTTTGGCTCCATTGCAGGTGCCGCCTGGCGCTCCGAAGTCTTTGGCTCCATTACAGGTGCCGCCTGACGCTCCGCGCTCTTTGGCTCCATCGCAGGTGCCGCCTGCGATCCAGTCTCCTGACTCTGCCGTGCCGCATTTCTCTGAGCTGCCGCCGCATACGCGCGAATCGACGTATCCCCGATCTCCTGTCGGATCTTCCTTGATATATCAATCGTCGGCGCTGTCATCGGATCTGCCTTTTGCGCCTGTACGGGTGTTTCCACAACTGTACGGACTACCGGCTGCACGCCCTCGCCCTCCTGCTGCCCTGCCGCCGTATCTACAACGGTCCGAACCACCGGCTTTTCCTGCTGCGACGGCACGTTTTGCGGCTGCGGCTGCACGCTCTGCTCATCCGTTTGTACCGCCGTGCCTGTCAGAATATCATCAATGCTCACATGCTTCGGAAGCTCTTCTTCCTCCGCCGCTGCCTCTGCAGCTGCCGGCTGCACCAGTGTGGGTGCGCTCTCCAGCTCATCGGTGGATGATGCCGGGCGGATACCCGATAAAATCTCGCGCATACTGTTTGCGAGCTCGCTCTGCAGATCAATCGTGTTGATATCGTTCACCGGCATTCTCAGTTCCGGCATCCTGATCTCCGGCGCTTTTTCTTCCGGCTCCTCCGGAATCTGCGGCATCACAGGAGCCTGCACCGCCGCTGCGATCTGCCTTTCCGTATCCATGATAATGCTGTCCGCGATCGCATCCTTCTCTGATTTCGGCAGTTCTTTCGTGATGACTTCATCCAACGTCGGCACTGCTTTATCCACTACCTGCTCCTTCGTCTCCATGTCAACGATCTCGCTCGGATTATCATAAACGGTTTGCTGCTCCGGTGTGAGCGGCACATATTTCTTTTTCAGCTCCAGAGCCGCCACCACGTATTTTCCATTGTGGAACCAGAGCGCAAGGTCGTCGCACTCCGCCACGCACTTGTCGACCATCCCGGCTTCGTCGTACAGCCTTGCAAGCTCATACGCCCACTGCTCCGTGTACTCTCTGCTCTTTAACTCCTCCAGAACCGCGATCTGCTCCTCCAGCGATGAGCCGCGTCCCTTGTAGATCTCATATTTCAGAATATATTTGCTGTTATCGTTCGGGGAAAGATTCACATACTCTGTGTAATACTCCACTGCATCGTCAAATTCCTGCGTCTGTACGCATGCTTCTGTAAGTCGGTAAAGAATCTGTCTGCTTCCCGGCGAACGGCGATACGCGCGGTACAGGATCGCCTTGCTGTCCTCCGCTCTTCCAACCGCCTCATATATCTCACTGATCAGGCACAATGTACGTACACTGCGCACACGTTTCCATTCTATCGTATCTGCAATCTTTGCAGCTTCCTCGTAATTCTCTTTTTCTACTAATTTATTGATCTCTTCTAACTTTGCCTGGTATTCAAATTTGTCCACTTTCATGCACCTCTTATTTATATGTTCTTCCCCTTTGGTAATATAATTCACATAGTTGTAACAATTTTAGCATAACATATGCTGCTTGTCAAAGGAAACACCGTGTTTTTTCGCGCACAGCCGACACTTTTCGCTGCTGTTCCCTCTGCTCACGGTAGCCTTCGCAAATCCATTTAAAATTCGCTTCGCAAATGGGATTTTCTCACGCCTGAATCGCCGTTCTGTGTCCATTTACAGTAAATCAGCCAGGAAAATACTGGCAGCGATTCCGGAAAAAGAGTCAAGCAGCGCTCCGGTCAGCGTATAGCGTGTTTTCTTTACCTTTGCCGTCATAAAGTAAACACTCATCGTATAAAAAACAGTTTCCGTGCAGCTCATCATAATAGAGGTAATCAGCCCCATCCTTGAATCCGGGCCATACTCTTTAAAGATATCCAGCGCAAGCCCCGTGGCCGCGCTCGAAGAAAACATGCGGATAATTGACAGCGGCACCAGCTCCGGCGGAAAACCGAGAAACGCGACAGCCCTCCCGCAAATATCAGAAAGCAGATCGAGGAATCCGGAAGCGCGCAAAATGCCAACTGCAGCCATCAGTCCGACCAGCGTCGGCAAGATCGCCGCAACTGTTTTCAGTCCCTCGGCTGCCCCCTTCACAAAAATCTCATACACATTTTTTCCCATAAGAAGTCCGTATCCCACGATGACAAAAATAACCAGCGGAATCGAACATGCTGAGAGAAACATCAATACCTTCATAAAATTACCCGGAGCCATGCTTTTTTACAGCATATGCTCCGGGCATTTTTTCTATTCACCCGCGTTTATTTCTTCTTTTTTCTGAAGAATACCGCAGCTATCAGAATGATAAGTGCAGCAAGCACCGCTATCACATACGGGATGATCGCCGTCGTGTCGCCGGTCTGCACAGGCGTGCCATTCGCGCCAGCCGCCAGCTCTGCCGCGGCTGCCTGTGAACCGCCGTATCCGGCATATTCCTGCTCGTAGGACTGCTTCAGCTCATCCTGCGAGACAACGGAATAGCCATTTTCCGGAGCCGAAGCGAAGTTGTTTACCACCTCCGCGATCGCGCTTCCGCCTGCGTTCAGGCGAATCTGTTCGCCGACAGAATAGGTAATACTAAATTTCTGTGAATTTCCGCTTGCGGAGAGCAGGTTGCCGTTCGCATCCGTCTCGCCCACGTAGTAGGTACCTGCCGGAAGTCCGTCAAAGTCAACGGTTGCATAAATGTCGTTCTGCGTCAGCGTCACCGCTTTCACGCCTGCGTCCGCAAACCGCTGTGTTTTCGCCGCATCCGTAAACAGCGCAAAGTAGAAGGTACCGTTTGTCTTGATCGCAGTTCCCTTATAGGAAACACGCTTTGCCACACGGATCTTTCCGCGTGTCCTTCCGGTCTGCATCGTAACGCTCGGCGTGATCTTTCCATCGTCGCTGATCTTGATCGCCGTGCTGCCCACGCTCTTTCCGACTTCCGTAGAGAAGGTGCCCCTGTTGCCCGGCTCATAGCCGTCCGGCGTACTTACCTCTGCCAGCGTGTACACCTCGCCGACATTCAGCTTGCCCTCGCACAGATAAGCGCTCTGCGTACTCGTCCACTCATCCACCACATTCCCTGCGGAATCCAGGATCTGCAATCTTGCGCCTGCAAGCATATAGCGCAGATCCTTGCCGCTCGCATCCTTCGCGACGCTGTCAAATGCCTTTCTGGAAATGGAGATCTTAGTCGTCACATTTGTGATCGCCGCGCTCGCCGTTCCATTCTTTTCATCTACTGTGAAATTCGTCTGCGTCGTCTTTGCGTAATGACCGTTCGGATATCTTGTCTGCACCAGCGTATAGCTTCCCGGCTCAAGCTCTCCGGTAATCACCTCAGCTGCAGAACCGCTCGTCCAGCTCTTCAGCGTCTTGCCGCTGCTGTCGCGGATTTCCAGCGCCGCGCCCGCCAGATATCTGCCGGTATTTGACGCAAGCACTGCGCCTGCCTGTACTACCGTCGGTTTATTGCCCGTAGACGCGCTCTGCAGCTTACTGCTGTTTGCCACAGTAAAATCCACGCTGGCTGTGGATATAATATACCCTCTGCGGCGCGTCGTCTGCTTTAACGTATAGGTTTTGCCCGCTTCCAGCTTTCCGGTGAGCACTGCGCCGTTTTTGCCGCTCCAGACGTTTTCCGTACCGCCTTTTTCCGCAACAGTCATTTCCACACTGTCTTTCGCAAAATCCTTTCCCGTTGAAGTATCCTTTGCAAGCATCTGCACCTGCGTGGGCTGTGTTGCAAACTCCGCCGTACCCATGTGTGCGTTCGGTTTTTCAGTGCCCGGTTTTGCCAGTTTTATAGCTTTCGGCGTCTCCGCCATCGCCACATAACCAGCCGGAACCGCAAGCTCCGTCCAGCGGTATTCCCCGGAGGTGAGCTGTCCGTCCAGCCCGATCGGAAGTCCCTTTACCGTGATCTCGCCCTTCGAAAGAACATAATCTTTGCTCCAGGTCTTCTGGTTCTGCGAAAAAGTCAGCCGGAAGGAACCGCCGTCCAGCAGATGGCCCTCTTCCTTATCCGTCAGCTTTGCCTTTACGACCGTGTAAACATTGGTAATGACAACATTCTGGTTATACAGAATTTTTTCATCCGTCGATGCCTCTCCGATCTCAATGGAAACCGGACCGTTTTCTGTGATCTGCGGTCCCGATACTGTGCCGTCCTTATTTGCTCCGTTTGTCTGGTAAACCGAAGTATATTCTTTCGCCAGATCAAGCGTAAGCGCACCGCCGCTCTCCACGAAGTGGTTTCCGCCTGCGTCCACTGTATAGGTCCCGGCGGCAAGCCCCACAAGCTTCACCTTCAGCCCGGCTTTTCCCGTGACTGTCAGCGTGTTCTCTTTTATCGTATAGGAGCTCTTCGGCATCGGTGCATCCTTTTCATCCAGCACCGTTACACCGTCGAAGCTCTTACTGTTCCTGCCTGTAACAACCACCGCATACTGTGCGTTCCCCGCATTCGCAGTCTCTCCGCTGTGCTGCAGGCTAATCGTCAGCCAGCTGCTCGTATCTTCCGTATTTTGCGGTTCTTCTTCGTCTGTCGATGCTGTTTTCTTCCCCGGTGCCAGAGCCTTCGGAATGCTGTTTGTCTCTGTCTCAGCCGGCTCCGTCGCAGGAGCCGTTTCCGTCTCCGTTTCTGCCTGTGTTTCTGTCTCAGTTTCGTTTCCCGCCTGCGTCTCCGTTTCGTTTTCTGCCTGTGTTTCCGTCTCCGTTTCTGTCTCGGTTTCCGGTTCCTGTGCAGTCGCCGCAAAGACGAAATCCGAAAAACCGTCCGTCTTAAATTTCACAGAATGCAGCCCGTCCTGCGCCGGAGTGTATGTCATATCCGCATCCAGAAGAACGGCCTTCTGTCCGTCTATCCCTACAGATGCTTCGGCCGGCGCTGCCTTCTCCTCCCCCGTCATCTCCCGGATATGGAAAAGCTGAACCTTCTCCGTCTGGAAATCCGTTCCCGAAAAAAGCGGACTTTCAAAGGTAAGCTCCACCTCGATCGCATCCGGTAAACGCCCAGACGCATCTTCAAATTCTTTCAGGCTGATCTTCTCTCCTGCCGACGTTTCAAAGTGAAGATCATAAATCCGGTATTCTCCGAAGAAAGTATCCTTTGCCGCCTTTTCTATCAGCGCAATGTCTTTTTCATAGGAACTGTCTTCTGTTTTTACAAGCTCCATCTCAAGCTCGGCATCCTCCGGGAGCGTAATGCTCTCCGGCACCTTCACTTTTGCGGACACGCCGTCCTTCTTCCACGTATACTCTCCGTTTGTTTTCGTCTCTTTTTCCGTTTCTTCTTCCGTCTGCTCCGGCGTTTTCGACGTTGCCTCGGTCTGTGCCTCCGTTGGCGCTTCCGTTGGTGCCTCAGTCGGCGCTTCCGTCGGTGCCTCGGTCGGCGCTTCCGTTGGTGCCTCGGTCGGCGCTTCCGTCGGTGCCTCAGTCGGCGCTTCCGTTGGTGCCTCGGTCGGTGCTTCCGTTGGAGCTTCCGTTGGCGCCTCGGTCGGCGCTTCCGTCGGTGCCTCGGTCAGCACTTCCGTCGGCGCTTCCGCTGCTGCCGCCTGCTCCGCCGGTGCATCCTGCAGCTCCTCCGCCAGAACTATATGATTTGTAAACAGCATGGATGCCGCCAAAAACATCGCAGCTCCTTTTCTCATCCATTTTTTCATAATCAGACCCTCCTCTGCTATTTTTTAGTATAGCACAGTTCTCTCTGAATGAAAACTTTATAAAAGATAAATAAGGCTAAATTTTTTCTTAAAATCACAGCCGCCCTATTGTTTTCTCAGCAAAAACGTGCTATAACGAGTCACGTAAGCAATGGATGTGTTTTATAAAAAATGGGGAGATTTATATGACATCAAAATCCGTAAAAAAGCTGTGGGAGAGCTATCGTCATCTGGCACCGGTCATTCTTTATCTGTTGTTTTATCTGGCGGTATTTACCTATGTGGAAAACAGACCGGTTCACAACATGCATCTGCTGGTATCCAAATGGGATCGTCTGATTCCATTCTGTGAATATTTTGTTGTCCCATATTTTCTGTGGTTTTTCTATATAGCTGCCGGAGTGCTCTGGTTTGCACTGGCAGAAAAAGACCGCAGCCAGTATTGGGCACTGGTCACAAACCTCGGTATCGGCATGACGCTGTTTTTAATTGTCTCGCTCGTATATCCGAACGGTCACACGCTGCGTCCCACCTATCTGCACCGCGACAATATTTTCATGGACATGGTGCGTTTTCTGTGGACGATCGACACACCGACCAACGTGCTGCCGAGTATACATGTGTTCAACTCCGTAGCTGTCCATATCGCAGTAGCCGGAAGTCCCACGCTGCGCGAAAAGCACCCGTGGGTGGTACACTGCTCGCTGCTTCTTTGCATCGCGATCATAGCGGCAACGATGTTCCTTAAACAGCACACAGTCATCGACGTGATCACCGCACTGGGGCTGAATATCGTATGTTACTATTTCGTTTATCAGCCGTCCCTCTCCCGCAGGGAGACTTCCGCACGCGTCAGAGGAAGGCTGCAGTAAAAATTCAGGAGCTGTAAAAAAGCGCATAAAAAAGAGCTTCTCTGCACACAGTGGGAAGCTCCTTTTTTATGCACTTTTATGTATTTTTCAGCATATCCATTTTTCCGTGCTTCTTCAGCCCATACAGCACCAACTTTTTCACGATATCGTAGATCACGGCGAACACCGGCACGCCGATCAAAATGCCGACAAATCCGAAAAGCCCGCCGAACACAGTGATGGAAAACAGTACCCAGAAGCCGGAAAGTCCGGTGCTGTTTGCCAGCAGGTGCGGTCCCAGGATGTTTCCGTCAAACTGCTGGAGAATGATGATAAAAACGACGAACCACACGCATTTGACAGGGTCGCTCATCAGGATCAGCAGCGCGGACGGCACGGCTCCGATATACGGTCCAAAGTAGGGGATGATGTTTGTGACGCCCACAATGACGCTCACCAGCATCGCATTCGGGAAGCCGAAGATCAGCGAGAATATATAGCAGAGCAGCCCGATGATCGCGCTGTCAAGAATTTTTCCGCTGAAAAATCCGACAAACATCCGGTCCGCATAATTAATTTCTTCCATGATGCGGTCCGCCCATACCGGTCTGACAAAGCCGTACAGCACCAGCTTTGACTGGCGCGCAAAGAGCTTGCGCGACTGCAGAAGATAGACGCACACCACAATCCCGATCCCTAAATTTACCAGTGTGCCCACCACCTGCGAGACCGTGCTGGTGAAACCGCTCATCACGCTCTGCAGCGTCGGGAGCAGATCTCCCCTCGCCCATGCCTGCAGCTTCTGGGTGATGCTCGCGATCGCCGTGTCCGCATAGGTTTTCAGTACCTCGTTATCCTCCAGCGTCTTTTCCAGCCAGACGGAAGCGTCCTCCACCGCCTTCGGCAGATCTGCGATAATGCCGGAAATACTGACAACCATCTGCGGGATGACCATGCTAAGCAGCAGATAAATGACCAGAACCGCACTCAGAAAGCTCAGAACGATTGCCGCTGCCGGCGCCCATTTTTTTATCTTTTTCGGAAAAAGCTTCGTCAGATGCTTCTCAAAAAAATTGCACGGCATGCGCAGCGCATATGCCATCACGCCGCCGTAAATGAACGGCATCATAATCCCTTTTACAGTATGCAGAGCGCTTACCAGGTAGTTGAAGCGGAAAATGCAAAAATAAAATGCTATCGCCAGCGCAAGGATCGAAAATCCCGCGCCGATCCGCAGCCAGTATTTTCTGCGTTCTTCTTTGTTCATTCGTCCATTCCTTTCAAACCTTATGAAACAGGGCTTTCATAGTAAAATCGGGCAGAGAAACCTCTGCCCGACGTTATTCGCAAACCTCTTTTTAAGCCTTGCCTGCACTTCCAAGTACGTACTGGATCTTGTGAGCAACCATATCCTTTACAGCCTGACGAGCCGGTTTCAGATACTGGCGCGGATCGAAGTGATCCGGATGCTCTGCGAAGTACTTGCGGATATTTCCTGTCATAGCAAGACGGATATCGGAGTCGATGTTGATCTTGCAGACAGCAAGCTCTGCCGCATGACGAAGCTCTGCTTCCGGAATACCGATAGCATCCGGCATATTTCCGCCATACTCGTTTACCATCTTTACAAATTCCTGCGGAACGGAAGAGGAACCATGCAGTACGATCGGGAAGCCCGGAAGACGCTTGATGCACTCTTCAAGAACGTCGAAACGCAGTGGCGGCGGAACAAGGATGCCATCCTCGTTGCGTGTGCACTGGGACGCTTTGAATTTATATGCGCCGTGGCTTGTACCAATAGCGATCGCCAGAGAGTCGCAGCCTGTTCTGGAAACAAACTCCTCTACCTCTTCCGGACGTGTATAGCTCTCGTGACCAGACTCTACAACAACCTCATCCTCAACGCCTGCCAGAGTACCAAGCTCAGCCTCAACTACTACGCCGTGTGCGTGAGCATACTCAACAACCTGCTTTGTGAGCGCGATGTTATCCTCAAAAGATTTGGAGGATGCGTCGATCATAACGGAAGTGAATCCGCCGTCGATACAGCTCTTGCAAAGCTCGAAGCTGTCGCCGTGATCCAGATGCAGAGCGATCGGAATATCCGGGTTTTCTGCAACCGCTGCCTCTACCAGTTTTACAAGATAGGTGTGGTTAGCGTAAGCGCGTGCTCCTTTGGATACCTGAAGGATAACCGGGCTCTTCAGCTCGCCTGCCGCTTCGGTGATACCCTGTACGATTTCCATGTTGTTTACGTTAAAAGCTCCGATAGCGTATCCGCCGTTGTATGCTTTCGCAAACATGTCCTTAGTTGTTACTAATCCCATTTCGTCCATCTCCTTTTCTTATTTTGAAACCATTGCGGTTCCATAAATTCGTAGGTCGAGTATAGTATACCACAAACCTTTTTTTTCAGCAATAAATAATTACGTGAGCACAGAAAATTCACGCCAGGGAAACGAAAGCCTCAAATTCCTTTAAAACTAAATGTAAATTCCATCTTCTTTGTAACATCCAGCAGATACTCAGGATGCGTCTTTGCGCCCCAGCTATCGTCGCCCGCAACACCCATCTGCTGACCGGATACCCGGACAACGGTGTAGTGCACCTGCGGAAGCTCGAACGGATGCATCGCGTTTTCCAGCTCATGCGGCGTGTACGGCAGCGCCGAAAATTCCATGCAGTCGCCGCTAAAGAGCATTCCTCTGCCCTTCCGGTCGGTCACAGTCGCCCAGCGCACGCCCACCTTATTTCCGCACTCCTGCGGCACGAGGTAAGCAGCCATATTATCCTGCACCTTGTTTTTGTAGATGCCGAGCTTCGCTCCCCTGCAGCGATCCACGTATGTCTCCGCCGGACCCATGCCGTACCATGTTACATTGTCGTAGTCCGCATCAAATTTGAACATCACGCCAAATTCCGGCATGTCGCCCAGCTCCTTAACCGGATCGTAGGAAAGCGTCGTCCGGATCATTCCGTCTCCGTACACCTGATATGTCAGCCTGCACCTGCTCTCCGGTGTCGTCGGCATAACATACGTATAGGTGATCTGCGCGTACTCCTCCGTCACTTTGATTTCAGGAGCCGTTGCGCCCGGATAGCGACCGCCGGTCGGATATTTGTGCGACAGATACATGGAAGCAGTCTTCCACTGCGCATAGCGCATCGGCATCAGGCTTCCGCAGTCGTTGTCGTTCGGCGCGCGCCAGAAATTCGGACGCGGGATCATCTTCATCATCTCCACGCCGCCGTAGCGATAGGATGCCAGGCCGCCGTTCAGATAAGAAAACAGTACGTCAAAATTCTCACCCTTCACACCGAAATTGTGTGCGGATCTGATGACACGGAATTTTGCCTTTTTTTTCGTCTCTGCCGGAGCCTCCACTCTGTATACGCCCTGACCGAACGCAACCTCGTGACCGCTCTTTGCCCAGAGCGTATCTTTCTTTAAGCGGAAGGATACCGTCACTGCATACTCGCCCGGAAGCGTCTGCACCGGAACCGGCAGCGGATACGTTTTCTCAGATAATGGCTCTGCGTCCGTCTGCATAGCCGCCGTCTTTATCAGCGTTCCATCCTTTTCCAGAAGCACCACGCAGTCAAAGTCAGCCGTGTTTACAAACAAATTTCTGTTGATCACCGTCACACGGTCCTTTTCCACCTTAGCCGTAATGTTCTGATAGTTAAATTTCACTTCCTGCATCTTCGGGGATGCATCGCGGTTTCCGCCGTAGACAATTCCGTTTCCGCTGAAATTGTAATCGCACGGATGATCGTCAAAATCGCCTCCGTATGCCTGATATTCCTTGCCGTAGCGGTCTTTTTTATAAATCGACTGATCGATGTAATCCCATATAAAGCCGCCCTGATACAGCGGTTCCGTATCGCTCAGATCAGTATATTTGTGCATCGCTCCGCAGGAGTTGCCCATCGCGTGCGCGTACTCACAGCAAATGAACGGCTTGCTGCTGTCTTTTGCCAGAAATGCTTTGATGTCCTCCACCGAGGGGTACATCTGGCTTTCCATATCGCTGGTGTCGTTGTAGCGGCGGTCATTGCGCACGCCCTCGTAATGCACAAGGCGGGTAGGGTCAAGCTTTCTGAAAAGCTGAGACATTTCAAAAATATCCCTGCCGCCAAACGATTCATTTCCGCAGGACCAGATCAGTATAGCCGGATGATTTTTGTCTCTCTGATAGGTGGAATTTACGCGGTCGAGCATCATATCCTGCCACTCCGGATGATCGCCCGGTATCACCGCGTCATAATTGCGCTCCGTGCTGTGCTCCTGCGTATCCCAGGTTCCGTGGGATTCCATGTTGCACTCTGCGATCATATACAGCCCGTACTCGTCGCACAGATCATAAATGCCTTCCGCATCCGGGTAATGACAGGTGCGGATCGCATTAATATTGTTCTGCTTCATCGTCACGATATCCTTTACCAGCTCTTCCCGTGAAACGCAGCGTCCGGTCACTGAGCTGAACTCGTGACGGTTCACGCCCTTAAAGACAATGCGCCTGCCATTTAAGGTCATAATATTGCCCTTCATCTCAAAACGGCGGAAGCCCACGCGCTGCGGGATCACCTCTTTTAACGCGCCGTTTTCGTCCGTCACCTCGATCAGCAGATCGTAAAGCTCCGGCGTCTCTGCGCTCCAGAGCTTCGGCGCAGCCACCTTCATCACATAATGAGAGATTTCTTCCAGAGCCTCCTCCAGTGTCTGCAGCTTCTCGCCGTCCTTCGACAGCGTAACGCGCACTCTGCCGCCCTTCGTCGCCTTTAGGGTAATATCCAGCTCCGCGTTTGTAAAGCTGTCGTCAAGCAGCGTCTGCACCTTCAGATCCTGCACATGTACCTCCGGGATCGCATAAAGATAAACGTCCCGGTAAATGCCGGAGAAGCGGAAAAAATCCTGGTCCTCGCACCAGCTGCTGCTCGTCCACTTGAATACCTGCGCCGCCAGCTTGTTTTCGCCTTCCTTCAGATAAGGCGTCAGCTCAAATTCGGACGGGGTAAAGGTGTCCTCGCTGTAGCCCACAAAGCTGCCGTTCAGCCAGAGCGCCAGTCCGCTCTCCGCACCCTGGAAAGAGACAAACACCCGCCTGCCCTGCATTTTTTCCGGCACTTCAAAATATTTCACATAGCTTGCCACCGGATTAAATTCTGTCGGGATCTCGCCCGGTCCGATCTCCTCGCGTCCTTCCCACGGAAACTGTACGTTAGCGTACTGCGGCGCATCGTAGCCCTCCATCTGGATGTGCGCCGGGACGCGGATATCATCCCAGGAATGACAGCAGTACGATTCCGCCTCAAATCCCGGAATTGTATTTCCATAATTTTTCGCATAATGGAACTTCCACAGCCCGTTTAAGCTGCAGCGAAAATCCTCGATTCCCTGCTCCATCTTTTCTGCATTTTCGTAATAGTGGTGATCGGAATGCGCCTCCACCCGGTTATCGCAAAAATAGGTGGGATCCTTCACCAGTTCATAATGAAATGTTTTCATGAGCATGTCCTCCTCAGATTTCTTCCGTAAGCTGACAGATCTCTCCGATCATCGCCCCGATGGTGTCAATGGTATCGATGAACGGCTGGCTGGTCGTGATATCGACGCCCGCCATTTTGGCAAGCTCTGCCGGGGATTTTGTGCTGCCCGCCGCAAGTACGCGCTTCCAGTCGTCCACTGCCGGCTGCCCTTCCTCCTCGATGCGCCTGCATACCTGCGTGGCAACGGTCAGACCGGCGCTGTAGGTATAGGAGTAAAGCCCCATGTAATAGTGCGGCTGACGCATCCAGGTCAGCTCCGCGCCCTCGCAGATCTCCACGGCATCGCCCCAGAATTTCTGCAGGGTCTCCCGCATAATGCGGTTCAATGTCTCCGCCTGCACGCTTCCGCCCGCATCGATCAGCCGGTAAACCTCTCTCTGATAAACCGCTTCCAGGAAGTGTGTGACAAAATTATGATAATACGTCTTTCCAACCATACAGTCGAGCACCCAGCGGCGGAACCGCTTGTCCGGATTTGTTTTCAGCAGATAATGCGCCATCAAAAGCTCGTTCATGGTGGACGGCGCTTCCACAAAATAAGTAGAGACATCCACATCATACACCGACTGCGCGCCGTTGCACGCTTTGAAATGTCCGGCGTGTCCAAGCTCATGCGCCAGCGTGAAAACATCCGCCATCTGGTTGTGCCAGCTCAGAAGGATAAAGGAGTGCGAGCCATACGGGCTTGCGCAGAAGCCGCCCGTACTCTTTCCCTGGTTCTGCGCAAAATCCACCCAGCGCTCGCGGTAAGCGGTGCGTATCATCTCCACGTAATCCTCACCGAAAATCGCCAGCCCTTTTTCGATATATTCCTTCGACTCTTCGATCGTAACCGACGGCACGTAATCGGGATCGACGCTCAGCTTTAAATCCGCCGACGTCATGCGCTCCAGCCCGTAAACCTTCTGCAGCAGCTTTGCGTATCTGCGCATATGCGGCGCCAGCCTTTCCATAATTAAATCGAGCTGGCGGTCGTACATCTCGCGGCTGACCTCCTGCTCAAACAGCAGGCTGTCAAACACAGAATCAAAGCCGCGCAGCTTCGCCATGATCTTTTCCGACTGCACCTGCGACTGATAGGCAGCCGCCGTCACATTTTCATACTGACGGATCTTATCCGAGAACGCCCGGAAAGCGGCGCGCCGCACCTCTGTGCGAGGATCATATTCGTAAGCATCCTCAAACAGCGAATATCCAAGCGGAAATTCCTCGTCGCCCACCCGGAAGGGATCAAACCGCATGTCCGCAAGCTTCGCCATATTGTAAGTCTGGTAGGGCGCGCCAAACACCGGCTGCAGCGCCGCCAGAACCCGCTCCGTCTCCGGCGCAAGCTGATGCGGCTTTTTGCGGAGCAGACCGCGCAGATAGCAGGCGTTTCCCTTTCCGAGCGCGATCGCCTCCCCGATCGTGCGCTCATCCTGCATAAGTATCTCGCTCTCGATAAAGCTAATGCGGCTGAACACCTCCGCGATCAGCGTGTTGATGCTTTCACTGAGTGCCTGGTTGTGCGCGTCATAATAATCCACCGAGACAGCCAGCTCCGCGTAATTTGCAAGCAGCCCCGCCTTCTCATAAAGCTCCTGCGTCTCTGTCAGGCAGGCGCTGATCGCCTGTGCATCCGTCAGCTTTCCTTTATATTTCTCCTCCAAAAGACGGCCGAGCTCGTCCACGCGCTTCTTATCCGCCTCCAGCGCTGTTTCCGTATCATAAATTGCAGACAAATCCCAGGTCAGCTCCTCAGGGACGTCCTTTCTCATGAAAAGTTCCATGCAAAATCGCTCCTTTCGAAATTTTTCTCTGACATTTATCATATCATTTTTTCCCGGTTCAGCACAACCCTTTTCCGGTTAATCCACCATCTTCCCCAGCTCTGCCTTATACTCAAAGAAGTCAAAATCCGCGCACTGCTTATGCCGCACCTTGTCGGCACAGGTGATGCCGACCATCGCTCCGGTGAATTCTCCGTATTTACAGTATTCATCGGAGTATTTTGTAGTATCGAAGATCATGCCGATGCGACTATAGCTCTCTCCGTCATAGCTCCACTCGAACCAGGATCTTCGTCCCCGGATATTAAGCCGCAGATAGATGGGCACATCCTCCACTGGGATACGGGTGTTGAGGAATTCCATCTTCTCCCCGTTCTCCATCTGCAGGACAGACAGGGCGCTCTGTCCGAGCGTTTCGCTGTAGTATTTGCGCAGGTTGACATAATTCATATTGTCGTAATACAAAATCAATCCGGCGCTGTGCTGATGCACCTCCGGCCAAAATTCCATCTTCGTCGTGATGCGCGCGTAAACGCTGGTCAGCTTGCGCGCAAGAATACTCACTTTATTAAGCGAAGTACGCGACTCCTGCCCGCGCAGGCGCACCCAGCCCGGCCTTGCCGTCACATCGGCAAAGCGCTGCGGCATCTGGCGCGGCGCATAGTAGAAATTTCCCAGCGTTCCGCTGTCGAAATCGTCAAAGTCGGACGGCTGCGGCAGTTCACACGGAGGCAGGCTGCTCTCCGGCGTCTCAGACTGCGCAAGATTTCCTCCGTTCGCCATGCGCAGCCAGCCGTCGTCCGTCCACATCATTTTCTGGATCGCCGTCTCGCGTCCGAGCGTGCAGCGCAGCTCCGGCACAAACGGCCTCGCCGTCAGATGTACCAGATAGACCTCGCCGGTCGGCAGCTCCACGTAGCTTCCATGACCGGATTTCTGCAGAACGGAGTCGGGATTGTAATACTTTGGCTTCAGATGGTCGGGATCATGACGCTCGTAGGAATCACCCGGCACACTGGTAACGATCGGATTCTTCGGGTCTCGCTCATATGGTCCCCAGACGTTTTCCGCACGTCCCATTGTCACGCAGTGATTATACCCGGTACCTCCCTCCGCGCACATCAGATAATACCTTCCGTTCTTCTTTGTGAGATGCGGAGCCTCGATGCAGCCACGGTCCGTGCCTCCCCACCAGATGCGCTTCGGGTACCCGATGATCTCCTGCTTTTTTGGCGAATACTCCACCATGCAGATCGCGCCCGGCTTCTCATAGCCCGCACGCGTCTCCCAGTCCAGGGAAACAATATATTTCCGTCCGTCGTCATCATGCAAGATAGAAGCGTCAAAGCCCGCCGAGTGCAGATACACCGGCTCGCTCCACGGTCCGCAGATATCCTTCGCCGTGATCAGAAAATTATCAACGTCAAAGTAGCGCGCATTCATGGAATTCATTACGCCGTACACCACATAAAACAGATCCTCCGCCTCGCAATAGGTTAAGCACGGAGCCCAGATACCTTTCGCCGACGGAAGCTTTTTTAAATTCACCTTCTCGTCGTCCGTCAGAACATGCGTCAGCAGCTCCCAGTGCTTCAGATCGCGCGAGTGGTACACCGGAATGCCCGGAAACCATTCAAAGGTAGAAACCGCGATATAGTAGTCGTCTCCCTTGCGGCAGATGCACGGATCGGGATTAAATCCGGGCAAAATCGGATTATGTATCATATTGTTTTCCTCCTACTCCTCTTCGTCCTCGTCCGCGGCTCCGGTGCGGAACCGGCTGCGGAACACGGTTGGCGAATAACCTGTATATTTCTTAAACGCTACTGAAAAATAATTGGTGTCCCGGTAGCCCACCATCGCAGCGATCTTTCCGGTCTTTAAATTGGTAGATTTGAGCAGCTTCTGCGCCGTCTCTATCCTTCTGCGGACAATGTATTCGTTGCAGCCCTCGCCTGTCACCTTCTTGTACAGCTTCGACAGATAATTCGGCGTGATGTAAAAGCGCGCCGCGATGCTGGATACCGAAAGCTCCTCCTCCAGATGGTCGTCCACATAACGGCGCACCTTCGGGATGAGATCGTTGATGACCTCTTTTTCTTCCCCGAAAAGCTGCTGCAAAAATGCACGGGTGATCTCGCAGGCATTCTGTCCGTCCACATTCATAATGTGACGCATCAGCTCTTCAAGCTGTCCCTGCCGCAGCGAGCCGCCCGTGCTGCTCACATACGCAAAGCTCACGGCATTTGCCAGATCAAAGCAGTACTTTCTCACGCTCGTCTCGGTCACATTATAAGAAACCACCGCCTGGCTAAAGGCGTCAAACACCCGCAGCACGTACTCCGAATTTCCCACGTTTGAGCACATCGCCGTCTTAAATTCCTCGTAGATATCGTGGAACAGCATACCGCGCTTGCCTGTGCGCCCCGACTGCAGCACCTCCTTCGCCCCGTCACCCTTCTCCTTCGAGAGATGCACCGCGTCGTTATAGGAAATATACAGCCGCGAAAAGCCCTTCACGGAGCTGCCGAGCACAATTCTCGGAGCCGCGATCATCTCATCCTTCATGATGCTGATCAGCTCCTGTATTCGCTCGTAGATCTCATTTACATAACCGTGGTTGAAAAACGCCACCAGAATTTTCCCCGTTCCCTCGTCGTCCGGGAAGGTGATGCCCTGTCCGCGCCCGTCCACAAGCCCGATGCAGATTTCCTTGATGGACATCAGCCAGTAGTTGTCCTCCCGCTCGTCACGCCTGCCCGACTGCTGCGGGATCAGGATCGCGATCTGCAGCTCCTGCCCGGGCGACAGTGAGTATTCCTGGTACATCCACTGAAGCTCCGTCTCCTCCGCCTCTCTCTGGTGGACAAGCTGGCGCATCAGGCGCTCCAGGCGCATCTGCTCCGTGTTGCCCCGCACGCGGCGCATGGTATTTTCCATCACCGCGCTCGCCCGCTGCTTTTCGATCGCGTCGATCTGGCGGCGTATCGCCTCCGTCAGCACCTCCTCATCGATCGGCTTCAGATATAAATCCTCGACATGCATCCTTATGCATTCCCGTGCATAATCAAAGCGATCGTACCCCGTGAGTACAATAATCTTCATATCCGCCTGCAGCTCGTTTGCCCGTTGGATCAGCTCAAGTCCCGTCATTTCCGGCATATTGATATCCGTGATCAGAATATCCGGCTGCTTCTCCTTAATGATCTCCAGCGCCTCCGGCGCGCTTCCCGCCTGATAGACCTCCGATACCTTCAATTCCTCCCAGGGAAGTCCCTTACTCATTCCCATCCGGATCATTTTTTCATCATCTACGATCAAAACCTTATACATTTATTCCTCCGCAACCTCCCGCTCCTCTTCCATCGGAAGCAGAATCACCGCCGTCACGCCCTGCCACATATTCACCTCATAGTGAAGCCCGTAGCGCTCTCCAAAGAGAAGCTGGATCCGCCTGTTTACATTGCGCACGCCATAGCCAAAATCGGCCTCGTTTGTTTTCAGGTACTCATTCATCTGCGCAACCCGCGCATCCGTCATGCCGCTTCCGCTGTTTGCCACCCGCAGCAGAAGATCGCCGTCCCCGGTCTCCTCCACCCAGATCGCAATATTGCCGCTCACGCCCTCCCGGCGCTCGATCCCATGCTCCACCGCGTTCTCCACCAGAGGCTGCAGCGTCAGCTTGGGAAGCCTCGTCTGCCGGTACCTTTCCTCCACATTGATGTCAAGATGGAGCCGGTTGTCATAGCGCATATTCTGGATCAGCACGTAATACTCAATATGCTTCAGCTCCTCCGCCAGCGGGATAATATCCTTTCCCTTGCTCAGACAGATGCGGTAATACGACGCCAGCGCCTTCACGAGCGTGGAAATCTCCCGGTTGCCGTCCGCCACCGCCTGCCAGTGGATGCAGTCGAGCGTATTATAGAGGAAATGCGGCTGGATCTGCGACTGCAGGGCATTTAAACGCGTCTGCGAAAGCTGCTCCTGCTTTACGCGGATTTCCTCCATAGAAGCCTCCAGCTTGTCCATCATCGCGTTGAATCCGTCCGCCATCGGCTCAAAGTCTTTCCCCAGAGGCTCAGCGTCGATGCGCACGTCCATCCTGCCCTCAGACACATGCGCCATCTCCCGCACGATATCATCCAGCGGCGCATATACGCGTGAAAACTGTCCGCCTGCGACCGCCGTAAGTATCAGGATCACCAGAACCAGCAGCAGTGCCACCACCAGAATGGTATGCATACTCGACTGATACAGCTCCTTCAGCGGCGTCACGCTCAGCAGATAATAGTTCCAGCTTCCGATCCTGTAATAGCTGATCAGCATCCCGTCCTTCTGGAAGCTTCCATGCGTTCCGTCCAGATTACCCGCGATATCAGAGGACTTCTGCTTTTCCTCCATCTCCTGCCCGGAAATCAGATTGCCGTTTAGATCCACCAGCATCAGCTCGGAATACTCGGTATCGGAAATCTGTTTCTTTACGCTGAGGCTTTCCAAAAATATATCCTGGAAATTAATACACAAAATCCCATAGGCTTTTCCCACGATCTGATTTGAATATGCCGGATAGTACACCGAGAGCGTGTACTGGGAGCCTTTAAAATAATTGTTGCTGTAGGAAAGCCGCATAGCACCGCTGCCCTGCTGGCTCGCCTGCCAGTCTTTTTCCCAGGAATCCTCAAAATCCGCATAGGAAACGCCGCTTCCGCGATACAGATATTCGCCGGTCTCGTCCTTCAGCAGCGCGATAAAATTAATATTGTCATTTGAATTATAAATCTGGGTCAGCATTTCCCGCGCGGACTGCTGATACTCCGCCTTCTGCGCCCTGTCCGTACTCCCTTCCAGAAAATCCTGCACATAGGAATTCATCAGAATTGCCTGGCAGATATTTTTGTACTGCTCCAGAGAAGCGTTATAATTTGTCGCCAGCAGCTCAAGCTGGTTCTCTGCCAGCTTCTCAGTATTTTTCAGCAGATTATTCGCCGAGATCACCGTACTGACCGTAAGCACAAGCGAAGAGACCAGTACAATGCTCGCCAGAAAAAATACCTTCATCCTCTTTGCAAACGCCCAGTTATGTACCAGTCTCTTCATTATATAACTGCCTCCTTTGTTTTCTCATCGCAAAGGCCTGCAAGCAGGCTTTCTCCTGCTTTTACTTTACTTCAAATCAAAGATTTCATCAACCCTTTACTGCACCTGCTGTCATACCTTTGATCAGCTTATCCTGCGCAAAGATAAACATGATCAGCATCGGCAGAAGCGTCAGAACCAGAACCGCCATGATCATCGGCGTGTTCATGGAATATCTTCCGCGGAATTCCCAGACTGCCAGCGGCAGTGTGCGGTTTTCCGATGACTGCGTAAGTGTGTAAGCAAAGCTGAATTCATTCCACATATTCACACCGTTGTAAATAGCCAGCGTAGATAAGCCCGGCTTGGAAAGCGGCAGGATCATCTTAAAGAACATCTGGATCTTATTGCATCCGTCAATTTCTGCCGATTCTTCAATCTCCTTCGGGATACCCTTCATAAATCCGGTGAGAATAAATACGGAAATCGGCACGCCCATTGCCACATACGGTCCGATCAGCGCCCAGATCGTATCATACAGTCCCATAGAACGCGTCATCTTAAAGATCGGGATGAGGGTTACATGAACCGGGATCGACATACAGGCAACGATCAGCGCATAGATCGGTCCGTTCAGTTTAAACTTAAACCGGGACAGCGGATAGGAAGCGCATGCCGCTACCAGCAGAAGCAGTATCAGCGAAACCGCCAGTACGATCACGCTGTTCACAAAGAATCCGGCAAATTTTCCGCTGATCACCTCGGCATAGTTGTCCAGGTAAAGCTTATCCGGTAAAGTGAATACGCCCTTTGTCAGCATCTCGAATTTTTCTTTGAAGGAATTGAGCACCATAAAGATAAACGGCGTAATGGAAATAAGCGCCATAAGTACAGCAAGAATAATCGCGATGGTCCAGCTTATCCTGCTTTTGATCTTACTTTTTTTGTACTGATCCATTTATGCTTCCTCCTTCCCGTTAATCAGACGCATTGTTACCAGTGCGATCGCGGAGATTAAAATAAACATTCCGGCAGCTACCGTGGAGCCGTAGCCCATGTTGAACTCGGAGAACGACAGCTTATACATATAGGTTGCCATCAGCTCGGTGGAACGTCCCGGGCCGCCGTTTGTCATAACGTAGATCAAATCAAAGTATTTCAGAGAGCCTACCATGGACATGATCGCTGCATTTTTCAATGTCGGCATCAGCAGCGGCAGAGCGATCTTCCAGAAATATTCGCCGCGGGTAGCGCCGTCAATTCTGGCCGCCTCAAACACGTCCGTAGAGATGTTGGTAAAGCCCGCCATGGAATATACCATGTAAAACGGCGTAAACTGCCATGCGATAATTGCGATGATCGTGTACAAAGCCGTATCCGGATTTCCCAGAAGGTCAATATTTCCGCCTCCGAAGAAATTGGAGATCGCGCTCACAATGCCGCCCTTGGTTGCCAGTGCGTAAGTAAAAAGGAAACCGATCGCTACAGAAGAAATCAGCATCGGGATAAACCAGATTACTTTAAAAACATTTGCCTTTTTCCCTACAAAATCCAGGAAGGTTGCCATTGCAAGGCCGAGCGGTATCTGGATACAGATGGAAAGTACCATGATAATAATATTATTTTTAAATGCGTACCAGAAATTTTCATCCCTGATCAGCGTAGCCCAGTTAGATAAACCGATAAAGGTCTGATCCGAAGAAATACCGTTCCATTTATAAAGGCTGGTCTGGAAGGTGTTAATGATCGGATAAAACACATAAACTGCTAAAACGATCAGCACCGGAGCCAGAAAGATCGCCGCTACTTTGTTCGTCTCTCTCTGTCTCTGTGCAAGTAACGAATTTTTGTTCATAAGGAGCCTCCTTCATCGCTGACAAGCTGTGCCAGCTTCTTTAAAAAACAGGATACCCGCTGCCAGATATCCTGTTTTTCGTTAGAGAGTGATAATAGCTTTTTTATTTTTCTGCGTTGTAAGCCTCCATAGCTTCCTGCATCATCGCCTGTGCCTCTGCCGGAGTCTTTGTCAGGCCAAACACTTCCTGCAGACCGTCCAGATGCGCGTTTGCCACTGCGGGCGGCAGGTACTGGTCATACCAGAGCTGGATGGAAGAAGCATTGCTTACCGCTTCCATGATCGCCTGTGTTACCGGCTCTGTCGCATATTCTTCAACGCCGTTTACCGGTTTCATTCTGCCGCGCTCTGCTGCGAATTCTACCATTTCGTCGCCTACAAGAATAGACGCAAATTCGATTGCCGCATCAAGCTTTTCGCCTTCGCAGTTGAAGGAGATGAAGTTATCGCCAACGGTACCAACGATGATAGAATCATCTACATCCGGGGATCCCTCGTATGCCGGGAACTTAAACCAGCCAATGTTTTCGTCAAAGAATTCCTCGCTGTCGGATTTGATGGTCTGTGTATACCAGGAACCGATGCAGGTCATCGCTGCTTCGCCCGTGTACAGGAGCTGTCTTGCCTGTCCGTCGTCCTCGCTCAGTGCGTTTACGCCCTCCGGGAAGTAACCCTTCTGTACCCATTCCTGAATCTTTTCGCCTGCCCAGATAAAGCACTCATCCTCGAAGGAGCCCTCGCCTGCAGCAGCCTTTTCAAACGGCTCCAGTCCGCCGTAGCGTGTTGCAAGGTTCATGAAATACATGGAACCAGTCCACTTTGTAGAGTTTGCCAGCGCAAACGGAACGATACCGTTTTCTACCAGTGTGTCACAGACCGCTTCCAGTTCTCCGATCGTTGTCGGTACTTCCAGGCCAAGATCTGCAAAAATCGTCTTGTTGTAATAAATGCCGGAAATAGAAATATCATTATACGGAACCGCATAAATCTTGTCATTGTAGGTTGCCTGTGCGATGGAGCCCTGCATCAGTCTTTCCGGAAGCTCTGTGCTGTTGAACTGCTCCGTGATATCCTGTGCAAATCCCGATTCGATGTACTCGATCATCGGGCCGCCGGACCAGTGTGAATACATATCCGGGCATTCTCCTGAGCTCATAGCGATAACCAGCTTCTCTTTGTATGCATCGTTCTGCGTCGGTACATTGACAACGGTATAGCCGCTCTCTGTGGTGGAATTGAATTTCTCAACAGCCTCGTTGATAATCTCGAGGTCATATCCTTCTGCCTGTACATTCCAGAAGGTCAGCTCCTCCGCCGATGCGCTCATGCCGCATACTGTTGTCAGTGCAAGCGCCGTCCCAAACAACGCACTGATAAGTCTTTTTTTCATTTACTTATCCCTCCTATTTGTTTTTGATGTAAAAATTCTATCATTACATATGTGCAATTTCTATTGAGAAAACTATCCAAATTATATAAAAAAGTGGGTTTCGACGAATCCAAACCCACTTTATTAGATATTTTGCACATTTTTAAAGATTTTAGCAGTCATTTACCTTGCAGTATGACGAACGCCCTGCCTGTCCTTTAAAAAACCTGCTGCACTGCTTCTCTGCCCTCAAACGGACCTGCCAGCGGATGAAGCCTTCTGTGCGCTCCGTTATAGTCGCTGTCAAAGAAGATCGGCGTGCCGTCCGGGTTTTCGAATTTCTGCTCCGGCTCAAACGCCTCTCCCAGAACCTCCGTGGAGATAAACGGCGTCTCAAACTCCGGCAGGAACTCATAAAGGTTTGTCTCAAACAGTACCTTTCCGTCCTCTTCCGTGAGCTGCCAGCTTACCGTATGCTCACTGTCCTCCCGATAGTTTTCCTCCGTGTCGCAGGGCTGTGCGCCGTTGAAGTATACATTTCCGCCCGTGTAGACCGGCATATGGTCGTAGTAGAAGTCCTTATGTCCGTGGTCCACGATCGACTGCGGCGTAAACTGCGCGCGGTACGCTTCCTCCGTAGGATACCCGTCATACGGCTTTGTCCCGCACACAAAATTGAACTGCTTCTCCTCGCCCGTGCTCTTTGCATAAGCGAGCAGGTCCTCACGCACCGGCTGCTGCACAAAAATATTATTATAGAAGCGCGCGTCGCCATGCAGGATCGTCATAAAGCCCGCCACTTCCGTTCTGTGCGGCACATGGTACGGCGTGTAACGGTTAGACGGCAGTACGCCTGCGCCGTTATCCGTTCCGTCACCCACCCAGGTGAAGGAGCCGGCGATCAGATTATGCACCATCGCCGTCCCCTGCGTGCTGATGCGGCAGGAGCAGTTTGACAGCAGCAGATTGTTGTCCACCAGTGTCGGACCGTGCGAAACCTCAATAAAGATATCCTCCGCCAGGGACAGAGAGTTTGTAATGCGGGTGCCCTTCGGCGGCACATTGTCGTGGAACAGATTCTGCGTCACGCGGGTGCCCTGCGCCTGCCAGTCGAGCCACAGACCGCGTGTGCAGTGGTGAATGTGGTTTCTTCTATAAATAACGTCGATCGCCGCGTGCATCTTAATGCCGCCGATCTCCGCGCCAGCGAGATCCTGCTTATTATTAATATGATGAATGTGGTTGTCCTCGATGATGGAGAACACGCCGCCAAGATGTCCAACAATACCAGTCTGTCCGCAGTCGTGGATGTTGCAGCGGCGCACAATGTGATGACCAATGTTTTCCTTCGTCCAGCCCTCGATCTGCGCCTGGCAGATAGCGTCTCTCTCCGTCTGCGTGCCGTCCTTGTAGTATTTTGTCGTCCATTTATTTTCATTGTTCGGCTGCAGATATTTTCCGAGCGAAATGCCGGAGCATCTGGAATCGGAAATCTCGCAGTCCTCAATGATCCAGCCCTTCGACCAGTGCGGTCCGACCATGCCCTCCTGGTATGCGGTCGGCGGCGCCCACTGCGTAGCCGCCTGCTTTACAACGAAACCGGAAAGCGTGATGTAATTCACGCCGGTCTTGTCCGGGTAGAAGCAGTTTCTGCGCACGTTGATCTCCACATTTTCTTTCGTCGGATCCGCGCCCTGGAAATTTGCATAAATCACCGTATTGTCGCCGTCCTGCTCGGTGTACCAGGTGTAGACCGTTCCCGCCGGATCCCAGGAAGAATTGTCAACGACCGGGTTCAGCACCTCGCCCAGCGTTACTGCCTCGTACATTGCCTTGCCGTTCAAATAAACCTCTCCGGTATGTACCGGCTTGATATCTGTGTTGTACCAGTCGCCGCGCACCAGCACCGTGTACGGATTGTAGCTGCCAAAAATGCCGTTTGGAATGCGCGTCACCCATACGTCGCCCTCATAATTTGCCCAATCCTTCACTTCTTCTGCGCCGGTGATCACTGCTTTTCCGATCTCCTCGGAGCGGTACACGATCGGCGCGCCCTCTTCGCCTGCATTCACCGGATTCACGTACTCACGATATACGCCCGGCGCCACGATCACTTCGTCGCCTGCCACAGCAAGCTTTGCCGCCTGCGTGATGGTCTGAAACGGTTTTTCCATGGAACCGTCGCCATTTCTTGCCGCACTTGCGGAAACATAATATTTCATGTCTGTAAGTCCCCCTTTTCTTCCCATTATCTTCTTTGGTTTGTACTTGCATCTTAACATGCAGCCGCGTATAATGATAGTCAAAACAGCAATATTTTTAGCCAGATATTGCTATCAAAAAAGGAGGCCCCTATGAATCCGTTTTATGAACAGCAGAAGCGGAATCTGCGCACCGCAATCTTAGATACGCTCACTTTTCCGGAGCATCTTCACGCTCACACGGAATTTTTGTATGTGATGGAAGGGCAGACGCGGGTATCGGTCGGCAATACTTCCTATGACATGAAGCAGGGCGACTGCGCGCTTATCTTTCCCGGACTGGTGCACAGCTATCATGCCTCCGAGCCAAACCGCGTGTGGCTGCTGATCTTTGATACCGGCGTCACCGCCTCTTTTCAGTATCTGCTCCAGAAATTTCGTCCCACCTGTCCGTATCTGCCAGCGGACCAGGTCTCCCCGGATATCGCACTCGCCGTCAGCCGCCTGGATGATATGAACATGGAGGAAAATCCGGCGCTCGCCGCCGCATGGATCCAGATCATCCTCGGACATGTACTGCCGCACCTGGAGCTTGCCGAAAAAAAACAGCCAGAAAGTGAGGATCTCACTTACCAGCTGATTCATTATCTCGCAGAGCATTTCCAGGAGGAGCTTTCTCTCGACTCGCTTGCAAAAGCGCTGCATGTAAACAAATACTATCTCTCGCACATCTTCTCCGAAAAGCTTCACATCAGCTTTCCGCAATACCTGGCGCATCTGCGGGTGGACTATGCGTGCAATGCCATGCAGTTCTCCGAAAAATCCCTCACCGCGATCTGGGCGGAGGCAGGCTTTTCCAGCCAGCGGAGCTTCAACCGGATATTCCGGGAAATCAGAGGAATGAGTCCGCTGGCATACCGGAAAACGGTGAAATAGGATTTTTCGGTAATACAACTTACCGCGCGATGCGCATTACGCCGAAGAGCATCACACATCCGGCAGAGAACTCATGACCGGAGCGATCGATATCATGCTCGAAAGCGTCGCAAATCAAAAATAACTCTATTTTATGTCAAAACAAACCGGACCTTTTTACAGGCTCCGGTTTGTTTTTATTCATATTATATGTTGCTTTTATATTTATTATATATTTTATTTTGTAATCTTATTGACATTTAAATGTTTTTATGATACTATTTATTTACATTTCAAGATATCACTTTTTCAAATTAATCATCAGATGCATCTTGTGAACCAACAGAAAGCATATATGCCGGCCACTATAAACAATGCTGCAGCCCCACCCCTGCGGATTGCCTTATCTGCCCCATTGCGGCAGCCATCAATTTGCTGCAATCCTTCACAGAAACCTGGCCTTCATCGTAGATAAAAGGAGAATTTGCATATGAACAACAAATTAGCAATGTATTTTCCCATGCTGAGAACAAGAGAAGAGGCGTTGTCCGAAATAGCAGGCAGAAACGATCTGCAGAATCTCTTCGCATCATGGAAAAACGAACAGCAGGAGGAATTCCTGGACTTTATTACCGGCGCGCGCGGCGCAAAAATTCTGTACGATTTCATGTTCAAAGAAATTATGAATCCGGAAAGCACCCCGGAACGGCTTGAGGATCTTCTCTCCTGTCTTCTGGAACAGAAAATCAAAATCCTGCGCGTACTGCCGAATGATACCACACGCATAGCGGATGAATCATCCCTTCTGGTCACGGATATTGTGGCGGAGCTGGAAGACGGCAGTATCGCCAACATCGAAGTGCAGAAAATCGGCTATGCCTTCCCCGGCGAGCGCAGCGCCTGCTACTCGGCAGATCTGCTGCTGCGCCAGTACAAGCGCGTGCGCAGCCAGAAGCAGAAAACCTTCAGCTACCGGGATATCCGGGATGTTTTCACGATTGTCTTTTTTGAAAAAAGCCCGGCTGAATTTCACCGGTACCCCGATATTTTCCTGCATCGCTTTGCCCAGAGATCCGATACCGGATTAAAGCTCAACCTGCTGCAGCAATACTTGTTTATTCCGCTTGACATCTTCCGGAAAATCCATCAAAATAAAGATATACAAAGCAACCTGGAAGCATGGCTTGTATTTCTGAGCATGGATGATCCCGAAGAAATCAGCAGGCTCCTGGAAACCTGCCCGGAATTTAAGCCGCTGTATGAGCACATCTACGATATGTGCCGGAATATGGAGGATATTATGGGACTTTTTTCTGAAGAGCTTCGCGAGCTTGACCGCAACACCGTGCAGTATATGATCGACGAAATGCAGGAAGACATCGACCGGAAACAGGCGTTGCTTGAGCTGAAAAAAGTACAGCTTGAACAACAAAATCAGCAACTCGAGCAGAGTAAGCAGCAGATCGAAGAAAAAGACCGGCAGATTGCAGAACTTACAAAATTGCTGCAAAGCCAATAGTTTATTCTTTGAAGCACAACACCTCCGTCCATTTTCCAGACGGAGGTGTTTTCTGCGATTATTTTTATAATTATTTCTTATGATGGATTTCTCAGCATTTTCCTTCTCTCACGATAATCGGGCAGCTCCTTTTCCACGATCGCCCAGAACCGCTCAGAGTGATTCATTTCTTTTCGATGCGCAAGCTCATGTACGACAACATAATCCAGCGCTTCCGGCGGCATACGCATCAGTTTCCAGTTGAAATTTAAGTTTCCCTTGCTGCTGCAGCTTCCCCAGCGCGTTTTCTGTTCGCGGATGGTGATCCTCCCGTAGGTAACGTCCATGCGCTGTGCAAAGTATGCTACCCGCTGCGGGATATACCGTCTTGCCGCCTCCATCCCTTCCCGGCGCTCCTGATCCGTGATTACAGGACGCCGGCTGTTTTTCCACGCAAGGTCCTGCTTTTTCAAAATCCAGCTCTCATGCTTCTGCACGAACTCCTGTATCTGCTGTTTCGTCATCCGCAGCGGCGCCCGCACCACGACCTGTCCATCCGCTTTCACCTGGAGGCACATGGTTTTCCGGCGCGAGCGGATGATCGTATATTCTATCATTTTCAACAAACCCTTTCTAAGCAGGCAGTCACCTACAGAACCTGCCACCGGCAGCTTCCTCCGGATGCTTGGCAACTAAAAAACATCCACCGTACATTTTTGTCGTATGCCTGGCAACCTAAAGCTCGATCTGCAGTTCCACCGGGCAATGGTCAGAACCCATAATTTCCGTATGGATTTTGGCGTCGATCAGCTTATCCTTCAGGCACTCAGAAACACAGAAATAGTCGATCCGCCACCCCGCATTCTTCTCCCTCGCGCGGAACCGGTATGACCACCAGGAATAAATCCCCTCCTGTTCCGGATAAAAGTAACGGTAAGTGTCAATAAAGCCGCTCTCCACCACCTTACTGAATTTCTCACGCTCTTCATCCGTAAAGCCCGCATTCTTACGGTTTGTCTTTGGATTTTTCAAATCAATTTCCTTATGCGCTACATTCAGATCACCGCAGAAAATCACCGGCTTACTTTGCTCCAGCCCCTTCAGATACGCAAGAAACGCATCCTCCCACTCCATGCGGTAGGGCAGGCGCGCCAGCTCGTTCTGCGAGTTGGGCGTGTAAACTGTCACAAGATAATAAGTGGCAAACTCCAGCGTGATCACACGTCCCTCCTGGTCGTGCTCTTCGATGCCTATGCCGTATGTCACCGAAAGCGGCTCTTCCTTTGAGAATACCGCCGTGCCGGAATAGCCTTTTTTCTTCGCATAATTCCAGTACTGATGATACCCTTCCAGAGGAAGCTCAATCTGTCCTTCCTGCAGCTTGCTCTCCTGTATGCAGAAAATATCTGCATCTGCCTCTTTAAAATACTCTAAAAAACCCTTCTGCACGCAGGCGCGCAGCCCGTTGACATTCCAGGAAATCATTTTCTTCATATGCATTAACCTCTTCCTATCGTGATAGGTTCATTATACATGCATCACGACTTAAACGCAACGGAAAGCTGCCCGCACAATTTCCGCAGCATATATGCTGTCATTTCCACAAAAAGGCTTTCACTATCTCCATAACCTCCTTCTGGTAAAACAGGTCCGAGCCGTGCGGCGCGTCTTCTATGCGATAAAAGTCCGCCGCATGTCCCGTCTGAATCAGCTTTTCATAAAAGCCTTCACTCTGTTCAATCGGCACCAGGGTATCCGCCGTTCCATGAAAAATCAGAAATTCCGGCAGGGCTTTTCCCTCCTCTACGTAATTTACCGCACTTGCCAGTTTTCCCGTCCTTTCAAAATCCCAGTCCACGAAATCCTCAATAATCCTTGCATTCTCTCCGGTTTTATCTATGGGATCATGCAGCATATCGGTCAGTCCGTAAAAATCCACGACCTTCTGAACGGAACTGCTGTATTCCAGAAAGTCTCCCACCTCATACTCAGCAATCTCCCCGGTGACGCCGACCAGAGCGGAAAGAGTGCCGCCCGCCGACTCGCCCATCACCGCTACGCGCTCCGGATCGATACAGTACTGGTCACTATGAGAACGCAGATAGCGTATTGCCGCCTTGATGTCTGTCAGGGGTCCCGGAAACGGGCATTCATGGCTTGTCCGGTATTCTGCGCTGGCGATCACATATCCTGACATAGCAAGAGCAGTTAGCTGCGGAATCCAGACGTTTCGGTCCATAACGCGGAACGCGCCTCCACACAGCCATACGATCAGCGGCAGCTTTCTGTGCCCCTCCTTATGCTTCGGCAGAAGAATGTTCAGACGCAGCGGCCGCTGTGTCTCTCCATACCAAAACGGAACATGGGTATACGTAATGTCATCAATCAATGCATATGCTTCCTGCTCACATACAACTTTTATCATTTTCTCCATAGTTATCTCCCGGCTTTCGCCTTATTCATCTCTGCTCTTTAAATTCCCCTACGGTTACGCCCGTATATTGCTTAAACACCCGGCAGAAATATCCCACGCTCCGGAATCCGCATTTATCAGACAGAGTTTTCAGCGGATAATCGTATTTGCGGATCATCTCCTTTGCCGCCTCCATCCTTACCCGTGTCAGATAGGTGGAATAATTCTCTCCCATTTTTTCTTTAAACAGCCTGCTCATATAATAAATACTGACATTACAGTGTCTGCTGACGTCATTCAGGGATAAATCCTCCTGATAATTGTCATCAATATATTTTCGCGCCTGTTCGATTACAATACCGGTATGGCTGCCGACATTCATTTCCCGCGACAAATTCTGACAATACTCGGTCAGCCACCGCTTCAGGCTGTCCGTATCGCCTATGTTCATGCACTCCCGGCACAGGCGGCTGATGTGAAAACGGTGATCCTGATTTTCCGAAAAATAGGGATCCACACTATGCAGAATCTGCACCATCATCTCCAGAATATGGCTGCTGCATTCTTCCGGCGGTTTCTTATGCAGCACAAAGAAAATCTGATCAATCATTTTCTTCTGTTTTTCCATGTCCTCATCCCGGATAGCCGCAAGCAGTTGTTTCTGTTCCTTCTGCAAAATATGCCAGTCCTGCTCCTTCCTGTCAAACAGGTCATTATAATGGCGGATTGCCATGTTCGTCTTCGTATCATGCAGGGCGCTGATGCTTTCCCGGTAAGAAAGATGCATCTGTTCCAGCGACTCCTGTACGGATCCGATTCCCGCAATAACTTCCACCGTCTCAGGGAGCTGTATCCGGTCCAGAATAATATGAACAAGATTAATGCTGTCTACACGGTTCTGGTATTCCGCTCCCGGCCGTTCCACAGGAATAAACGCCGTAATTTTGTCCCGCTGAACCTGCGCCAGCGAATGTTCTACCAGCTCCGAAAGCCCGGTGCTCAGTTTTTTCGCCACCGATTTTTTTAATGCAAGCTGGTCCAGGGAATCCTCCGGGCTCATCTGGCCCTTTCTGCGGTCGCGTATGCGGAACGTTACAATATAACCAGTCTCTGTGGATATCTCCAGAGCATTCAGATATACCTTCAGCCTGGCAAAATCACCGCTGCCCGTACAAAAGCTATTAAGCAGCTCCTCATCCATCAGCGGTCGGATCTGCCCGATAATTTTCTTCAGCCTCTCACTGTTTACCGATTTCCTGCGCGCCGCTTCGATATCCTCCACGCACCGCTCTATGGTCGCCATCAGCTTATCCCGCCTTGTCGGCTTCAGAAGATAATCAAACGCATGATAGCGCAGCGACATCTGCGCATAATCAAAATTACTGTAAGCCGTAAAAATGATAACCCGGGTGTTTTCCAGTTCCTTTTGCGCCATCTGAAGCACCTCCAGCCCGGATAGTCCCGGCATCTCAATATCCACGACCGCAATATCGTACCGGTTCTTTTTTAGCATCTGGAGAAGCTGGACTCCATTTTCTGCCTCTCCGGTTACCTCTATAGATGCGATATTATTTTCCAGCATCATTTTCAGCGCGTTGCGCTCAATCGCTTCATCGTCCGCTATCAATACCTGATACATCTTCCATCGCCTCACTTCCCCAAAATGGAATTTCTATCTGAATTTTCGTAAACTGTCCCTGCTCCGAGTCGATATAAATATCTACGTCATTGTTAAAAAACAGGCGAAGACGTTTAAATACGTTCGAAAGCCCAATAGAACCATCATCCTGCTGCTGAGAGGATTCCGCTGCCTTACTTCTCACCTCCTTTAGCGTATCATCCGTCATGCCGATTCCATTATCCAATACCGTCATGCGAACCCGCCCCGTCTCTGTTTTCCTAACATCCACGCTGATGAACGCTCCCGTCGTGTACATACCTACCCCATGAATAATCGCATTCTCCACCAGCGGCTGCAAAATAAGGCATGGTATTTTCGTCCCGGTCACAGCCTGATCCGCAGTAATGCTAAAATCCATGCGGTCCCCAAAACGGATCTTCTGGATCGTCGTGTAATCCCGCACATTCTCCAACTCCTTCTGAATAGTGACAGTTTTTCCGAAATTATCCAGATTATAGCGAAGAAACTCGCCAAAGGATTCCAGCATTTCCGAGGTCTGCTCCGCATCCTCCATATATGCCATTTTCGAGATCAGGTTAATGGAATTAAACAGAAAATGCGGATTGATTCTCGCCTGAAGATTTTTCAGTTGGGCATCCTTCATCCATTTTTCATTTTCAACAGCCTTTAATTTTTCCATCGTAAGCTGTTTTTCCATCTCTGCCTTTTCTAATAATTGCCGGTACTGTTCCCCGATCCTCATTTGCATTCTGTAAATACTGTTATTGAGCAAGTCAATTTCATTTTTTTGTTTTACCGGAGATGTAGTCGGCTCGATCTGTCCCTCCTCCGTCAGGAATAATTCTGTTTTGCTGTACAAATTGTTTATTGGGCGGACGATTACCCTGTTCAGAAGCGCAAGAAGCAGCGCGGCCACAGAAATTATAATAACGGTTGTTGCCGCCTTGATCACGCTGCTGAGCAGCTCATATTTTTCAAGCTGCTCCCGGCTGATTACATAGCTCTCCTGAATATCGCGGTAAACCCAGTTCATTTTCTCCTGACTGAATTCATAGGTCTGCTCGCAGATTTTATAGTTTCTTGTCGTCTCGCTATAATTTCCGGTCTTCAGGGATTCCATCAGAGTCTCGCAGTCCTGTATATAAGTTTCAATCGTGCATTTCAGGTCTATGCTGCTGCGGTTATAGCTGCGCTCATTCATATAACCCGCAAGAATTTCCGAGGAACGGATAAGCCTTTCCCGGGAATCGGCGAATTCTGCTTCATCATCCAGCTTATTCTCCGTCGAAAACTTCACCCATTCTCTGACCTTCTGCATTTCAACGCTGATATCATTAAAGCAGGTGCTGATCGTCATCAGATTCTGATTTTCGCTGTCCGCATGATGGCGCAGCCCGTCCTGCACACAAAAAAGGAACAGAAGCCCCGCAAAAACGCTTCCAACCAGGCATGCCACCTGTCTGAATATAAAAACCCTCTGTCTTTTCCGCATACCTCTGCCCCCATTCTTCCATGCTCCTTTGGCGCCTGTTCTATTCCATGGACGCTGTCGCCAGCTTCATGATCTTCTCCTGCGTACACTCCTCCTGCTTCAGAATCCCACTGACTCTCCCTTCATTCAGTATCATCACGCGATCCGACATGGAAAGCAGCTCGGGAAGCTCTGACGATATCATCACAATGGCAATGCCCTGCCTTGCCAGATCCACCATTATTTTATATATCTCATACTTCGCGCCCACGTCAATACCACGTGTCGGCTCATCCATAATCAGAACCTTTGGTCGTCTCATCAGCCATTTACTCAATACCACCTTCTGCTGATTTCCGCCTGAAAGCTGCTGAAGCTTCGTATCCATATCCGGCGCTTTTATGGAAATCTCTTTAAAATATCTGCCTGCCTGCTCTTTTTCTTCCTTTCCCTTCATAAAACCATTTTTTGATAATTTTTGCAAAGAGGCAAGGGCAATATTTTCCCGGATGCTTAAACATCCCACGATCCCATCGGTTTTCCTGTCCTCGGTCACCAGCGCAATTCCCGCCCGGATGGCGTCTGAACAGGACCGGATCTTCAGCGGCTTTCCTTCCATCAGGATTTCTCCCGTCTCCGGGATAATCTTGCGGAAGATTGCATTTACCAGTTCGCTTCGTCCGGCTCCCACAAGACCGCCGATTCCCAGAATCTCGCCGCCGCGCACGGAAAACGAGACATCCTGAACGATTTTTTTATTCGCTGCATAGGGATGCGGCACCGTCATATGCTTCACTTCCAGAACAACCTTTCCTATTTCCGCCTTTTCCTTCGGATAGTAAGAGTCTATTTTCCGCCCCACCATATCGGTTACGATTTTCTCCTCCGTCGCATCCGCCATCATTGTGGTGGAAATTGTCTTTCCATCCCGCATAACCACAACCCGGTCCGCATTCGCAAATATCTCCGTCAGCTTATGCGTAATTAAAATACACGCAATTCCCTTTTCCTTCAGGCTGTGAAGAATTTTAAACAGCCGTTCCGACTCAGTCAGGGTCAGGGGCGATGTCGGCTCATCCAGTACAAGGATTTTAGGATTCTTGGTAAGCGCCCTGGCAATCGCCACAAGCTGCTGCTGGCTGGTACCCAGATTCCTCAGGTGCTCTTCCGGCGTCACATCCAGCCCTACCATCTCAATGTACCGGACAGCATTTTCATTCATTTTTTTCCAGTCAATAAGGCCCTTCTTTTTCGGCCATCTGCCAAGATAAATATTTTCCGCCACCGTCTCGTCAAGATGCATACTGATTTCCTGATAAATCATGGCGATGCCCGCTTTTTCCGATTTCTCCGTATCTGTAAAATGGCAGAGCTGACCATCCACCAGAATTTTCCCCTCATAGGTTGATTCCGGCCAGGAACCGCTGAGAACCTTCATCAGTGTCGACTTTCCTGCGCCATTCTCACCGCACAGCGCCAGAATCTCACCGGAATATGCCTGAAAACTTACGTCATCCAATGCCAGCACACCCGGGAAACGCTTTGTAATATGCTGCATTTCCAGAATTGCTCTTTTTTCCATGAAAATCACCCCTTATCCGCCGATGCTTTAGAGCGCCGGTAGGTATCGACGCCAACTGCAAAGATAATAATTGCCCCAACTACAATTTTCTGCCAGTAGGCATCTACGCGAAGCATAGTCATCGATACGGTCAGGGTTTCCATAATCGCCACGCCGATCAGGGTCCCCACGATCGAACCGGAGCCTCCATACATACTGGTTCCCCCGATTACTACGGCGGAAATAACCGTCATTTCCCAGCCGTTTCCGGCATTTGCCTGAGCGGACGAAAGACGGGACGCGGTCAGAATACCCGCCATGCCTGCCGTCACGGCAGAAATAATATAGGTAATAACAGTAATCTTATCAATATGGATACCCGAAAGACGCGCTGTCTCCGCATTTCCGCCCACCGCCATAATCGAGCGCCCGAACACGGTATATTTTAAAACCACCGATGCGATTACCATTGCCGCGAACGCTATATAGACAGAATAAGGAATAGAAAATAATGTGCCCTGTCCCAGTTGGTTAAAGCTATCCGGGAATCCGCCAAAGGGCACCCCTTTCGAAATAACGTTAATGGCTCCACGTCCAATATACATGGTACCAAGCGTTACAATCAATGCCGGAATTTTAAATTTGGATATAATTACGCCATTGACCACTCCGATCAGTGCCGCAACCAGCAGCCCCGCCAGAATGGAAACGACCACCGGAAGCTGATAACGATCCATGCACATACCGGTAATCAGGCTGGCAAGACCCATAGTAGAACCGATGGACATTTCCATCTGACCGCTGATCAGCACGAAGGTGACTCCAATAGCGCCCAGCAGCGTAATCGATATGGAACGCAGCAGATTAATTACATTATTCATGCTGAAGAACGCATGATTCACAACCCCTGTTACAATGCAGATGAGAAGCCACGGAATAAAAATACCCATTTCCTTGCTGGAAATGATTTTCCTGAAAATTGATTTCTGTTTCATAAAATCCTCCCTTCAAAAGTGCAACTGCCGCAGCTATTCTGCGGCAGTTATTTTGTCATCGTTATTCCTTGTAGCTGTCTACATTATCTGCTGTTACCATGGTAACGCCCGTATCGATAACCTGCTCTTCCGGTCCGTTTCCTTCGATCGTCTGTACCAACAGCTCGACACCAAGATAGCCCATCTCATACGGCTTCTGAACAGTCGTCGCGTCTACGACGCCCTCGCGGATATAATTCAGAGTATCCTCCATATCATCGAATCCGATAATGCAGTACTGATCTGTGATTCCCATTTCTTCTGCCACCTTGCCTGCCGCCTGTGCATCCGTAGAACTGGTTCCGAAAATAGCAGTCATTTCCGGATAGGTCTGCATCATCGCCTGGGCTTTCTGCGTTCCGATCAGCAGATCCGCGTTCGTATCTTCCGTCACAATTATTTCCATATCCTGATATTCTTCCAGCGCGGCTTTAAATCCTTCCACGCGCGATACCATATTGGATGCATTGATGCCGCCCATAAGAATGCCTACCTTTGCTTTGCCGTCTGTCATCTCCGCCATGGTCTGGCCTGCCTGGAATCCGGCGTCATAATTGGAGGTTCCCGCATAATAGGAACGCGCGGAATCCGGCGCATCCGTATCAATGCAGACAACCGGAATTCCCGCGTCAACGGCTCTCTGAATTGCCGGCCCTAATGCTGTCGGGTCAAGCGCCATTGTTATAATGCCATCTACCTGCGCCGCCACTGCCGCGTCAATCTGCTTTACCATTTCGTCCACGTTAATTTCTGTCGGTCCCACGGTCTGCGTATCCGTCCCATATTTCGCATCTGCAGCCGCCATGCCTTCTTCTGCAATAGACCAGTATTCCAATCCAACAATGGGGTTAACCCAGGTGAAGCGATAGCCTCTGGCTTCTTCCGTTTCCGCTTCCTCTGCAAATGCGCTCGCACATGTGCCCGCTGCAAGCCCTGCTGTCATTCCAAGAACCAGCATAGCATTTATTATCTTCTTATTCATACTGTACCTCCCGTCCTAAATAATATTTTATCGTACCCTGTAAAATCCTGTCGTTCATTCTGCGTTCAAAAGCTTTTGATATTTGTATTATACCACCACTGTCCCGCTCTTTTATATTAGAAGATTTTACTGTCCATTATAATATCTTGCCCTGGTTTTACATCTGTTTGACCGGTAAGCATAGCAAAAATTTGACGAAGTCATTACCATCCACAGCCGATATCCTGTCGTTTACACACAAAAAAAGCACCGCCCCCGCAGCTCCAAGTCTGCAAAAGCGATACTTTCAGTGCGCGATCAGGGGCTCGAACCCTGGACACCCTGATTAAGAGTCAGGTGCTCTACCA